>ERZ869936.55-NODE-55-length-192746-cov-8.954591_pt1 | contig 192746 bp, 140 predicted proteins | sample MGYA00520876_ERZ869936 | MGnify/ENA primary metagenome ERZ869936 (study PRJEB32218, sample SAMN09650985) | biofilter metagenome | isolation source: enrty point of leading RO module | place: Saudi Arabia: Thuwal, RO plant located on Red Sea | collected 2016-02-17 ...
AGCCAGTATGGAGTTAGCAGTGTCGGCGGGCACAGTATCGGATCAGCTTGGGGCGACTTTGACAATGATGGAGAGATCGATCTCTTCGCTGGACATTTTGCACACCCAGGTCAACCGCAGTCACAGTTCTTGCGCAACCGTGGTCCTGACAGCGGTTACACCTTTCAGGACAGGGGACAAGGAGGTGTGGCCTGGCAAGAATCGTATGCTTCGCCAACTGTTGGAGATTACGATAACGATGGCGACCTCGATCTATTTTTTCACGACCGGGGTGTTCACAACACTCTTACTGGGCGCAAGCTTTATCGCAACGACGGCAATTGGGAATTCACCGATGTGACGGTCGCTGTGGGCCTCCATACGGTCAATCAAGGAGCCTTCGACAGCACCTGGGGCGATCTTGACCTCGACGGCGATCTTGATCTCGTAGCCCCTACGAACTCATCTTGGAATGAACGTGTTTTTATCAGTGATGAGTCCACCAATGGCAATCATTGGCTGTTCGTTGAGTTGGCCGGAACCAAAGAAAATACCACGGGAATCGGTGCCTCCCTCTATGCCACGATCAATCAAGGGACTCCCGAGGAGCGCACCCTTCGCCGCGAGGCGAACACCAATGCCGGCACCTTCAACCAGAGCGATCTCCCGGTCCACTTCGGACTGGGATTGGCGACCCAGATCGATCTGCTCCGCATCCAATGGCCCGATGGCACCAGCCAACTGATCGAGAATGTGGCGGTCGATCAATATCTTAAGATCCAATTCCCCGGCGATTTCGACGGTGATTTCGACGTCGACGGCGACGACCTCATCCGCTGGCAGGCTGCCTATGGCAACAATGCCCTGGCCGACGCCGACCTGGACGGCGACAGCGACGGCCAAGATTTCCTCGCCTGGCAACGCAACTACGGCAAGGGCCTCGCAGCCCTCACCGCGGCAACGGCCGTTCCTGAACCAAACGCGATGGTGTTGCTGCTCTTGGGTGCAGCAAATTGTTTTGGTATTCGACGCAAGTTTTAGGCCGCTTCCAGCGGCCGACGCTGGGCGGCGTTGGAGGCCCAGCGTTTAATCTTTCCTGCTGTTGGAGCGTCGGTCGTGCGCAGGATCCGTTGACCTTGCTTTGTCTTGCACATCTTCGTGACCTGACGGACCAGTTCCTCAACTCGCATCCCGGCAATTTGTTCGGGAGAGGAATACCCGCATGCGACTAACAACTGGGCTGCGTAACCCCGGAGTTCGGGTATCTGACAAACCAGACGAGCCTGATTCTGCCACTCGGCGATTCTCGTGGCGGTAATGTGGCTCATGTCGAGTTCTGCAGAAGTTGAAGCTGCATCCGCATTGAGCAAGTCGGCAACCGTGCGAATGCCGACCCGTGCCAGGTGCTTGGCCGTCTTAGGTCCGATCGAAGGGGCATCCTCCACCTCGCTCTCGAGGCTGAGATAGTAGCGCGGCTCTCGTGGTGCCGCGCTGAGTTTGGTTGTCTCCTGCGAAATCCTATTGTTAGTGTTTGGTGGAGCGTCGCTCTGACGTGTCGTGGCCGACCATCTTCGCAATCGATCGGCACGAAATCGAGCTGAAGAAGAGGCGAATCGACTTCCCCGCTCGGATTGCAAGAATCTACTGATCTTCTGTTCCAGTTCTTCCGCATTGATTTTAGAAAGTTCTTCATGGCTGGTGATCCCACACGCCGCCAGAACCTGGGCATCATTGAGTGACATCCCCGGGGTACGACACATCAGGTCCATATGGGCCTGCCAAAGCTGCACGGTTTCGCCAGTAATATCGCGGCGGTTCAGCCCATTCGCTATTTGTTGGGGATCGGCACCAAGCAAGTCACCTACTGTGTGAATGTCGAGGCTCGCAAAGACACGCTCTGTGTCGCCACCGAATACGGGGAATGCTCCCATCGAACTGGTAGGCGTAAGATAGAACTGACTCTCCAATTCATCAGGACCACTGCGAATTTTTAGCACAGGTGTCAGATTGCCATCCTCCGATTCGCGGACAACCCGCGTGAACTTTGTCGAGGTAGACGCAACAGGGCCAGCATTCGATTGGCGCCGGATTTCGGCCAGATCAAACAGTTGACAGTTGAGACTCTCAAATCTGCGGAGAGCGTCCACATCTTCGGTGAATACCAGTATCTGCTGGCCACTCTGAGCAAACTCTGCCAGCACGCCCGCCATTGCAGCACTGCCCGCGGAGTCCTGCCTCAGGAAGGGCTCATCGAGGACCAACGGGAGTTGAATTCCTCGTCGTGCAAAAGCTCCTACCAGTGCCAACGTCAACGCGAGATAAAGCTGATCGTGCGTGCCTGTCGAGAGTTCATTCAAAGAGAAGGTTTGGCCCCGGCGATCGAGCACGATTGGCAAGCGTCCCTCCCGGTCGAGCCGAATCTGTACAAACTGGCCATCGCTCAGTTGGGCCAACACATCGGACGCTCGCCAAACACCATGTTCCACGAAGTTGGGTTTCTCAGTCGGTTTCAGGGCTTTGCGAATAGCGATTTCCAGTCGCTCGAGTTCGAACTGTTGTTCTTCGACCACCGAATTGCCGATCACACCTCCGCGTATCTGTTGCAGCTCTTGCCAGCGATTTTCGAGATCGGCAAGTTCAGTTTTGGCCTGTACTTGTTCTCGCGATAATTCATCTTGCCTGCCCAGGAGAGTTTCGTAGCGAGCCCTAAGTTCGGTCTCCTGAACTTTTCTCGGATCATAACCCACCAAGAGCGCGTCTGCTTCGCGGACAAAAGTGTGGTGATGATCACACTGGCAGTGGTCGACGACAGGTGACTCGGGTCGCAGGAGTGTCCACTCGTCAGAATGGCGAAGTTCGTGAATCAACGTTTCGCGTTGCTCGAGCAGGTGCTCGAGCCGTTCGCTCAGATCGAACTGCGAGCGGGCAAGTTGACGGGATTCCGCCGTTAGCCTATGTCTACGAGCTTGGCGTTCCTGTTCTGTAATCAAGCCGCAAAGAGAATAAACCTGTTGCCGGAGCATTTCGGCCACGGGAGACAGCCGGGCATGGGCGTCGGGACCAACACACCTGGCCGGTTCAGTCGCGCGGGCCAGCAACGAGATTTCTCCATCGAGGTCATCGACCAATCGCTCCAGAATTCCCACCGTAGCCCTGCTGTCTGCCAGGCAGCTAAGCCGCTCGGTCGTGCCGTCAGGACCAAGCTGTGCAAGCTCGGCTCGAATTGATGCTTCGCGAGTCTGGCAGTCCGCGAGTGACTTTCGACAGCGCGTAATCTCTCCTTCGAGCTGCGTGAGTTGCTCCCGATGGGAGGTAATGTTGCGTGAGTTTACTGGTCGTGCTGCCAGACTTGTCAGCGAAACCAAACGCAAGCGGGCTTCGCAGTCAGCTATTTCACCGTCTATCTTCCTCAATTCAGCTTCGAGCGAATTCACTCGGCTGCGACTCGAATCCAACCTGGATTCAAGTTGTGCCAGTTCGTCCAAGAGCACGCCGCTTTCCTGCCGACGCACGGTGAGATGACGCTCGATGGACTCAGCGATCGCATCACGTTGACGGATGAGTTGTTCGATCTTCTGACGATCCAGTGAACTAGTTGATGTGGAGCGGGCATCTGCACGGCTGCAGGAGTGGGTTGCCAGAGGACTGTGGAAAGATTCCCCAGTCTTGGCAAGTTCATTGGAAAAGTTCTCGCTCAACAGCCATTCAACCGACGGAGCTTCCGCAAAATCGACGGCTACCAGGGGGGAGATCACTTGGGGAGACAAATTGCTCAGAAGTTTTTGAATGGTTTGTCCGTCAACGGCTTCTCCTTCGGTACCGGCCACAGTCAATCGAGGCGTGCCGTCTGCATTCAGATGTCTGCGAAGCACAAATCTACCGATTGAGTTATCGACGACGATTTGCCCCTCAGTCAGCGGCAAAGTTTGGCCAAACTGCTGCCGCCACAAACTATTGGTTTTTCCGTAGAGAAGATGATTGATTAGCTGAGCGACGGTACTCTTGCCAGCACCGGGTTTGCCGAAAAATACGTTGAGCTGGGAATGAACGTTATCGACAAAAAGGTCGGGCCAGGCACCTCTACCGGCAAGTCTCAAGCGGGTGATTCTCATGGTTTCATCCTTGAATTGAACAATCCATGACCAGACACGATGCGTAAGCTGCCGAAGATTCGAAACGGGAAGCGGCTACGGAGTATCGGCCAGACACGAGATATGCTGGCAAAGTAACGAATTACCGTAGAAATAACAACATTGGTTTGTCTTGAGAGCAGTTGCTAGCATTCCCCAAGAGCCTTGGGTTGAGGATGCATGAGCCCCTATTTACCGTGTATAGGAAACGAATCTTCTATAGCGAGCCGCTCATACTTTAAATGAGAATGGTGGCCTACCAATAAGCCACTGTGTATCACCGGCCAGTCATTATGAAAAGAGTGAAGGCAGGAGCGATGATAATTAAGAACCCAACCGGAACATGAATTCGCATCCTACAGCTACATAGGGGGGGATCAAAGGTTGCTGCCGAACCACCCGGGCGACGACCTGAATCTCTTGCTCTCCACGAGGGGGGAACTTAAGAGCCAGATAAGGCGCTTTCGTACCATCCGTGAGTGCTAAGCCAACTCCTTCGCGGGAGATGTCGGTCATAATAACGTTGAGTGCACCGCCTAAGAGATGAAACTCTTTGTTCATCTCGATAGCGGATAGCATTAGTGGATTAACTACCCGGACTGAACGTCGCCGATTCACTTCTTGCGGGTTGGCACGATTCGCAATCGATGCCAGGTGGACTCGGATATGGGCTGGAATCCCTGGGGAATCGTCTGTTTCAAACTGCTTTTTGTGAATTCGTACTAAAGAGCTAAACTCAGGCAATAAGTCAGCATCGGCATAGGCCAAGTGGTCGGCGCCACAACTTGCACAAACCCACAACGAAGATTGATCCAATTGATCTGATGACAAGAGAGGCATTTCGAGCGTGCAATGCTCGCAGAAGATATTACTAACCAAGGAATCGGAGTTATTGGGAGCAGTTGTAACAGCCATGGATTCTACTCTGTTTGCATTTCCACAAGGGGGGAACGATATACTGGAATTTTACCTCGCAGAATAGTAAATACTGTTCAATAAGTTCTAATGACATCGATCCCCTCGGTTGCTGATATGAATTAGTTCCAGTTATGACGAATGCAGGAGTTATCTATGGCGGACTTTGACGTAGCCGTTCTTGGGTTGGGTGGCGTTGGCAGCGCAACCCTGCTTCAATTAGCTCGCCGCGGGTTGAGTGTGATCGGTATAGACCGCTTCGTTCCTCCCCATGCTTTTGGCAGTTCACACGGTCATACTCGCATAATCCGACAAGCCTATTTTGAACACCCTGACTACGTTCCTTTGCTGGCAGAATGCTATCGAGAGTGGCATGAATTGGAAGAATACATTGGTAAAAAACTGTATTTCGACATTGGAGTTTTGCAGATTGGCCCTGAAGCTGGCACCGTTATTTCCGGAATTCGTCGAGCTGCTGCAGAACACCAACTATCGATACAAGAATTCTCGCCGAAATCTTTGCAAATTCGTTGGCCTGCATTGGCAGTGCCTGAGACAATGGTTGGCATTCTTGAAGCCAAAGCAGGATACTTGTTGGTTGAAGATTGTATAAACAGCCAAATTACCGCCGCAAGAGATGCCGGTGCAAAGGTACAGGCCCCGAGTGAAGTCTTACGCTGGGATCCCGGGCGTCCTATAAAACTTCATACATCTAATGGAACGATCACAGCCGAGCGGCTAATCGTATCAGCAGGTTCGTGGGCGTCGTCGCTGTTACAAGAACTCAATTTAAAGTTGGAAATCCGACGAAAGAGTGTCTTCTGGTTTACAGCTGATCAGCGGTTTACGGCTAGCAAGGGCTATCCATGTTTCTTGTATGAACTACCGCAAGGTGTATTTTACGGATTTCCCGTGATAGACGCTCAAGGGGTTAAACTGGCAGAACACTCCGGCGGGCAAACGGTCAGCGATCCGCTCCAGGTTCATCGAGAAATAGATCCAGAGGACGAGCGGCACATCGACGATTTCCGCAACCGTTACCTTCCTGACATCACCGGTAAGCGGCTTAATCATCAGACATGCCTCTACACAATGTCGCCAGACGAGCATTTCATTGTCGATCGTCACCCACAGGCTGAAAACGTAGTCTTCGCTGCCGGCTTGTCCGGCCATGGTTTCAAATTTTCCCCCATCCTCGGCAGGGCTTTGTCAGACTTGTCGCTCGATGGGGGCACTCAATTGCCGATCGAGTTTTTGTCTGTGCGAAGATTCTCTTCATCTTCACAGTAGGGAAAATGAACTGGAATCTTAATACGACCCAATCAAACGCTATTTAAGCGCCAAATTGCGTGGTTCAGCACGGCCGCGAAACTTACCCAGGCCAGGTACGGGCACATCAGCCAACCTGCCAATCTAGAATGCCGAAAGAATGCGACTGTCGTGGCGAAGATTGCCAGCCAAAGCAGGATGATATCGACGAACGCCCAGCCGGGTTGGCGGTAGCGGAAGAATATCCAGGACCATGCGATATTCAAAGCAAGCTGAATTCCGAAAAGCACAAGTGGCAGGGAAGCTGCCTTAAATCCAGCGGGCTTCCAGACAAGCCAAGCTGCAATAGCCATCAGAAAATAAAGGGTGGTCCACACTGGTCCGAAGACCCATGCAGGCGGATTCCAGGTTGGCTTCGTGAGCGTCTGGTACCAACCACCGATTTCGGGAGCAGTCGCTAGGGAGCCGAGGCCCGCCGCTCCGAAACAAAGGCTCAGAAAAAAGAACAAACCGAACCATTGGTTGCTTTTATTCATGAAGGAAGTAATTCCGTGTAGTTTGCTTCAATGCCCTACTTCAACCACGGCTTTAGAGCCATCACAATCTAATTGGCTCCCCTCGTCGTTTGCTCCCCGTTTGACAAATGCCAGGGCCGCGAGCCGGGAAATTCGAGGAGACCAGGTGCCGGTGGTGATCGTGCCTACTTCCTCTGCTCCTCTTGTCAATTTTGTCCCAGGACTTGGCACGGATTGACCCACTAGCGAGAGTAGTACGAGTTTCTTATTGACGTGTCCCAAGGCATCGATCCGAGCAACCGTTTCCTGTCCCAGGTAACAACCCTTAGTGAAGCTGATTGTTCGCTCATCACGATTCCCTTCCTGTGGCAGATTGGTTTCGTCGAAGTCTGTGCCGAACAGTGGGAGTTGAGATTCGACCCGCAGTGCAGTCCATGCTGGTGAGGTGGTGTCGATCGCAGGGATGCTCAGGTTTGAGCAAAGAGATTCTACATCTTGCGTACGTAAGAGAAATCCCCCAGGCCAAAGTAAAAGTAGCTGAGCTACAAGACACATTTGATCCGAAATGCTGGTTAGGGTATGGGTGAAATCCTCGCGTGGGAGATTGGCGTTGTGGTCGCTTGAAGACTGCAATCTTGTTTTTGCTTCGGGGCCTACGACTAATGCCCACGACTGTTTGCCAGTGCAGTCGGATAATTCAACATCTTCACGGATAATGTAACGTTCCAGGTGAGTGAGAATTCTCTCAGTCTGCCCTGGCACAGTTAGCAGCGTTAACCGATCGTCCTCAACGAAGACGTAAATGTGTGCTTGAATCTTACCCTTCACGTCTGTGCAAAAAGCCTCGCAGCATTGACCCGGCGAGAGCCGACGGATGTCATTCGTACACATGTTGTGAAGGAAACTCACGCGGTCGCTGCCGGTGATCTCGATCTGAGACCATTCGCTGAGCGTAACGATGCCGCATTCTTGCGTAAGTCTAAGATAAATTTCAAGCCAAGGGAGAATTTGCTCCTCAGGATTCATCTGGTCAGCTCCTGAAGATGATTACACAACATAAAAAGTTTTGTCGAACAACGGTAAGGAAGTTAGTCGTGAAGCTGTTTGGCAAGGCTTGTGAAAGCTAGCCAAATCTCTTATTTTCGGGTGTATCCTCTCGACCACAAATAGGGATGGCCCTGGTTTAGCAGCATCATACAGTTTCCACTATTTTCCAGTCAAACAAGGAAGAATCTCATGTCAGTTTCACGCGATTTTATGGTCGAGTGGTGCACCACTCTATTAGCGGGTAGGTCGGCTGCCCCCGATTTGGAACTTGTGGATTATCTTGCGGAGGTGCCTCGTTTGGAATCGTTGGCTGACATTCCTGCAGGAACTGTGGTAATTGTGCGAGGTGATGTCGACGCGAAGCCAGGAGCAAAAATCGGCGAGGGAGACATTCGACTGCGATCTATGGTGAAAACTTTAAAGTACGGCATGGAACGCGGTTGGAAACAGGTCATCTTCGGCCATATTGGTCGTAAACCAGAAGGTTCATTGGACAAGGTCGCTAAACGCTTGGGAGAGTTGCTCGGCCAAGATGTCCCTCTGGTGAGCGATTGGGTTGACGAGAAAACCGACGCAATCACTGACACAGCACGAGATAAAATTGCTGCGGCCAAGCCGGGATCGGTTATCGTCCTGGAGAACACGAGGCGCTACGACATAGAACGCGTCCTTTGGAAGGCAACGGCCGATGACGTTCCAGAATTTGCAGATCGACTTGCCCATTTCTCCAATGAGTTTGCCGAGAAAATTGGGCATGTTTATGTTCATGAAGCGCTTTCAGCTGGGAGCCTTGACACATCGAGTACCGTTCTGCCAGCCGCGATGGATCGAGTGGCGATGGGACTTTATGAAGCTGCAGAATTTGATGGCCCGATGCGGAAGTGTTTGGGAACTCAGTTGGTTGTTTTCAGTGGTCTGAAGATTGATAAACTTGACGACCTAGATGCAATGATTGGCCGAGGCAGTATCGAGTGTGTTTTTGCAGCGGGTTCACTAGCAATGGCACTAAAAAAAGCAATTGGTGAGATAGACTCTAAACCTTGCTGCCTGGGCGTTGCTGAAGATCCAGAACATGCGGACAGGCCCTATTTCATCCCCACTGAAAGGATTGCCCAGGCCAAACGAATGGTGTCTGAAGGACGCGCCAAGGGAATCACATTTGTGGTGCCCGTGGATTCCGTAATCGAAGATGGCTCGGTCGTGGACGAATTGAAGCCGGGTCAGCAGCAGTTCGATATTGGCCCCAAATCAAGTAGACTGTTCGAAGAGAAGGTCGGTGAGTTTATTGCCGCCCATCCTGATGGTGGAGTCGCATTCCACAATGGTGTTTTCGGGATGTTCGAAGACTCTCGTTTTGAGGCTGGAACCAAGAACTTTATTCCCCAATTGAAGCGGATGACCGAAGCAGGGATCAGCGTTTATGTGGGAGGAGGCGAAGGTGGCAAGGCGCTCGAACTTTATGGGGAACCTGAATGGGTTACCCATGTCTTTACGGCGGGTGGTACCGTGCTCAATGCGTTGGGAAGCGAGCCTGTTCCCTACCTGGTTGCGTTGCGACTCGCGGCCAAGCGATAATGTCGCCGCTTTGGGCAGACATCTCGCTTAGCTCGGTGTGTGACCGGTCTTATGCGGCAACGCCTGCGCGAACGAGTTCGCATTGCTCAACAAAGTTCTCCAGAGATTCCATGATCTCTTCAGGTGAGTTCATGCATCGACAAGCATATTCGATTCGAGCAGCAAGTCTGCTGAGCTGAGGAAATCCATAACTGCTCGCATTGCCATTGAGTTGATGGGCCACGCGGGCGAGTTCTTCCCAATCTTCCTCTTCAGCATGAGACTGAAGGGTTTCGACTCGACCTGGAAGCTCGCTGACAAATATTTCTATCAGCTCTGCGAGGTTCGGGTTATCTCCATAAACGGAATATATGGGCTGCAGTGTTTGTGACATTTGCATGGTCAATTCTCCTGATCAGGGCAATGCGTGAGGTCGACTCTGGGTTACGTTCACGAAGTGGGACTGATACAAGTTAAATACTTTGAAGCCTAGACCACTTTTCGTCTTGCTGTCACTCATTTCATTCATGTTGGCAAGACAGAAAACTAAGAGAAGCTAATGGGCCGTCTCATTCCTGACAGAACCGTTAGCATTGTCCCGCATGAACGTGTTACCTCTATTTTTTCTAATGATCGTTCCTCTCTCTATTTTCAAATGAAATAGAAAGGCCTTCTCACTCTGGCATCTTGGAACTAGCCAAATGCTCTGGACGTACGAGCTGTTAAGAGCTAGGGCGTGAGACTCTTCTGACCCAGCAAAAAATCGGTCGGAAAGCACGATGTTATTGGAGGCCGATTCCTCTCAAGGGTTCAACCACAGAGAGTAAAGTTTTTCACTGCAAAGCATCGGTTCCAGTTGTAACGCTCTCGCCGATTGAATCGACGTCATTTTGCCTTGTAAAACGATCGATTACCGTCGCAACCGGTACGAACGAAACACCCTGACCAGCGACCCGCATTCGAGCTAGCATTTTCTTGAAAGTTATCAAGGGATTCAGAACGGCTCGTCGATATGCCTTCATATCCAATGGAGCGTTAGCCTCTGGCAGTCAGAAGCAACCCCTGTCGAACTGGCACAATAACAATACGAAAAGTAAGTGCGGTCGAAGGGCTTCGGAAAGCCATGTGGCCACTGTGTTTCCCTCTCAATTTTAGGAGCCTCCCAAATGAAGAATCATGTCCTTTTGTCGACGCTGGGCGTCGCTATTGCCCTGAGCTGTGCTGGAAACGCCAATGCGTTCTTCGGCATGTTCGGTGGTTGCTGCGAGCCTAGCTGTGGTTGTGCTGACAACTGTTGCGAGCCATCTTGTGGATGTGCCGACGCATGCTGTGAGCCCAGCTGTGGTTGTGCTGATGATTGCTGCTGCGACGCTGGTTGCGGTTGCTGCTGCTGCAAGAAGCCAGGTCTCTGTGCCCGTATGAAAGCCCGTCGTGCCTGCAAGAAAGCTTGCAAGTGCTGCTGTGAGCCATCCTGCGGATGTGCTGACGCATGCTGTGAGCCCAGCTGTGGTTGTGCTGACGCCTGCTGTGCCCCAAGCTGTGGCTGTGCCGATAGCTGCTGCGAGCCATCCTGCGGATGTGCTGACGACTGCTGCTGCGACAGCGGCTGCTGCGGTTCATGCTGCTGCAAGCCAAAGCGTCAAGGTCTTTGTGCCCGCATGAAAGCCCGCAAGGCATGCAAGAAAGCTTGCTGCTGCTGCTGCGAGCCATCCTGCGGATGTGCCGATGCATGCTGCGAGCCCAGCTGTGGCTGCAACGACAGCTGCTGCGAGCCAAGCTGCGGATGTGCAGGCTGAGCTAAGTTAGCAACAACCTGGGTTGAATAAACCTAGATTGAACCCTCCCGAACGGTCCTTTGTTCTCACGAGCAAAGGGCCGTTTTTTTTGTTGATCTTATGAGCCAGTAAGAACCCGTAGCCGTAGGCCGGAACAAGCCGTGCGCAGTTCCGGCAAGATACCGAGGATGGGTGCCACACCTATCAAGCGCGCCCTTTCAGGGCTATTATTTTCTATCGTACCTGATCCCAGGACTACGTCCTGGGCTATCACAGCGCGGTCGTACCGACCTGAAGAGGGAAATTCAGTTAGCGAAGTCGTTCAGGCCTGAATAGTCGATTGATCTTGCTGACCACCAATTGCCCTGAAAGGGCGCGCTGCGATAGCCCAGGGCAAGTGCCTACAAGCGACAGCGAAATAGGACGCAGCCCTGGGAATAGAATCACACCCACCATCCTAGCTCTGAAAGAGCGCGCTTTCCGGGCTTACGCATTCCTATCCACGATTCCGGAACTGCGCTACCGTTTGTTCCGGCCTACGGGATATGAACCGCCAACCCATGACGCTTAGCAATAAGATGAGCCCGCAGGGTTCCGGCACGGTGACATTCGCACTCAACGCGTTCGCCCAACTACTGCCGTAGGTCGCTTCCCAGACGTTGAGGTCTTTGCCGTCGGCAATGCCGTCGCCGTTAGTGTCTTGCTGGGCAGTGACGCTGCCACCAAAGTTCCGTTGCCACTCCAGAAAATCGAATCCGTCCGCATCGTTGTCGCCGTCGAAGTCGCCGTTGCCAGAAGTCAGCTTCACCCCGAACTGCTCAAAACCGAATCCGTGCTGGGTTTCGACAAAACCGGGCAGGTCCGTCGGGACTGTGTCCCACTGCTGGTACAAGTCCTCAAAGGGATTGCCGTTTGGGTCAGGGGCGGTTGAATCGGAATAGCTGATACGGAAAGTTCCGTTATTATTAAGCGGGTTGCCCCTATTGTCATTAATCACGCTGAAGACATACTCCTGCCCGCCATTGAGCATGATACCTGCACCAGAAAGGTCGATGGTGACCAGAAACGTCTTGAACATCATGGGGTCTTGGGGAGGACCAGTAGTGCCAAATTCTTCTACCGTGATTAAACTGAACCCCGCATTGTAGTCGTTCACCAATACGTCAATGTGTCCTGGAACTCCTGTAGTTGCCGCATTATCATTGAATGAATCAGGTCCGCCGTTGATGCCGTCTATCCAAACATTTACTTCAAATGGATAGCCATAGATATTGGCCAGATTGTTTTCTGGGAGCTCGTCGCCATCTCGTGCGAACATAACGATTTGAGCTTCTGTCAGTTGACCGGTTGCCATCGGGGTGACAGCCATCCCTGGTGTAAACCAGACTAGATTATCATGAGTTGCCGACCCGCCTGGATTACCGTTGGTGAGAGTATTATCTGGACCGATGCTGTCGCGGAGCACCTCAAACCCGGCGTGCGTGGGACTGCACGCGGTGAGAATAAACAGAAGAAAAAGTAGTCAGCGGACGGTTCACGACATCGGCAATTCCTATGCAAGACTAGAGTTGCACAAAACGCAACTTGCTAGTATCCACGAAAATGCCCGCTGAATCAAGTTTTTCGGGCTCCTCCGCTCGTCGACTGATCCAGTTTCTCCTTGTGTTAAAGCAATTGGAGCGATTCAAAGCCATGGTTTATGCGTTCGTTTTGATTTTGAGAAAAACTGGGCGACGAGATAATTCAGCAAGTGAATCGAGTAGCTGAGCCTTCCATCCTGTTGCCAGACAAGATCTGCCGAGTAAGTGGACAAGCTCGGTACATACTGAGATAATCGGCCCATGGGCCGAACAAAGTAGGAGGCTTGGCATATGCATCTCTTTCAAACGATATTTAAACTGTTGCTCGTCGGCTTTGGACTGCTGTTCGTGTCGTATGAGACGCCACTCTTCGCCCAAAATCTTGCCTCTTCCAATCCATCAACAACAAACATTTCCGGCGCAGCAGGCGGCGCTGCCAACGCAGACTTCGACACTTTGATCGATCTGATCCAATCGACCGTCGCCTATGATTCCTGGATGGAAAACGGGACGGGCGAGGGCGAAATCTCGCCATTCGCTATCAATGGGGTGTATGTGGATGCCCAGGGGACTCTGCGTGTGGCTGAGAATCTCACCTCGGCGGCTACGTTGAAAGAATCGACCCGTTCCGTAGTAGACCGCGAGTCTGGTGACGTACGACAACCATCGAAGTTGCGATTCGTCTCCTTGCCGCGTCTCGAGCGAGCCATTCAGCAGCACCTTCGAGATCGAACGCCTCTTGCTGCTGAGATGCTGACCCTGGCAGGGATGCAATGTGTTGAGTATGTCATCGTTGACGAGGAATTGAACGATTTGATTCTTGCCGGCCCGGCTGGCGATTGGCAGATCGGTCCCGAGAAGTCTCTGGTCAGTGTGGATACGGGCCGAGCGGTGTTGCGGCTGGATGACTTGCTGACCTTGTGGCGACGGCCTGGCGGAGGCTCTCCTTTCGGCTGTTCGATTGTGCCGCGGCAGGAGGCTCTCGCCCAGACGCAGGACTTTCTTCGAGCTACCGGCTCCAGTCCTCTCCAGCCAGGTGAGAAAAACCAATGGCTAGAGAAACTTCGCACAACTCTCGGTAGTCAGGACGTCGAGTTTTTTGGCATAGCACCCACGAGCCATGCCGCCCTCGTGTTGCTGGTGGCCGACTATCACATGAAGCTGATTGGCATGGGACTGGTCGATAGTGTGCCGGGTGTGGCAAGTTATCTCGACACGGTGGAATTGGACGCCGACGGGAATGCGCCTGCAATGAGTGTGCTACGGTGGTGGTTTGCCATGAATCATGGCCCTGTGACTACGGACGCGAAGCGGAAGATTTTTCGACTCCCCGGCCGAGGGGTGCAAGTGTTGAGCGAGAATGAACTTTTGGCTGCCCGGGGCGAGCGTGTCCACACACATCGATCTGATGAATTGAACGAGCGTTTTGCAAACTCTTTCACGAATGAATTTTCCCGAATTTGTGAAATGTATCCACTCTACAGCGAGCTCGAGAATATCTTCGACCTATCGCTCGTTTTGGCAATCATCGAGAGAGAGCAGCTATGCAAGCGAGCTGATTGGCAGCCTGCACTTTTCCTGGATGTCGAAAGATTGCCTCTTCCGACTTTGCAGATTCCTCGTGAGGTACAGACCGTGGTGAATCATCGGGTGATAAATCGCCGCCAGATAATTGCCGGGATTAGCGGCGGCGTCTGGGTCGATAGTCGCCGTACTTTAGAACTGCTACCTGGCGGAGCGAGTCAACAACAAGACGATTCTCTGATATCACAGTCTGCTCCGAGCGATCACTGGTGGTGGGATTAATTAACGCTGCTTTCTTCAGCTGGAGTTTCCACTTTTTTATCGCTAGCGTGCCGAATTAGCACTTCGTCCAGCATTTGTTGTCGTTGGCGGCGTAGCCACCAGAGAAACACGATGAGCAGTACCAAAATAACGATCAACGTGAAGGCCATTTCCGCGTCGCGTATCAACTCCACGATATTGTCACCGAAGTAATAGCCCAAAGTGAATACGGTTCCTACCACTAACGTAGCGCAGATCAGATCGCACAAAATGAACTTCCGATAGGGAATCCTCACGACTCCGGCTGAAAGATAGACAGGGGCACGTACACCGACCATAAAGCGGGCCAGCAGCATCACTTTGAACATGTGGCGTTGGATCGCTTGTTCGAAATGCTCTTCACGCTGTGCCCCCAGCAGTTTGCCCAATTTGGGATGGCGCATCAGGAGTCCGTGGCCAAAGTGGTAGCCAATTGCGTACATGGCGGTGTCTCCCAGCAAGGCCCCAACAACACAGGCGAGAAACGCTAGCCAGGGGTCGAGATTACCTTGGGAACTAACCACGCCCGCCAACAGGATGGGGACCTCTTCCGGAATGGGAAGACCGCATCCAGTAAGTAGTAAAAATACTACGATCCCGAGGTATCCACCACTCTCGATCAAGAAATCCATTTTGATTGGTCTCGGTTGTCGTTAGGTGAAAGTGGGTGGAAGCGATCCCGTAAGTCTTCCTCATGGTAGGCGCGATGCGGAAGGGAGGAAATACGGCAAATTGTATAATAGTTGTCCCCAACTGCTCTACACTCAACGGATGATATCTTCTTAATCAGAAGAGTCACACACGAGTCCAGTCATCTGCGTGCATGTTGAATGCGTGGACAACAATCGAGTTCTTATTCGCATTAGGGCACACCAATACGGCTCCGATCTCAGGGCGATTCGAACAAAAATCAGAGGTACCATCAAAACCACTCGTGTAGAAAGCTGTTGCCAGGGCGTCTGCTTCAGCAGCCGTGGGGGCCAACACCGTGGCGGTATAGGTACCGCTGGCCGGCCAACCGGTGCGGGGATCGAGAATATGCCCATATTTTTTCCCATCGATCTCAAAATACTGAGTTGCCCCTCCTGCAGTCCCCAAGGCCCGATTGCGTAAATGAAACTCGGCAAGCCGCTTGTTTGGCTCAAAGGGATGGCGCAGACCAACCTTCCAGTTTTTGTCTTTTGTTGCTCGATTACAACCTCTTGCCAAGATGCTGCTACTACCGCCGTGCCAAAGATAGTCGCTGGCTCCCCTTTCATCCAGAAAACTCGCAACTTGATCGAGGGCATAGCCTTTGCCTATCGAATTGAAATTGATTTCAATTCCTTGTCGAAGAAATCGGACGGTCTGATCTTGTTTGTTTAGCTCGATTTGATTGGAGTCTACTTTAGTGAGGGCAGCGGAGATTTCTCCGTCGGTGGGAAGTCGCCCTGCACGTTTCAAGAAACCCCACGTGCGGGAAAGCGGGGTGCTGGTGATATCAAAAGCGCCTTTAGTCTCTTGGAAGATGCTCAAGCTGAGTTTAAGCAGTTCAAACAACTCCGGATCTACTGGCACAGGGCTCACTGCTGCCTGCCGGTTGACATCGATCACTGCACTTTCCGGGCGGTAGATCGTGAGCTGGTCTTCGACAGTTTCGATAATGTCAAAGGCATCCAGAAAATCGCGGGTGTTATGCCGATCCGCTTGATGGTATTGCACGGCAAATTCGCAAGCCATCGCCCGCCGAGTGGCCCGAACATGCAAGGTTGGGTCGGCAGGAATTCGGTCTAACAGGAGTTCCGTCGTCGATTCGAGCCAATCGGCAGCCATTCCCTGAGCACGATGGAGGAGCGTCTCAGCCGCCGCCTTGCCTTGAAGAAAATCACGCCTGGAGTGGTGTTGTCGCTCTTGCATGTGGATATTATAGCCCTTTGGACTGTCATTGGGGCAGAGCTGACGGTATTGCTCTACCCTGGATATTGATACTATTTTTTAGAGAACTCTCAATTGGCGTCGTATTTGAAATGCAATTCTAATGAGCAAACTAATTATCAGTGTTTCTGGCTTGCGGGGGATCGTCGGTGAATCCTTGACTCCTAAAGTTGCCGCCCGCTATGTCGCATCTTTTTCAGCCGAACTGCCTCCAGGGCCAATCGTCGTCACCCGAGATGGACGTGAATCTGGTCCGATGCTTTTCAATGCGATCGAAGCGCCGATTTTGGCAGCAGGGCGGGATTGCCTCGATGCCGGTGTTGCGGCGACACCTACCACAGGTGTTTTGGTGCGACATCACAAGGCTGCCGGGGGAATTCAGATTTCGGCGAGTCACAACCCACGCGAGTACAATGGGCTGAAGCTGTTCGACACAACAGGACGTGTGCTCCCTGCAGAAGCCGGGCAACGGGTGTTGGACCGCTATCTTTCCGAGCAATCTAGTGATGTGACGTTCTCGCAAGCTGGCGAGACCCGACCAATCGCCGACACTACAAAGGCTCACTTGGAGTTGGTGTTAGGTACCTGCAATGTCGAACGGATCCGAGCCTGCAAATTTCGCGTACTCGTGGATGCCAACCACGGGTCAGGCAGCGTGCTGGCTCGTCCACTGCTTGAGGCGCTCAATTGTGAAACCATGATTCTCGGCGACACCTCTGATGGTCAATTTGCCCATCTTCCTGAGCCGACTAGCGAGAATCTTTCGTCCGTATTGAATGAAGTACGTATTCAAGGCGCTGCGATTGGATTCTGTCAGGATCCCGATGCTGATCGATTGGCGGTAATCGACGAGGCGGGGCGTTATATTGGTGAAGAATTTACCTTGGCAATGGTGGCTGATCATGTTCTGCGACACACTCCTGGTCCAATTGTGACGAACTGTTCAACCAGCCGCATGGCTCAAGATTTAGCAGAGAAATATTGTGTGCCATTCTTTCGCGCAAAGGTGGGCGAGGCTAACGTAGTCGATCTGATGCTCGCCGAAAACGCTGTATTGGGTGGCGAGGGGAATGGAGGCGTAATCGACCCTCGAGTCGGGTTAGTGCGGGATAGCTTCGTGGGGATGGCACTGCTCTTGAACGCGATGGCAGAGAGAGAATTACCAATCAGTGCCCTCGCCGATGAACTCCCCCAATATTCGATTCACAAATCAAAGGTCACTCTACCTGCCGAACGGGTAGTCGAGTCATTTACAAGACTGGAGACGCATTTCCCGGATGCAGAGGGAGATTACTTGGACGGACTGCGACTCGACTGGCCAGATAAGTGGCTGCTAGTGCGGGCAAGTAACACAGAACCCATTGTGCGAATTTTCGCGGAGGCTCCTACGACAGTGGAAGCCAAACGATTATGCGACGAAGCGGCTGCTCAGTTGAGTTAGACCGCCTCTGCGGCTGAAATGCGACTCTGGTCGTGTGCCCCGGCAACAACCTCGATGAATTCTCCAGCAGTTGCCTGATCACTCGGCACCACGACGGGTGCATAGCGGCAGGCTGTTCCCACAGAGTAGCCGGGATTCTCTTCAAGAGCTGATTCCACCAGAACGCGAAGTCTCCTGCCTTGCAGGCTGGCAAAGTAGCGGTCACGTATCTCCGCCTCGACTAGTGCTAACTCACGGACGCGTTCTTGCTTGACGCTCTTCGGGAGTTGCTCGGGCATGTCGGCGGCAGGGGTCCCTCGTCGGGCGCTAAAAGGGAAAATGTGTATTTTTGAGAACCCGACTTGCCGGGCAGTCTCACACGTCTCGGCAAACTCCGAGTCTGTTTCTCCAGGAAAACCTACAATGATGTCGGTGGTAATCGCTGGCTGATCGAGTCGCTCCTGGAGCAACTGGCAGCGGTCCACAAACCGCCGACTTCCCCAGCGGCGTCGCATGCGGCGGAGTACGCTGTCGCTGCCGCTTTGCATGGAAATGTGCAGGTGAGGGCAAATCTTCTCCGGATGTTCAGCCATGACCTCAATCAACTCGCGAGTAACCTCGGTCGCTTCGATGCTGGAAAGCCGAATGCGGAAATCACCGGGCAACTCGGAGATGGCACGCACCAAGTGTGAGAGACGCGTCCAATTCTCTTTGGGCTGGTTGCGATTCCAATCGACTCCATAATGCCCCAAATGAATGCCCGTGAGCACAACCTCACGGTAGCCATTATCGACGAGCCGCCGTACTTCATCGAGAATATGTTCCATGGGCCGACTGTGAAGTTCGGGCCGCACCATGGGTATGATGCAGAAACTACATCGCAACAGGCATCCGTCTTGAACCTTGACATAGGCCCGATGGCGGCGTCCAAATCCTGAAATCCCCGTCGGCACATCGGTCACACCAAACCGACCCAACAAGTCGCCTAGTTCACGTTTATCGGTAAGCACCTCGGTCACATTGGGAAGCCGCGCGACTTCTTCTGGAGCTCGCGTTGCATAGCAACCCATCACAACGATCTTGCTGGCGGGATTTTCTCGCGCCATCCGGCGAATAATCTGCCGACTCTTCGAGTCGCCCTCCGCCGTGACCGTGCAGGTGTTCACCACACATAAGTCGGCACCTTCTTCGTCAGTAGCATCTTGATAGCCAATGCCCAAGAGACCTTCGCGGAGGAACTCGGTCTCGTATTGATTGACCTTGCATCCTAAGGTCACAGTTCTCAACTTCATTGCGATGAATGGTCCTTTAATTGACGGGTTCGATTGTGCTCCACATCGAACCCTTGCTTCCCTCAAGATGGTCTTTGCCGTACGCGTGAATCTGGTCGCGTTTCAGTTCGGCATGTTCGAGTGTGGTCGTTAGTACAACCGCTTTGCCATCTTTGTCGACGTTTTTGGCAATCTCCTTGCACTGCTCTTTTTCATGGCCGAAGAGTTCTCGCAACATCTTTTCGACGTAACCAAAGGTGTGATCATCGCTGTCCCAAAGTAACACATTGTAACGAGGTTGTTGTTCGTGGACGCGCTCAGGAGCTTCCTGCCTCACAGGGGCGACAGTCGTAGCCCCTCCCGTGTCGTCGTCATGCCAGTTCATAGTCATCCTTTTTGTTTTGAGTGGAGGTTGGCATCTTGCAGGTTTGTCGACTATTTAGTAGCACCCCTGGCACGGGTAGCCGCCGGTCCCTGGAAAGGGGCAGTAGCTTCTTGAAGCCTTCCGGATCAGGTGGCATAGTATCCGTGCAAACATTATATTGGATGGCCCCACTCTGTGGAAACACCCGAGCCATCCTTCCAAATCACCACATTACACACTTTTTTGCCGTGTCCTCACCAAATCTCGATCAGATTCTCGACCACGTTGATAGCCAGAGCGAACAGAATCTTGCTGATCTCACCGAACTGCTGCGTATTCCGAGCATCAGTGCCGATTCAAAGTTTGCCCCCGAAGTGCGGCGGGCTGCCCAATGGATTGTTGATCATCTTGGCAGCATGGGACTGCAAGCTGAGTTGATCGAGACGGCGGGTCATCCCCTTGTCTACGCAGAGACTCCAGCGGTGCCAGGTGCACCTGTGGCTCTGGTCTACGGACATTATGACGTGCAGCCTCCTGATCCACTCGACAAGTGGACGACGCCCCCCTTTGAACCAACGATTCGCAAAGGTCGAATCTTCGCCCGGGGAGCTACTGACGATAAGGGGCAGATGTTTACTCACCTCAAGAGTGTGGGTGCCTGGTTGCAAGCCAGTAGTACCCTCCCGCTGCAAGTCAAGTTTCTGATCGAAGGAGAGGAAGAAGTTGGCAGCAAACATCTTGAAAGCTTCCTCCGTGAAAATGTCGAAAAGCTTTCGAGCGATTGTGTCGTCATCAGCGACACAAGCCAGTTTGCCCCTGGCGTGCCGGCGATTACCTACGGTTTACGTGGCATCGCCTACTACGAGCTTCACCTCACAGGTCCCAACCGCGATCTCCATTCCGGTGTCTTCGGTGGAGGGGTCACAAATCCTGCAATCGTCTTGAGCAAGATGCTGGCCGCGATCATTGACAGTGAAGGTCGGATTCAACTCCCCGGCTTTTACGACGATGTGATTCCGCTCACAGACCGCGAGCGTGAGGAGTTTCGCTCACTCCCTTTTGATCAGAAAGCCTTTGAAAAAGAGTTGGGCATCAACGGCGTGACTGGCGAAGTAGGCTTCACCACGCTGGAGCGCCGTTGGGCGCGCCCAACCTTCGACGTTTGCGGGTTGACTTCAGGCTATCAGGGAGAAGGGTCTAAGACCGTACTTCCCTCACGGGCATCGGCTAAATTCAGTTTCCGCCTGGTGCCTAATCAAGATCCCAAGAAAGTAACCATTGGTCTGAAAAAGTTGCTAGAGCCCTTGGTGCCCGCTGGCATCACGATGGAGTTGGTTGATTACCATGGTGCTCCGGGGATTGTAATTCCGCTTGATAGCCCCTACCTCGCCGCGGCTGCGGATGCGATTGAAATCGGTTTTGGCAAGCGCCCTGTTTTCATGCGTGAAGGCGGGTCGATACCAATTGTTAATACATTTGCCGATACTTTGAATGCGGATGTGCTGCTGTTGGGTTGGGGACAGAACGACGACAACCTTCATGCTCCCAACGAAAGTTTTACTTTGGCTGATTTCCAGCGGGGGATACGTACGAGTGCCGCGTTATGGGACTCTTTGGCCAAGATCAATCACAATGCGTAGATTAGTATGCTCGATAAGAAATACATTCTCGAAAATCCCGACTTAGTCCAATCGAATTGCTCTAAACGCGGTGTGAAAGCTGACGTGCATCGGTACGTGGAGCTGGAAAACCAGTGTCGAGCACTTCAGCAGGAAATCGAAGAACTGTCCCGCCAGGCGAATCTGGTCAGTAAGAGTATCGGCAAGGCGAAAGACGAGGCTGAACGCGAACAGCGTAAGGAGGAAGGGCGTACCCTTCGGGAACAGAAAGAGGCCAAGCAGGAACAGATTGACCGGCTTATTGCCGAAGCGGGGGCCATCTATCGTAGCATGCCAAATCTCACTCACCCTGACGCCCCGGTGGGAGAAGAGCATCATGCTCGCGAACTACGCAGAGGAAAAACCGAGGTCCGCAAGTTCAGTTTCCCAGTGCTCGATCACGTTCAAATTGCCGAGCAGCACGACTTGATTGACTTCGAAGGTGGCGCGCGAATTGCCGGAAATGGGTTTTATTTTCTCAAGAACGAAGCAGCACTGCTGGAACTTGCGTTACAGCAGTACTCGATGCAGTTTCTCGTGGGGGAAGGTTTTGTCCCCACGATCACGCCAGACTTGGCCCGCAACGAAATCCTCCAAGGAGTCGGGTTCATTCCGCGTGGGCCAGAAACTCAGATTTACAGCGTTGAGAACAATGATCTCAATCTGGTCGCCACGGCTGAGATAACGTTGGGCGGCTTGTATGCTGGCGAAGTGCTGGATCGGGACAAACTTCCACTGAAAATGTGCGGCGTAAGTCATTGTTTTCGCACCGAGGCGGGGGCAGCAGGTCGTGCCTCTCGTGGCTTGTATAGGGTGCATCAATTTACCAAGGTCGAGATGTTTGCGTTCACGCTTCCCGACCAGAGCGAAGACATGCACAACTATTTCTGTGATCTGGAATGCAAGATCTTCGATGGTTTGGGAATTCCCTATCGTGTCATTGACACTGCGACGGGTGATCTGGGCGGTCCTGCCTATCGCAAGTTCGATTTGGAAGCATGGATGCCTGGGCGCGGCAAGAACGGCGAATACGGCGAAGTCACCAGCACAAGCAACTGCACCGACTACCAGTCCCGCCGACTGAACATCCGCTACAAGGTGCCGGGCGAAAAGGGGACCCATTTGGTCCACACCCTTAACGGCACCGCCGTGGCCATCAGCAGAGCGCTGATCGCAATTCTGGAAAACTACCAACAAGCCGACGGCACGGTGGTTGTCCCTGAGGTACTGCGGAAGTGGGTTGGCAAGGAACGGATTGGCGTGGCGGAGGAGTAAAAACGACTTGTTGTTCAAGAAATCGAAAGGGATGCTTTTTTGCCGGATAAGAAAAGTTGCCAACTTGCGGAACTAAATTTACCGCAATTACGTCGCGAACTCCCCAAGGTAGTCGTTCTACCCTTTGGTGCAACCGAACCACACGGCAGCCATCTTCCTTATGCTACGGATATTATCGAAACTGAGGCGATTGCCCAGCGGGCTTGTCAATTGGCACTGCAGCGTAAGGCCAACGTCGTCGCTCTGCCAATCATTCCCTTCGGCGTGCAGACATCCCAGCAGAGTTATCCGCTGGCGATGAACCTGAATCCGAGCACACTCAATCAGATTATTTCGGACCTCACCGATTCGCTCGACAATTCGGGAGTAGAGAAGGCAGTACTTCTCAACGGGCATGGCGGGAACGATTTTTACACGCACCTGAAAGAGCTTTTCGGCAAGCGTCGAGTGTTTCTTACACAGGTGAATTGGTTTTCCATGTGTCGCGAACTGGCTGCAGAGTTGTTCGCGCCGGGTGGGGATCACGCGAATGACATGGAGACCAGCCTGGTGCTCCACCTGCGTCCCGATTTGGTCGACATGGCAAGCGCTGGACCACAGCCCACGGCCACATTCCGCCTGGCTGCGATGCGGGCGGGTTGGGCGCGAGCCCCTCGTCCGTGGGACCGGTACACAGAAGACTCCGGCGCAGGCGATCCGCGCAGCGCAACTGCTGGGAAAGGCGAGCGATTTTTCAATGCCGTTTGCGAAGAATTTGCTGACTTTTTGGTCGAATTAGCAAGTGCTGAAATCGATGAAGCATTTCCGTTCCAACGTTAGGATTTGGTGCGAGTGCGTCGACCCGTGTCCAAAGCATAAAACACTTCGTTTATCCAGTGGCGACCAGTAAAACCGTACGTTTGGATATCTGCTACTTCACCTCCACCCAAAACGGCATCAACAAGATCGCGCGCTCTCGCAAAAGTCCGCGGAGCTGAGTGGCGTGCCGTAGTGGGCCGGCTAGCTCAGGCACCAAGAGCGGAAAACTGCCGAGTGCATGAGTCTCACGTTCTTTGTCCAGATCCGTTCCGAACAACTCCTCTAAGGGATTGATCGGCTCCGGCAAAATCATCAGCTCATATTTCTTGTCGGGATCCAACCCGCCCATGGTTTTTGCCATCTGGAAGGCATCTTTTAAAGTGCCGATGTCATCGATGAGGCCGTTACGCTTGGCGATGCGGCCTGTGTAGACCTGGCCACCGGCGAGTGATTCCAGTTTGTCCAGTTCCATCTTGCGGCCTTCGGCAGCCTTGGTGGTAAACAGACGATAGATATCCTGCATCATGTCGGTGATGACTTTGCGCTCTCCTTCTGAGAATTTTGTCGTAGAGGAAAACATATTGCTGTTATCGCCCCGCGTGATTGAATCGGTCGAGACACCGATCTTGTCGAACATGCCCGCCAGAGAGAGTTTGCCTCCCACCACTCCGATCGAGCCGGTAATCGTCCCTGGTTCGGCGATGATCTTGTCGGCACCCATGGCGATGTAGTAGCCGCCGCTGGCTGCCACGTCTCCCATGCTGGCGATGATTGGTTTGTCGATTGCCTGGGTGGCCCGCCAAATCAAATCGCTGGCCAGGGCAGAACCGCCGGGGCTGTCGATCCGCAAGACGATGGCCTTCACGTTTTCGTCTTTGGCTGCTTCGTGCAGTGCTTTGACGATCGTTTCTGATCCCATGATTTCTGTGCCAAAACCGCTCTCGCTCTTGCCCGACGTGATGGCACCCACTGCGTATACCAAGGCAAGCTTGGGACCTTTGCTCCCATCGCTGCTGGAAGACCCTCCCATGATCGACTGGAAGAGTTTGATCATGCCCATGGGCCCCGAGAAATCGGTATCGATCTCTCGTTTACCATAATTGACGACGTAGACCAACTGATCTGCTTCGTATTCTTTCTTGAGTTCCGCACGAAATTGGTCAAAATACTCGACCCGGTCGATAAGACCGGCTTCTTTGGCCTGATTGGCGGTGAGTAGACCGCGATTGATGAACTTCTTGACTTCTTTAATTTGCAACTCGCGATCAGCAGCGATCGTGGTGAGCATCTGGTCGTAAAGGTCATCGACTAGTGCGGTCAAATTTTTCCGGACCGGTTCACTCATATTGTGGCGCATGAGCGGCTCGGCTGCCCCCTTGGAGTCTCCAACGTGAAGCATGTCGGCCTCGACGCCGATTTTTACAAGCAGATTCTTGAAATAGGCGATCTGCAATTGCATGCCAGGTATGACGAGGACACCAGCCTCGGGCATGATGATTTCATCACAAGCGCTAGCAAGCAGATATTGCGAACTTTCGGCAGATTCGAGTTGTGCATAGACTTTCTTGCCCCCCTCGCGAATCTTGAGTATCGCCTCGCGCAGTTCATTGAGCTTGCCTCGCGAGAGTGAAGCTTCGCCGATTTCTATGATGATCCCATCAATCTTCTCGTCGTCGGCAGCCTTATCCAATCGAGCGATTGTCTTGCGAAGATCGACCCCCAAATCTCCAAAAAACGAAATCTGACCGGAGGATTCAGGAAGTTCTCCGTCGATCTTGATGTGCGCCATGCGCACCTTCACATCCTTCTTTTCTTGCTTCTGATCGGTTTCTTGCTCAGTGGTTGAACTGCTCGCTTTGGCTTTCTCTTCGGGCTCTGCGGTTGCCGTGTCTGCCTGCAGAGACGTAACGATGGATAAACACGCTAGCATCGCCAGCAGGAAAGCATCAGTTGAAACAATGCGTGAACGCATGAATGGACCTCATGATTGGTGGTTCAATACTTTGGAGACTATGGAATTAGTTCGTTTCTGCACCCTCTTTCTTGGAGTATACCGTTAAATTCTTCAGATATCTTCACCGCAGGCCTCTACTTGCGGGTTTTTCGAGGGTTTAGTTTAAGATTCCGGAAAATTGGAGTCTGTGGGTCGGCAGAGATCGGTCTGGAAGATGGACCAGTCGTTTGCTATTTTCCCGCCGCTATCATCACTTCTGGATGGATTCCGCTGAACTAGGAGAAAACCCATTTATGCGACGCATGTTGCTCATACCCATTCTTTGTTTTTCTATAGTTCACATCCCTGGATTGAGCTCAGCAGCCCCTCCCCTGTGGCAACAACTGGTTCCTCGTAAACAAGTTGAGGCCGTTCCAGGTCAAGATTATAGTTTGAGCGAAACGCACGGACCATGGCTCGTGATGGCGGCTTCGTTCAATGGTGAAAACGGGAAGGCTCAGGCAGAAGAATTAATTTTGGAATTGCGCAGTAAGTTCCATTTACCCGCCTATTATTACGGCATGAGATTCGAGATGGAAGATATCAATCCCGGCCGTGGAATTGACGACTACGGTGCCCCCATCAAACGACGCTACAATCGGGGGGAGCGAGTCGTAGAGCATGCGGTGTTGGTTGGAGAGTTTCCTTCAATTGATGATTCCCAAGCTCAAGCATTGCTGGATGAAATCAAGCATCTCGAGCCTGAGTCCTTGAAGATTGAGGATGGCGAATCGACCACCCAAAGTCTGGCGGGGCTGAGACAATTTCACGATTCGTTGCACAGGAAACTGAATCCCAACAGGAAACGTGGGCCCATGGGTCATGCGTTCCTCACGCGAAATCCACTCTTGCCCAAGGAGTATTTCGTGCCACAGGGTGTCGATCCCCAGGTTGCCAAATGGAACGAGGGCTTGGAATTTAACCTCATGAAATGTCCAGGCAAGTACTCGATTCGTGTGGCAACTTTTCGAGGTAAGGTGAGCCTGGTCTCAAACTCCAATCAAGAGGAAGAGAAAAAAAGAAAATCTTCAGATTCAATTCCACTGGCCACCGAGGCAGAGAACGCCCACAAGTTGACGCTTGCCCTGCGCGAAAAGGGTTGGGAGGCCTATGAATTTCACGATCGACTGGAAAGTTATGTCACCGTCGGTTCATTTGAGGATGGCCAGCGACTGGCCGACGGCCGGATTGCCCTTACGTCTCGTGATGCCCAGATCATCATCAACACCTTCGGGGCCGCTACCCCGAACAATGTCTTTGAGCGACCTGCCCAACAGGATCGTGAGTTGGAGAATCTGCAAAAACAGCGATTCAACAATTTGTTTTCCCAAGGGTATGGTAAAACTGCCGCAGGGTTTCATCCGAAACGCTGCGTGGGCGTGCCACTCGATATCATTCCTGAGCCCGTGAGCGTTCCCAGGAAGTCGATCAGTGCAGCTTATGCCCGCAATTAGGAGTTGGACTGGTCGCTTCAGGGACCAGTCAGGAGAAAAGAGTAATCTATGAGTAAAGCTCGGCGGCTGGTTCTCGGAACCACCAACGCGCACAAAGGCCAGGAATTGGCTGATCTGCTGGCGGCGTTTGGATTTCATGTCCAAACGCTGCAAGATTTTCCCAACCACTTGGATGTCGTCGAGGATGGAGACTCCTTCGCGGCTAACGCCCGTAAGAAGGCCATCGAACAGGCGATGCATCTCAATTACTGGGTGATGGCTGACGATAGTGGCTTGGAGGTCGACGCTCTTAACGGCGCTCCAGGAGTTTATTCGGCTCGCTATGCAGGACCTTCTGCCAAAGATAAGGACAACAACGCCAGGCTGCTCTCCGAGTTGGCCGACATACCCTGGGAGAAACGCTCTGCCCGTTACTATTGCCACATCGCGGTGGCCGATCCCGCGGGTGTGATTAAGGCCGAGACTTGGGGAGAGTGTCGAGGGCGAATTCGCACCGAGCCGGCAGGCAGCAACGGGTTTGGCTACGATCCGCTGTTCGAGATTCGCGAATATCATCAAACCTTCGGCCAGTTGGGCCCTCATGTCAAAGCAGCCCTCAGCCATCGCGCGCGTGCCCTGCGGACCATCGTGCCAAGACTCATTTCTTTAGCAGCGACCGACCAATGGCAGCGAGCGCAATAATGAACGAAGCGCAAAGATAAAGAGCCGATTCGAACGGATGATATTCGAATCGGCTCAATAAAGAGAGCAGCCCAATGAATTGCCTGGAGTCTAGCAATTCGAGATTGGGTTGTCAAAAAATCCTGGCAACATCTTCTGTTTAATATTTACCTAGATTACCAAGTCGTCGCATTCATTTCATTGGAACCTACGACAAACCTGCTGCAGTGGTTGCTTGTCCTGTCACGATGGCATGTCATCTTCATCCAAACATGCGTCTCCAGAGGAAGGACGCGGCGAAGTATCCACCAACCAGCGCGGTCGTAATTGTTCCCGGCTCTGGAATTTGGCCAGCTCGAATCGGGGCACCGCTGGTTTCGTAGGCCCAGCCTACAACCTCGCCTGTGGCATTGGCCTCGTCGGTGATGCGAATCCCAATCCACCCGTATTCGACAGGTCCTTGGCTCTGCAAATTCATGCGGAGGCCAAGAAAACGAACTTCGCCACCGAGACCGATGAAGTTCGGACTAGTCACGGGGTTATATGTCTGGGCTTGAGACAGACCGCAAATCGCCTCGTCGCACTTCCCGGCATCCTCATCAATCAATCGATTAGCGCGAATCGTCTGGCCGGTTCCACCAAAACTGTCGGTCTCCTGGAAGTCGAAAGTCGAGGCCGGTCCGATCAAGTCGCCGAAGCTCAGCGCAGCGGGATAATCGCCCTGTGCACCGTTAATCACATATCCAGCGTCGGCAGTGTTATTCGCAAACGTGCCATTCGTGTCGAATGTATCGAACACGTTGATCGGGCAGGGATTCTCGCCAGGGGACCCGCCGTTGGTGTCGTTCTTGTCGATCTGGAGAAAGTCGACAACAACGCCGCCACCCAGATCGATCTTGTCATGATCGATCTCGAAGTCGACTTGATTGTCCCCGTTGAAATCAATCGGCACGGATCCATTGATGCCAAAGGGCTGTAGGGTCGTGTCAAAGACAATCGCGGCCTCCGCCTGGGAAGCCAGCGATGCACCCACCGCCCCGGCAGTCGCCAGATAGGCAGCCAGGCGGGAATCGAAAACCTTTTCCTCAAGGTTGCCATTGCTACAAACTACTTTCATAAGATCTCCTCCCGAGCAAGCAGCACGATGCTATAGAATCAGTTTCGGTCCGGGCGATCACACCAAGATTGGTTGGAGAGCTTTCCGTAGACGTCGGACACCCGAGAAATGCGCCCTTGGTAGAAGGAGACCAACCGTTCATGGTCCAGGTCCAGGTGGTGCAACATCGTGGCTTGCAGATCGTGGACCAGGACTGGGTCGTCGGACGTTATTATAGCTGGGGTTTTTCGTTCCGCCACAAAATTTGCCTGAACTGTTAAGGGGGGTACTGAAACGAGAATCGCATTTCATTTTAGAGGTAACCTAATGCAGCATTGAGACTTAGATCGAACTGGTTGATACCAGGGAGATGGTTGGCACTATTTTCACCCATCCAAACTGAGCCGAACGGCGCTAGCCGCGGGTTTTTCGAAACTGGTGGTCCTCGTAACGAAAAAACCCGAGGCTAGCGCCTACGGCTGATGGGCGGGGAACGCGCTAGCCGAAGGTGATCAAACTGCCGTGAAGCGGGTGCTTCTGGCCTAAAGATTTACATAGAAAATGTGCCACGCGATTTGTTATGATGAAGAGCGACTAGCCGTTAGCTATTAGTGTAAGTTTCTGGCTAATTGCTAATCGCTAACGGCTAAAAGCTAAACCCAACCCCAAATGTGAGCCAAACCCATAAAAGTGCGCTGCGCACGGCCAACATGACCAAATTGAGTGGCGAGTGGCTATTAGTGCGTGGATGGTTAGCGGCGAGCCGGGAACGTTAGTGACCGGAGTATCGTGAAGAAGCGGACTTTTGTAAACAAAAGTCTCAGTCAAACACTATGAAACAAGGGGTAAAACGACTTTAGTTTTGTAAAAAAAGTTTTTGATCAGAATGACAAAAGTAAAACCTCATCCCGCGCTCAAACTGTGCGCAGACCAATTATTAGCCCTAGATATCCTTATAGAAAATGTCCCGCCTGATTGGTTATTATGTGAGAACAGAGGCGCTAGTTGACAGGCGCTAGGCGCGAGTCAGAATGCGATACATTTTCTGACTAGCGCCTAGCAGCTAGCGCCTAACGTCTTCAATCCACTCACCACTCACCAGAAGCCACACCAATAGTACTCGACCTCAGGCATCTCGCAGACGTGGGTCGAGTGCATCGCGGACGCCGTCGCCCAGGAAATTTAACGCCAGCAATGTTGCTCCCAGGGCAAGGCTGGGGAACAGGATCAGCCACCAGTAGATTTTCACGGGAGTGATAACTTTGATTCCTTCGTTCGCCAACAGGCCCCAGGAAACATCGGGCGGTTCGACTCCCAATCCCAGGAATGAGAGGAACGCCTCAAATAACATGACGCGGGGAATCGTGAGCGTGAGATACACCAGCACCACACTCAACAGGTTCGGCAACAGATGCAGAAAGATGATTCGCGATTGACTGGCTGCCAGCGAGCGGGCGGCCTCGACGAACAGTTCGTGCTTCAGTGAGATGACTTGCCCCCGCACCACACGCGACATAGTAAGCCAATAAATGGCTCCTACCACCAGGAAGAAAACTGTAATGCGATTGATCCCCCAGTAGGCAAGTTCATCGGCAATGGAATCTTCACCTAAGATAGTGAGGAGAAAGATCACGACGAAAATGAAGGGCACCGAATAGAGCACGTCGACAAAGCGCATCATCGCGTCATCGATCCAACCACCGCAGTAACCAGAGATCGCCCCGTAGTTGACGCCGATCACCAGGGAGACAATAGTCGCGACCAGGCCCACGAGCAGGGAGATTCTGGCCCCCCAGAATAAACGAGACAGCAGGTCTCGCCCTAACAGGTCGCGGCCACAAAGTGAATTGATACATTGATTACCGAAAAGGGCGAATCGAGCGCGGACCATCGCCCGACTCAGCATGCCCAAGGAGGGATATCCCAGTTGTCGATAGGGGGCCTGGATTGTGTCCTGAATCTCGGCTTCCTTTCGGCGCAGTTGTCGGCGGGCGTTGTCCAGATTCTCGCCACTTTGTTTCGCTAGTTCGTAGCGAAGTTTAAGATCAGTGAGTTCGGTTTCCAAGTGGGCGACCACTTGTGGCGTTTGACTAACCAGTTCCATGTCGAGAGGTTTTGTAGGAAGCCAGAAGGGAGAGATCGTGGGCTCCTCGTATTGCAAGGCTGTTTGCGCATGATCGGGCGCCTGCAGTGGTAAAAGCGGAGTTAGAAAAGCGAGGATGCAAATGGAAACGATCGCGACCAGAGAGATCATTGCCACGCGGTTCTTGCGGAGTCTTCGCCAGGCGTCCTGGGACAACGACATTCCTTTGCGCGACACCTGGGGTGTGAGAAGGATTCCGCCTGCTTCAGTGCTTCTTGCCGTGGGCATTTACTCGAGCTCCACTCGCGGGTCCAGCAGCGCGTAGGAAAGATCCACCAGCCAGTTCATTACGTAGAGCAGCAAAGTATAGAGCAACACCAATCCCATCGCGAGCGTGTAATCCTTCTGGAGGGCGGCTTGCACGAAGTGGGACCCGAGGCCAGGGATGGCAAAGATTTGTTCCACCACAAGCGAACCTGTCAGTATGCCCGCCACGGCAGGGCCGAGAAAAGAAACCACCGGCAGGAGGGCTCCTCGCAGGGCATGCACCAGGATGAGTCGTAGTGGTCCAACTCCCTTGGCTCGGGCGGTGCGGATGTGGTCTTGCGAGAGGATATCCAACATACTGGTGCGGGCAATCCGAGCGATGTAGGCAGCGTACGGTGCACCTAGACAAAAAGCGGGCAGAACAAGTTGATTGAAGTCCCCCCACCCCGCCGCCGGGAACAGCGGAAGGAGAAACACAAACAGGATAATACAGATTCCCGCGATGACAAAGTTAGGGAGCGCAATGCCCAGAGTCGCGATCAACATCAACAGCACGTCACCCCAAGTGCCGCGAAGCACGGCCGACGTCACTCCGGCCACCAAACCGAGCGTCGTGGCAAAGATCAACGCCAGTGAGCCCAGGGCCACGGAGATCGGCAATCCCTCGGCGATCACTTCATTAACGGTGTAATCATTGATTTTGTAACTGTAACCTAGATCGCCGCGGACGACCTTGCCCAATTCGATCAAGTATTGCTGATAGAGCGGTTTGTCGAGATTGTACCGCTTCTCGATGTTCTTCATGATTTCGGGCTCCAGGACTCGTTCTCGATCAAACGGTCCGCCGGGCACGCTACGCATGAGGAAAAACGAAACGGTATATACAACCAGCAAGGTAATTGCCATCCACAAGAGTCGCCGCACCATGAAACTGGTCATTGTCGGCCTCGCAAAAATGGATTGGGCGATTCTTGCGATCGATCGATCCACATCGCCCATACGGGATGGTCGTCGCGAACATTGTTGTAGAATCCGCGGACATATGGTTTCACCATGTTTTTGGAGACATAGGTGTAGATCGGAATCATGGGCAACTCGTCGAGCAAAATGCGTTCGGCCTGTTCAAGCAGGCGAAAACGCTTGTCGGGATCGGGTTCAATCTGGGCCAACTCGAGAAGTTCGTCGTATTTGGCATTGCTCCAACCGGTGCTGTTCTGTTCGCTATTAGTGGTAAACATGTCCAGAAAGGTGTTGGGATCGGAGTAGTCGGCGATCCAACCGCGGCGGGCGAGGTCATATTTTCCAAGTCGCAAACTGGCGTTGTAGGCTCCCCACTCTTCATTGCGAGTTTTCACAGTGATGCCCAGTACACGTTGCCATTGCTTTCGAATAAGTTCGGCAATGGCCTGATGAGCTTCGTGGGTGTTGGTAAGAATTTCCAGTCTAGGGAACCCATGTCCCTCAGGATAACCAGCCTCGGCAAACAGTTGGCGTGCCAACTCGGGGTTCTCGGCGTCTGCTGTTTGAGTGCGATAATTTTCAATACCTGGAGAAACGAGACTTAAACTGGGTGGTTCTCCAGCAGGGAGCAGCTTAGAGGTTATTTCCTCTCGATCAAGTGCCATCGACAAGGCACGCCGAATTCTCACATCATCAAGGGGTTTGATCTGCGTGTTAACAAAGTAGAAATAGCTAGATAGATAAGGGACGGGATTCAGATCGTTGCGAGGAGGTTCTTCACGAATCAACTCGCGCATGGCAGGTGGAGGAACGTCGCCAATCCAATCCGCCTTGTCGGTCAAATACAAGTTGAGGGCAGTCGTCAGCGATTCCACAGCCAGAGCGTCGACCAGTTCCAAGCGAACATTTTCGCGATTCCAGTAGTATTCGCTCTTAATCATGCGAATACGATCGCGGATGCGGCGGAAGACAATCTTGTAGGCGCCATTTGTCACGATGTTGTCTGCTTTGGTCCACTGAGGAGCGCCATATGTTTCCAGGCATTTTTGATTGACAGGATACAAGGGATAGAATCCGAGAAGTCCCAGGAAATAGGGTGTTGGATTCTCAAGAGTGATCTGCATTGTTAACTCGTCGATCACCTTGATGCCGACCTCTCGAAAGTCCAAGAGAACCTGGCGACACCAAGCGACCCCCTCGGGTGGATCGTTTCTGGCAGCTTCGCTGTCGTCGGTCGGGCGATAGGTGATTTCCTTTCCGTCGATTTCGACAAGAAAATCACGTTCCTCATCACGGCGGGGAATGATGCGAATGAGCTTTCCATGGAGAACTTCTCCACGCAAGGTATTGATTGCGGTGGGAGGAAGATTCAATTCAATCTCGACAGGATCTCCCGGTTGGATGCCACTGCCGCCGAGGCTATAGTCGTGGGCATTCTTGATATACCACGCCTGGTAGGCATACTCAGCAGCAGTGCGCGGGTCGAGGAAACGACGCCAGGAATATGCAAAGTCGTAGGCCGTGACAAGCAAGCCATCAGACCAGCGGGCATTGTCTCGCAGGAAGAAGGTGTATACCAGTCGATCTTCAGAAATCTCCCAACTTTTGGCAACTCCGGGGATTGGCTCGAGTGTTTCGGGGTCGTTGCGGACAACACCTTCAAAGATGCTGGTCGCAATTCGGCCCTCGGGTTGCCCCGAAATTAGTGCCGGATCAACACTCTTGACCTCGCTCTCATTGATGAAGGTAAAATCAGCAGGCGGTAGTCCTCCCTCCAGAGTTGACCACACCACGATCAGCAAGAGACTCCCCAACAAGAAACAGGCAACCAGAGTGCGGGAAGTGGAAGACATAATCTAATTTGAAAGCGACTGGAGGCAGATCGGTTGATAGCGTACGCTTCAGCTTACCGGATGCAGGCGTTTCACTCAAAGGAGATCATAGAGGTTGTTTGAACATCAGCGTCACAAACCGCCACGCATTTTGGCAAGGCCTCGAGAATTGCTGCTCGTGTGTGCTCCGCTACGCAGTAATATTAACCTCTCGCGTATTGCCCGAGCAGCCAGTTGTTGCGGGCTGGATGAGATATTTTGCACGGGACCAGCTAAGCTCGAACGCCGCATCGCTCGTGATGGGGCGGATACCATCCGCATCGTTAGCCACCGAACGCTGCCTCCCGTGCTGACCAAACTAAAGAAAGAAGGCTTTCGGTTGGTGGGCCTGGAGCAGACTACCGGATCGATCGACATTCATCACTATGCTTTTGAGCGGAAGACTGCCTTGGTTATTGGAAACGAACGCACAGGTCTCACGTCTCAAGAGTTAGACTTGCTCGATGACGTGGTAGAGATTCCCGTCTGGGGGATGCCGTTCAGCTACAATGTGGCGACCGCTACAGCGATGGCCCTATATGAGTACTGTCGCCAATGGCCCGAAGGATAGAGTTCACATCTAATGGCCATTGGCAGAAGTCCATGGCTATTAGATAGATAAAGCTAAATTCAGCGGATTGCAAATTTTTGCGCTTGAGCGGCAATGTCTAGTCCCACCTGCTCCGACCAGGCTCCCAGCAGACGCTGAAAAATCTTACCTGGCTGGCCACTGCCTATGGAGAGTGCATTAAGCCGCACGACGGGTAACAAGCAGATCGAGGTACTGGTGAATAAAATTTCGTCCGCAGCAGCCAACTCCGCAGGTAGGAGGTCTTGCTCTTGATGAGCAATCCCTAGCGACTTAGCAAGTTCAAACACGACTTGCTGGCTCACTCCGGGAAGTACTTTATCGCGGCAAGGTGTTACCAAGCCGCGCTGTGCAAAATAACCAATGACATTGGCCGTAGATCCTTCGCCAACATACCCTTCCTGGTCCAAGAGGATCGCACGCGAATCGGGACCATCCAGCTGTGCCTGCCGTTCAGCCAGATAATAGTGCATACGGCTACGACATTTGAGCTCGGTTGGCCAGCATTCGTCTGGAACTTGGCGGGCATCGGCTATGACTGCGGAGACGCCTTGAACGAATTGATGAGCCCATTGCTGAAATGGAAGGGGGTGGCCATGAACGCATACAGTCGGACCGCTTGCATCTGCCGATTTACCTGGTGTCACAAATGCGATGATGTTCCAGTCGTCTCCCTCGACGAAGTGCTCACAATTGTGTGCCATGAACTCCTCAATGGCTGAGGAGACTTCGGAACAGAGTTCTTTGGCATTCCACCCTACGATTTCCAACGAATGATGCAGTCGGGTGAGGTGTTCTGTCGTTCGGTAGGGACGTCCTAAGAAAGTTCGGAGCCGTTCAGTGACTGTAACTCCCATCTGAAACCCAAGATCGTCGACGGCAATACTAAGCTGACTTGCGGGAATCCAGGAGCCATTGAAGTATGCAATTGCGGAGTTCATACCCGCCAATATGACGGGTTGAGATGAGTTTAGGAATCGAGAAATCCAGATATCCTCAAAAAGAGTTCCTTCCCTCACCGACGTTCGGTGTGGGGATTGATATGGGCGTACGCTGGAATGACTGACTCTGTGGTGGGTAACTCATTTGAATCCTCCAAGAGTTCTCGCCACATTCGGCTGATCTTGGGCTCGTCGGCAAGATAATCATAAATCACATGACTTCGGCCAACTTCGGCCGTGACATCGATGGTTTGGATTCGATTCGACGCAGTGCCCAGCTTCTGTCGGTTCGCCACGCCAGCCAGCCCTAAAGCATCCATTCGGCTATGCTTTGTGCTAAGTCGAAAAAAACGCATTGCCGGATCCAAGCGATTGGTGACCACCACCATCCGTTCTATCTGAGAGATGGCGCGTTCATGAACCTCGCCGGGAGTCACCCAGTCGGCGTCATAGGCAGCCGCTACCAGGGCGACTCGCATTGGAGGTCGGTTTGGATACTGCCGATCGGCAAATCGCAATTCGTCAAGCTGGCCGCCACCTAAGAGGTGCATTGAGCCGCTGACAGTCCTAGCGCCATAGCTATACCCCATTAAGGCCAAAGGAGTTTCTGAGGGCAATTGGTCCAAAAACCAAGCCAATTGCCAGGCCACCTCGTTTGTACGTTCTGCCTTCACTTTATAGTCCTTGATCAGTCCGGGTATCTTCCCCGATGGCCACGACCAAATGATATAGCGTATCGGCTCGTTATTTCGTCGCGCACGAACCAGGGAATCATAAACTGCCATCCCTTCGGCGGCATCGCTGCCAAGTTCCACCCGGTTGCCGTGGACATAGATTACGGTCTTGCGTCTGCTTTCGGCCCGGTTCTGAAGGTTGTGCCAATCGTAATCGACCCAAGCAGGACGAGATTCGGCATCAATCGTAAGCCGTCGACAAACTAGTTCTCGCTCCAATTTGGCAGGGTCACATGTCGTACCCAATGCCCGCGTGCTAATGAGCAGAATTTCATCTGCAACAGGAGGTGCGGGTGGGGGAGAGATCGTTGGTTCGGCAGTTGCCAAGCTTACCAGCAGCACCGGGAGCGCAGGTGCCAATAACATAATGCACCGACTGCGAAGCAAATGAATGAGCGAATTGTCGTGTTCGTTCATGGTTTGGTTCCGACCAAGGCATTGGAAGGTTCAAACCGCGAAGACCCTTACAGAGCGAATCTCAATTTGGGAACGGCATCACAAGAGGATGAGGCCTGGCAGAAATTAAGCAGATCGCATTCCTTTGTGATTAATCGCCGCTTTTCACAAGCGTACATCGAGCGCTTGTAAGCAATTCCATTGCGGTTTAAGCAAACGTAGCATTTTTTCTGCGCGCGTGTCGGAAAAAAGTTTCAAAAATTTTGCGCTGTTGCGTTTGCACATCACTCGGAGTGTTGTAGAGTTTCGTGGCCCGACGTTTTATCGCGGGTTGTACCGATTGGGGTGGCTTTGGAGCCGTTCGATCACACTTGCGAATCCTTATGATCGTCACGAAAGTAACGATTATTCCCCAATCAAAAACCCGCTACGAACCCACCGTCCCTCCCCACTCCACCTGCCACGGGTGCCCCGCCGAGGAGACTACCAATGAGAAGGAATGTATTGTTCATGCTGGCGTTGACGGTTGTGATGGCCGCCAATGTTGGCTGTTGTTCAAGTTTTCGCAATTGGCTCCATCGCGGGGCACGTTGTGGAACGAAGACCGTTGCCCCAGCGATGATGGGATCACCCGTTGCGTTGGGGACCCCGTATGTTGCTCCCACTATGCCCGCCCCCGCGACGCAGCAGGTAGTTGTTCCCCAACAACAATGTGTGCCTCAGTGCATACCGCAATGCGTGCCGCAGTGTGTGCCGATGTGTCCGCCTTGCTATGACCCATGTGCTAATATGTGCTGCCCCGTCGACCCCTGTCAGGGCACCTGGTATGGCGGCTATGGAGCAGAGAGTTATGAAATCGGCGAAGGCGAAACTTATTCGCCTGGAGGCCAAACTTTTATAACGCCAGAGACGACCACTCCCATTACGCCAGGTCCAGCCCCCGAGGTCCGAACCAATTTTCCTGCCGAAGAGAAAGATTGACCACATAGTAGAGATTGTAGAAACATTGGATGCGATGCTCCGCGTGGCGCGCTGGTAGAGAGGACCCCCCTCGCACCACCCAGTCACTGGGTCTGCCAATGCCACCCGGAGCAATTCGCGACCACGACGTAGTTTGAGTGCCGCTCGACCGTGCCATCCTGAACGCGGTCGAGCGGCTTTTTTATGCGCGACAACTGTCTACATAACGTGAAAACGGTTGCTCACCAAGCTACAATGGAGATAGTAGTTTTCAATTCGTAGGCCGGAACGAGCGACAGCGCTGTTCCGGCAAAACGCCATTTCACGCATCGCACTGGCGAAACTGCGTAAGACTTGTTCGACTTACCTCGAAGAGAATAGGCATGAAATTCATTTTCCGTACTTTTTTCACCGCGCTTGTAGTTTTACTATCGAATCTCTGCGCTTATGAGGAAGCTTTCGCTCAGATAAAAGAGGCCAGCGAAGAAGACCCGCTTCTCAATCTCGGAAAGTCGCAGGTCGTGCGTTATCGGGTGGGCACGTCGCTCACTGCCAGTAGAGGTCCTGTAAAGAACGTGTTTGCTATGATGGCAGTTCCGTTGGATTGTGCCGAACAACGCGTGCAAATCGCTGTGGAGGATATCTCGCCTGAGGTGGATGCCATCGAATATCGCATGCTCGACGGAGGAGTTCGGCAAATGCTGATCAGCATTCCCTATCTTCCTGCCGGTAAAGAGGCCCACGCCATTGTCACGTTCGATGTAACGACCAGTGCCATCCGCGCTCCGGATGAGGAGCTTACCGAACAGCTTGTCGTTCCGCAGAAACCAGATCGACAGCTCAAGAAGTATCTCGGGCGTAGCGAGTTCATCCAAACCAACGACAGCAAAATCCGTAAGACTTTGCGTAAGATTTTTGAAGATAATAAGGATCTCAACGGTGAAACCGCAGGTGAGGAAGATGTCCACGAAGATAGAGTCAGTCTCGATGGCGAAGCCGATTCATCAGTTGTCGATATTCCAGCCGACAATGAAACTAATCCCGAACAACAGCTCACTCCCTGGCAACGTGTTGAGAAAATCTACGACTACGTTCAATCCAGCATTCAGTACGTTGAAGGCGATGACAAGTCAGCGCTGGATGCACTCAACGACGGTTACGGCGATTGTCATGACATCAGCGCATTGTTTGTCGCTCTTTGTCGGACTGAGAAGATTCCGGCCCGTATGGTTTGGGTGCATGAACATCAATACCCGGAATTTTGCTTGGCCGACGCCGAGGGAGAATTGCATTGGTTCCCGTGTGAATCTGCCGGTATGCGTGCCTTCGGCGAGATGCCGACGCCGCGGGTGATTATGCAGAAGGGAGACCTGTTTCGCGTGCCAGAACGACCACGTGAACGGTTTCACTACGCCAGCGAGTACATGACAGTGGATCCTGTACCAGGAAGCGGCAGGCCAAAGCAGCATTTCATTCGGGAACAACTGTAGTGGGGTTTACTGGATACTCATTCATGACGCAGTGCTTCGATGGGGTCAAGTTGCGCTGCTCGCAGGGCAGGGTAGACTCCAAACAGAATTCCCACGCCCAGCGAAATCACGAATGCCAGTGGGATCGACCAGCTCACCAGCTGAGGCTCCATCGTGCGGATCAGTTCCGGTAAAGTCGACATTTGGTCTGGAAACCACAATTCTAACTGATCTCTCAGAAAAAGTGTCAACGGTCGGCAAAACAAACCGCCAATGACTCCTGAGAGACCCCCAGCCAGCGAGAGGACAGTGCTCTCGATGAGAAACTGTCGAGTAATGTCTTGCCGCTTGGCACCGAGAGCCCGGCGGATACCAATTTCATGGGTGCGTTCGGTGACCGTGGCAAGCATGATATTCATGATCCCGATACCTCCTACGACCAGCGAGATAGCCGCGATCAAGCCGAGAAACAAAATAAACATCAGCCTCGTCGTTTCTGCCTGTTGCAGAAGTTCCAAGGGCACAGTCACTCCATAATCTGGCAAGCTGTGTTCGTTCTCGATCGTCGTTCTCACCAAGTCAGCCGTCCTGAGCACATCGTCGCGTTCGGCCACTTGCAGTGTAATCTGTGAAACTTCGACCCAATCACGCTGAAACTGACCCGGCTTGGTAACGACGATCATATCGCCGATCCTTCGCCAGAGGGTAGTGATGGGGACGTACACATCCTTGGAATAATCCTCAGCAGCCAATGAACCTCCGATTCCCGCCGAAGGAGCCCTGGGTTGCATCACTCCGACCACAGTGTAGAACTGCTCATCCACCATAATGTCCTTGCCAATGGAATTGCCAGAAGGGAAAAGCCGATTGGCTGACTCTGCTGCCAAGACGCAGTAGTTTCGCTCGTGGTCGAGATCAGCGTCCGAGAGAAACCTGCCTTGATCGAGCTTCAAGCGGGTAACCTCTGCGTAGTCGGGTGTGCATCCTACTAATCGGCCTTCGAAGCTGCGAGTCTGGTAGCGAAATTCCTGCGCCAATACGCGAATCGGGAGGGCCTTGGTAATCGTAGGTATCGTGGCAACTAACCGTACGTAATCGCTCCGCGTGAGACCGTAGCTGCCATCTTGTACTTCGTCGGTTGAGGGCTTAACTGTTCGTACGATGATGTTCAGGGCTCCCAGGCTGGCGATTTGTTCCTGAGCCGCCTTGCCGATTCCTTCTCCCATCGCCAGCAGCCAGATAACACTCGCCACCCCGATGAAGATCCCCAGGACCGTCAAGGCAGAACGAAGCGGGTGCAAGAGCACGCTCTTGATGCTGAGCTGAATGGTCCGCCACCACATCGACATGGTTAGCGCCTCTCATCCGATTGCAGTTTGCCATCGTGTAGTACGATGGTCCGTCGAGTATGCTCCGCAACATCCGGTTCGTGAGTCACCATAATGATCGTGCGACCTTCGCTGTTCAGGCGTTTCAAGAGATCCAGAATTTCTCCGGTTGTCTTGGAATCGAGATTACCCGTTGGTTCATCGGCGAGAATGAATTTTGGATCATTGACCAGACTACGGGCGATTGCCACGCGTTGCTGCTGTCCACCGGAAAGTTGCGCTGGGCGATGTCCCAGACGTGATTCCAATCCCACCAAATGGGCTAATTCAAGCGTTCTGGCTCGAGTTGCAGCATTCAGTTGACCACTGTAGTAGAGCGGCACTTCAATGTTTTCGACCACCGAAAGCGCTGGAAGTAAGTTGTAGGACTGAAACACAAAACCAATCCGCCGGGCCCGTGTTTCAGCGAGTTCGTCGTCGTTCATATCCGCTACGTCGTCACCGCCAAGGATATAGTTGCCTGCAGTTGGTCGATCGAGACATCCGAGTAGATTCAGAAGGGTACTTTTACCAGATCCAGAGGGTCCCATGATCGAAATGAAATCTCCCACGGGGACATCGAAAGAAACTCCTCTGAGGGCATGGACTGTTTCGCCGCTCAACACATAATCTTTGCGGAGAGAGGAGATGCTGGCAGCGAGTGGTTTATCTGCGAACAAGATGGGACTCAACCCCCCGTGGCGGGAGTCGTGCTCGGTTCTGGCTGAGCTTCTGTTGCTGCCGACTGCTCTGATTCCGTAGCTGGACTTTGGGCGACTGCCCGCTGCTCACGCTCAGGGGCAATTTTGGGCAATTTCACCTGATCCAGGTAGCGGCGTGGGTTCATCGCCACTTGTTCACCTACGTCGAGACCCTCTTCGATCACATAAAACTTGTCATTCGTCGGACCACACACAACAGGACGAGCCTGCCAATTACCGGCGTCAAAGGTAAAGCAATAGAGCTTATCGCCATGAGCGTAAACCGATTGCACCGGAACTTGGAGGGCATTGTCGATCTCCTCGCACTTGATTGTGACCGAAGCCGTCATGCCAGACCGCAAGCCAGTTTGCGGTGAAAGAATCTCTACTATAGCCTTGTAGTCTTTAACATTCGCCTTTCGCCATCCAGTTGGCTCTGCGAATTGGTTGATTTTTTTCACTTGGCCTTTAAGGATGCGATCTCCAAAACCAACGGGAGATATTCGAGCAGGCATCCCAACATCAAGAAACTGGATCAGAGATTCGTTGATTGTAAGTTCAACTTCCATCGAATCAGGAATCGGTAAATTGATAATCGTCTGCCGTTCACGGATAATGGCACCTTCCTGCACAATGAAAGAACTTTCGCCTCCACGATCTCGTTCATGGGCGTAGACGACCGTGCCAGCACGTGGTGAGAGAATTGTACATTTATCGATCTGATCCTGAACGTCAGCCAGTTTGTTGACTTCCAATTGAAAGCTGTTTTCGGCCGAGTCCCACTTGGCTTTGGTGGTTGCGATGTCACTCTCTAGCTGTTTGACCATCTTGGCTTTAGTAAACTCATCGATCACATTTAACTTCGTCTTCGCTGCATCGAGTTCTTTTTGCGATTTCTCTACGGCAAACTGGTCAGCTTCCAACTGAAGTTCATTGACGTATCCCTTAGTCGCCAGTTTCTTACTGTAGGCATAGTATTCCTTTGCACGATTCAGGTTTTCTTCGGCGACGAATACCTCGCTTTCGATGACTTGGCGTTCCTGAACATAAGTTCCTTCCAAGTATTCACGCAATGCAATCACAGCCGTTTCATAAAGATTCTTGGCTTCGACCAAAGCCGCCTTGGCTGTGTTGTAATTGATTTTCTGTACAGTGAGTTCTTCTTGCAGAATCGAGGAATCGAGCTCCACGAGAAAATCACCCTCTTTAACCTCTGTTCCCTCAGGAACAATACGCAAGATGGCAATACCAGCAGCGTTTTTCGATTTTACTTCACTCTTTATTTCAGTAACCCCTCCCGCTTTGATTTCACCTCGCTCAGTGATATCCAGCGTGAAGTCACGCTTATCAACTGTGTGGAGAATCGCATCGGTAGTTTTTCCTTGATCACTACGCATCGACCACCACCAGGTACTTCCTGCTCCGGCTGCTAACAGTAGCAAGACAATCACGAGCAACGTGGATGTCAACCCACAACGATCGTGATGGTTTGTAGAAACTTTAGACATGGAGAAAGATCTCTTGGAGAACATATATGTCTATGATACGAAGGGTCTGTCTTATAGAGGCAGGCATTTCGGCTACGTTTGCTTCCATTATAGGAGGTGCCCTGAATGAAAACAGGGCATGATTTAGGAAATCAGTCTTGAGCGTCGGGAAAGGGCAAGGGTTCCACATGTGGAAAACCGGATTCTTCGCTTATTTCTTCGGAAAGTGGCTTTGCAGGCGGCAGGCTTTCCGCATTCATATTTTCGAATGTTCCATACCATTCGTTGCCCTCGGCAGCCAGGCCCATGTCGGTGGAATTACAAGGTAATCCGATTAGGTAAGTTTCTAATGGCACGGGATTCTCCATCCGCAATCCACAGGAATCGACTTCCATCACACCCAGATCAAGTTCGAGGTTCAGTCGTTGAACTTCGTAATTAATCCAGACACTTAAGAAATCATTTTGTACATTCAAAAGGTCTCCGAGTGCTTGCACCAGGTCTCGTGCCGTCGTGTTATTGAACTCGGCGGTTTCACCTGGCTGTGGAGGTTCAGACAGTCGTAATTGTGTCAACTCAACTTGAGAAATGGCAACATGGACGGCAGCCCTTCGCAACTCAAAATTCAGCTCATTCAGGCGAATCTGCCTCAGTATGTTTCGCAGATTTAAATAGACCCCATCTCGATATTGGTAATAGCTTCTCCTCGCCTGCTGATACTCAATGAGCGATTGGCGATAGATGTTTCGTTCGGCAAGGCGTGTTAATGGGCTGTCAAACTGGAATCCTGCTCTCAGCCTTCCGTTGGTATTGCGGAGTCGGAAAGGATTGTCTCCAACGTTTCCTATGTCGCCGCTAAAGAATACGTTCAAGTCACTTCTCAGATCGTTGGCATTGAAATAGATTAATCGCCACGAATCCACCAGGTTGGCTCTTGCATTTTTCCAGTCAAGCCGATACTCGGCGGCTATTGCCAAAGCTTGTTCCATCGTGAGTTCCACGGGCTCAAAACTGATTGTCTCAAGTCGTGCTCCTGCTTGGGCCAAAGATAATTCCAGCAGTTGATTGGAAAGCTCAGTCATCACATTGGTGTATTGAACCAGCAACTCTCGATCCACTTTTTGGTTGAGGTCCACAAGCTGGAGAAGTTCGGCACTCAGTTTCTCCAGCCGCACTTCCAGATTCGCTAAATCTGCAATTTGTTTTGTTACCCTCTGGTCGAGTTTCTCTGCACTAAACATTTCGATCTCCACGCTGGCTTCCATCAATTCTGGACGCGTGGCTAAACGCTCGAGTGCCTTTCGACGCTGAGGAAGTACTTCGGAAAGCTTTTTGAAATCCTCTCGAACTGCGGCGAGTTGTTTGGTCGTTCTTTCTTCAATGAGTCGAATATTTGCTATGATTGGAGACAATCGTGCTTCTAATTGAGCTGCCGTTTCATCTGCCGGATTGACAAGTAAATTAGGAACGACGAGCTCTTCGTCGGGATCGGGTGCGATGAGTTCAGGTGCATCACGAAGCAGTCTGAGCTCATCGAGTACCTCGCTCACACGCCCCCTGAGAGACTCCAAATCAGGGTCCAGCAATCTTAAGTGATCGATCGAGGGATCTTGAATCTTGACTTTCAATTCGGGCGGTAGGCCAATGCCTGTTAGAAAGCTTTCCAGAAACGATTGGTATTGAGTTTGACCAGTGAGCAATTGACTTTGGGCATTGAATAGGGCTTGGCGAGCCAGGTCCACTTGGAATCGATCGATTCGTCCCGCCTCGTAGGTGGCCTCCAATTGCCGCACGCTATTGCCAAGCGAGACGGCATTGGAGTATTGATTGCTCAACACCTGCTCATTCTGCAATAAGCCCAAATAGCCCCCCGATCCCTGTGCTCCGGCTCCCCCGGTGAATCCTCCACCTCCCCCGCCAAACCCGCCAAACCCACCACCGACTCGTCCGAAACCGCCCCCTCCCACACCGGTAAACCCTTGCAGACCACTTCCTCCGAAGAAGCCACCCCGGCGCGATGGTCCTTGGCCTGGGTCTCGACCGGTCACAACACTCACATAAAATGTTTTGCGAAATCGTTGCATCTCACGCACGTTTGCCAACAGATTGCGTTCGGAGATTGTCAAGCGTTCCAGCACTCTCGTGCGACCTCCAGCACGCAGTAGCGGCTGTACTATAGAGAAATCGAGCAAGGTGTTGCTGGAGTAATCATCGTTACCCGCGAATTGCCAAACGAGGGAATTGGCAAGCCCGGCGACGAGTTGACCGCCTGTGGCCGTAAGCCTCTCCACCCGCAATCGATTCCCCGGTCTGAGTGGGGAGACTTCAAATAGACTTGATGGGTTGCCAGTTCCTGAACGATTTTCTCCATCCGAAGTAATGAAAAGACTAGACCCTTGGAAGAACTGGCAATCAAAGCGAAACCGTTCGAAACTTACGTCGAGAGCCGACAGATAGAGTTCTTCAATCTCGGACTGATAGCGGGGTGACTCCAGAACGGCCATCTCGACAGCCCCTTTCAGATCGAGGACTACCTGCCCTTCTTGATCGGTTGGGAGAGATTCCAACCAACCTGGGTTTTCAACAAAAAGTGTCTTAGGTAGCCGTTTCCATTTAGGTGATCCCTTTTTGCCATCGACATAATGCATTAACAGATTCGAAGTTGGATCGTCGGGGGGCATGGGTTCGCAATCCGGGTTATTAGGATCGAACATGCGCGATCTTGGATTAGGATAGACTCCGTAGTGCAGAGGCAATAATCCTGCCATGGCTGATTTTTCATCTTCCAGCGAGTAAGCATCTCGGTCTGCCATTTGGCGATATTTTGACGGCTTGCATCCAGCCAGTAGAAGCAACGCTAGCAGCAAAGTTGTGAGTGCGCACCACCCTTGCCAGCCGATAAGTCGTCGACCGAAGTCTCGCTGCAAACTAGCTGCAGTGGCCAAAAACATGTGGATTAGTAGCGAAAAGTATGCGAGGGGAACTCTCTCCCGTCGACAGTAGAAAAGCTTCAGCAGTGTGTTCTGCTATGCGCGCAGCGTGGGCAAGCCACGCATACACACCGCTAATAGGAAGTTCGGAATTGAGAGAAGTGCTACTTCAGAGAATTGGGGAAGTTCACGCCTGCTAGCAAGAGAATTGAGGGATCGCACGGTGGGCATTGCCCACCGCAACATCCAAGGTGGACAATTTCCACCCTACTACAAAGCGGAGAGGACAGGATTTGAACCTGCGGACCAGCGTAAACCGGTCACCGATTTAGCAAACCGGCGCATTCGACCACTCTGCCACCTCTCCAGATGACACATCCAATCGTGGAGTATGTTCTATTATTGTAGAAAATGAGCAGCAAACTGCAAGTCCGCTGTGGGTGATGCAAAACCGCGAACTTCCACCTGCGACCGAGAAGAAATGCTCTTTTTTTACTGATCGGCTTAGCCGAAGTGAAATGCGTAAAGCACAGGGGCAATAATCATGGCAACCACGCTGATTAGTTTGATCAGAATATTGAGCGACGGGCCGGCGGTGTCTTTAAAGGGGTCGCCGACGGTGTCGCCGGTGACGGTTGCTTTATGCATTTCCTCGTGTTCGTGACCCCAAACGTCGTGTCCCTCATCCTTTACCTGCTTCTTTGCATTGTCCCAGGCACCACCCGCGTTTGAGAGGAAGATTGCCAGGCAAACACCGGAGATCGTTACCCCTACTAGCAGTCCGCCTAGCATATCGACGGAAATCAGGCCGACCACGATTGGCGCAAGCACGGCCATCAACCCCGGTGCCATCATTTTCTTGATGGCGGCACCTGTGGCGATTGCAACGCAGTGGGAATAGTCCGCTTTACCATCGGCTGCTTGAATAATTTTGGCTTCTTCAACACTGGGATCACGCTCCTCACTTTCCGCTCGGTTGGCGGCGGCAAGAGCAGGACGAAGTTCAGGAATCTCGTTAAACTGGCGGCGTACTTCTTGAATCATCTCCTGGGCGGCATTGCCTACGGCAAGCATGGCCATGGCCGAAAACCTAAACGGCAGCATGCAGCCAATTAAGAGTCCGACCAGGACATAAGGATCGGCCGCGTCGATGTCGACTTGCCCTTGCATCTTGGTAAGGAAGGCAGCGGTAAGACTCAGTGCAGTTAATGCAGCCGACCCAATGGCAAAACCTTTACCAATGGCAGCGGTGGTGTTGCCCACCGCGTCGAGCTTGTCTGTCCGGGAACGCACGTCGCGGCCCAATCGCGACATTTCGGCGACGCCACCCGCGTTGTCAGCGATGGGTCCATAGGCATCAGTCGCCAACTGAATTGCAATCGTGGAAAGCATTCCCAACGCGGCCATGGCAATTCCATAGAGACCCGCAAAATGAAAGGAAATCAAGATGGCCACACTGATCACTAGCACTGGGAGGGTCGTCGAATTCATTCCGACGGAGATGCCCTGGATAATCGTGGTGGCGTGGCCAGTACGGGAAGAAGTGACAATTGTCCCGACAGGGTATCGTTCGGTTGCGGTGTACCACTCGGTCAGGAGGCCAATCGAGATTCCAGAGACCAATCCCGCCACCACGGCGATCACAATACCCCACCACTGATACGTCACGCTGTCCGATATCACGTTTTGTATGGTGACTTCTCCTGTTGGCATCATCACTTTGATGGCCAGGATGGTGCCGATCACCATGAGAATACCGGCGGCAAAGGTACCCCGGTTGAGTCCTTGTTGCGGGTCACCGCCCTCCTTGGTTTTGACAAAGAAAAAGCCAAAAATCGAAGCGACCACGCCAATGACTGCAACCACTAGCGGAAGCAAAATAGCATTGAGTCCAGTGCCCTCCTCGGCTGCTTCCAGACCAGCAAACCAGGCTGCGCCTAGAATCATCGAAGATATGATCGCGCCAATGTATGACTCAAACAGGTCGGCCCCCATGCCAGCAACGTCACCTACGTTGTCTCCAACATTGTCAGCGATAGTTGCGGGATTAAGTGGATGATCTTCAGGGATTCCTTCTTCCACTTTGCCGACCAGATCGGCACCCACGTCTGCAGCCTTAGTGAAAATTCCGCCTCCTACTCGAGCAAACAGCGCAATCGATGAAGCACCCAGTGAAAAACCCGATAGCAAATTTAGGACGAGCAAAGTTGCTTTCCCTCCATCGACCGCATCGGGATATATGCGGAGAAAAACTAACAGGAGTGAACCTAGTCCCAAAAGCGCCAATCCAACGACAGCAAGCCCCATGACTGAGCCACCTGCAAAGGCCACTTGCAAGGCTTCATTCAAACCAGTCCTGGCTGCCGCTGCGGTACGCATGTTGGCGGCTGTAGCCGTCTTCATGCCTATATAGCCGGCCAGGGCAGAGCAGAAAGCACCGAGCGCGAATGATACGGCAATGAGGCCATTCGTGTTTTGAGAGTCTCCGACCGTTGAATTTGAATAACCGAGGAGGATGGCTACTACCACAACGAAAAGTGCCAGACTCCGGTATTCTCGTGCCAAAAACGCCATGGCACCCTCAGAAATCCATTTTCCGATTAGCTGCATGCGTTCGTTGCCTGCGTCTTGTGCTTGAACCCATTGAATGCGAATCAATCCATAGATTAATGCGCAAATGGCAACTGAAGGGACCAAATAAACGATTACATTTGTAGACACGTCTTCAATCCTTAGGTGTTCTCGACCAGACCGCCAAAGCTGGGACTCAAAGAAACCTTAGCACACGCTTGAACAGCCAAATTGGCCTGAAAAACCAGTGGTTTTTTCATTCCTCAAGGTTCTACATGGTGAGCTAAGTGAATTATCGAAGTCCGAAAGATACTGGTTTTCATCAACCGAGGTCCGATTTCTCTTCAACCAGTCGTGGAAAGTTTAAGTCACTTGTGCCATTTTGAAAACAGAGGAAATCAATACTTTTGGACAATTTTAGGTTTTAGCATGAATCGGAGGTGTCAGTATTCTTGACACATCGTCAATCCAGCACTCCAAAAGGGTCGACTGATTGGCGTTACGGTCGAGTTCCTCGTCAGCCTGCTGACAGCGGTCCAATGCCCTCAGGATCGTGTCTTGATGCTGACGATCTGGTAGCGCATTTTCAGCATTAGATCGTAATTGTTTGCTTAGAATACCTATCGCAGTGCTGAAAGCGACCCGCAGCCGCTGACGACGGGGTTCAGCATCTGAACCTGCATCACTGACAAACTCATTGATCGTGGACACAAGTCGTGGGCAATCTATCAATTCGGCAGAAAAAAGCCTCTTAAACTCTCCTTGAAATTCATCTAACGCCATTTCTGCCTGCGCAGACGCTTGGGATAAACTCCCCCCACTTCCTAGTGCCAACCCTTGTGCGGCTGTTTTGCTTTGAACGATCCCATTGTCCAAAAGCAAGCGGCTAATAATATCTGCTTCCAACGGCCGAAAGCGGACGACTTGGGTACGAGAAAGGATTGTTGGGAGTTGGCGGCTGCGGTTTGTACCCAAAAGGATCAGAACCGTGCCTGTCGGAGGTTCTTCCAGGGTTTTCAAGAGGCAATTGGCACTCTCGGTCTTGAAATAATCGGCATCATCAATTATCGCAATTCGCCGTCGGCCTATCATTGGTCGGAGTGATAGATTGTAGCAAAGACCCTCTTTATGGCGGTTTTCTCCATCACCAATAAACAACGCGATGGGCAGCGTTTTCTTGCCCGGAGGCAATCCGACAAGATTTATGTCGGGATGGGTCAGAGCATCGGATAGACGACAGCTTTCGCACTCCCCGCAAGAGGCAAGTTCTGTCTCGGCCGTGCCCGTACAGGTTAGGGCTTTGGCCAACTGGAGGGCAAAGGAGCGCTTGCCTACCCCCATAGGACCAAGAAAAAGATAACTGGATGCCAACCGCCCACAGGCGAGGTTCCTGCGAAAACGCTCTACTATCAGGTCGTGCCCGTGAATTCCTTGCCACATTTTTAATCTGGAATGGTTTAAATTGATTCTTGCAATGATCCTAACAGCCACCCAATCTAGTCGGCAAGCAGAGAAAATCCTTGGTTATGGGACTCTCTCGGCTTGGGCTGTCCGATTAGACTGAAAATATGCCAGAGTCTAAACTGGACAGGTACACCAGAGGATTCTCATGTCCACACCCCTCTCTCCGACGCAGTTGTTTCAGTGCGATGGCTGTCAGGCCACTCTCCCCTATGACCCAGCTAAGGCAGGGAAAAAAGTCCGCTGTGGGGCGTGTGGCAAGATCCTGCTCATTCCCCGACTTGAAGACTTTACCGCTCCTCCAACAAAAACCCAGCCCAGTGTTCCTCGGCACATCGAATTCTGGTGCCGAGTCTGTGATACCAGATTGGTAGCCCGCGCAAGTGATACAGGAAAACATGCCAAATGTCCCGACTGCGGTGCTAAGAACCAGGTTCCTCAGCCCACCAAGTCCAATCCGAGGCAAGAACCTCAGGCGATGCACGGGCAACAATATGGTATCTGGGAGGCCAATAAGGCCCCGGAGCCAGAACAACTGCGGGCGAAGCAGCCTCAACTATTTCAGGTTTTTTGCCGGGTGTGTGACACGCTGATGTATGCCCAGCCGAAGCACGTAGGTGCTTCGCTCAAGTGCCCCGATTGTGGCGCGTGGACTGTGGTGAAATCACCTCCTCCGCCGAAGGAGAAAAAATCGGTTCTGGTTCCCGATGGCGAAGAATACCAGCTTAACTCAGAGGACCTAACCACCCCGCGACCGATCCGCGAAGACCTCTGGCGGATTCGAGATGAAGCACGCCGCGAAGTTGAACTCGCTGCAGCCAAGCGCGAAGAGGAACGTCCCAAAATGCCACGGTGGCCGACCTTGCAAGGAGTATCGCCGATGCTTCTGAGCGATCCGGTGCCAACTTGGTGGGTGGGGCTTTCTGCTGCCATTATCCCCACTCTCTGGTTACTGGTGGCATCGATTGTTGGCGCTTCTGGCAGCGGAACTACTCAGATATTTGCATTGTTGTGCCGCATCTTTGGCTGCCTGGCATTTCTCCTGGTATCCGGTCCATTGGCCGCGATTTCCTGTTCGATTCTGGCGGAAAGCTCCGACGGGCACAAAAAACTCCACGGACAGCCGAGCATCTTCTTCATCAATTGTTTTGTAGAGCTTCTCCACATTGGTCTGCCGTTGGCTGTCAGTCTTACACCAGCATTTGCCATCATGGCATTTGTTCCCTGGCAGTACACTTTGCCAGCAGGTGCGGGCGCATTGATTTTGTTGTTTCCTGTGCTGTTGTTGTCAACGTTTGAAGAAAGTACTCCCATGGGTGTGATTTCTCCAAAAATCTGGAGTAGTGTTCTCAAGCGACCCCTGCAATGGATGCTCCTCTGGGCAGAATCGGCATTTCTGTGGGCCTTGGTGGCGGTAACGATTGCTCTTCTGGTTCGTCAGGCACCCAATTGGACATATGCGGGCGTACCGATCGCCTTAGCAGGCTGGCTGGTCTACTTTCGAGTCCTGGGCCGCTTCGCCTGGTGGTTGGCGGAATCATTGCCGGATGAGGATTGAGTTCAAAAGAGTCAGGAAAAGTACCGCACCGCATTGCGAAACATAGCAAGCCCTGCTCCCTCACCCCGAGTTTCATTCCGAGTCCAATTCGGATGCTGAGTAAAATCCACGAATCGCTCTGGATGTGGCATCAGTCCGAGAACGCGGCCAGACTGATCGCACATGCCAGCTACGTTGTCTATCGCGCCATTGGGATTGAATGGTTGGATAGCACCTCCCACGTCAGCATAGCGAAGCACAAGTTGGCCGCCACGTTCAAGTCGCTCAAGTGTCGCCGGATCGCGGGTGACAAACTTTCCTTCGGCGTGGGCAATAGGAAGATATAGCTCCTCGATGCCAGAGAGAAAGACACATTTTTCACCTACAGTTCGTAAACCCACCCAACGATCAATAAAACAGCCGGAGTCGTTCCAGGTGAGCGAAGCCGCCGGGCCAATCTCATCATCAGTATCCAGCAGACCCGATTTGATGAGCACCTGAAATCCATTACAGATTCCCAACAACAGTTTACCTACAGCGCGGAATTCGTGCAGTATGTCGCCCAAGTGATGACGTAGCTGGTTGGCAAAAATCCTTCCAGCAGCGATATCATCGCCATAGCTGAATCCCCCTGGAATGCACAACACCTGGTACTCGCTGGCCAACTGAGGTTTCTCCAGAAACCAGTTAAGGTGCCTTACGTCAGGAACACCTCCCGCAAGTTGAAAAGCATGTGCAGTTTCAACGTCGCAGTTTGTACCGGGTGCTCGCAGGATGAGGATTCGTGGTTGAGGCATTGTATTTTGGTTCTATATCTCCGTCTCAAATGAACAGCCCCACCTTCAGCCGAAGGCGGTTAATGGATTTCTAAGGCTACCAAGCCAAGGGTTTTTTCCACGCTGTTTTCAGATCGTTGAGTGACGCTTCCATAATAAAGGACGCTCCAGCAGATTCGAACACTCGCAGTGTCAGTCTAGTAGTCGTCCGTCCGATGCAGGCATGGGGCACTTCTGCCAATTGTTGTTCAAACGTTTTTGCACTCTCACGAGGAATCTCGCATAGGAAACGTGTATTTGATTCGCTGAACAATTTTTCAATTGGAGAAAGTTCATTTCTACCCACAGGAACATTTGCCAGTTCCAAGTCTGCTCCGATTCCTCCTGCAAAGCACATTTCGGCAGCGGCTACTGCAAGACCCCCTTCACTCAAGTCGTGGCAGGCTGTCACGAGCCCCTCGGAAATCGCGCGGTGCATGGAAGCGAAGGACTTTTTGGCAACGGCTGCGTTAACCCTGGGAACATATCCTCCTTGAAGATGGCGAATCAATGCAAAATGGGAACCACCCAGCTCATTCTTCGTTTCTCCTACCAGGTAGAGCAAGCTGTCTGTACCTTTGAGGTCCATAGTCACTGCCGATGCAACGTCAGCTATTTGTCCCAGCGCACTAATGAGGAGCGTCGGAGGAATGGCAATTGTTTGCTTGTTTCCATCAGAATCCACAAAGCTATATTCGTTGTTCAGACTATCCTTGCCACTGATAAATGGCGTTTCAAGTGCCAAGGAAAGATCGTGACAAGCCTGCGCCGCCCGAACTAGCGAACCGAGTGTCTCGCTCTTTTCGCAATCCCCCCAGCAGAAATTATCTAGAAGTGCGATGCGTGACGGATCGGCTCCCACGGCCACGCAATTGCGAATCGCCTCGTCGATTGCACTGGAAGCCATGTGGTAGGTGTCCAGATCGCCGTAGCGGGGATTCATTCCGCACGAAATCACCAATCCCCGTCGCGAAGTGAGAACAGGTCGGACTATGGCAGCATCGCTGGGTCCGTCTTGCTCGACCCCAACTAGAGGCTTCACTACACTCCCGCCCTGCACTTCATGATCGTACTGCCGAATAATCCACTCTTTGCTTGCCACATTGTAGCTGCCAAGGATCTGAAGCAGTTCGCCGGTCAGATCCTCGCTTGCTGGGGGGATGTGTAATGGCTTGGGCAGAACTGGATAATAGTTGGCCGAACGAACGACGGGGGGCCGACCGTTGTGGAGCAAGTCCATCCCCAGGTTGCCGACCTCATGATCTTCATACTTCAACACCAGTCGACCGGTGGGGGCAAACCTACCGATTACGGTGGCTTCAACTCCCTCAGAAGTGCACAAAGAATGCAACTCTTCCAAGTTCTCTGGAGGTACGCTAAGCACCATCCTCTCCTGGGCCTCAGATATCCAGATTTCCGTATATGAGAGCCCGGCATACTTCACAGGAGCACGTTCGAGCCATACTTCGGCACCAATTTCCTCTCCCATCTCACCCACGGCGCTACTAAATCCACCTGCCCCACAGTCGGTGATGGCGTTGTACAATTCTCGATCGCGAATCTTCAACAGCACATCGAGTACCTTTTTCTCCTCAACAGCGTTACCTATTTGAACAGCTCCACCGGAAAGCGACTCGCTTTCGTGGGTCAATTCAGCACTGGAGAAGGTTGCGCCATGAATTCCATCCCGTCCTGTGCGCCCTCCAACGCTGACGATCAAATCGTGTGGCTGAGGCTTTTTGAAGGATTTGTCGACGGGAATAATCCCAACATTTCCGCAGTAGACCAGTGGATTTCCCAGATAGCGTTTGTCGAAATAGACTGCACCATTGACTGTGGGGATTCCCATGCGGTTGCCGTAATCGCGAACCCCGCTTACAACACCCCGCATCACTCGCTTGGGATGGAGTACTCCATTAGGCAATTCGCCAGTAGGGGTGTCAGGTGCTGCAAAGCAAAAAACATCTGTATTGCAGACGGGTTTGGCACCCATCCCTGTTCCAATGGTGTCGCGAATCACTCCGCCAATGCCTGTATTAGCACCACCGTAAGGCTCCAAGGCGGAGGGGTGATTGTGAGTTTCTACCTTGAAGGCCACATTAAACTCGTCGTTGAATTGGACGATGCCTGCATTATCGCGGAATACGCTCACACACCAGTCATCCATGCCCCACTGAGAACGCAATTTTGTCGTTGCAGCAAAAATGGTCTCTTTAAGCATGTTGTCGAATTGCCGTTCCCCGTGTTCATCGCAATAGGCGATTCGACCTGCGAGAGTCTTGTGACTACAGTGCTCGCTCCAGGTTTGGGCCAGGGTTTCCAACTCAATGTCGGTTGGTTCACGGCCTAGCTCTGCGAAATACCGTTGGATTGTTTGCATCTCAGCCAATTGTAGGTAGAGTTGGCCTTCACGACTCAATTGCATCAAGCCTGCGTCATCGAGCTCACCTAGAGCGACCGTGCGAAGCTCAAACTTGTAATCACTTCCATGTTCGAGCCGGCCAAATGGCAACGGTCCTTCGACTGACTGTTCGATCGCATCGTTTGCCAGAATACGTTCTGAGATCGAAGTGAGTTGGTCCTGACTTACACCTCGGAACCAATATTTCCGCAAGGTACGTACTGCCGAGACGCTGTAACCAAAGTCTCTAATTGCCCCCTCGGCACTCTGGGCTACTGGGTCCATCACACCCGGCTTAAGCAATACCTGCAGAAGAAAGGGATACTTGTCCTCGGCCCGCGCTGCTGGGGACTCAATCAATCGAGAATCACCAACTCTTGCGACCACCGAGCTTTCCACGGTAGGGTCGGAGAAGAGTTCCGCAGCGAGTCGGTTGGCTTGGGCTTCTTCTAGGGTTTCGCTTTCCACCAGGAATCCTCGGGCAGCACGCACCGATAGTTGGGCACTAATGCCAGATTCAGCCACTAGCAAAGCGACTCGCTCACCCTCCTGGTCGGGCAAGCCAGCACGCGGGTGGACGTCAATTTCCCAAAGCATCTCGAACCTGTTTCGCTCGCAATAAAGTTTCCTGAAGTTGTAGCCAGTCAGAGTTTGCCAGTTCAGTGCGTAGTTTGGCAAGCTGTTCAATCATCCGATCCAGTTCTTCCAACACAGCAGGGGCGTTTTGTGCGAAGATCTGCGTCCACAATTCGGGGTCGCCTGCAGCCACGCGAGTGGTGTCAGCCCAGCCGGTGGCCGCCAAGGGTAAGTACTCCTGAGGGGTGCAGGCCGCCAGTGCAGAAGCGACCAAGTGTGGCAGGTGACTGGTCGCCCCTACTGCTCGATCATGCTTATCTGGATCCATTTTGAAGACTTTGGCACCTAATGACCGCCAGAATTCGTTCGCTTGCTCTGTCAGTTTCGGTGGAGTAACTTCGGTAGGGGTCACAACTACCGTACGATCGATAAACAAATCTCCCCGGGAGCTTTCCGGACCGGTGCGATGATCCCCTGCCAGGGGGTGACTGCCGACAAACCTCAACGGAGAGCCAGACAATTTCCCCTCAATTTCGCGGCAAATATGGCCCTTGGTACTGCCGACATCGGTTATCAATTCGGCCTTGCTGGCTTGCGCAATGCGAATAACAAGCTCAACCACTGAAGCCACGGGAGTGGCAACCACGACGACCTGAGCATCTGCTACTGCCTGGGCAACATTTGTAGTGGCTGAATCGATTGCCCCTACAGCTAGTGCCGTGTCGAGAGATTCCTGTCTGCGGCCGCAGCCGACAACTTTGGTTGCCAGCGATCGCTGTCGCAGAGCCAGACCTATGGAGCCTCCGATCAGACCGACCCCGACAATAGCTACATTCCTGGCGGCAGACATGCAAAAGTGGGCTGGTTGGCTGGTTTGGCCCGGCTGGGGTGAAACACTACGAAGGCTCACCTTCTGAGCACTTGGCTGAAATCGATCGAAAATGGCATTCTAGCAAAGTAAACCAGCTTTGCAGGGGGCATACGCCAACAATTCCTACACCGATGGTCAGGTTTTCAGAAATCGAAGTCGGTCGTTGAGTTCTCCTTGGCTCGTTATACCCGGCACAATGTGACCAGTTACCGCTTCCGGAACTGCCGTATCCAAACTGACGAAAAAAAGGAGAAAAATCCAAGTTTAATTCTGGGTAGTCTCTCACGATCCCCCCTTATCGCGGTAAAATACTCTACGGTTGAAGACACAGTCAGGACTGCTTGCTAGCAGGGAAAGTTTGTCAAAAGATGCTCAGTGCGAATGGATTTGCGCAAACAGGCCGTTCACAATTTTCGGGGACATTTGCCATGTTGCGCTATTGGTTTCTAAATTTGTTGGTGTTAGCGAGTTTTGCTCTGAGTCAGGCATCGGGCCAGGAATGGGCCGAGAAAATGTTCAACAAGCTTGAGCATGATTTCGGCACAGTTGCTCGTGGTGCAGAGACAGTCTACAAGTTTGAGATCACGAATCTCTATAAGCAGCCCATGAAAATCTTAGGTGTACGGTCGAGTTGTGGCTGTACGTCTCCCTCTATTGAGAATAAGGTCATCAACACCTACGAGAAGGCCTACCTCGTTGCCAAGTTCAACACACATACCTTCGTCGGTCGGCACGGTGCAACGCTCACGGTGAGTTTTGGAGCACCATTTGCTGCCGAAGTTCAGGTTCGCGTGCATGGCAATATTCGTGGTGATGTGGTATTTGCACCAGGCGCTGTTGAATTTGGCAAGGTTGATGAAGGTGAGAATAAAGAGCAGCGAATCACCGTCAGCTACGCGGGCCGAGACGACTGGAAGATTGTCGACGTTACCAACGACAATGACCACTTTGAAGTAGAGATTGATGGAGAATCGCGAACTGCTGGTAAGGTCACTTACAACCTCATTGTGCGCATGAAGGACTCGGTAACTGCGGGGTTTGTCAAAGATCAACTGACCGTGGTAACCAATGATACACGAGCCGAGAGCCAACGTATTCCTTTGTTTGTCAGTGGGCACATCGTTCCGGAAATATCGGTAACTCCCGAGACATTAGTATTGGGTACCGTTAAAGCCGGCCATCCCATAACGAAGAAAGTTGTGGTGCGTGGCAAGAAGCCCTTCAGAATCCTTGACGTCAATTGTGGTGATAACTGCTTTACTTTCCAAACCGACGAAGAGTCGAAGGAACTTCACTTAGTCGAGATTACTTATCGTCCCGGCGACCAGCCAGGGCCCATCAAGGTCCCCGTGACCATCACAACGGACCGCCCAAACCGCAACGCGGCCCTAACCGTCTCCGCCAATGTGATTGCCGACCCGGCTGCAGCAGAGTCTCAGGCGGAAGGAAATAAGAAATCTGAAGTCTCGTCAAGCGCATTGCGAGTTGCCGATACGGCCAATAACTAGAATCTCGGTTCTTTTTCGTGATGGTCATGTCGATCCACCTAATCGTGGCCAGCTTAGGGTCTAGGCAATACTTAGGATTACTGCGTATCTATAATTCGGTATGCTGTATGTGAGGTTTCTACAGCGCAACTTGCTCTTATTTCTTCTTATGTCATGCACGTGCGACTCGCCAGCATTATTTGCTTGGTACAAATAACAATCATGCCGGTTTTCGCCGAGCAAGCTGACGTCAATTACGACGAAGCAAAGATTCCATCTTTCACTCTGCCCGATCCCTTGATTCTCATCAATGGAAAACAGGTCGATGATCCAGCGACTTGGAAGGAAACTCGCAGAAATGAAATAATTGAGCTTTTCGAAAACAATGTTTACGGCCGAGCACCAGCCGATGGAAGTAAAGTACGCTTTGGCGAGGTGGAAATTGATGAGAACGCTCTCGGCGGCACTGCAACCCGTAAGCAGCTAAAAATATTTTTCGCCGGCAATGAAAAGGGTACTACGGCCGACTTGCTGATCTATCAGCCCAAGGATTTAAAAGGTCAGGTGCCTGTTTTTGTCGGGCTGAATTTCTCTGGTAATCATTCCATTATTGACGACCCAGGAATCTGGCTCCCGAATTCCTGGATGCTTGATCGAGGCAATGGAACCGTCGACGATCATCGGGCTACTGAAAGAGGCAGGGGATCAATGAATTCTCGTTGGCCCATTCATGAAATCCTCTCACGCGGCTATGCAGTGGCTACGATCTACTATGGAGATATCGATCCCGATTATGACGACGATTTTCAGAACGGTGTGCATCCCTTGTTCTATAAAACCGAACAAACCAGACCTGCTGACGACGAATGGGGATCTATCGCAGCCTGGGCCTGGGGGCTCAGTCGTGCTTTAGACTATTTCGAGATGGACAGAGATATCAATCATCGTCAAACAGTTGTGCTCGGTCATTCTCGACTTGGTAAGGCAGCACTGTGGGCTGGTGCCCGTGATGAACGTTTTGCCATAGTGATCTCAAATAATTCCGGATGTGGTGGTGCGGCGCTGAGCAGACGCAGAATTGGCGAGACTGTCAAACAGATTAACACACGTTTCCCCCATTGGTTTTGCAAAAAATTCCACAGATACAATGGAAATGAGGATAAGTTACCCGTTGATCAGCACATGCTTTGTGCACTAGTGGCTCCTCGCCCGTTGTACGTTGCAAGTGCAGAACTTGATCGCTGGGCTGATCCCCGGGGAGAATTCCTATCCCTTCAATATTCTTCGCCTGTGTACGAACTCCTAGGTAAGCAGGGACTGAGCAATGTGGAAATGCCTTCGATCAATAAACCGATTTTAAGAGATGTGGCCTATCACATCCGCTCAGGAGAGCATGACATTACGCTCTATGACTGGCAGCGCTATCTGGATTTCTCTGACCAACATTTTCGCGGGGAAAAGTGAAACTGGCCTTTGCTTTAACTTCTGGCACTCGTGGTGTTCACTGTCGACGGACTCAATAGGCGCATCATAATGCTGATGGACTAGTTACCTTAGTGGACTCCGGAACTTGAATCAAAGTCACTGACTGCTTCAGATAGGTTCTCGGCATTGGACCTTCGGTCACCGTGGTGATGCTGGAATCGAAGAAATCAAACTCCTCGACTACATTTGCCACACTGGGCAATAGCGCTAGCACCTCAGTGACCGGTTTTAGCTCCTCGGCATTAGCGTTTGCACCAATCATGCCGACCACCAGCGGCGCAATGCCACCGATCTTGCGTATCATGTCTGCCCCATTGTGGATGCTGGCTTTGAGATCGGTGTAAGAAATCGATTGCAGGGATTCCTGGGGCGGTAGATGGAACTTGGCAAAATGCTCGCTACTGCCTATACGCTCGGCTGTCCCCTCTCGAACGGCTAGTACGCGCTGGATAGCATCTGCACTTGACCCGACAATGAACCAGCCCTCATAAAAGCCGATTACTGGTTTCACGTTGAATCCAGCCAGTATCGAAGCATTCAAGGTCTCGAATCCCGCCAATCCCTCGGTTTCCACTAAAGCCAACTGCTGCGATTCAAGGGCAGGGATCTTGCCGAGTGTCTCGACCAGGCGATGGAGTAATTCCCGGATGCGGTCGGGGTTGGTGCAGCGGATTGCGGTGAAACTTTCTTGTCCTCCTTCCTTGCCGGGCAGAGTTACCGACACACTTTCACCGCTAAACGACTGGAAGAGGTCCTTGTCTAAGTTGACATCAATTTTGGCCTGAATTTCTGCGAACTTCTGGAGGGCCTCCTGAGTTTCAGGAAACTGGGTATTTAAGATATTCATGAGGTGCTCGTAGGCCGGATGGAGCCGTACTCCCGACGATAAAGAGTACCCTTCGGCATCCGCAGGAATCCAACTTTGCCAATCGTCAAAAGGTGCTCCCCCCAGTGCCAGCTTACCGATCAACGTATTTTCGGCGCCCTCTGAGTATTGTCCCAACGAATCGGACCGGTTTTCGTGCCCGTCGGTTGTCTCCACGGCGACTTCATAGTCAATCACTGAGACTTCATCCATGACCAAATCAAATATCTGTGTGAAGCGCGCGAACTTTTCATCGTGATTCCCCTTGTTTGCGTGTTGCCTTATAAAGCCGGGTATGGCACGCAATTTGGTAAACAAAGCCTCAGCATCGAAAAAGGTCAAGCTGTCTTCTGGAGTCGGCAAATGCTTGAGTGCTTCGACGAGCCGAGGATCCTCAAACTTGGAAACGGTGTTCTTATCCTCCAAGGCCTTTAGAGCGTCAGTCAAAAGTGTATTTGTTGTTGAGAAAACGACGACGTTGTCGATTCGAGCCAAGGAAGGCTGGAAATTTGCCTCTGGAGGAAGTTTCAAGAAAGTGAATTGAATGTCTCTGTATTGCGATGTTTCCAGGGGTACCTTGCCTTCGCTGTACTTCTCAATGAGTTTCAACAGATTGACAAAGCTGGCTTCTACTTTTTCCGCACTTCCAGCTGGAAGTCGCATAGCTACTAAAGATTGATTGGAAGGAAATTCCATGATTTGGGCAACAACCATCTCTTCAAGATCCCAGAGGGATTCATGCAGAACCGGCTCCAAGGCTACGTGAAACTCATCGATGACGGACTGGGCTTTAGTAATATCCTGCTCAGACATGCGTGACGTAATGATTTTAAGAAAGCGTTCGTCAAGTTTTTCGGCCTTGAATCTGTTCCAAACATTCTCATAGAGCGGTCGTTGATAGTCTCGTTCAGGATTGTGCTTGGCGTAAACTGCCAGATGTGCGTCAGGAGGGGCAATGCGACGCAGGTCAAGTTTGGAAGCTGTTTCATCTGCCACAGCCCACGGCGAAACGATAAGAAACAGACACGGCAGAGCAAGTGATGATGCCTTCATCTTTTGGAACCTCCAATAAATCTTGATTTAGTGCCAGTGGGATTCGAGTCTCTTTATTCTCAAGGAATGGCCAGTGAATTACTAGCCTCGACAATTCACAAGTCATTCGCCATGGAGTGGTGAAACTTGGCATTAATCTGACGAATAGAGGGAAAAAACTTTTAGAAACAAAGTTACAAAAAAACCCCGGCCAATTTGGTCGGGGTTTCATTGCGATTAGGATTACAAAGTTGAGATCAAGCAGCGGCGAGTTCGTCGCTTTCTTGAGGAATATCCCAGACCTCCTCTACTGCCAGAACCGGGCTGTCGGCAACATATTCGCTCAATTCGCTGCTGCGCACCGGATGCTGCAACTTGGATACTGCCTTAGCTTCGATTTGACGAACTCGTTCACGAGTAACTTTGAAGATTCGGCCGACCTCTTCGAGTGTGTAGCAGTATCCATCCGTAAGACCATAGCGCAGCCGCACGATCTCGCGCTCACGGTAGGTAAGTGTCTTCAAGAGTTCGTCGATTTTCTCGCGCAGTAAACCATTATTGGCGAGCTTCAAGGGGTTATCAGTGTGAGAATCTTCAACAAATTCCCCGAAACTGCAATCGTCTCCCTCTCCAATGGGGCGGTCTAGACTCACCGGAGTACGTCCGATATCCAGTACATGCAGGCTTTCGTCGAGATCGATTCCGGCGGCCAGGGCTGTCTCTTCATGTGTTGGCATCCTCCCCATTTCGTGCTGCAACCGCTTGGCGGTTTGCTGCAATTTGCTCAGCACATCGATCATGTGAACAGGAATTCGGATCGTACGTGCCTGGTCGGCAATGGCCCGTGTGATCGCCTGACGGATCCACCACGTGGCGTAAGTGGAGAACTTGAAGCCGCGACGGTATTCATATTTATCGACCGCACGCATCAAGCCCGTGTTTCCTTCCTGGATTAAATCCAGAAAGCTCATGCCACGGTTGCGATATTTCTTGGCAATTGAGACCACTAGCCGCAGGTTGCCGCTGGAGAGTTCCCGCTTCACTCGCTCAAACTCTTTAAGTTGCTGACGGAGCAAGCGGCAACGATTTCGCAGACTTGTGGGAGATTCCAGCGTGCGGAGCATGATTTCTTTCAACTCACGTTGTACGGGATCAAGACGTGCCTGAGAAGCGTTCTCCTCTTTGAGTTGCTTGAGGTGATTCTGCAGACGGTCCATCCTTTGAGAGAGTTCCTCGAGTACTTTCATCATCGGCTGAACTCGACGAGTACGGAGACTCAGTTCTTCCACCAACTGCAACATCTTGCGTCGGCGACTCACGAAACGCGTCCTTGCTGCCAGCTTTTCTTCAGCCGGTGCCTGCCGATTGATAAGCACGGCAAAGTCTCGTTGCTGTAGTTGCATCAGATGGGTCAGCGTGGGCAGATTAATGGGCATCCGCTTGGAAACCTGTTCCTTGGTCAGGCGTTCTGTGAGCGACACCTTGATCGTGCGATCAAACGGCAATTCTCCGGCATGAACTTTTTCGAGGATTTCAACCGTGTTGACCAAAGCACAGAACGATCTCAGAAGATTGCGGCGGAAACGTTTGCGAGTGAGTTCAATCTTCTTGGCGAATACGATCTCTTCTTCCCGATTCAACAAGGGAATGCGGCACATCTGAGACAGATACATGCGAATTGGGTCGTCTGTCAGCTTGGGCAGGCCATCTGCAAACATGGCATCCCGATCACCGAGGACTACTTCCTCTGCGAACCGTGGGCTATCTTCCCCCTCGACGAAATCGATCTTAAGGGAGTCCACCAGGTCGAGTAGTCGGTCGACGTGCACGGAATCGGCACATTCGTCGGGAAGATAAGAATCGGCCTGTTGATAAGTGAGATAACCTTGCGACTTTGCTAAGGCGACGAGCTGGGCAAAAGATATCTTGGGTACGGGAGAACTTACAGCTTCAACGGATTTCGTGGCGTTTAATTTCGTTGCGGGGGTCATCGAAAACTCCTCCTACACTTCCTGTGTTTGGGAAAAAGTTGCAGCGGGAAACCGAATCAGACATCTCACCCATCCGTGGGCGCGGAACCTGCCTGTCGGCGTTTGGTTTCATCCTTTCTTTTGAGGTCCTGAAAGATAGCGGTAAGTGCCAGATCTTCGTCGCTTGGGTCGAGACGTTTCTGGGACAACTGAGAGATGGCCGCCTGGTGGCGGGCCGAAAGTTTCTGGTTGGCCACGAGTGCCAGTAGGTCGCTTAGGCGTTGTTGAAGATCGCTGTCGAGTTTCTCACGACCCGATTCATCGCAATCCACCAGCACGTTTTTCACTTCTGCATCATCGCAGGCCAGCATCAATTGATCAAAGGTAGGAATTTGGCCGGAGTGCATGAGCTCGACGGCTTTAGCGAAGATCACGCGGCAAACTTCGTGAGGAATGTCTTCTGCTGCAAAGTGATCAGATAACTCAGCGAGCACCGTGGGGCTATGAATGATCATTTCCAGGAGTTCACGTTCCCATGCAGCGAGCGGAGGTTTCTTTTCGGGGTTAAGATGAGTTTGCTCAACAGATCGCCGCTTCAATTGGGAGTTGTACTCTTGTCGAACGGCCGATAATCGAGTGCGGAGTGTTTCTTCGCCAACGTTAAACTGGCGTGCAAGACGCGCTAAAACTTGTTGCTCACGTAGGAGAGTACTCGAAGTAGCGCGTGCACTGGTCGGCAGCGCACGGGCAAACGTGCCTAGGAGTTCTTCCACTGCCAGTGCAGAGCGATGAGTGCCAGGGGCTGATGCCAATCCTTTGGTCACAGCTTCAATCTTATAATCGAGGGCGTCGAGTGATTCGGTAAGCCTTTGTTGAAAGGCCTCGCATCCTTGCGATGAGATAACATCACATGGATCGGCCCCTGTTGGCAAGCTCAAAATTCGTAAATCTATTTCGTGAGCCACAAACAATGCTAGCAAGTCATCGAGAATCTGCATCGTGCGGCGCTGCCCCGCCTCATCGCCATCGAGGACCAGGGTGATGCTATCAGTAAACCGCCGCACCAACGGGATGTGTTTTTCACCTAGCGCTGTCCCTAACACGGCCACCGCATTTTGAATCCCAAATTGATGCGCCATGATCACGTCGGTGTAGCCTTCCATCACTACCAACCCCTGCTTGGAGATGGCATTGCGCGCCAGATCGAGTGCATACAATTGGGAGCTCTTATTGAACAGCGGTGTTTCAGGACTATTGATGTACTTGGCTTCTGTTCGTTGTTGGTCACCGCTGTTAGAACTGGGCAAAATTCGACCGCCGAAGGCTATCGGACGCGCAAGGGAATCACGGATGGGAAACAACAATCGCCCTCGAAAGCGGTCGTAAAAGCCGCCAGATTCACGGCGCAGAACCAATCCAACTCTTTCGAGCACATCGCCAGAAAAACCAGCTGTCCTCGCTCGTCGAAGAAGCCAATCCCACTCTTCTGGAGAATAACCAAGATGGAAGCGTTCCACACTTTCCTCATTGATCCCCCGTTCGGCGAGATAATGACGAGCAGCTTCTGCAGCAGAGTCTTTCAGCAAGCAGTGATGGAATTCACGTTCGGCCCATGCCATCACTGCGAGCAAATTGCGGCGATCAAATTGACTTCCGTCTCCGGACTTCTTTGCAGAAGTCAAAGAAATTCCTGCCCGCTCGGCTAGCATTTCCAGCGCTTCGCGAAAATCCAGCCCTTCGGTCCGCATGACGAAGCTGAAAACGTCGCCTCCGATGTCGCAGACATAGCACTTGAAAGATTGCCGCTCGGGATTGACTTGCAGACTGGGGCGTGAATCGTCATGCCACGGGCAGAGGCCGACGAAATTGCGTCCCTGACGTCGCAGCGCCATGTATCCCCCAATCAGGTCGACGATATCGACGGCCTGACGAACTTGTTCTTTGGCATCCTGCAAATCAGCGAGTGGCACGATATTTCATCCGTGAGAGGGGCTGCATTAGCCGGTCCGCCACGCGGGCCGGGAGTCTCGGAAGTTCGCCGCGGCGAATCCTTCCGGATAAGGGGTTATTCATATTAGCTACAAGTTTCGAAATCTAAAATGATTCGTCCTGAGGTCGGGCTCCGACTTTTACCTGAACGGTGAATCGTTTCACTCCATCGCGGTTCTTTCGGACCAAATCGACCGGCACAGTAGAGCCGATCGGTGTAGCGGCAATGGCACGGCTCAAGAGGGTCGGATCAGAAAACTCCGTGCCATCCCAAGTCAACAGCACATCGCCAAGTTCGATGCCGGCTTCCTCGGCAGGGGTGTCCGCACGGATGTCAGCAACGAGTACTCCCTGATCTTTTTCCAAGCCCAGGAGTCGAGCTACCGGGTCAGGAACCTGACGGGGACCAACTCCCAAGTAACCACGCTCAACGTGGCCCACTCTGCGAAGTTGCTCGTAACTGGCCTGCGCAATGGAACTGGGAATTGAGAAACTGATTCCCTGGTACGTGTTGCCATAGATAGCAGTATTGATGCCAATGATCTTTCCCTCGACATTTACCAGGGGACCGCCACTATTTCCTGGATTGACCGCCGCATCGGTTTGCAGGAACTCTTGATAGATTGAACTCCGGTCGGTGGTTACGCCTGGGTCTCGAGAAGTGGTGATTCCTCGTCGATTCTTGGCACTCAAGATTCCGAAGGTAATGCTTTTCTGAAATCCAAAGGGGCTCCCCAAGGCCCAGACCCATTCTCCGACGTTCAGTTTGTCGCTATCTCCCCATTGGGCGGCATGCAGATCGTCGAGTTCCGTTTTCAATACTGCGACATCTACCAAGGGATCGCTTCCAATTACACTTGCCGGACCACGTCGACCATCACTTAGCTGCACTTCTAAAGAGCCAACCCCTTCGACCACATGGTAATTCGTGACAATGTAGCCCTCTTCGTCCACGATCACACCGGCCCCCTGTCCCATATCGCGCCCGCGATGTGTGCGAATATGCACGACGCTGGGGCTGACATAATCGAACAGCATCCGCGAGGCATCGTTGAGTTGCATGAGTTCGAGCTGGTGAATGTTTTCGCTCGCAACATCGAATTTAGCCCGTTCCTCGGCTTCGACCAACGCATATTGAATCCGCCCGATCAGCGAGGGCGCGATCAACAGCGCAAGCAGCACTCCAAAAATCCAAAGCAGTCGGCGCAATCGCGAGAGATCCTTCTGCGTGACTAATTGCTCAGCAGGCACGGTTTCAAGCTGTTGCGGAGAGACGAACGGCTTATTTCCTTCGCTTGCCGGAGTGGAGACAAAGGTGTCAAGTTGTGATTCTTGTTGCATGGGAGTGAACCTTGAGAAATCGGCTAATGCAACGTAAAAAGCTGCTGAGTCACTGAGCAATTGGATGCCCGTTCCATTATACTAGGTTTTCCGAGTTTGTATCCCGCTGGGTCTTTTCAAATGAGGGCGATTTCGATTAGTTTGCCCCGTTTTTCCTATGCCCCCAAAGTTTTTCCCAAATCCGGCTGATTCTTCTGCTGACGGTCTTGTGGCCGTGGGTGGCGATCTTGCCCCGGAACGGTTGTTGGACGCTTACAGTCATGGGATTTTTCCCTGGCCGATTGAGGACTTTGAGTTTCATGTGTGGTGGTCACCGGATCCTCGGGCGGTGTTGCCGCTCTCGGGGTTTCGTGCTTCAAGGCGACTCCTGCGGCGTATTCGCTCGATGCAATTTACCATTACTTACGACGAGGCGTTTGGCGAAGTGATGCAAGGCTGCGCAAGTGGTCCTGGCCGCGAAGGGGGCACCTGGATTACTCCTGCCATGATAGAGGCCTATGCAGAACTCCATCGATTGGGCCATGCTCACAGTGTCGAAGCGTGGCAGGGCGACCGACTCGTTGGCGGAGTCTACGGTGTCTCGGTCGGTGGATTATTTGCTGCCGAAAGTATGTTCCATCGAGAGCGTGATGCCTCGAAAGTAGCTCTCTATCACTTAGTGGAACACTTGAATCGCCGGGGCTATCAACTGCTGGACGTACAGCAGTGGACTCCCCATACAAGTAGTCTGGGTGTGATCGAGATCTCACGACGGGATTATTTGCGAAGGCTGGCGAAGGTCGTTGATCTGCCGGTGACCTTCTAAATAACTATGCAATCAATGGCCGCAACACGTTGTGGCTGATTCGTAGAGACTGCAGTCTCCGCTCAACGGAACCTTCAAACGCCTCGTCTTCGACTTCGACACACACCGGTCCATCGTAACCCACGTCGGTGAGGGCAGCGATCCATTTGCTCCAGTCGATGTCGCCCAAGCCGGGGACCTTCGCCGTGCTTCGATCCATAGGCAAGGCGAGGGAGCCAAGGTCGTTTAGTTCCGCCCGGTTGACGCGCATGTCTTTGGCATGGGTGTGGAAAATGCGGCTGCCGAACTCATAGATCGGCGCGACGGGGTCGAGCAATTGCATCTCCAGATGCGAGGGGTCGTAATTCAAACCAAAGTTAGCCGATGGAATGATCTCGAACATCCGCCGCCAGATTGCCGGACTTTGAGCCAGGTTCAAGCCAAACGGCCAGGTGTTGCGATATAACATTGGGCAGTTTTCGATGCCAATGCGAATGTTCCGTTGCTCGGCATACTTCACAAAACCCGGCCACACGTCGGCAAACTTTTTCAGATTGTCTTCCAAGGGCAGGGTATGATTTGCCCCTACAAATGAATTGAAATTCGTGAGGCCCAACTTCACCGCCGCGTCCATCACCTTGGGAATATGCTCGCAAGCAACCTGGGCCTGCTCGGGGTCTGCCGAGAGGGGCACCGAGTAATACCCGAGCGCCGAGATGCCGACGCCATATTTTTCGCAGAGCGAGCGGACATCGTCGGCTTGCGCTTGAGAAAACTCCGTGACATCAATGTGCATCACCCCGCCATGCTTGCGATCGGGACCCCCCGGCGGCCAACACATGACCTCGACACAGTCGTAGCCAATGCCGGCCGCATGCCGCAGGACATCTTCCAAGGATAAATCACCGAAAATCGCGCTGACGAAACCGAGTTGCATGGCAGGTAGTGGTTAGTGGATGGTGGTTTGAAGTCGATAGGCGCTAGTCAGAAAATGAATCGCATTCTGAGTAGTGCCTGCCGCCTGACAACTAGCGCCTCTGCTCTCAAATGATAACAAATCAGGTGGGACATTTTCTATAAGGATCTCTAGAGGTGATGATTGGTCCGCGCACAGCTTGAGCTCGGGATGGGGTTTTACTTTTGTGACTTTTGTGCAAAAACTTTTTTTACAAAACTAAAGTCGTTTTATCCCATGTTTCATAGAGTTTGTCTGAGACTTTTGTTTACAAAAGTCCGCTTCTTCACGATACTCCGGTCACTTGCGTTCCCGGCTCGCCGCTAACCATCCACGCACCACTCGCCACTCGCCACTCAAGTTGGTCATGTTGGTCAACTTGGTCAACTTGGTCATGTTGGCCGCGCAAAGTGCACTTTGATGGATTTGGCTCACATTTGGGGTTGCAAGTAGCTATTAGCCGTTAGCGAATAGCAATTAGCCAGAAAAGCACCCTAATAGCTTACCGCCAAAAGCTAATCGCTACGTATCATAACAAATCGAGTGGCACAATTTCTACGAGGGAATTTGGGCCAGTTTATAAGGTAGTTTCTCGCAAAGGCGCTAAGGCGCAAAGATAGGAGTTTGATACTCACGTGTCTCTGACGGAGATAATTTCTTTTTGTGCGAGATGGAAGCAGCTAAAGTAGGACGTAGAATGGGCATTGCCCACCATCATGAATGAAGAGGTTTGGTGGGCGGTGCCCACCCTACGAGACTTAGCCGGGGCATCCGCCGCGGCGGACCTCCGTGGAATTCCCGGAGGCAGGTGTGCCTCCGGCTAAGAGGGGATCGTTAACCGATCGTTTCGAAGGCTTGCTGCAAATCGGCTTGCAGATCTTCGAGTGCCTCTAAGCCTACTGAGAGGCGGATCAGGCCGTCGGTGATGCCGTGTTTGGCGCGGTCGCTTGCGTCGTAGCTGGCGTGGGACATCGAGGCGGGTTGTTCGATGAGTGATTCGACCGCGCCGAGGCTGACTGCCAATTGAAAGAGTTTGGTCGACTCGACGAACTGTTTGGTTTGCTGGAAGTCGCCTTTGAGTTCAAAGGTGAGCATCGCACCGAAGCCGCCGGTCATCTGTGATTTGGCGATGTCGTGGCCGGGATGGTCGGGCAAGCCGGGATAGAGGACTCTTGTTACCTGCGGATGCGTTGTTAACCATTCCGCTAAAGCGAGTGCGGTGCGGCTCTGTTCGCGTACCCGCAACTCAAGAGTTTTTAGTCCGCGCGAACATAAAAAGCATTCGAGCGGCCCCATGATGGCCCCGGTGGCGTTTTGTACAAAGTAGAGTTCGTCGCGGAGCGCCTGGTCACGCAACACGAGGGCGCCCCCCATGAGATCGCTGTGTCCGCCGAGATACTTGGTAGCCGAGTGCATGGAGATGTCGGCCCCCAGTTCCAGGGGGCGCGTGAGCACAGGTGTGGCAAACGTATTGTCGACCCCCAGCAGCGCTCCATGCTCGTGGGCGATTTTTGCACAGGCGGCGATATCCGTGATCGACAACCGGGGATTTCCGGGGCTTTCGATCCAGACCAATTTGGTGGAAGGAGTGATCGCCTCGGCAAGATTCTTAGGGTTGGTCGTATCGACCAGGGTCACCTTGATGCCGGCTCGATTGGCAATTTTGTGAAACAGGCGATAGCTCCCGCCGTAGATATCGCTGCCAGCGACAATGTGATCGCCCGCATGGAGCATCGCTGTCACACAATGGGTGGCAGCCATGCCACTGGCGAAGGCAAGTGCAGCGCAGCCCCCTTCGAGCGAAGCGAGCGTGGTTTCCAGGGCCTTGCGGGTTGGGTTGCCACTCCGCGAGTAATCGAACTCACCCCAGTCGCCAGCACCCGGCTGCACGAACGTCGAAGCAATATGAATCGGCGGCACGACGGCGCCGGTTACCTGACAGCGTTCATTGCCGACGTGTATTGCCCTGGTTCTGAATTCCATAGGAGTTGAGGGTTGAGAGTTTAGCGTTGAGGGTCAGGAAGAAAGAAGAAATTAGACGGCTACGCTGTCATTCCGAAAGGAGTTCTACGACTTGAGGAATCTAGGTCGCGAGTTCGCTCGCACTCAATACTTAGCGAAATCCTCATCCAGATCCCTCTGGTCGTGTTACTCCCATCGGGATGACAATGAACTTCCTCCACTCAACTCCGCAGTGCTTGGTCGAGGTCCGCGATCAAATCCTCGCTATTCTCGATGCCACAAGAGAGGCGGATCATGTTGTCGGGGATGCCGTACTCGCGGCGTTCTTCGGGGGTGCATTGGTAGTAGCTCATTACAAGCGGTTGCTCGATGAGGGATTCCACGCCGCCAAGGCTGGGGGCGATCCGAGGGATCTTTACCGCGTCCACGATGTTGGCCGTCTCGCGCCAGTCGGCATCTTTGATGAAGAATGTGATCAGGCCGCCGAAACCGCGCATCGTCTCTTGAGCAATCTCGTGATAGGGATGCGACGGGAGACCGGGATACAAGACCCGTTCAACGCGGGGATGGTTCTCCAAAAACTCGGCGATCCTCTGACCGTTTTCATTGTGCCGCTGCATGCGGAGTTCGAAAGTCTTCAAACCGCGCGACAGCAGATACACATTTTGCGGTCCGTTGACGGCACCCATGATACCCCGGAGTTTGCGAACCGGTTCGAGCTTGTCTTTGCGGCCCATGACGGCACCGGCGAGCAGGTCATTGTGCCCACCGAGATACTTCGTGGCCGAGTGCAACACGTAGTCAATCCCCGCCGCGATGGGTCGCAGGTTGTACGGCGTGGCCAAGGTGGCATCGATGAGGGTCTCGACACCGTACTCGCGTCCGATCTGCGCGAATCGCTCCAAGTCGACACAACTCATATGCGGATTTGTTGGGGACTCGCTCACGAGTAGCTTGGTGTGTGGGTTGATGGCAGCCTCCATGGCTTCGTAGTCGCAGGCCCGCACCTGCCGCGTGACGACGCCAAACCGCGAGAGATGCTTTGTACAGAACTCGCGGCTGCGATGGTAACACTCGTCGAAGAAAATCACCTCGTCGCAGGCGCTGAGCTTGGTCATCAACAAACCCACGATCGCGGCCATGCCGCTGGAATAGAGCACGGCATCTTCGGCACCTTCGAGCGCAGCCAACTTGCGTTCGACCACCCGCTCGCCCGGATTACCATAGCGGCCATATTCTTCGCGTGCCTGGTTTTGTTCGATGTAGTCGATCACCGCTTGGGTGTCGGTGAAGGTGTAGGTCGAGGCACAGAAAATCGGATCGGTGATCGCGTCCCCCGGTTTTTGCCGCGCCTCGCCGGCATGCACGGAGAGGGTGGAGAAATCTTCTCCAAAACCGGTCGTGGGCTCGCGTGGGGTGTCGTCCTGCGAAGATAATCCTGCACTTTTCGGAGGGTTAGACATTTCAACGTGACTCATGGTTTTCTTGCTGGGTTGGGGTTCCTAATATCCCTGACGGCTTTCGCCAACAATACGATGGCAACAAAAAAGCCGCACTTACGCTCGGTAAATGCGGCTTGAAAAAGCAAGCTTGGTCAAATTGTTGCTGCCGACACTGCATTCCAAATTGGAAATACCATGCCAGCAGGCTGAAGTCACTGGCTCTTTAGCAGTTTCGGCTGCAAGCGGCCACAAATCCCGAGTTGCCTTAAGTTTACGTTTAGACGCATCGAATTGCAAGCTCCTTTGCCAGCATCTACAGATTTTGCGGAGAAATGCTGGACTTGACGTAGCTGGAAGCGGTTGAGACCATTCCCGCCCCGTATTCTCCCCGCTTTCTCACATTGGTGACATCATGCTTCCTCACGTATCACGTTGGCAGTGGCTTGCGCTCTTAGTTCTTGTTGTGCTGAGCACCACTTCATTAGGTTGCCGGTCACCTTACTATGCGGATCGAGGCGCCGGGTTGGGCGCTCTGGCGGGTGCGGGTGCAGGGGCTATCATTGGTGACGCCACGGGCGGCAATGCGGGAACTGGAGCGCTCATAGGTGCTGGACTCGGTGCGGTCACGGGTGGAGTGGTCGGCTCGGAAATGGATGCCATGCAGGCGCAAAACCGGGCTGAAATTGCCGCTCAACTGGGTCGCCAAGTGCCGGCCGGCGCAGCATCGATCGAGGAAGTCGTAGCGATGACCCAATCAGGGGTCGATCCCACGTTGATCCAAAACTATGTTCGCACTTCTGGCATGTCACGTCCACTCACAGCGGCAGACGTGATCTACCTTCACAACCAAGGTGTTGCGACGAACGTAATTCAAATGATGCAAACACCACCGGCACCGGTTGCCGTGGCGCAAGGACCACCCGTGGTTGTTGAGGAGCATTATTATGGAGGCCCCGGATGGGGACCATGCTGGGGACCGCACTACGGTTATCACCGTGGACCAAGATGCGGTCCTAGAACCAGCTTTGGATTCACAGTGGTGAAATAGCGTGACTGGTAATAGCCGTCCGCGCGAGCTGGTGATAATGTGGCGAAAGTACCCCTCGGCGTCTGCCGAGGGCTATTAAAGAGCTTTGGCCCCTTCCCAATTCTTTGCCAACCCACCACACTCGTCAGTATGCGAGCAGAAGTCATTTCCGTTGGGGACGAGATTACCACTGGGCAACGGTTGGATACCAACAGCCAGTGGATTAGCCAGCAACTCACGCAGTTGGGGTGCGAGGTTGCTTTCCATACGACGGTTGGTGACCAGCTCGATGACAACATTGCCGTTTTCTGTATCGCCATCGAGCGGGCCGATGTGGTGATCATTACGGGTGGTCTCGGTCCCACGGCAGACGATCTCACGCGCGAGGCAATTGCTGCGGCGACTGGTACCCAACTCGTGCGAGACGCCCAATCGCTGGCACATATTGAGCAGCTCTATGCGAGCCGAGGTCGGGAAATGCCGGAACGAAATCAGGTGCAGGCCGACTTTCCTGAGGGTTCCAGGCCGATCCAGAATTTTCACGGCACGGCTCCAGGCATCGAAATGCTGGTGGAGCGCGTCGGACGCGAGCCTTGCGGTTTATTTGCCTTACCGGGAGTGCCCGTAGAAATGCACGAGATGTGGTCGCACACGGTTGCGGAGCGAATCTGCCAACTGCAACGTGAACAGACTGTGATTCGCCATCGCCGGATAAAATGCTTCGGCCTGGGCGAGAGTCAGCTCGAAGCGATGCTTCCCGACTTGATCAGCCGCGGTCGGGAACCAAAGGTTGGAATAACCGTAAGCGATGCCACGATCACACTCCGCATCACGGCAACCTCTGATAACGAAGAGGCGTGCCTTGCCGCCATGGAACCGACCGTGGCGATAATTCGCGAGTCGTTAAGAGAGATCGTATTTGGTGAGGAGGACGAAGAACTGGAGCATGTCGTCTTGCGACTACTCAAGGAGCGTGGAAAAACCCTTGCCGTAGCGGAATGGGCGACCGCTGGACGCATTGCGATGTGGTTGGAATCGGTCGAGGTGCCTACGAATGTCTTCGTGGGCGGAGTGACGATTGATAATCGAGAACAGTTGAACTCTTTACTCGAAACTACGAGTCTCACCGAAGAGACCAGCGACTCCGATGCAGCAGTGGCCGTTGCGACGGCTGAAATGGTACGACATCGTATGCGGGCAGATTACGGTTTGGCAGTCGCCGCTTACCCGCCAGATCCCTACCAGGCGGATTCACACATATGCGTAGCACTTGCTGAAGAGGAGCGGACCCATAAATGGCGGTTTGGTTGTGCAAGTCATCCGGCGATTCTCCAAACGCGGTCCGCTAAGCAGGCGCTCAATGCGCTGCGGCTTCAACTGCTGAAATCCTAGCTGCAGGCACACCTGCCTCCTGGGATGTTCCCGGAGGCAGGTGTGCCTCCGGCTAGGTTTTGTAATGACTCAAGGCTCAAGTGTGCATATATTACAGGCATGCATCAATTTCGCCTTGCCTCCGCTGCACTCAATCAGACCCCGCTCGCCTGGGACTCGAACCAGGCAAATATCGTGGCGGCCCTCGACGCCGCCAGGGAAGCAGAGGTGAGCCTCGTTTGTTTGCCTGAACTCTGCATCAGCGGTTACGGCTGCGAGGATGCATTCTTTGCTGATGGTGTGCGGCAGACTTCGCTCGACTTGCTAGCCGAAATCCTGCCTGCGACCGAGGGTCTCGCAGTCGCATTGGGCTTGCCTTTGGTGGTCGAGGAGAAACTTTTCAATGCCTGTGCCTTCGTGTGTGATGGACGACTTGTGGGGTTTGTGGCCAAGCAGTGTCTGGCTGGAGATGGCATCCACTACGAACCGCGCTGGTTTCAACCCTGGGCAGTTGGCAAAGTGAGCGAAGTGGCTTGTCTCGGCGGAACCTATCCAGTCGGCGACGTGATGTTCGATTGTGGCGGCGTGAAGATCGGCATGGAAATCTGCCGCGATGCGTGGGTGTCCGAGCGGACCGGCAAGCGATTGGCAGCGCGGGGGGCGGACGTCATTCTCAATCCGAGTGGAAGTCACTTTGCGTTTGCCAAACAGGAGATTCGTCGCGACATTGTGCTGAGAGGTAGCCGCGAGTTTCATGTCAGTTATGCCTACACAAATCTACTGGGGAACGAAGCAGGACGCGTGGTCTACGATGGTGGGACGTTGATCGCCACTCGTGGTGAGATGGTTGCCGAGGGTCCGCGGTTTTCCTTTAGCGATATTGTCTTAACGCATGCTGATGTGGACGTTGACGCCACCCGTGCAGATCGTGCCTCGTCGAATTTTCCGATCGCTAAATCGGGGGGGACGACGGTCGATTGCGGTTTTGAGTTGTGTCTAGCGACAACCCCAGCAAGATCGGTTGTGCTAAGTCCTTGGGATGCGTCAACACCTCCCAAGGAAGAGGAATTCGCTCGCGCGGTTGCGTTAGGTTTGTTTGATTACCTGCGAAAGAGCAGGGCGGGGGGGTTCGTTATTTCGTTAAGTGGTGGGGCCGACTCGGCCACAGTCGCTACCATGGTGTGGCTGATGGTAAAGTTCGGGATCGGTGAGTTGGGTTGCGAGGGATTCGCCCGAAAGTTCTCGCAGATGCCACGGCTCGCTGAAGCGAGAAGCGTAGAAGCGATGGTGAGAGAGTTACTGACTTGTGTTTATCAGGCGACGCGCAATAGTGGCTCGGTGACTCGCGAGGCGGCCCGATCGATTGCGGATGCAATTGGAGCGAGATATTTGGAGTGGAACGTCGACGAGATGGTTGATGCCTATGTTAAGACTGTCTCGATCGCCGTAGGTAGACCGCTCACCTGGGAAAGTGACGACACAGCTTTGCAAAACATCCAGGCCCGTGCACGTGCGCCGGGGGCGTGGCTATTGGCCAATTTGAGTGGATCTCTGCTTCTAACAACCAGCAATCGGAGCGAAGCGGCCGTCGGCTACGCCACCATGGACGGTGATACCGCCGGAGGTCTGGCACCGATCGCGGGCATCGACAAGGCATATTTGCTTGAATGGCTCAAATGGATGCAGCATACCGGGCCATTGGGCATCGGTCCTCTGCCAGAATTACAGGTGATCAATTCACAAACTCCGACGGCCGAACTACGACCCGCTGCAGCAAGTCAAACGGATGAAGGAGACTTAATGCCTTATCGAGTCCTCGATTCGGTTGAACGCGCGGCCATCCGCGACAAACAGATGCCGGTCGAGGTGTTCAAGACGGTCCAGAATTCGTTCCCCGAATATTCAGCAGAGCAGCTTGGCTCCTGGGTCGAGCGATTTTTCAAACTTTGGTGTCGCAACCAGTGGAAGCGAGAACGCTATGCCCCCTCGTTTCATTTGGATGATGAGAACCTGGATCCTAAGTCATGGTGCCGCTTTCCGATACTCTCCGGCGGGTTCGAGCGTGAACTGGCGGAATTGAAAAGGATTCTCGCCAAAGGTTAGCCGGCCTGCGATGCGTTGGATCGCGACTGTTGCTCGACAACCAAACGCCAGCAGCGATGGATCCGCTTATTACGAAAATCTTCAGGGACCGTCTGCTTGCTGATCTCTCGAACAGTGACGTCCTTCATAGCGCTTTCATCCAATTTGAATCGTCGCGAATTGGTGGAGAAATAGATCACACCTTGTGGGGCCATGTGTTCGATTAACTTCTTGAGTAGTGGGGCATGCCCAAGTTGCACGTCCCAGTCATGCTCCAAGCGTTTGCTGTTGGAAAACGTTGGTGGATCGACCACGGCCAGATCAAACTTCTCTTCGGCTTTCAAGCCATCCAAGAACTCTTCCGCATCTGCACGTTTGAAACGATGTTGAGGACCCATCAATCGATTCAGTTGCATATTCTCTGCGGCCCAGTCGAGATAGTTGGCCGAGAGATCGACCGACGTTGTCGATGCGGCTCCCCCGGCAGCAGCGTACACGGTGAATGCTCCGGTGTAACAAAATAGATTCAGGAATCGCTTTCCTTCTGCGGCCTGACGAACCATGGAGCGTGTAATGCGGTGATCGAGAAACAGCCCTGTGTCGAGGTAGTCGGAGAGGTTCACCTTGAATTTGAGTTCGCCCTCATTGACCGTGCGGATTTCCTTCCGGTCGCTGACGCGTTCGTACTGCGAAGTCCCCCGTTGCCTTGCACGGTGTTTGAGGAACATTGCATCGCGAGGAACTTCAAGTACCTCGGCTGCCGTACGGCACATCAGGTCGAGCCAATCCGCATGTTCAGCAGCAGTGCGGTTGTGGGGGCGTTCAACTTCCGCGATGTGCAGGGCATCTTCGTATCGATCAACCACCAGCGGTACTTCGGGTATGTCGCGATCGTAGAGTCGATAACACGTTATCCCTCGCTTTGTGGGCCACCGCCGTAGATGCCGCGCAAGTTTCCTTAGTCGATTAGCAAAATCCTCTGCCTGACGCTGGGCTTCGTCGCGTAACCCCCCAAAAGCCGGTCCCGCCGCTGGTCGCAGATCCGTTTTTGTGGACTGCTCAGCGGACGGACGCGGTCCATGAAACTGATAATAGGTGCACGCGATGCGGCCATTGTACAATTTGCGGCGTCGGTCCGCTTCTTGCCCCACAAGTTGTTCCAGATCCTCCCGCGCTGAGAGAATGTAGTGTGACCATGATTTCAGACGCCGAAGTACCTCGGGAAACGTGCGATAGAGTTCTGCGACTTCTCGTTCCTCTCCCATACGCAGTCCGTAGGGAGGATTCATGATCGTGCAGCCATATTGTCGTTTGCTAGTGAGATCAGCGAAGTCGCGCTGCTGGAAATGCACGTCGTCGGCCACCCCCGCTTGCTCGGCATGGTATCGCGCGAGACTCAGCGCCTCGGCATCGATGTCAGTTCCCATGGGTCGTTCTTCGAGATTTGGCAGGACCAGGTCAGCAGATTCCTCGCGTGCCAGCCGCCAAGGTTCATGGGGAAATGTCGGCCACAATTCGGCGGCGAAGTCGCGAATTCTACCCGGCGCGATTCGCCGAGCGATCATGGCAGCCTCGATGATGATGGTCCCCGTCCCGCAAAATGGGTCGATCAGGGGTCGATCAGGTTTCCAAAAACTCAACTGCACAAGCGCTGCAGCCAACGTTTCGCGAAGTTGTGCCGGTCCGGCCAGCTTGCGATAGCCTCGTTTGTGGAGTCCATCACCCGAGGTGTCGATCGAGAGCGTGGCTTCATCGTCGAGTATGGCAACCTCAACAGGAACTGGTGGACCTGACTCGGGGAGTTCCGAAGTCTGTTTGAGCAACCGCTGAACAATTGCTTTCTTGACGGTTCGTTGGACTGCGGGGACGCTCGATAGCTGTGACTTGTGTGAACGGCCCCTCACGGGAATCGCTGCATCACGATGGATCCAATTCTCCCATGGCAAATCTGCAGCCGTGTCAAACAGTGCGTCAAAGTCGAGTGAGGGGAATTTCGCCAATTGCAGCAAGACTCGATCTGCTGAACGCAACCAAAGATTTGCGCGACAGATGGCAGCTTCGTCACCAGCGAATTCAATACGCCCCGGTCGCGCAACACTCCCTTTGTAGCCAAGTGCGGCTAATTCCCGCACGACGACGGCTTCGAGCCCAAAGGCGGCGGTGGCAACAAGCTGTTGGGACATTAAGTGGGGACGGGGGATAGGGGACGGGGGAGAGCGAATGTCAATGATGACAGACCGAGAAAGCTCCGCCTAGAGCCTGCAAGGAGGTTGTCCCGTGCAAAACTGCTTGTAGCGCGTGACTCCGCCCCCCTGGCTTACGCGTACTTCCAACAAGGCACCACATTTGGGGCAATACTCTTGCGCATCAGGTTCCATGCCGCGATCGGAAGCATTCTGACAAGAGACACATCGACGTACCTTGGGAAAGATTTCCAGTCGCTCGGGCGGCACTGGCTGACGGCAAATCTCGCAGAGTACTGCCTGTTGCCAGTCGCCAGCCTCGTCAGTTTCTACATCATCAAGAGCGACGAATGCTAAACCCATCGCATGGCACTGGTCACACACAAGCCGATGGAGATTTGACCTGGCTAGTTCCTCCACCAGGTCCGCAGGTGGATGGGGAGCACGCCTTAGCAGACCCAGGTTACGCAACCTGCGAGCCAAATCCTCGTGCCCACACACTGTTCGCCAGCCGCATTGATTGCACTCGATGATGGCCGACATCTTGACTTGTTATGTCTCTCGACCAAACTCAGTGTAATTAGTCCACCTGTTTGATCGGTGGTGCGAGATTCGTGAAGTCAGCTGGCGTTTTGCCGTCGAGATCAATCGTCCCGATATTTTGATTTTGCAATGTCAGAGTATTGTTTACATCGACAACTCCAAAGACACCATTGGTCTCAGAGAGTTGATAATCGATACCACCTCCGCCGGTTGCCGTGTTGCCGCGAAGATCGAGGTTGATTCGTGCAGCGGCAGCATTAGAGGTGAGATGCAAGCCGATACCGGTGCCGTTGGTGAAGCCGTTGGCATTGGCGCTTCCTCCGCCTTGAGTTCCAATCGTGGCGTTGAGCGTGCGATTGGAAGCCACGGTGAAGGCCGCCGTATCGGCAGCATCGTTATTGCTCAAGCTATTGCCCGTGAACAAAAATTGCACGTCACCCGTACCTTGGTTGATGTTCGCGTTGAAGGCACTCGAGCCGTCTGCTGTTATGACATTGTCGGTGAAGCGGATATCCACTTCGCCTCCGTTATTCCCTGCTTGGAACACGAAACCGACAGTGTTGGAGACCTGCGTATCGATGGTGCTGTTGGTCAGAGTGAAGTCGAGTTCACCTATGCCGTTGTCAGTCACGACGACCGCATTCCCGCTGGTGCCGACAGTCGTCGAGGTAAGATTGTCAAAAACTATGTTGACGTTGTTCGAAGAGGTGTGCGTTACTGAGACTGCATTACCGGTATCCGCATTCGCTGTTACGTCATTGAATACGGCGTTCGTAACTCCAGAGAGCACGATGGAACTGCCGGTGGTGTTGATGACGCCGCCATCCCCGTCGGTCTGAGTCGCGACGACACGTCCAACGCGAATTTGGCCACCGGTAGTGTTGGTTAAGGTGATACCGTTGGTTGCTCCATTGACGTTGACCCGATTGAAGTTGGCACCAGGGCCATCGATCGTCATGCCATTGATGTTCACACCCGTACCAGTCGCCGTCGTGACGTTGTTGGTGCCGGTGGCCGAAAGCGTACCTCCACCGGTCGCAGTGAAGCCATTGCCGGATCCACTGGCATTGATGGTCATGCCACTGAACGTAACTTCGGCGCCGGTGTTGTTGATCACATTTACACCGTCTCCTCCGCCGCTGGTCGTGGCATTGATATTGTTGAAGGCGAAGGTGCCGCCCGTGTTGTCTTGAACAGTCAAGGCATCGTTGGCGCCCGTGTTGAGCGTTGAAGTTCCACTCACAGTGACCGTACCACCCGAATTGTTATCCACAGAGATACCTGCGCCGGTATCATTGATATTGCCGCTGACATTGACCGTACCGGCAGTAAGATCGTGAATCCGTAACGATCTACCCGCTGTATTGGTAATGTCTCCACTGATATTTCCCGTGGCATTGCCTTCGATGTCGACTGAGGTGCCGGTGCCACCCTGGATGTCGGCAGCGATAGACACATTGGTGTTCTGGCCTGTGAGATGCACGCCGTTGCCCGAGGAAGTACCCAGATCGATGCTGCCAGCATCGGTAAAGTTGACTGTGGCTCCATTGTTGCCTGCAATGGCGATCGAGTCATTTGCACCGGTGTTGAAGGTCAGATCGTCAGTGACGGTAATGGTACCACCGGTGTTGTTGGCGATCCGCATGCCGGTGGCATTGTCGGTAGTGGTGCTGTTGTACGTGACCGTACCGCCTGTGCGATTGGTAACCTCTAGTGAGCGACCTGCGCCATTAGCCGTCACGGCTGTGTTGACGGTGATATTGTTGGTACCCTGATCGATGAACACACCACGACCAGTGGTTGTGATCGATCCTGGATCCGTGGTATCGGCTCCCACGGTGACTGCTCCAGTACCAGCCAGGTTGACCAGTGAGACGCTATCGACAGTGCCTCCAGTGACGGTTGCTTTATCAATCGAAACACCTGCAGCATCTACGGTGACATCGTTCAGGTTGATAGCCCGTCCGCTGGCCACTGAGATTTCGGTATCACCCGTGACGGCTATAGTTCCCTTTTGGGTTGCGTTCAAGCCATTTCCGGTGCCTGTGGCCGAGAGCATCATGCCGTTGATCGTGGTTGTAGTGCCGGTGTTGTTGACGACATTGACGGCCGTGCCAGTGCCGGTAGTGGTCGCTTCGAGATCGGTAAAGATGTTCGTACCGCCGGTGTTGCCTGTCACGTTAACGGCGTTGCCATCTTCGGAAGTGACCACCAGCTCGGTAGCATTGATTGTGCCGTCGGAGTTGGTGTTGATATCGAAGCCATTGGCAGCGCCCGACGTAGTAATCTCTACACCGTTTAAGGAGACAGCATCCGTGGCAGCATCCTGACCAGTGACTACGACGCCAGCACCCGTGTTACCTGAGTTGTCGATTCTAACATTGTTAACCACCACGTTGTTCGCATTGTTGATGCTGATACCGGTGCCGTCAGACATGATGACGCCACCATCGCCTGGATCGGTACCACTGCCGATTCGTACCTGAGCCGTGCCATCCAGATTTGCCAGCTTGACGCCTTCGTTGGCTGAACCTGAGGTACTAACAGTGTCAAAGATTGCACCACCAGTGCCGATAGTCAGGCCATCGATGTCGACTGCTGAGCCTGTGCCGGAAGCGTTAACGCCGTTGGTTCCATTAGCACTGGTGACAATCAACGTTCCGTCACCTGAGGCTTTGAAGCCGGTACCGTCGGTCGTATTCAGGACAATGTCAGTGAATTGATAAGTCACATCCGCTCCACCGCCTGAAATGGTCACACCATTGTTTGCCCCGCTATCGTTAGTCGTCACGAGTCCATTAAATGCGATCGTACCATCAAGATTGTTGACAAGTGAGATTCCCTCTGAATCTGTGTCGGTGATATCTCCAGAGAAACTGACGTTGTTATCTGCTCGAGCGGAGATGTCTACCGCATTGCCACCACCACTGTTGGTGATGTCTGTGGCGACCGTAATTGTGGAAAAGAAGTCCGTGTTCGCATTTCCGATGTTCCTGAATGCATCACCTGTTCCTGTGTTGGTAATCAGGCCCATGCTGTTGGCATCGTTGATCGTGAGTGTACCCCCATGAGTCATGAAGACTGTATCGGCGTTGGCTGATTCCGCGAGTAACTCAGCAAATGTGATCTGTGTGCCGACGTTGTTGCCCGTGATGCTCAGGGCACTAAAGTTACCAGAATTGATATTGATGCCCAGGTTTTCGGTCATGTCGATTACCTGGGTGAAGTTGATTGTCGCGTCTTCATTGTCTTCGATCACGATACCCGCGGCCGTATCCGTATCGGTGCCGGAATCAATAATCGATCCTCCGTAGGTGATCGTGCCGCCGGTTCGATTGCGTACAATAAGCGAGCTTCCCGATGCATCGGTGATTCGGGCATTGAGCAGCATGCCGTCGGTCCCGCCATCGACAAGGACACCGGTATTGCCAGCGTTGTCGATGGTTACCGTGTTTTCCACGACGGCTGTGCCCGTTATGCCGGTAAACGAAAGTCCTGTGTCGGTTGGCGTATTGATGTCCAGATTCGCCAATTGAGGAGCGTTTATTCCATTTCCTACAACAGCATTGGTGCCACCGTTGATGGTGAAGTTGTTGATCTGGTTGTCGTTTGCCAGGGTGAACACGTTGCCGACGCCGTTGATGATGGGGGCTGGCAAGCTTCCTGCTCCGGTTGACGTTTCGGGCAAGGTCAAAGTGCCCAGTTCTACGCTGTCGACCGTGTGAGTGACCATGTCGCCATCCTGGTTCACGCCTTCGCCAAGGACGTTGACATTGTCAAGCGGTGTGAAGTTTCCGCTGAGCACCGAATTAGAGTGGACATAAACATACGAACCATCCTGTTGGGCGCCTTGGGCCTGTGCCAAGGTTGTGAACGGATTCTCAAACGTGCCGTCCCCGCCCAACGCGGCATTGCTGTTGACATGGATGAAGTTAAACAGCGCGTTCGTATCTGCGTCGGTCAGAGGATTGCCAGCGGCGCGGGTAGTAGTTTCGGCAGTGGTCGCAATAAAGTCGTTGCGCCAAACCGGTTCACGGAATCGATCCGAAAGTACGCCACACGGTGCATTGCCACTATGGGTACGGCCGACAAACCAAGTGAGACCGGCCATCACATTCGTGTGATAAATATCGTCGTCGGTCACTTGGACGGTCACTGCCAGGTCAGGAAGGGCGTAACCACGCATCCCCGCACGAAAGCCAGCGTCGTCGGCACCTCCACCACCCAGATAGTACACACCCAAAATAGCCCAAGCGTCGAGGTCACCAACTCGCTTGGCAGCCTCTGCATCGACCACCGAATAAGCAGTATCGGTGGTGATCGCTTCTATGCCAGAGAAAAGCTCATAGCCTGAGAAAACCGGCGTATCGAAATCGATGAGCGTGGGGTCCCCGACTTGAGTGCGCGATAGCGGAAAGGTTCCATTGAGTCGCACATCGTAGGACTCACCCAGCGACTCCAAGCCAAAACCCAATGCCGTGAAGAAGTTATCTGCCTTGGTACTCTGTCCATCGGTCCAGAAACTAGCACCCAAGATTCGCTGGGAGTCTCCGCCTCGATTGAAGTCGACCATCTCTCGATAGCCGATACCCAGGTTGAAACCTCCGCCGAAATCTTCGCTGAGCGTACCTTGTCCATCCAAAAACCAGACGGCATCATCCAGGGGAGATACAAACATCGAACCAAGACTCACGACACCTGTTTCGGTGCCATATCCTTCGCTGTGGTAGCCAAAGCGCAGGGGAGTTCCCAGTTCGCGGTTGAGCCAGGTTCCAGAGCTCGTGTAGCTGACAGGAGTCACCGATGCATCCCCGGCAGAAGTTCCGTCGGCCTGGACGACCTGTGCAGAGACTTCACAACTGGGATTGCAGAACGACAGCAATACCACGGTGATTGTTAACCAGTTACTCAGCAAGAGGTGAGTTATTTTCCTCATGCGATGCTTCTCCTGTCAGGTGTTTCGACCAGCGACTGCATCGTGAACGGTCTCCAGCGCGCATATTCCTTGCGGAGAAGTGGCATTCCACTTCTTCCGGCCATAGTGCGCGTGCCGTGCCCACGAGGTGTCACCCATCGAGACAAAAATCTTGCAAAGATAAGTTGGTAGTAGAAGAGAATCCTGCCCCGGACGATTCGAGGCGGGCGGAATCGTAGAAAGTGGCTCATGGCGCCGCAAGAGCAGTTATTGCCGCCGGAATAAAATTTTCTGAGCGCATAAAAAACGCCCAGGGACTGCAATCCCTAGGCGTTTTAGTGAGTAATGTCTTGGGTTTTCTATGCCAATCGCTTGCGGTTTCGCGCTCCTAATAGCATCAGTGCTCCCATTGCCAGCATCACCGTCGAAGGTTCGGGAACGGAAAGATCTCCCGCAATCAAACCGCCCGGCGCGTTGGAATCAGAAGTCACCGCCAAAGGATTCGCTGCAGGGGTATTCGCCTGGACCACCGCTTGAGTAGGATTCAAGACGAAGGCACGCTCGATAATCACCAAGTGATTATCTTGGAGCACAGGGATGTTGATAGCTGCAAGGTTGCCACCGCTCGGATCGAGATTCTGCTGGGGAAGTGCCATAATCAGATCGATAGTTTCCATATTCACGATTTCAGCAAAAGGTACGAACCCCGAGTCGTCCAGGAAATCATTGGTGTCGTTGAGATTGACAAAAAAGCTGCTCGTACCAGAGTTGGGATTAGTCGGATTTCCGCCTAAAGCGAGTGACACGGTACGACGGGTGTTCGAAAGTCCGCCGAGATCGAAGTCCACTTGTCGATTGCCGTCTTCGTCGACAATAACTGGATCGAACGTAGGTACTGACGGAAATGCATTGAAGCTCGTGGGCAATGACAAGGTGTGGGCCTGAAAGCCCCCCATTTGCAGCACAAAGTTGGTTGCCGCACGGTTGATTACTGTCGTGTCGTAGCGCCCGGCTTGGACATAAGCAATGATGTTATCCACATGTCCCTGCAGGTTAGGATTCCCCGTGGGGTTGAGCTTCATGTCAAACGTGCCAACATTGGTGTCAAAGCGGATCGTCTGGGCGGAGAGCGTCGTGGTAGCCAGTAGAGCAAGAGCAATAGCGCAGGTTGTTCGTCGAATCATGGGGAATCACCAGGGGTGAGGGAAGAGGTCTCTCGTATGTTCCGATACCTCTACCCTATTCACCCCCGCCAAAAGCGTCAAGCAAATCGCTGGCGAGCCGGGCCGTCCTCGGCCCCGACCAATTTCGACATTGAGAATAAGCAGTTTTGCAGGAGAGAGCGGGGTCGAGGACGACCCGGCTCGCAGAATTCACCCGTTCGCTACAACCCGATTAAAGTGCAGCCGAACTTCGCCAGCGACCACCCGCCGGACACCCTCGACCAGGCATGCAGGCTCGTTCTCTTCCTGACCAAGACGGACAATTTCGTCGATCGTGGTGCCGGGGGGGACACTGAAGGTCGACTGGTTGATGATTTGATTGCCCGCGTCCAATTCTGGCACGATGAAGTGGCAGGTGGCACCGTAGGTAAGCATTCGCACCGCAAAGGCGTCGTGGTAGGGTCTCATGCCAGGAAAACCTGGGAGCAACCCGTGGTGTAGGTTAATAATCCGCCCTCCTGCATATTGCCAAACGCTTGCAGGGGGGAGAATTCGCATGTATCGGGCCAGGATCACATAATCGATCTGCTGCTCATCGCAGATAGCTATCAGACGCTGGTCGTCTGCCTTACCGTCAGAATCGCCAATTTTGTACCATGGGACTTCATACTCCTCAGCCAGGCAGTGACAGGCCTCTCGATTGCTGATCATTACGGCCGCTTCGGCATCGATGTTTCCCTGCTGGACGGCTTCTAAGACAGCACGTGGGGTTTCGGTTCGATAAGTTGCGCAGATCGCCAGACGCGGCTTGCGGCCTGAAATGTCCGGCGACCAGGTGCGAATCGAAAGCCCCGTACGAACACTAATATCCTTGGCCGCGGTGCGAAGTTCCGCTCCCTTGCTCTCAGCTAGCTCGACCCGAGTGAGCATCGAAAACAGCGACTCTTCGTCGTGGTCGAACATCTGGATTTCTGAAATGTTGGCACCAAGCTCCGTGACACAATGGACAATTGGATCCGCCAGGCCACGATGGTCAGGTCCAACAGCAGTGATGATGAATTGCATAGAAATGCGTCACGAGTTTAAGTGCTTTTTGGGGGAGATCGATATTTTCCAGCGTAATTCATTACCCAGTGAATGTCATAGGGCAATCTGGGCGCGACATGCTCGACTTTTAGGGAGTTCGCAAGCGAACGAGGCCTGCAAAATTGTTAGAACCTGCACAACCCTTACGCAGGATCTTTGCATGTTGCCATTTTGAAACCTACGCTTTCATGGGTTTTTTCCCTGCCGATGCAGCGGATTTCCCTGCGTTATCCCCCGCCATCTGGAACAGTGTACCTCAATCCCCCCGACCTACCCGAAGATCACTTATGAACACTCCCGCCGATTCACTAGATTCACCCATGCAGGATGAGGTCCAATCAGATTCTCCCAGTAACGACCTTGATGCGCTGCTTGAACGCATTAACCGGCTCGCCAATGGCGAGGAGGAACTTCCCGAACACGAAGAAAAGATTCTTTCCGAGAAAATTCAGGCTGCCCCTGTCCGGCCACGTCCTGCCGTCACACTCCAACCGCGCGAGGGCGAGGACACAAGTAAGGATCACAAAGAGTGGATTCCGGCCGAGCCGAAGACATTGGCTGAGGCCGGGATAAGTGAAGGGCAACTCGAACACCTGGCCCTCAAATGTCTTGGGGCCATGGGAGATTCTACTGGGCACGAACTTGCCGAGCACCACTCGGTTCCGTTCCGTTTGATCGAACCGATCCTGCAGTCTTTAAAGCAGGCCCAGTTAGTCGCCTATCGTGGTTCGGCGCCGATGAACGATTATGTGTATCAACTGACAGAACTGGGGCGTGAGACGGCGAAGAAACTTACCGAGTATTGCAGCTATATTGGTTCTGCGCCAGTACCTCTACAAACCTACATCGAGAGCGTCTCAGAGCAAACTTTGACGAAGGTCCATCCAACCAAGAAAGATCTCGAACGTGCCTTCTCCGATCTTCTGGTCAATCAAAACATGCTCCGCAGACTCGGGCCGGCAGTGAACTCCGGTCGTGGTTTGTTTCTGTTTGGGTTTCCAGGTAATGGTAAGACGAGTATTGCCGAGCGAGTTACGAAAGCCTTTGGCGACACGATCTGGATTCCTCGAGCGATCGGCATCGATGGGGAGATCATGCGGGTGTTTGACAGGGCACTTCACGAGGAGATTCCGCTGGAGATGCCTTCTGGTCCCTTGCATTCCCGCGCCATTGACAAACGCTGGGTCCGTATTCGTCGCCCCACAATTGTCGTGGGTGGTGAATTAACCATGGATTCACTGGAAGTTACGGCCGGCACCGGCAACAACGTCAGTGAGGCCCCACTCCAACTCAAGAGCAACTGTGGCACGCTGGTCATCGACGACTTCGGACGACAGCGGATGACTACTGACGTCCTGCTGAACCGCTGGATCGTTCCCTTGGAAAAGAGGTACGACTTCCTGCGACTCGTCAACGGCAAGAAGATCCAAGTCCCGTTCGACCAGTTGATCATCTTCTCGACGAACTTGGAACCCCGGGATCTGGTTGACGATGCCTTCCTCAGACGTATTCCTTACAAGATCGAAGTGCCAAATCCAAGCGAGGAAGAGTTTCGCCAGTTGTTTAAAATCATGGCCCCCATTCTGGGTATGGAGTACGACCAGGATTCGGTTGATTATCTGATCGACACGCATTTTAAGCCGACTGATAGGCCGTTCCGCTGTTGCCAACCCCGCGACCTGCTTTTGCAGATACGCAATTACTGCAACTATTTAGATACCACTCCCACAATGTGCCGGGAGTATTTCGACTACGCAGTAGAAAACTACTTCGCAGTGATGTAAGCCGACGTGCGAGCTTGGGATCGTGATCGGAAAAAGAAAACCCTTGCCAGTCAGTTGACCAGCAAGGGTTTTATAATCTCCATATTAGCCGTCCCCCATTAGGGGATAGTTCGTCCAGAGTACCTAACTACCATCGCCTCCCGACGACGGCAATTAGGAGTCTAGACGCAGTTATTTGGCCGGAACTGAATGCCAGCCTTCGGCGTCAATCTCAGCCTGGCTGCGTTCTGCTGCAGTCGTGCTGATGTTGTCAGTTGCTACGGGCTTGGTGTAAACGGCCGTCCACACGTCAACGCTTGGTGAGCGGTTAATGGGCTTATTTTGCGAAGCATTGTTGTTTGCCGTTCGATCGCCTGGGATAAATAGCTTAGGTGCCTCGAAATAAGTGCTCGAATCGGAACCTTCTGGCCCGGGATCTTTCGGTGGAGTCACATCATTGCTGGCAGGAGGATAATCCGAACGCAGTGGAGCAGCTTCTTGAGGGGTCAAAGAAGGAGCCGCCATTTGCGAGGAATTACTGGGAGTAGAATAGGTGATTGAACTTCCCCCCGCACAACTCGGACAGGCCGGTTCGACATAACTTGATTGGATGGCGCTCGACGAATAAGTCGGACACGATGAACAAGCAGAACAAGGGTCACAACTTGAACAAGGTGCAGGTGCCGCACAGGTCGTGCAGCCACTGGTTACCACAGGACTCCCTACGACCACAGGCCGCATCAGAACCTGGCGTTGGCCAAGTGGGGCGTATGCGGTGACATAGGGGGTAGAATAACTAACGGGGGTGTAGCTGGCCGTATAGGGCGTATAGCTGGCCGTGTAAGGCGCATAGCCAGCGGTATAAGGAGCGTATCCTACAGTCGTGGCAGTGACCGCAGTTGGCCGAGCGTAACCCCAGCGACGCATCCGCCAGTTGTCTAGCCATTTCCCTAGATACCATCCGTTATAGGGTTCATAAGTAACTGTTGATTGGACGACGGGCGAATAAGCTACCACCGGCGTCGCTGCGGGAGCACATGTGGTGCATTGGGCACTGGCAGATTTTGTGGCAACCAACAAGAGTGCAATAAAGCACACACCGGTAACTATGGTTTTCGAATAGTGTTTCATGTTCATCTCACAAAGATAAAAGTGGAGGGGATTCAATGGCCCCTATCTTATGGTTTAAACTCCCAGCCCCCTCGTTGGCAAGGATTTTTTCCGTCGATCATCAATTTGGCGAGGAATTCAAATTAGTGTAACTTTACGACCTGGGATAAGTTGGCCGGAGGAGTAGCTTTTGTGGTTGCCAGTAGTGCTATCGCTGGCGATATTCTCACTCCGCCTCCACAAGAGTTAAACAACTCTAACCCATATTTAACGCACCGGCAGTAATAATTGACAAGTGATGAAAAGAGGCAACATATCGTTGAAAAATCGAACCGTCGGACGGGACCAGTGATGCATATTCTCTACGCAATTGCCGGCTCGGTCGTTCAAATCAATTCTATCTATGCCAGCAGAAGACAGTTGAGAGAGCAGAGAATGAAGAAGCTGGGGTTGAGTCAGTAGCTCAGTCTTGGGGCCGACCTTGCATGACAGCTAAAGGCACACGGAAGGGCCGTTCGGCAAAGAGGTCGACGAACGGCCCCTGGATAGAATTTGCGACAACATCGCAAGAGTTGTCGAAGAAACTCTCTACCGACCTAGAGAGAGTTTATAGCCGGAATCGGAATTCTTAGCGCGGCGACTGCGGTCGATGAAAGCCGATGTTTTCTAGCGCCTTGTAGACTTCGTCGAGTGTCTTTTCACCGAAGTTGGAAATGCTCAGCAGGTCTTCCCGCGTGCAGTGCAGCAGATCGTCAACGGTGAAGACCCCTTTTTCTTCCAGGCAGTTCGTTGTGCGGACGGCCAAGCCGATTTCAGCTGTGCTCATCTCGAGGCGGTCCTTCATGCCCTGGTTGGCAAGTTCAGCCTGATTCAATGGAATGCGAGTCATCGCGGGTTCCCTCCCTTATGCTTTTCTAGATGTCTAATGGTAGGCTGCCATGTCAACTGGCAGCCGACTACTCCTTATGGCCGGAAGTATAGCAATTAGTCTGACGGTATTTCCAGAAAAAATTCCTTAGGGAAGAAAAAATTTTCAACTTCCCATTCCGATGCTGTCATTGGCGCGTTTGAGCATAGCGGCGTAGGATGAGGTGATATGTTGCCTTAGGGGCCATCACCGGTAGGCGATGGTTCTGAAATGTTGCCTCAGACATCGCCTGCCGGCGGCGGCTTTTGGGGGACACGAACCCCGCGAAAGGAATACTGTGGACCCGCTAATAGACGCCCTGAATCCTGCTCAGCGAGATGCCGTGCGGCATGTCGAAGGGCCGATGCTCGTGCTCGCCGGGCCAGGCAGCGGCAAGACTCGTGTCGTCACCCATCGGATCGCCTACCTCCTACGGGAGGGGATCCCCGCCTCACAGATGCTGGCCCTCACCTTCACTAACAAAGCAGCCGATGAGATGCGCCAGCGAGTGGAGGAATTGGCTCCGGGCGAGCGGGTCTGGGTCAGCACGTTTCACCGCTTTGGGGCACGACTATTAAGAGAGTACTCCGACCAAGTGGGTCTGACTCAAAATTTCACTATTTATGACACTGCCGATGCCAAGCAAACGCTAGCTCGGGTCATAGAGTCGTCCAATATCAAGACGCTTCACTACACTCCTGAACGGATCGCCCATGCTATCAGCGACGCCAAGAACAAACTGGTCACTGCAGACAAGTTCGAACCGGTACCAGGAAGTCCTTTGAGTCAAATCGTCGCCGAAGTCTATCCCGCCTACCAGAAGCGACTCATTGCCTCGTCAGCAGTCGATTTTGACGATCTTCTGCTCCACGTCGCACAACTTTTGTATCAGAGTCCCGAGGTTCGCGCTGACTTGGATGAGCGCTTTCGCTATCTGCTGGTGGACGAGTATCAAGACACCAACCATGTGCAGTACGTCATGTTGCGGGCTCTGTCGGTAGATTACCCCAACCTTTCTGTGACCGGCGACCCGGACCAATCGATCTATGGATGGCGAGGAGCCGACATCAAAAACATCCTGCAGTTTGAGAACGACTTCCCTGAAGTCAAGGTGGTCCGCTTAGAACAGAACTACCGCAGTACCCAACGAATCTTGCGCGTGGCCGACGATTTGATCCGTCACAACCTTCGTCGCAAGCAGAAGTCCCTTTTTACTGACAATGCTGAAGGCCCCGCGGTGAGACTTGTCGAATATGCCAGCCAGGATGCCGAAGCCCACGGCATCGCGGCTCGCATTGCCGAAGCTATCGAATCAGGTCAGCGCCGAGCTAGTGATTTTGCAATTCTCTACCGTGTGAATGCTCTGTCGCGCGCCTTGGAACAGGGCTTACGCGAGCAGGGGATACCTTATCAGATTGTCCGTGGACAGGAGTTTTACGGACGCAAGGAAATAAAAGATGTCCTGGCTTATTGCCAACTCATCAACAATCCGCGCGACGATCAGGCTGTAATGCGTACGATCAATACCCCGACCCGAGGCATTGGCCGCAAGACAGTCGAACTGCTGAGCGACCATGCATACCGCGAAGGTATTCCTCTTCTCGATGCCGCCCGTGAAGCAGCCGCAATTCCTGGGCTTGCTGTCCGATCTGCCAAGAAGGTTGCAGAGTATGTCACGCTCATGGATCGCCTCTGTGATCTAGCTGATGGGGACATAGAAGAAATTCTCGGTACAGTTCTGGAGGAATCAGGATACCGAGATTCCTTGAGTGATAGTGATAACGAAGAAGATCTCAACCGCCTGGCCAACATTGAGGAACTTCTTACTGATGCGCGCCAGTTCGACGAGCGGAACCCTGGTGGCGGACAATTGGAGAGCTACCTGGAGAATGCCTGGCTTGTGAATGAGACCGACGATTGGGAAACTGAATCGGACAAGGTCACCTTGATGACTCTGCACGCCGCCAAAGGACTGGAATTTCCCGTGGTGTTTATAGTGGCTGTCGAACACGGCCTTTTACCACACGAACGTAGTACCAGCGACGAAGCCCAGGTAGAAGAAGAACGCCGGTTAGCTTTTGTGGGCATCACACGAGCCAAGGAAGAACTGCAGCTTAGTTTTGCTGTCGAGCGTGATTTCCGAGGACAACGCCGTCACACGGTTCCCAGTTCCTTCCTGATGGAGATCCCCCGCGATGCCATGGAACTAGAGTCCTCAGCGGCTTCGATCGAGCAGTGGGATGACGAATCGTGGCTGGGCGAAGAGCAAGTTTATGACGAAGCCGACGAGTCGGATGAGTTTGGTGAGGTCTCCTTCAATTTTGGTGCATCAGCCGAAACTGTCGACACCGCGCCAGCGGAAAAACCGTCTGACCGCCCAATGGTTGCAGGCCAGCTCACTACGGCAGCAGCCTTGGCGGGCTTAGTTCGGTCGACTGAGGTGCCGCTATCCCCCGACGCATTTTCCCAGGGAATGACAGTAGTGCACCCGGAACATGGCGTGGGAAAAATCGTTTCACTTTCAGGCTCTGGAAAGAATCGTCGTGCCACGGTTCGTTTTGTCACGGTGGGCGAAAAACGTTACATCCTTGCACACAGTCCGCTTCGTCCAGGGGGGAAATAGGAAGATTGCGCCTTTCCTGCTCTCATGGGAATGACGTTCTCCAGGTCACTACGCTATACTCAGCCGCTGAAAATGGTATTCAGTACATCCTGGAGCAATCACCTTGGCTGGAGTCCTATCTCTTTTAGTTGCCCTGACCCTATCGCTCATGGTGACGCGAGTCGCCGCACTAGCGCTTATGTTTACTGGTTTGTCCCGTGAGGCGGCTAAGTTCCAGGCTCGTTCCGCTTTCACTGGTGTCGGCTACACAACGGTCGAAGCCGAAACCACTGTGAATCATCCCGTACGTCGGCAAATCATCATGCTGCTGATGCTACTTGGCAATATTGGTGTAGCGACGGTTATCGCCACTATCATGGTTTCAGTCGGTGGTGCCGTTGGCACGACCTGGGAGCATAAATCATTGATTGCCGTGTTCTTATGTGGAGGCTTGCTGGCCCTCTGGTTTTTCTTTTCCAGTCGCTGGGTCGAACGACACATGAATCGTGCAATCGCGTGGGCTTTGAAGACATTCACGGATCTCGACGTTCGCGATTATGTTGCCCTTTTGGAACTCTCGGGTGGCTACGCCGTGAGCGAAATGATTGTCGAGCCCCAAGACTGGCTGGCTAATAAACCGCTGATGGAACTGCGCCTGTCGGATGAAGGGATACTCATTTTGGGAATTCGCTCTCCTGAGGGAAAATTTCACGGTACACCTCGCGGGGATGACAGCATTCACGCCGGAGATACCTTGATTGTTTATGGCAATATCGAGGACATTGAGAAACTTGACCGCCGACGGGCAGGTGGCAGCGGAGACCGCGAACATCGTGTGGCAGTCGAGGAACAAGAAGAACTGGAACAAGACGACGCCCAGTGGCGAGAAGAGAAAGCAACGAGTGATGAATAATGAGCGAAGATTGATGAATACCCTCACTCATTATTCAATACTCATTATTCATCGCTAAACTCATAACTCACAACGAGGATTTTTATGAACAACTATCTCCGTCGCGTCTATGCGTTCAATCTTGCCTACTGCGAAACGTTGCTTAAGGACATCCCTGAAGCCGAGATGCGTGCTCAACCATCGCCAGGCATTAATCCTCCCGCGTGGCTTCTGGGCCATCTGGCAATTTGCACGGATTTCACGCTTGAGTTGATGGGTGGCATGAAGCAACTACCCGCCGAGTGGCATCGAGAATTTGGTCCCCAGTCACAGCCTCTCTCAAAAGAATTCCCCTATCCTACCAAGGAGGAACTTTGGGATGCCTATTCTGCCGGTCACGCCGCTGTGACGGCCTTGAGTACTGAGGTCCCCGTCGACCTTTTAGAGCATCCCAACCCACTCCCCTTCGAGTTCCTCAAAGTGTTACTGCCGACGACCGGTGATCTTATTGCCCATCTCATGAGTACCCACGAGGCATCCCACCTGGGGCATCTCTCCAACTGGCGCAGGCAGATGGGGCACCCGCCTCTTTTCTAGGGTTACGAATAGTTTTTCTTGAAGTCGCGATACAGAGGCACGACTGTTAGAACAGAAAATTCAAGCTGTTTTCGTTTACCTCTCAACGCATCGATAGTAGCATGCTCGAAAACGCCGAGATACAGCCACAATCCTAAGGCGAGTGATTACCACTCGAGGTGTGCCCTATCACGCGATGATTAGTTGCATCTAGACGATAAGCTTCGCCGGAGATGGGACAAACCTCAATTCCCTGCGGGAAATAGTTTACGTCTGCACCAATATCCGAGAGATTGTTGGCTGGCCAGTTGCCTGTCTTCATTCGATATTGCTCGACCAGGGTGTTTATCTCTGCCCGATTGTGATAACAGGCCTTTTCCTTACCAACCGAACTGGAATCCGTGATGCGCGGCAATATTACGGCCGCTACGATGCCAATGATTGTGACCACGGCCAACAATTCCAAGAAACTGAAACCAGAAACGCGTTTCATAGTCGAAGTCTTTGTTGTGCGGGGATTTGCTAAGGATCTACTATCTGGAAAATATAGGTCATATTTGACCTATTGATCTTCCGAATATCAGATTCGTTTGAGGGTGATAACGATTTTTCGGCATAGTGAGCTGAGTGTTCACCCGGTGGCCCCCCTACAGTTTTCGGTTGGAATACCGTAAACTCGTCATTTGGCAATTTTCCCTCACGAAGTTCAGAAAGGATTCATTATGCCGACCGTCGCCGAGGAACGTGTTCTTGTCCTGCCTACCAGTGAGTTCCGTGCGTTAGGGCATTTTCAGGGATTCTCACCGGACTTGAGTACCTATCTACCGGCACTGCTCGACAATCGTCACCTGAGCTATCGGCCTCGTAGCGAGATGGAGCAGGACCCCAGTTTCAAGCAACTGATTCCCTACATGGTTTTCCGCCACACCAATGAGGACGGGGTTCCTTTGCTATTTCAATACACCCGCGGTGGAGGGCAGGGCGAGAAGCGGCTGCACGCCAAGCGTAGCGTCGGCATCGGGGGACACATTTCAACCGATGACGCCGAAGCAGGGGCTATTGCCGATGTCTATCGCGTCGGCATGCAGCGCGAACTGGCCGAAGAAGTTGCCCTCGAAACCGCCTACACCGAGCAATGCGTCGGCTTAATCAACGACGATGAGACTCCTGTTGGAAAAGTGCATCTGGGAGTCGTGCATCTTTTTGATCTGGCCGAACCACTTTTAATGCCTCGCGAAGCGGAGATTCTCGACGCTGGATTTCGGCCTGTTGACGAGTTGCTCGGCGAACTCGACGATTTCGAATCCTGGTCACAAATCGTTGTTCAAGCCCTTTTTGGTTGATCTTTCCCTATAATGGAGGGTGTATGAAACGCAACACCCCCATTTACATGGACAACCACGCAACCACGCGGACCGATCCTCGTGTGGTCGAGGAAATGCTCCCTTTTTTCTCCGAGGTCTACGGAAACCCGGGGAGTGTTGGGCACTGCTTTGGTGAGGAGGCCCTCGCTGCAGTCGAAAGTGCCACTGCATCTATTGCCTCGAATATCGGGGCCGATCCGCGCGAAATCATTTTTACTAGCGGAGCAACCGAGAGCAACAATCTCGCAATCCGTGGCGTGGCCGAGCGTAATCAGCGGCGTGGAAAACATTTGGTGAGCGTACGTACCGAACATCGAGCCGTATTGGAACCACTGGAGCGACTTGAACGACAAGCGTACGAAGTTACTTTGCTGGATGTCGAGCAGCATGGATCCTCGCGAGCCGGATGGCTTGAGCCTGAGCAAGTGGCAGAGTCACTACGTGACGACACCATTTTAGTCAGCGTTATGCTGGCCAATAACGAAATTGGCATCATCCAGCCCTTGGCTGAGATTGCGGCCGTATGTCGTCACAGCGGCGTGTTGCTGCATTGCGATGCGACCCAAGCGGTTGGCAAGATCCCTGTTGATGTTCGCGAATTGGGAGTTGATCTCCTAAGTTTCTCAGGACACAAGATGTATGGACCAAAAGGAGTTGGTGCCCTGTATGTTCGTCAGGGTAGCCCCATTGTGCGGCTATCACCACAGATCACCGGTGGTGGCCAACAAGGAGGACGACGTAGTGGAACTCTTAATGTGCCTGGGATCATAGGCATGGCCAAGGCACTAGAGCTGTGCATCGCAGAATTGCCAACCGAAGTGGAACGCCTCGCCTCGCTGCGGGATCATTTATGGGTTGGTTTACAGGAACGGGTAGGTGGCGTGCAACTCTGTGGACCTGCCATTGACGAGAGAACTGCCGATGGAGGTCGCTTACGCCTGCCGGGTAATTTAGATGTCGCCTTCGGCAATATTGACGGCGAAGCCCTTTTGATGGAGATGGGTGATCTAGCGGTCAGTTCAGGGGCAACTTGTTCGTCACACGAGCCAGGACCTAGCCATGTGCTCTTGGCCTTGGGGCTCAGCGAAGATCTGGCTCGGAGCAGCCTGCGTTTCGGCCTGGGGCGATTTAACATGATCGAGGAAATCGATTTGGCGATAGAATACGTCTGTTCCGCAGTGAAAAAACTGCAAAAACTAGGGGCCTGAAGAGTTCGGCTTTTCTTTACCAGGTTTTTGCTATAATTTAGGAAGTATTCGTGAATCGAATATTTGACAGTTGATTGCGATATTCCTTCCATCCCACATAGTTAGGATTTAAACCGATGAGTATTGTCTTGACCGAAAAAGCCGCCAAAGAAGTCAAGCGGATTATTGAAGATCAGAAACTTGAAGCCGACACTTTACTGCGCGTAGGTGTTGCTGGCGGTGGGTGCAGTGGATTCAGCTATTCTCTCGGATTCGACCGCAGTTACGATGAAAAAGCCGATTCCAAGTACGAGTTTCATGGCATCCCCGTGGTGGTCGACAAGAAGTCTGCACTCTATCTGGATGGCACGACAGTCGATTTCTACGAAGGACTTGAGAAACGCGGATTCACTTTCGACAACCCAAACGCAGTTAAAAGCTGTGGATGTGGCAGTTCGTTTCAAGCTTAAGAATCGGCTTGTGCGAGTTCTATTGGGACTCCCTGCGGAGCCTTTAGCGGGAGTCCACGGATGCATGGTTGGACTTTCTCACTTGGCTTGCAGTCTTTCCAAGCATCACAAACGTCAAAATCCCACTCTGCGCAGACGATAGGGCTTCTTAACGCTGAATCATTCTGCGAATTCCCCGCGATTGGTCGTCAGAGTGACCTAGGATTTGAATAGGACATGGACATAGGTATGGACACTCGCGACGCCCCGTCGCGAGCACTCCTCAGAACTGGATGGATTTCTTATGTTAACGCACATCAAAACTTTTCTGAAGAACGAGGATGGCCCAACAGCTGTTGAATATGCCGTGATGCTTGCATTGATCGTCGCCGCATGTTTGAGTTCCGTGGGCCTGCTTTCGACCGAAACCGCAGCCAGTTTCGACAACTCCGCATCTCAGCTCAATGCAGTGCTGGGCTCCTAGTTCTACGCAATTCGACTACAGAATCAACATCGCATCGCCATAGCTGTAGAAGCGGTATTCTTCTCGAACGGCTTCTTCGTAGGCGCGTCTCACTAACTCGGTTCCTCCCAGAGCCTGCACAAGCAAGAGCAGCGTTGTTCGCGGGAAATGAAAATTGGTGAGCAGTGCGTCGACAATCTGGAAATGATAAGGAGGCCTAATAAACAAATCGGTGTCTCCCTGCCAGGATTGTATAAAACCAGCATCTTGGCGGTCGATATTCTGGGCGACCGCAACCGATTCCAGAACGCGCGTTACCGTAGTCCCCACGGCGATAAGCCTCCCTCCTTCAGCTCGTGTGGCATTTAGCTCCTGAGCCGCGGTTGCGTTCAATTCGCCCCATTCAGCATGCATCGGATGCTCTGCAGGGTCGTCGACGCTTATTGGTCGGAAGGTTCCTAGCCCCACGTGCAAAGTAACGGCCGAGAGTTCCACCCCCGACTGTTCGAGAGCCCGCAAGAGTTCGGGGGTGAAGTGCAAACCAGCCGTCGGTGCCGCCACGGCACCCGGATTTCTCGCGTAAACAGTCTGGTAGTCGACGATGTCCGAGTCGACCATGTTTCCCTTACGGATGTAAGGAGGCAAAGGAACATGGCCCATCTCTTCAAGTAGTTCAAGGACAGGACGATCCTCGGTCGGCCGGGCCAGCCACTCTCCATCGGCGAGCTGTTCTAAGAGCCACAAGGTCGACCGTGACCGTCCTTCGCGATCGACAAGTTTGATCTGCTCCGGGGGATGTAAGTGGCCACGTGTTTTGCAAACGAGCCGCCAATCGCCGTTGTCGTTTAATCCGAGGTAGAGTCCCTGCCAACGTCCTCCTGTATTGGCCCTCACCCCACGCAACTGAGCGGGAATTACCTTCGTATCATTCAAAACAAGCCGATCACCTGGGTGAAGCAGACTTGGCAAATCTCGAATGTGATAATGATCGATCGAGTCCGTGCTGCGATTCACGACCATCAGCCGGGCATCAGCGCGATGCGCAAGCGGTTGCTGGGCTATGAGTTCGGCAGGTAGTTCGTAGTCGATCCAAGGTTCCATACTTGTCAGCCATTTCTTGGCAACTATTTCTTGAGTTTGAGCCGCCTGAAGTTTAACGGGCAATCGCAAAGAAGCTAGGCCAAAAAGTCAAGAGCATAGAGTCAAGTGTCCAGCATGAGGCCGCAACACTGTACCCTTGCGATGATTCTCTTTGGAGAACGCTCAACCCACTGTAACTTTTGTTTCAAAAGGGGACCAAATTAAAACCTTTTCTCGCTTGCGTCGTATTAGCACATATCGCAATCGCCGCGGGGGTTGATTGCAACATATGAATATTGGAGGTTGAAATGAATCTCATAGCTCGAATACGAGAATCACATATAACAGACACTGTGGCGAAACTCATCATCGTCGCTGCAGTTTTAGGTTTTTTCACGACAGACAATATGTCGGCCTCTGACGCCGTAAATCCTGCCGTTGCTTCGGCGCGCGATCTTTCAGGGGCATTTCGCTCGGCATCTGAAAAGGTCATGGATGCCGTTGTGGCGATCGAATCGAGAAAGGAAGAAAATCGATCTAGCTCATTGCGGAGCTTGCCAGAAGGTCAAAACCCTTTTCAGGGGACACCTTTTGAGGATTTATTCCGAGATCGGCCAGGGCAAGTACAGCCTAATGTTCCGCATCGCGGGCGAGCAGGTATCGGTTCCGGTGTGATCATTCATAAATCAGGACTGATCCTCACGAACAATCACGTGGTTGATGGGGCGGATCAGGTAATTGTCCGTCTGAATGATGGGCGTGAGTTCAAAGCTGTGGACGTAAAAACAGACCCGAAAACGGATATTGCTATTGTGCGTATCGAAGCGGATACCGATTTTCCCTTTGCCAAACTCGGTGATAGCGACGCGGTTGAGATTGGCGATTGGGTCCTCGCCTTAGGGCAGCCCTTTGGGCTCGAAAGCACTGTAACTGCGGGAATCATCAGTGCGAAGCATCGGGGTATTGGAATCACCGACCGGGAAAACTTTCTGCAAACCGATGCGGCCATCAATCCCGGCAACAGTGGTGGACCACTCGTGAACCTGGATGGGCAGGTCATCGGCATCAATACGGCGATTTCTTCCTCCGGTGGAGGAAACGACGGCATTGGATTTGCGATTCCTGTGAACATGGTGAAATGGGTCGGCAAACAATTAGTTGAGGATGGTAAAGTTCGCCGAGCTTATCTGGGCGTGGGTATCCAACCAGTGACCGCCGAACTGGCGAAACAATTTCATGTTGGACCCCGTGCAGGAGTCTTGATCAACCAGGTCCATGCCGAAACACCGGCTGCGAAAGCAGGACTTCAATCTGGCGACGTCATTGTCGAGTTTTCCGGCAAAGCGATCACCGACCCTCGCGAACTGCAACTCCTCGTGGAATCAGCCGACATGGAGAAAAGCCACTCGCTGAAAGTGATTCGAGATGGAAAGACTGTTGAACTCTCCTTGCGACCCGAAATCATGCCGGAAGATTTGAATGCCGAGAGACCTTCGTCACTGGAATCCAGGTCAGATCGCCTGGAAGATCTTGGCATGGCCATTGAGGAGCTTAGCCCGGAGGTTGCCAAGCAACTCGGCATCGAGGGAGTCGAAGGGGTACTTATCTCCGAAGTTCGCGCTGGCAGCCCTGCCCAGCGACAAGGCCTGGAACCAGGAAACGTGATTACTCACGTCAACCGTCAGCCGGTCAACAGCAAGAACAAGTTGATGGAGTTGATAAAGAGTGATTCTGACGACGACGGCGTCCTGTTGTTCGTTCGCACGAACGGGGGATCACGATTCGTGGTTTTGAAAAGTTAAAGAAAAGGCTCCTTATGAAATTAGATTGGAGTCTTCTGCCCGGGCCGGCGATGCTATCCCTCCCCCCGCGATGCATCGTCGGCCTCTTTCATGCGCGAGAATGATGCAGTCGGGTCCTTGACTCTTGCCCCGAATTTAGCCAAGAATCAAGCTTGGTCACTAAATTGCACTGCGATTCAGTATCATGATCCCTGACGCGTCAGATTACGATAAATATCACGCTGTTCTGTCGCAGTCGCCACTCTTTCACGGGTGCGACCGACAGTTCTTACAGGATCGGCTGCTCCAGTTGCAGCCGGTCAAGTATCCTCGTGATGCAGTGGTGCTGAACGCGCAAGAATCAATCGGCACGTTCTTCATCGTCGTCGAAGGGAGGGTAAAACTGGTCAGCCGGGCTGAGGCTAATGAGCGGGAAATTACACTGTTTCTCCTCGGACCTGGCGAGGCTTTTGATGTTGTAAGCTTGTTGGATCAGCAGGCACACAATCTCACGGCTGAGGCGTTGGACGACGTGACGTTGCTCTCGGCATCTACCCATCAGGTGCGTGCCTGGATTGCCCACCATCCTGAATTCAATCAAACCTTTCTCCCGTATCTTGGCCGCAAGATGTCGCTACTCTCGGAATTGGCGAGTGATCTGACGTTGCACGACACGGGCATCCGCCTGGCACGGCTAATTTTGCGACACGTCGACCCAGCATCCTCGAAACATGAAGTGCAACTGATCAACAACCTCTCTCACGAGGAATTGGCCAACATGATCGGCACGGTGCGGGTGGTGGCAAATCGGCAAATTCAGAACCTCAAGCGGCGTGGGATCATCGATGCCCGGCGGGGGCATCTGGTGGTGAAAGACTTGGATGCCTTGATCAAGCAGTGCGATTTCCACAGCGAAATGCCGCAACCAAAGGATGGCACCCTTGGAGTCTAGTTGTCATATCCCCGTCTTGCTGAACGAAGTGATCGATTGGCTGAAGCCTTCTGGAGGAAAGACTTTTGTGGATGGCACACTCGGCGGGGGTGGGCACACGGCTGCCCTGGCCCAGCGTGTCGGTGCGAAGGGGTTAGTCATCGCCTTCGACCTTGATCCGGCAGCCATCGCCAGGGCCGAAGAGAGCCTCGCTGGCCAGAGCGTAAATCTCGTTCAGGCTAATTTCGCCGAGATTCCTGCCGTGTTGGCTCAGTTGGAGATCCCGGCTGTAAACGGTATTTTGTTGGACCTGGGCCTTTCCAGCGATCAACTTGCCGACGCTGAGCGGGGCTTTTCTTTTCAAACCGATGGTCCGCTCGACCTGCGTTTTAATCCCGACGAAGGGGAAGCCGCCTGGGAACTGCTGGCCCGCATCGGTGAGGCCCATCTGGCTGATATGATCTTCAAGTTTGGTGAAGAACGTTACAGTCGCCGGATCGCCAGGCAAATTGTCGCCGCACGTCGCGCGGCTCCGCTTCGTACTGCCGACCAGTTGGCTGAGCTGGTGCGAAGTTGCGTGCCGCGGAGCCGCAACTCGAAGATCGATCCAGCCACCCGCACGTTTCAAGCGCTGCGGATCGCGGTCAATGGCGAGTTGGACGCGCTTGAGTCGGCCCTTGGTTCGCTTCCCGATTGTCTCCTCCCCGGTGGGCGACTGGCGATCATTAGCTTCCACTCGCTGGAAGATCGTCTGGTGAAAAACGCCTTCCGCGACGAGGATCGCCTCACTGTCTTGACCAGGAAACCGATCGTCGCCAGCGAAGCGGAGTCGACAAAAAATCCTCGCGCAAGGAGCGCCAAGCTGCGGGTCGCGGAGCGACGATAAAGCGTACTCTTGTGGTGTTTGGTCGAATTCGAGTCGATTTGGCACTAGATGTCATAGGAGTAATTGTTGGATTTGCCGGTTTTTTTCTGGGGAGAACTTTGGGGTTGTTCAAGAATAGGGTCTTGTCCTGATGCGCAAAACCGCAAGCGAAGGGAGGAGACGGGAAGAAACAGCGCGGCGACGGTTGGCCAGCCGCGAACGTGAGTGAACGGCACAGATTTATGGAACAGGAGAGAACGGAGAAAAAGTGAGAAATTGCAGAATAGGAATAAACATGTATCTCCTCAACTCAAGTTTAAATCATGAATAATTGCAAAGTAAGTATTTCCTTTATTATCTTCCTCTGTGTCACTGTTTACTCATGTTTGTAAAACTGTGAGATTGGTTTCCCACTATGGTGGGTGTGTCGAAGGCATGTGGTGTTAAAACTCTATTCTACCAAACCACTGCCCGGAAGTTAGAGGGGGAGGGATTTATGAGTGATGATTGATGAACAATGAGTGGTTAGTGGTTAGTCTGGCGGGTGGGGAAGGATAATGCGGATAGGGCCAGGAGGGCGAGGGTCGCGCTGGCTGGTTCAGGGGCTCTGGCGGCCTCGAGGGGAGCGGTGGGGAACTTTTGCCCGAAGTGTTCTTGCCAAATTAGAAAATCTTTGCCGTCGGTGTCTCCGTCCCCGTCGGCGTCGCCTAGCATGTAGGGTGGATTGCCGGTCGAGCCGTAGTTCAGATTCCACACGTCGAGATCATTCTCATCGACGATTCCGTCGTCGTTAAAATCGCCAATGAGGAAGATGTCGTCGACACGCAGCATGGCTTCGGTCGCGGTATAGAGATCGGTGAGCATGTATGCCAGCACATTGTTTTCGTCGATCGCCAGCACGTTGTCGAACTGATTATCGACTCCGCCGGTTGCTGAGAGAATCGTGAACACGTCACCGATGGTCGGCAAGAAATCATCGATGAAAGTAGCTTCGACGGTTCCGCTCAGGCGTGCCATGCCGATCACCTGCAGCCAATCGTACTCGCTCGCTTGGGTGGTGCCTCCGAGGTCGACCGCGAATTCGCCGGTAAGGGCTTGGGCAAAGAACCCGCGAATGGTGGCTGTGGCGGGCACCGAGTAATCGACTGACACCTCCGACGCTGCGAAGCCTACTTCCAGTCGGCCGCGGTTAGTAGTATCGACGGCGACCAGCGAGAGATTTTCCAGGTTGAGCGTGGTGCCTGAGTCGACGGTGATTTGGCCCAAACCGGTGACCGTCGCCATCGGATTGGCATCGATGGTGGAACGTCCGGGGCCACCGAAGTAAACGTGACTTTGAGCGGAATTCACGTTGAGACGGTTTCTGACCGCGACGTCGGTGCCCAGCCTGACTGGCCCGACCGCGTTAATTACACCGTCGGCCGACAACGGACTCCCGGAGAGCATGGTCACGATCGGTGCGGCCGCTGCCGGATTGGAAAAGTTGAGCTGGCCGCCAGACATTAACCGCCAGCCGAGCGTCGGGCTGGAAAGGTTGATCGTGAGTTCGGCATTCTCACCGACCAGGTTCGCCAGTCCGTTGAAGTTGACGCTCGTGGTGTCGATCAAATCAACATTGAGCGTGAGTTGCGAGTCGACGAGGTTAAGGTTTGTGTTCTCGCTGGCCCCGTCCAGATCCACTCGGGCGGTGCTGATCGTAGTGTCTGCGTTGATATTGGTCATGCCGTTGAATTGGATCGTACCGAGTCCGGTGTGTGTGCCGCCTTGGTAATTGGTCGTGCCATTAAGTTCGAGCGTGGCGGCGTCTCTGACGACGACAAACGAGGTGCTTTCGAAATCGATCGAGGCCGCGTTGATCTGGCCGATTCCCTCACCGACAACTAAGGCGCCCTGCACGGTGGTATCACGATTGATCTGGCCATCGCCTTCGATGCTTACGGTGCCGGAGGGACGGATGGTGAAATCGGAAAGCCCGTTGAGTTGCGGTGCAGCGAAGCCGCTCTGCTGTGTCATTTCGATCGTGCCGGTGAGTTCCAAAGGCACAGTGGAGGAGAAGTTGCCACGGAGGAACATCATGTCGTCGTAGTCGCCGTCGGTCGGATCGATGGTGGATGAGGTGACCGACAGCGTGACTCCGGGAGCAATGCTGAGGCTTCCGCTCGTATTGGTTCCGTCCAGGTCTGTTTGGCCCATGCCGATGGTGGTGTTGCCGATCACTTGAACGATGCCCTGAAACCGCAACAACCCAATACCCACGTAGGAACCTCCACCCATGACGGTGGTGCCGTTCAGATTGATGACGTCATTCAGGCCGTTGGTATCAAGCTGGGCCGTGGCGGCGATGATGGTGTTTCCATCTAGGTCGGCCACGCTGGCGACGTTCAGATCGCCGGCGAGCGTGAGGGGAGAAGTAATGCGACCAGATCCAGAGACGTTCACCACGCCATCGGTTGAAACGGTGATGCGCCCCGGACCGGTGAGCTCAGGAGTACTTTCGTCAAAAGTGAGATGGAGCGTACCATCGAGGGTCCAATTGTACTGCATGAAAAGTGTCCCGCCGTTGATATGCAACGTGCCATCGAAGGCATTGTCGGTGGCGGTGTCGATGTTGGGGGCAAAGATTGTGACGCTGACCCCCGGGTCGATCGTGAGGACCGTATTGCCGACCTGTCCATCCATGTCGTAAGTGTCCAGATCGATAAAGGTATCCGCGTTGAAAAAGGCATCGCCGGTTTGGCGGGCCGTGCCAATACCGGTGAGGGAACCTCCCTGGAAAAACGTGCTGCCAACAAGGCGGATTTCGGAATTCGAATCGCCCGGTGCGGTGATCACACTAGCGCCACTGGCAAGGACGAGCGTGTTTTCCACAATCCCCAAACTGCCTGCGCGTAACACACTGCCGGAACTCAACTGCAATTGATTCCCCTCGACCCGGGCGGCGTCTCCGATCACGCCGTCGAGCAACATCAGTGTCCCATTGGCCAACGTGGTGGCACCCCCACCGTTAAACGCGATGTGCTGGCCTTGGCCGACGGTGATGTCAGTATCGATGGGGTCGAGCACCGCCGTTTCAATGCGCAGGCTACCAAACATCAGCTCGACGACGCCGGACTCGTTGGTCCCGTCGAGATCGAATCCACTCACGTTGTCAGAATCGATCACGATCTCCTGATTTCCGGCGGCAGAGATTACGCCGTTGTTGACTAAAACACCAAAGACATTGTCGACGTTGATCGTCCCAAAGCCATTGATTTCGCCGAGCGAGCGAATGAGAAGATCTTCGGCGAAGATGGTTCCACCTGTCATAATGACCAGTCCATCGTCGCCGACGGTGAATGAATCAGTGTTAACGGTCCCTCCGGATGTGAGAGTAAACAGCGACGTGCCGCCAGCGAACGAATCTTGAATCTCGATGTCGTCAGCAAAGAAGAGCGACGATCCTACGTGGACCGCACTCGCGTTTTCCACCAGCAGACTTTCCACGCTAGCACCGACGTCGACCGTCACTGATCCTCCGTGGCGAACAAACGTGGCGTCGGCTGAGCCGGGGATCTGGTTTCCCATCCAATTTCCGTCAGTGTTCCAGTTGGCTCCGCCGAGGAAATCCTGTCTGGGCAAATCGATGTTCGTCCAGCCCTGCACCGCGGCAATCGCGAAATAATCAGCGACCGAGGGGCGAGTGCGTTCGTCGCTATTCAGGGTGCCCATAACGGCATCGTTGCCTGCTAGGTGGTCCAATGGATCCGGCGCAGCGTTACGAGGCGTCATGGTCATTGATGCACCGCCCACCAGCACCGGAGCGACATCGTAGTCGCCGTCGTCAACTTCGCCGGTGCCGCTGCCATTGGTCACACCGCTAAAACCCGCGTTCATCCCGATCGAATGGCAAACTTCCTGAAATGCCACCGTGAGCAGGTCGAGTTGAGGGCCGTTCGCATTGTTGTCGGCAGGGCCACCTGAGACGGCTGGCCCGTTGAATCCTGCCTCAAATACAGAGGGAGGGCTGCCACCGAAACGGTTTGTCTGTTGGTTCGGGGTTAATGTATTGGTGCCAAAACTGTAGAGTACCGGCTCTAACTGATACTCGCTGTCGTCCTCGGGAGTCGGATCGATGAACCAGTTGCGATTTGGATTGAAGCGAACAATCGCGTGAGTAAGAGTTCCTGCAGGGTCTTCAAAGATTAACGCAGGAATGCTCTGTCCTGCACCCGTCATATCCGCGTCCCACCAGTAAGTGATGCGGATCGTTGCGCTGTCTTCGAAGGCGTCCTCGAATACTGCCTCTGTTTCCTCCAATATATCGAGAAGCAATGCGCTGGTTGGATCCGTCCCAGGTGGCTCTTGATCAAAGCCGGAGAGATCGCCCGGATGCGTCGACTGGTTAAGCGACTCCCAGATGATATTGATTCCATTGGCTGCCCGAGAATCCAACCCTACCAACGCCACTCCGGCGACCAAGACGATTCCGATGAGACGAGATCGCATGTTTGTACTCCCGTATGGTTTGGCGTATGCAGACCGCAAACTCACCGGCGTATTTCGTCTGAACTTTTCGTTGACCAACGCAGACAAGCTATTGCAACATCGGCACCGCATTGCTCCGTGAAGTTCAAAATCCTCCTATCTGTGATTTCTCAGAAAAGATCGGCCAGGGACATCTCCCGGCTATCCATGGGAACAATTGTAACCCCAGCGATTACCCCCGTGTCTAGTAAGTGGTGCTATTTTCCGAAATCTTTCGGGTTATGATGGGTCAGAGAAGCAATTAATTGTGGTTAGTGGCGGGATAGTGGAGATTGATGGGGAAATGGGCGCCCGCATCCTCTTTCGCGAGGGACGGCTCTACGCGAGAAGGACAAGAAGAAATGGGGAATGCAGAAGTCGGTATGCGGAATGATGTACTGGTTCCCGACGTCGCGAGGTTGACAAATTCGAGCTGAATGCCCCCCCCTGAAATTTTATGAGATACAATAATAATATATTGAAAAACGATAAATTTAACGTATTCTACATACACGCATTGAAGCTTTCCTCCAGTTGAGCCACGGATGGGCACGGATGAAACACGGAAAAAAGGGAAGATGATTCTGAATGAACATCCACCCCTCATCCGTGGGCGTCCGTGTTAATCCGTGGCTGAAAAGTTATCTAAGGCTGTGCTGTTGGAACGCGACGGTAACTGTGTGTGAGTTTCATTCTTAGCAATTCTGAGAAGGGGCTTTATGCCATGAGAAAAAGTTCAACTGTGTTTCTGCAGTTTGTGATTGTGCTCATCGGGCTGGCGGCTCTGGCTTTCTTGCTGGTGGAGCCGCACTTCGAAGGACGAAACGAGCACGCCACGTTCTTTGAAGTGTATTTCAAAGATCCCTTTTTAGCGTTCGCATACACGGCATCAATTGCGTTTTTCGTGGGGCTCTACCAGGCATTCAAACTATTGGGATATGCCGGTAAGAATCAGGTGTTCTCACCCGCGGCGGTCAAAGCGCTACGGACGATCCGGTATTGTGCGCTGGCGATGATCGTTTTTGTGGTGATCAGCATTGGTTTCATGCCGTTAGAAGACCCAGACGATCGTCCGCCAGGCGTGATGATGCGTGTATTCATCACCTTCGGCTCGATCGTCATTGCCGCGGCGGCGGCGATGTTTGAACGGTTGTTGCAAAATGCCGTCGAGCTGAAGTCCGAGAACGACTTAACGGTGTAATGAGATCTGCATGACAATCAATATCAACATCGACGTCATGCTGGCCAAACGGAAGATGAGCGTCACCGAGCTTGCCGACAAAGTCGGCATCACGATGGCCAACATTTCAATCCTGAAGAACGGCAAGGCCAAGGCGATCCGGTTTTCAACGCTCGAAGCGATCTGCGATGCGCTCGAATGCCAGCCTGGAGACATTTTGGAATACGAAAAAGAAATATGAGTTATGAGTGGCTAGTGGCTGGTGGTTAGTGGTGAATCAGCAATCATATATCAGAAATCCTAATTCAGAGATCGTGGCGAGTGGCTAGGGGTCGATGATTTTTGCTGCGATGGCTTCTTCAACTAATTTTTGAATCGAGGGGAATCCAGAACTTCCCTTCACAAGATTTTGCATGATGGCTTCTGTTTCAGCCACGGTCAAGCTCCGGCCACGGGTGTCTCCCCAAATCAAGCGGGCCTCGCGACAAGACTGACAGAGCATATGCAGTCGATCACCCTCTCTTAGGAACAGTACCTCTTGGACCGTCAGGCAGCAGGCACATTCGCCGTGGTAGGCTTGCGCTTTGTCGAGCGCTTCGAAGTATTGCCGTGAAAGGAAATCTTTTGCCGACAGGATGTGATTGAGATAATTGCGGGATGGTTTGAGGCCAACAGCGATCTTGTCGGCACAGGCCTGGTAGGTGATACACGGCACCTCTTTGGTTTTCGTTTTGACCGTAACTTCGATTCGCGTGTAGTGATCGGGATAGCGTTCGGATTCATCCAACAGCGGGAGATGCTCGTCGACGATGTCGTAGAGGATCCCTTCGACCGTGCCGTTGGGTTCTTCATTGATGTTGGCAAATCCGATGTCGGGTGGCAGGCGTTCGCGCAGTGCCTTCTTGTTAAAAAGTAGTCGGTACCCACTCAACACGGCATGTTCACAAGAACGGAAATGGACGCCCTTCTTCTCCATGATCGCGGGGTTGCAGTTCGAGCCGTATGCGAAGTAGTTCATAATTTCAGGACACTGTTAGACACGCAAAAACTGCGTGCGATTGAAATGGTATGCTCGTACACACCATCAATTGACGAATCGGCCCGATAGTCTAACAGATTCTTCCTGATCGGGACATTGGATATATGAAGTGTCAGTCGAGGGATAAACTCTGGAGAGGATTGCGTTTTCAATCGGGAGACTGAAATGCTATACTTATTCTACTTAGCCACGGATTGCCACGGAACGACAGGGATGATGACCTTGGAATAGTTCAACTCTCATTTTGTCCGTGTGGAATCCGTAAGTATCTCTGGCTGATCTGTTATTGCAAAATGCGAACGTATGCATTGTGGTCATTCCGTTTTCGGTTGATGGCATAGGCGAATCGCATTGCAAACGAGAGGAAAGTCTCATGGAACTTCCGCCTCTGGTGCGCGCGGGTCTCCTCTGTGGAAGAATCCTGCTCTGGGGCTTCTTGGCCTCTGGCATTTTAATGGTCCTTGCTTGTTTGATTCTCGGTTCAGCTGCCGTGCTTGATATCAATCTCTTTGGAAGGCGAATGGATCCTGATGAGGCCATGAAGTTCATTCTGGGGGCGTTGTTCGCGACGGTGTGGACGATTGCCTGCTGGATTCTTGTTCGCATCTTTTCAAATCAGGCACTCATTCTGGGTTTAGTCACCCGAAAGGATTTCGAGGAGTGCTTCGGCTCTTCGACGAGCACCATTTCGGATGACGAGGAACAAACACCACTCAACTCGGCTACATCGTTGTCGAGCGAGACGAACAGGCGGCTTGTTTACATTTTTTTTGCGATGCTGTTGGTGAGCATAGTGGGAGTGAATCTCCTTGTTCAGTTCGAAAACCAGCAAAAAGAGAACACTCTCAAGAAGGAACCCGCGGTGAACAAGGCTAAGGTCAGAGCAGACCGCGAGGTCGACTGGCGTCAATGGCATCAGCAAATCTCCGAAATCACGGAATTAGTCGAAGCGTTCGGGGGCGAGGTCAGTGGGGAGCCTAAGATTGGCATTCGCGACTTTTCTGTTTGGCTGAGCGGTAAGATAAACCTGAGCGATTCAGATTTTGGTGATGCTGAGCTGGCGAAGCTCATCCGCCTGGACCGGCCGCATGAACTGTACTTCGGAAAGAACCATGTTCCTGAGAACATTGGTATTCGCGGTCTCCGCCTGGACCGAACCGAAGTGACCGATGCTGGACTCGCGGACTTGCAGGAGAAGCATAAGCTGACAGAGTTGTCCCTGATCGAAACGGCGGTCACCGACGCTGGATTGGCAAATCTTCAGCAGCTAAGCAACCTGCAAGTGTTGCGTCTGGACAGGACAGGCATCAGCGACCGAGGCTTGGACGCATTGAAAGGCTTGGCGAATCTGAAGACTCTGGGGCTGTGGGACACGCAAGTGACAGCTGAAGGTTTGGCCCAGCTTCGACAGGCGCTGCCCAATTGCAAGGTGTTCGCGGATCACGAAACATCTGGCGGGCGTGTCTTCCACAATAAGGAAGAAATGGAGGACTTTTTTGCGACCGAAGGCTACGTTGGGATTGGCCGCGTGGGCGACATCCAGTGGCCAGCAAGCGTCGCCTCCGAAAAGGAGGCGATGAATGAGATCACTTTTGAACGCTCGAATGGCGGCAAACATCACTATCCAGGGCTTGATGGGTACCTCCTGAAAGTAGTGGCGTTAGAGGGTGCGGCTGGAACTGAAGTTTTCTTCGTATTTCGATCTGAAGAGCGGGTGGAACCGGCAAGAGAAGATTCTTTTCGACGAACTTATAGGAGTTAGAATAGCGATGTGAAATCTTGCCACGGGTAGAAGTACATAAATCGTGGCTAGAATCATAAACCATCTGTAATTCTCAGTTATACCCGTGGTTGAAAGAGATGGACCAAACCAAAATTAATGAACAAGAATGGAGTACTGCCAGTAACTGGCGGTTAGGGGTCTATAAGGCTCCACTGGACAGCCGTATTTGGGTGCCGAAACGCGTCAGATGGATGGGCTGGACGCTTAATTTTGCCCATCGGGCAGCGTATCTATGGCTGGCAGTGCTGCTTGCGCCGTCCCTGTTCGTGCTGGGTCTCTGTCTTGTGGCGGTGCTGAGAGGATAAGGCAAGTTGGGGTAGTCGCTAGTGGTTCGCGGTTGGGTGCGAGGGTTTGGGGTCTGATTTCCCAACACTGGTCACCAATCACCGACAACTGACCGCGGGCAATCGACTTGAAGTGGGTCAGGGGCGACCCGGCTCGCTGTTAAAGCGCTGACCTGCGGGCGACTACCGTACTGGCGGAAACATCAGTGGTAAACTTCCCAGGGGTCCGGTGGCAGTCTCCGCAGGGAAATTCTGTGGTTGCGGAATCATCGGCTGTGCGCCAGTCGTGGGATATTGAGCCATCCCCGATTGTGATTGCGGAAACATAGGTGTCGGCAGGATGTCGTCGTTCGATGCAGCAGCGCGGCTTGTCGTCGCGGGCATCGAGACTTGAATCGCTTTGCTTGAGCCCGCGACTTGCTCGGACTGTTTCTGCTTGGGCGTGTCCGTGATGCTGGCTAGCAACGCCTTCGCATTTTCCAATTGAGGGTTTCCGGCCAATGCGAGATTAAGATAGGGAACCGCCTCAGCCGAGCGTCCACGCTGATGGAGTAGCACGGCCATGTTGTAATTGGCGACGGCAGGTTCGTAGACGGCTTGCATGTGTTTTGAAGCCAGGTCGAGTCGATTCTTTTCGATCCACACCTTAGCGATGTTGTTGCGATAAAGTTCCTTGTCGGGCCGCATCCGGACCGCTTTGTCCAAGAGTTGCAAGCTGATGTCAAGCTGACCATTGCGGGCATGGCACAATGCCAAGTCGTTGAGTGGTCTGGCATCATTTGGGTTTTCAGTGACAACCTGCTGGTAGATTTGCAGGGCTTTCTGCAGGTTGCCTTCGCGGTCTTCCAGTCTTGCGAGTCCCAACAAACAATCCGCATTCCTTGGTTCTAGTTCAAGAGCCTTTTGATAGAGTGATCTTGCCTGATCGACGTGCCCCCCCTGGTCGCTGAGTTGAGCCATCGACAGATACAAAGCCGCCGAAGGAGGCCCGCTGGCAAACTGCAGCGAGATGGGGTCACTCTTGAGAGTCGATTCCGCATCCGTCTTCTTAGGTTCGTTCGATTTGAACGGAGCAGTGATTTTTTGGGTCCAGGTCGTTTGCGCAGCAGGAGGAGCCGTGGTGTTCATGGCGTTTTGTTTAGCGCCAGGAAAACCTGGGGTCGAACAACCTGTCGACAAGGCTACAAGTATCAGAGTTAAATTCCAACTCGATCGCATGACTCCACCCTCCCTGGTGAAAGTTTCGATCCAATTCGATGAGTATTCGCAATTCGATCGTGGCCGCCTTTCACGAGCAGCCTTGCATGTGGTTCACCAAATCAACTATGGCTGAGCCGACGCCGAATTGCCGGACCCATTAGGAGAAGGCAGAATCGGAGGTGGCTGATTTGCTTGAAATCCGACAAAGACATGATCAACAGCGCCGGCTGGATGACCTTCCGAAACTATGTGTGTATCATTGACCGAGACAGGCTCGGCTACGGAACTTTGGTTTGCCGCCCAACTATGCACAGCAGCAATTCGACTTGCTGTTGTGGATTCATTGTCTCCACGCTGTACGTAGATAGTTCGCTGTTCTTGTGGCGCCTGGGTAAGTACCCATTTGGCTTTCAGCTTACCGGCTTTGGTTAGCTCGTTGGTGCCTTCTTCGAAGTGGTAGTCTCCAAGCAGATTTTGTCTGCGCCAGCCGTTGGCAATCATGACAGCATAAGTGCTGTTGACGGCACAACGCGCGGGGGGGACATAAAACCTGGGCCAATTGACATTGTCACAAAAGGTCGAGGTTAAAGGATGGCAAGCACCCATATGCGGACAAGTGGAACACTGAGCCTGAACACTCGCCGTGGAAGCGAGCATGGATAGTCCAACCGACAGAGTAGCTAATAATTTCATCGTCAGGGTCCAACGTGTTGTGCGATTGAATTCACACCACTCGCTTGGTGGAACGAGAGATGCGGAGTTTCCTGCTATCCCAGCAGGTCGGCCGAGCGAGACGGCTAACCAAAGGGAAACGGCGCTGCAGCCTTTGCAGCACCTACTGGTCACTATCGACCCCGAGGAGATGGAATCTGCGGAACTTCTGTTGGAACCGGATTCTTTTACCCGACTTACCTATTGTGCGTTCATCGAAGGGAACAACTCGTTAATCATCGTGATAGCAGCAGGACCTACTAGCACCACGAAAATCGCCGGAAAGATGAACAACACTAAGGGGAAAATGAGTTTAACGGCAGTTTTTGCCGCTTTTTCCTCAGCCATTTGCCGGCGTCGGGTCCGCATCGAATCGCTTTGCACCCGCAGAGCCTGGGCTACACTTGAGCCGAACTTATCGGCCTGAATCAGAATGGCTGCCAAAGCCTTGAGATCGTCGACGCCCGTTCGTGCCCCCAGGTCATGGAGAACTTCATTGCGAGCGCGTCCCATTTGAAGTTGCAAATTGCAAAGCGCAAATTCCTCGGCGATAACTCGGTAGGCTTTTTTCATCTCTTCGGCCACCTTGCGCATGGCCTGGTCGAGACCAAGACCGGCTTCCACGCAGACGACCATCAGGTCGAGCGCATCGGGCAGACCGTAGAAAATGTTGTCTTGACGGCTTTTGGTAAAAAACCAAACGAGTACTTCGGGCAGGAAGAACATTACCAGTCCGATTCCCGCGGAGTAAGTGATCGAATCTATGTCGAATCCGCGTGTGAATACGACGGCACCCCCACCGACCACGAACCCGAGTACCAAACCGATCATCTTAAGAGCCCAGAAACATTCCGGTGCTTTTGGGCCACGGAAACCGGCCTGATTTAGTTTCATGCGGGTCTTGCCGATGTCCTCGCTGGACTTGGGCTGCAGCGGTTTGGAAAGGGCAGGGGAGGCCATCGAAAGCACTTGGGATACCTTGTTTCCCTTGCCTTTACTTTCGCGGAGCAAGTCGCTCTTGCGGCTGTTGGGATCGCGAATTTCTTTGAGCCGTTCTTCGGTACGTTGATTACCATCACCGGCGAAGAATTCCAGCATCCACCAGATTACACCGGCAGTGCAGCCAATAATCGACAGGTGCAGGACCAAAGGGGAATCAAAAAGACTTGATGCGAGCAAACTCATGTCAGACTCGGATGTTAACGATCTTGCGAATTGCCAATGCTCCCAACAACTGCATGACGATGCCACCAACGAGCATCTTCTTGCCGAGTTCGTCGGTAAACAGCAGCGACAGGTAATCGGGATTCATGCGATACACGGTAATAAACAACAGCGGTGGCAGCGCTAGTAGGACGATGCCTGACAAGCGGCCTTCGCCGGTGAGTGCTTGAACTTGCCCCCAGATGGCAAATCGTTCGCGAATCAAGCGACCGATCTTATCGAGAATTTCCGCCAGGTCACCACCGGTTTGCCTTTGCAGAATCACGGCAGTGACAAAGAATTTGAGATCGAGATTAGGGATCCGTTCGCACAGATTTGAGAGTGCTTCCTCAAAGGGGAGACCTAAATTCTGTTCCTCAAATACTCTCCCGAACTCTGAGGCGATTGGGTCGGACGATTCTTGCGATACCAGGTGGAAGCCTGCGGCTAAGCTGTGCCCGGCACGCAATGCGCGGGCGACCAATTCGAGTGCTTCGGGAAGTTGCGCAGCGAATTTTGCAAATCGTCGTTTCCGGCGGAATACTAACCAGAAGAACGGCAATGAACCGAAAAAGATGCCAACTACTGGAGCCAGCATGACATTCAGTCCGGCCGCGCCGACCATCGAGCCGGTTCCAACAGCCAGGGCGAGACAAATTCCCAGGAACGTTGCCGTCGACATAGTCACCTGGGCCTGTTCAAAGAGCAGATTCAAGTTGAACAGGTTGCCGAAGGCGGCTTCTAAAGCGGATTTGCCACGCTCTTTGGCGAGCAATTGAGTCAGCTCGGTCAGGCCTGTGGGATCGTTCTTATCGCCCTTGCCCGTGATGGTCGAAAGGCGTTCTTCCATCTGCGAGACTGATTGGTCTCGGAAGAAGGCGGCAATTCCCACGATCAAGGCGAACACACCTACAAATGCGGCGCCAATGATTAAGATACTTGGAAGCATGATCGACTCTCAATGCTTTTCAGGTTTTTCAAGGACTGTATGGTGGTCTGAGGTAAATCGCTCGCCGGGGTCCCCCTCTTGCCCCCCGGCAAGCTCGTTAAGCACTGATCAATCGCGGAGCATAATCCGCTCGCGGAAAGCGCTGGCTGGGAGTCTCACGCCGTGAGCCTCCAGCCGTGGAATAAACGTTGGTCGGATTCCCGTCGCTTGGAAGTAACCGGTTGCTCGACCATTGCTGTCGACTCCTTCCTGGTTGTAATTGAAGACATCCTGCATCACGATCGTGTCTTGTTCCATGCCGATGATTTCGGTAATCGCCGTTACCTTACGAGGACCACCCGAGAGTCTGTTCACCTGGACGATGAGGTCAACTGCACTGGCGATTTGAGATCGCATCGCTCGGATTGGCATTTCAAAACCGGCCATCATTATCATCGTTTCCAATCGGGCGATGGCATCGCGAGGGGTATTCGCATGGCAAGTGGTGAGTGATCCATCGTGGCCCGTGTTCATCGCTTGAAGCATGTCGAGGGTTTCGGGGCCTCGGCATTCGCCGATGATGATTCGATCGGGTCGCATACGGAGACAGTTTCTCACGAGGTCGGTTGCTGAGATGCGTCCCTTTCCTTCGATATTCGGTGGTCGGGTTTCGAGCCGCACAACGTGACTCTGCTGCAATTGCAGTTCCGCTGCATCTTCGATAGTTACGATTCGGTCTTCATTCGAGATAAAGCTTGAGAGCGTGTTGAGCAGAGTCGTTTTACCAGAGCCGGTACCTCCGGAGATAATTATGTTCAGTCGTGCCTTCATGGCACCTTCCAGGAGCATGACCATTTCTGGCGTCATGCTTTTGTAGTTCAACAAATCCTCGAGCTTGAGCGGGTTCGAACCGAAACGGCGGATGGTCACACTGGGTCCATCCAGCGCTAAGGGAGGGATGATTGCATTCACACGCGAACCATCTGGCAAGCGGGCATCGCACATCGGGCAAACTTCGTCCACCCGGCGACCAACCTTGGAAACAATGCGGTCGATGATCTGCATCAAGTGTTTGTCGTCGCGAAAGGTGACATCCGATTTCTGGAGTTTGCCACCCGCTTCGACGAATACATTCTTGGGACCATTGATCATAATTTCACTGATCTTTGGTTCCTTAAGCAGCATTTCCAGCGGACCGAGGCCAAACGTTTCGTCCAATACCTCTTCGATCAACTTGTCGCGTTCATTGCGATTGAGAAAAGTATCTTCGGTGTCGCAAAGATGTTCGACCACCAGTCGAATCTCGCGGCGAAGCACGTCACCTTGCAATTCACCGACATGCGACAGATCGAGTTTATCCACAAGCTTGGAGTGGATACTCTGCTTTAGTTTTTCAAACTCCAGCTTTTTCCCGCCTCCATCTGCAGTGGGCAGGGTGGTATTGAGTTTGGTCATTCTATGTCGCTCCAAGATTTGCCAGTCGAGTCGGCCCGAAAACTCCGAGGCGGTCCGCACGGATTACCCAGAGGATCGAAGTTGCTTCAAGCAAAGATAGCTCATATCCGCCAGGGTTGAGCCGAAGATCACAGGTTCCGGGCGTGATTCCACGGGACCCTGCGAGAAATGTCGATTGGGCCGATTATGCCGTGGTGAGATGAATGGTTTTAGCGATAGGAGATTTAATTCCTCTGGAAACGAGTACATAATCCAAGTTCTGAGCGAATTCTAGCCATTCGCAGAGTGCGATGTTGCTCGCGCGCCGATCAGCTGAAATCTATTTCGCCGGCCAGAGATTCAGCCAGCGGCGGCTTTTCGAGTCTTTGTCGCTCGAATCTGCATCATCCCGTACTTTGCCACAAAGAGCATCAGAGAGCTGAATGATCGAATTGGTGATACCAGCCTTAGGAGAGTGCTGAATAAGGGGAACACCGTTGTTGCGGACCTCGACCATTGTCCGATAGTCGTTGGGGATCTGCCAGTAGATATCGCGGCCGATCGATTCTTGTGCTTTCTTCAAACTTATTTGACTCGCATCTTGCCCCACACGATTGACAACGATTTTCATCTTATTCCGCAGTGAATCGTCGTTATCAAAAGTCATCATCAACCGCACCACATTGCGCAGACAGGGCAGATCAAGTTGTGTAATCATTAAGATATCGTCAGCCAGATAAATGGCCTGCATATCCAACTCGCCAAAGTACTTCGAGAGGTCGATCACGATATGCGTAAACGAGGTTTTTAAAAGGCCTATCACTCTTTGTAAACTGTCGGGAGTGATGGACAGTACGTCTTCGAGTTGTACTGGTCGAGGCAACAGATGCAGGCCAGTGGAATGCTTGGTGAGTGATTTCTTGAGCAATGTCAGATCGAGTCGACCAACGTTTTGGGCCACATCAGAAATCGTGTATTCCGGGATCGTGTCCAGAAACACATCGGCGTCTCCCAGAGCAACATCCAGATCCACGAGAACCACGGAGTTCGCGTCATCGGTCGCCATGGCACATGCCAGGTTGACTGCCACGCTGGTGGATCCGACTCCACCAGTTGCTCCTGCCACGGCAACCACTCGACAGCCAACCGCCGCAGATGCTTTTTCACCGGCATGCTGTCGCTTGACTCGGTTGAGCGCGGTGATCAAATCTTCTTCTTTAAGAGGTTCGGTGAGAAACTCCTTCGCACCTGCCCGCATTGACTCCAGAATTAAGCGTCCATCTGTGCTGCTACTGGTGACTAGGAGCGTGCATTGAGGGTGCTCGGCAGAAATCTCTGCAATGAGCTGGATGGCCCTGGCGGGGTCTGCATCCATTGCTATCAAACCGATTTCAGCTTTGGTTTGCTCGACAACGTCTGCAAAGAACTCGTAGCGCGAACTTTCGGCTTCAAGCCACACACTATCGATCTCTAGCAGGAGATTCTTGATCGCCTCCCGCGAGGTATCATCAGGGTCAACAACAGCTATTCGAAGTACACTAGCCATAATTGGAGTTCAGCTACTCGGGCGTCATCTTTGCGAATCGGTCCGCACGAGGTTGGTTTGTGCAAATTCATGGGAGCAAGGCCAAGGGTGCCTCACACATTGCTGAGCTAATTTAGCTTATTTTTCCATGTCATATCCGATTGGCCCCATCAACCCAGGGGTAGAGGTAGTGGCCGTACGAGGCGGTGGCTCGGATTGATATTGCGGGGTTTGACTATTGGATGGGGCAAATTGCTTCGATTGCGACCGTCGTTCAGGCATATACATTGCAGACGGGTCTGCCGGCAAGCTGGCACCAGGAGTTGAGTTCCCGGCTGGCGCGGTTGGCTTCACGGCAGGTTCTTCAGGCAGCGCGGGTTGCAGCGGCTCTGTCGGTGCGTCTAGCGAGTCGAAACTGGGATCGCGATACTCGTAATCCGATTCTGCAGGATTGGCCGGAGTCGGGCCATATCCATCCGTTACCACACATGCACCAGGACAATTCGAGTTGTTGTAGTAGTTATGGCAATCCAGCCCGCAGCCAGTCGGCGCACAAGGCCCACACGCAGGTACTTCAAGGTGTCCACCAAAATAAAGTTGGCAGTTATTGGGGGACACGGTTTCCATGCCGGGTCCACAGACGGGAACCTCGTGTGGATCCATGCCATCGACCAATTCGGGAGTGACCAAAATCAAGAGTTCAATTTCGTTAACATTTTCCTGCACAGAGCGGAAGGCTGCCCCGAGATAAGGAATATTGCTGAGGAATGGCAGGCCTCGCTCTTGGGCTTCCACCCGGGTCTGAACCAATCCAGCCAATGCCAAGGTTTGGCCAGCTTTCAGTTCGACGCCAGTGTCCACTTCTCGCACGATCAGTGAGGGAACTGTAAAACCGTTCTGCTGGATGCCATTGGCATCATCACGCTGGCTAACTCGAGGACGAACTTCCAGGCGAATGTTACCATTTCCGAGCACAATGGGTACGACATTAAGTTCCGTCCCAAACGGCTTGAACTCAATAGCGCTCTGTCCCAGGCCGGAAGGAATCACAATGGGAAACTCTCCACCGACATTGAATCTGGCAGGTCGACCACTCACCGTCGTAATCGAGGGATCAGCCAAGAGCTTGGCGAGGCGATTTTCCTGCAGTGCTTGCAAGAAACCAAAAAACTGGGCGTCGTTGCCCACGATTCCATAGCCAACACCTGAGAGGTCGCGACCACTTGGAGTTCCCGTCGTGACGCCTGCAGCAGTAAGAATGTCAGAAACGTTGGAGAATACAAATCCGTCGTTGAAAGTCAAAGCAAAGTCATGCCCGAGACTACGTAGCTTAGTCCGCGACACCTCCATAACTTTCACTTTCAGCAAGACCTGCTGCACACCGCCAACGGAGATATTATTCACAATCTTGGGTGCATAATCTTCTGCCAAGCGGATGATGGGGCTTACAGATTCCGGTTTCTCGACGAAGCCCTCAAGCACAAGGCTGTTGGTCAATCGTATCACTTTCAGCGATGATTCGGGAAACAGTCGTTCCAAGGCTAGTTCCAACTCCCGCACGTCGCCATAGATCATTACGTCGACGGTAAAGACGTTGTCTTCTTCGTCCCACAGATTGACTTGCGTAACCCCCGGTTTGCGGGCTGCGAGTTGGATCTGATTGGCGCTGATCGGAGTGACAGTCACCAACTCGGGATTATTGACCACCATTCGCGGGATGCGCTTTTCGAGCGTGAGGATGCGGCTCGAATTGACCGTCAGCTCCAGACGTTCGGTGTCCTGGGTGATGTTGCGGATCACCTGGGACTGCTGTGCCTGTGTGATTGCAGCTGTCGTTAAGCTCGAGAGCAACGTCGCCACGGCTACCGTCAAGCGAACCAGTGTGATCTTTTGAAGTGCCACGCGGGCAACGCAGATGCGGGAATTCAGTTCGGGGTACATCCTTGTACTTCCTTCGCTTTGAGTATTACTGAAGTGTGGCAACCTGTGGTCGAGGCAGCCTGGTATCAGTCACTGGGACAAGCAACATCCTTGTTACTGTTTGCCAGTGGGGAGTCTGGGTTTATTCAAAATCAATCGGGAACGTTTCCTCGGGATTGTCTGTTCCAAAATCTGGGCCGGTCGATTCGTTCGCACCTGAGTTTTGGCCGGCGGAATTCGTTGGTGCATAGGTATTGTAGTTTTCTGCCTCTGCCTCCAGAGGTTCGCCTGTCGTGTTGTCGAATTCGATCTGGCTCACTTCGTTAGGGAAAATCAGTTTCATACGGAAAGGTGCTTCGACAGCAACCGTCGGATGATTGCTCATGTCTTTACGCAGGGAATCTTCGATTTCCTCCTCGTCGCTTTTATCAAATGCTTCGCGTTCTTTTTCGCGATTGCTCGAATCGCTGCGGGCAAAGATGTCCTCAAGTGACTGCTCAGCATCATCGACAATCAGATCATCGTCGGGATGGCGGGGAATCAGGCTGAGTTCGCCCAGGTTTTCGGCGGTAGTCACGCGACTCGCCTGCTGAGGTGTTACCACCAAAGAGACAGTTTTAGCGACGTTGCGTTCCTCGGTGCCTTCGGCGGTTCTTTGAACGGTCTGGTCGACTGCATAGACTCGGATGTTTTGCAGAATAATTTTTGTAAAAGCGTGCGGAACTCCTTGCCGTTCGTTCTGCGGAATATAGAGCTGCACGTCCACACGATCACCAGGGCTCAGCAGACCAGCAGCACTCTTGCGGGCATCGACCGAGACGGTCTTGAGCCTCATTCCTGGTGGAATCCCAGAGATAGGATCGTGTGTCTCGCCTTTGGCCAAGAATTTGCCATCGTTGAGGGGTTCGCCTTGAAAGATGGTCGTCTTTGGTCGACGACTTTCAATGTCTTCCCACTTGGTGATAGCGCCCACAGGGACTTTATCCCGTGGCCATTCCTGGAGGCTTACCATACCATCGTTGACGGGGTCCCCCAGATTGATGTTCTTCAGTGCCACGTAAATTGGCACCGTCTCGATGGCGGCTTGTTTCTTGCTGTTGCTATCGAGTACCTGGCTAATGCCAATCGAGGCAACCAGGCCGCAGCCGAGCGCAAGGGCTAACAATAGTATAGATTTCGGACGCATCATACCCCCCTGGCATGAGGTCGGAATTATTGGATTCCGGTTGTCTGCCACAACGTGTCGTTGTGAATGGTAGTGTTACTCAGGCCTCTGGTTGGTCCTGATTCCGTCGGGTCATTTCTAGGAGGCAAATCCCCTTCAGAGGGCTTGTCCTCTCTCGGCGCAATCTCCGCTAATCTAGGCGGACTCTGACACCTTGTCTGATTCTTCGGCTCTCCCAGCCTCAGTCGTCCACAAAATTGAGGAAATTCTCCGGTTATCGCGGTCGTGCCGTCAAATCGCTACAGTTGCATCCCATGCCAGGCAAAATATGCAATCGAGCCGATAGCAATGGGAATTCCATAGGGTAGCAGGAACATTCTCGGTTTCCGCTCGGCGGCAATCTCTGCTAGCTTTTCGGGGTCTTTGACTGTGATGATCTCGTTAAAAATTCCCCAGAACTGGTCGCGGTGCTTATTCCAGGATTTAGTCCATAGCACCATGCCGACAGCAATGACACCACCGACAATGGCTGACACGGCGAAGGCAAAGAACGTGACAGTAGGCCACATCCAGGCCCCGACACCTGCCAGCAGTTTCACGTCGCCGGCTCCCATGCCGCCGATGGCATACAGTGGCAACAACAGCGCCAAACCAACGACTGTTCCCAGAAGACTGTAGCCTAAGCCTTCCCAGCCCGCATAGGAGGACAGCAGTGCGCTGTACACCCAGCCAGTGAAAATCATGGGGTAGGTTATCCAGTTAGGCACTTTCAGTTGCAGCCCATCAATAATGGCGGCAACGATCAACGTAAAAGTTACCAACCAGACATGCCAGGTATCGGAAAAAAATTCAAAGAATTCATTCATCAGCAGGGTCCATTCTGAGAGATAGTCGGTTACTCATTGCATGGTTTGAATTAGCTACGGGGAGCTAGGAACACCGTCGCCACGCAACTCAAGATGGCCAGCACACAACACATGAATTGAAACATGTGTGTCAATAAATGCTCTGGAATCAAATTGAACATGGCAAGATTCTCCACGGATTTCCCGAAGTTGGTGGGTTATGCCACCCTTCTACAGAACCTTAGCTCATGAATTGAATCTATAGGGTTGGCATTGCCCACAAATTGGTTCGATTTCTAAATTCCTGAATACTGCCCCCCCTACGCATTATTCCGAATGAATGAGCTATTTGTGTCGGGCCCACGAAAAAAACCCCTCGGGAACCGAATTGGCTCCCGAGAGGTGGTGTAATTCAACCGTAGTTCTGACTCCCTGAAAAGGAGACGCCCACGTTGGATCAGCTACCGGACAACTGACCGGCGACACCCGTAAAGGTGGCCGCAGCATTGGTACCGACCGATCGAATCGCTGTCAGGCAGACAATCACGATCAAGGCGAGCATGACTGCATACTCGACAGCGGTGGGGCCATCTTCCGAAACGAGGAAACGTTGTACCTTCTTAGCAAATTTCTTCATAGCATTCCTCCAATTGTCGGTGCCGAATTAATCGACACTCTTCAGGGTTGTCAGGAGTTTCAATACTCCCGTTAGTAGGCATCTATTCCGCGTTTCAACCTTCTTGGTCTTAGAGCCATTAGTTATGCGGTTTCAATGCCTGAACAAGTACAATTGTGCGTCTCATCCCAGATGCTTTGCGTCATTGCATCTCATCGCTGTGTTTCCTTTCGGTAGCCTGGCAAACGACAAGTTGCATACTCGCCGCCCCATGGCTTTGCGTCCCAACCTTGCGGCTGGTTTGCCTTTATCGAGGATGATCTCGCAGCAGGCTCAGGTCTGCTTAACAACTCTCACCTCAGACATCCGTGAGAAACCGATTGGTCAGGAGAAGAGAAGTCTTGCAGGTGGCGCCCACAGCGCTCACCTTTTGAAGCCAGCTGACTACCGGTCAGTCCAACTCCACTTGAAACCTATGTCAGTTCCTTCGGAAGTCAAAATGAATTGACCCATTGGGCTCAAGTTTTTTCCAAATCGTGCCGAAGCTCCCATCCTCATTCGGAATGACTCCACAAATCGCTCCAAGTTGAACGGGATTCCTGGCCTCTTTGATGCCATTTTGCAACCTAGACTTGCCTAGTGTGTAGTTAATGAGTCGTAAGCCTTAGCCAGACCGCTACTCGGTCCAGGTATTCCGGAGGTAGAAGTACCTTCGGCCAGGGCTTCAATAGCCATAGGCAGAGCGCATGTCCGTCTTTCTGCAAATCATTGAAAGTCTCCGGGGTGCGGTAAGATGTGCATACAGCCCTGCTGGCCCCTGGGCAGCTGAGCCAACTGCACTCTCCAGCATTGCTCTCGATATACACGGCGAACTCGATGCATCAAGCCGACTGGCAGATCAACTTGCTGATGCACAACAACACGACGGTGCAATTGGTGCGCTTAGCGAGCATGACACACCCGCCTGGCCAACTAGTCTGGCAGTTCTTGCCTGGATAGCATGCGATGAGGCGAAGTATGCCGACAATATCCGGCGAGGAATTGAGTGGACCCTGACCACGCACGGAAAACCTGCCGAGCCAAATCCGCAGGTCGGACACGACCCGAGTATTCTTGGTTGGTCCTGGGCCGCCAATACCCATGCCTGGATGGAACCGACGTGTATGTTCGTCTTAGCACTCCGTGCGGCAGGATTGAGCGCCCATTCACGCACCCGTGAGGGTGTGCGGCTTATTACCGATCGTTTGCTTCCTACCGGTGGCAGTAATTTTGGGAGTACGCTGGTGCTCGGACAGGCAACTTTGCCCCAGGTGCAATCAACCGGGCTGGCCATGCTCGCCCTTGCGGGGGAAATCAATGACGATCTTCGTGTAGCAGCATCTCTAGAATATTTGGAAGCTTCGATTGGTTCTGAGACGACAACCAGCTCTATGTGCTATGGAATTCTCGGTCTGACGTCCCATGGCCGCCGACCAAAGCTGGCCGACGTCTATCTGGAAAGGGCGTTGGCACGTGAGATGGAGCGTGGCGCGAGTGAATACAAGTTGGCACTACTTGCATTAGCTGCCTGCAAAGAGATGAAAAGCTTTCCTGGGTTTCAGCAGAAAGCGGCGACATGAAATCCTCAGAAAAACCGAGATCCAACGAGTTTCCCACGCAACCCACCCGCCGGACTGTTCTGGCTGCTGGAGGAATCGCGTTTGCCGGATTCGCCGGTGCCAAAACTCTAGGTAGCTATTTGCTTCCTCGCGCAGATGTATTCGTTGCCCGCAATCAACAATACAACGGCAAGCTGGTGCAAACCATCCGCGACGGCCTCACAGTTTGCGGCTTAGAGCCGGTCCAGTTCTCCAAGAAACAGGTGCTGCTGAAACCCAACATGGTCGAACCGACCCGGCAGATACCCCACATGACCACGCACCCCTCGGTGATCATCGCCGCCGCCGAGGTTTTTCGCGAATGGGGTGCCACGGTCACAGTCGGCGAAGCTCCAGGCCACGTCCGCGATACGGAGATGGCGCTCGTCGAGTCCGGCGTTGCCGAGGCCCTTCACGATGCAGGACTTAGTTTTGCTGATCTCAACTACGAAGAAGTCGCTTGGCGAGTAAACCGCGGTCGCATTAGCCCTCTTAAAGGAATTTATTTTCCCCGTAGCGTGTGCGAAGCTGACTACGTGGTATCGTTGCCCAAAATGAAAACGCATCATTGGGTTGGAATTACTTGTTCGATGAAAAACTTTTACGGCACGCTTCCTGGAATTAAGTATGGCTGGCCGAAGAACGTGCTGCATCACAATGGTATTCCGCAAACGGTGGTCGACATCAACGCGACGCTTCCTAAATCACTCGCAATCGTAGATGCCATTGATTGCATGGAAGGAGATGGCCCGATCATGGGAAGCATGAAGCACATGGGACTGATTGTGGTGGGCAAATCGCTGCCTGCCGTTGATGCCACGGCCGCACGCATTATGGGACTTCGACCCGAACGGATCAGTTATCTTCAACTAGCCGCCGATCGATTTGGTCCGATTGCAGAAGATCGCATTACCCAACGTGGCGAAAACTTGCAAGACCTCATCAATCCATTCAAGATCCTTGACCAGCCACATCTAAGAGACTTGCGCACATCGCCGGATGGCCCGCTCATAAGTTAGTGCGCTGCTCCACACTCTCTCGCAAGCGGAGTGTCTCAATCGAGGGGATGTCGCTTAAATGTGGTGGATGATTTCGCGTTGCCGGATACGCAAAGAGTAGTCGGTTGGACTTTCTTATTCCTCACATGGTGCTAATGATAGTTCTCTTATAGACTGGAAAATCTTTGATTTTCACCGTACAATGTACGTTTTAGTCATGAATTGCGTTTTCGCTTTTCTATGGAGTTCGGCCAGATGAGGACGATCTCTCGAGCATGATTCGTTGGCAGAATAGATCGACGATTACCTTTGTCTCTCTACTTGTTCTGGTAGTTTGTCTGGGGATTCGGGTATATGCAGTAGAGGAAGAGTCGCCGGTTGATTTCACTCGCCAAATCCGCCCAATTCTCTCCGACAAATGCTTTCTCTGCCATGGCCCCGACGATAGTTCGCGTGAAGCTGAATTGCGCTTAGATGAGCAAGACAGCGCCACTGAGGACCGCGGAGGCTATCAAGCAATCGTTCCTGGAGATTCTGCTGCAAGTGAATTGATTGCTCGAATAACGACTGATGACCCAGATCTCAAAATGCCTCCTCCCGAGATTGAAAAGCAGCTTTCGGCTGAGGAGGTAGAACTCCTGAGAAAGTGGATCGATCAAGGAGCAGCTTACAGCAAACATTGGGCTTTCGAGGCACCCGTACGGCCAGCTTTACCAGAGCTTTCGCCCGCAGGCCAACAGTGGGCGCGTAATCCCGTCGATGCATTTATCTTTAAGCAGTTGGAACACGAGGGATTGAAGCCATCGCGCAAGGCTGCTCCTGCGACGTTGCTGCGCCGTGTTTATCTCGATCTCACAGGGCTGCCTCCCTCGCTTGAGGACAAGAAAGAGTTTTTCAACGATGAATCTCCCGATGCCTTTAGCATGGTAGTCGAGCGTTTGCTTCACTCAGAGCATTACGGCGAACGTTGGGCGAGGCATTGGCTTGACGCCGCACGCTATGCGGACTCGGACGGCTATGAGAAGGATATGCAACGCACGATGTGGTTTTGGAGGGATTGGGTCATCGATTCTTTCAATCAGGATAAACCGTACGACGAGTTTATTATCGAGCAGATTGCCGGCGACCTGCTCCCCAACGCTACGAAGAAACAAAGAATTGCCACGGGTTACTTGCGAAATTCGATGGTGAACGAGGAAGGTGGTGCCGATCCCGAGCAGTTTCGCGTGGAAGGATTGTTCGACCGTATGGACGCCATTGGCAAAGGGATCTTGGGAATCACCACCCAATGTGCCCAATGCCATACCCACAAATATGATCCGCTCACTCATGCAGAGTATTATGGCATGTACGCCTTTCTTAATAATTGCGAGGAGGCCAGTGTCATTGCTTACACGGAACGGGATCAAATCGAAGTCGATCGAATTCATTCGGCGATAAGCGAGATTGAAGAGAATTTGAAGGCATCCTATCCCGGTTGGAAAGACCGGATTCGCAAGTGGGCGACGGAAGTTCGCGGAAACCAACCTCATTGGGAGGTTCTGAAGCCTAAAATCTTTTCTTTCGATGGCCAAAAATTTCAGCTCAACGAAGATGGCTCCTTGTTGTCTGAAGGATATGCCCCTACAAGAACGGAAACTACGTTTAAAGCAGAAACTGAACTAACGAATATTACGGGCATTCGCTTCGAGCTACTCTTGAATCCTCAGCTCCCAGCCAATGGACCTGGCAGATCAGAATATGGTGCAGGAGCCCTTACGGAATTCAAGCTGACTGTCGAACCATTAGACGGTTCCCAGGCTCCCCAGGAAGTGAAGTTCGTTCGCGCGACTTCTGACGTCAATCCTCCTCAGCGGTCGCTGCACGCACCCTTTTACGACAAAACAATTGAAGGAGGGGATAAGCGAACCATAGGACCAGTAGAACTGGCCATCGATGGAAACTCCGAGACGGCATGGACCAGCGACAGCGGCCCTGCCACGCGAAATCAACCGCGAAAAGCCGTGTTTATCCCGGAGAAGCCACTCGGTTTCCCCAAGGGAACGCGACTAAGTTTTACTTTAATGCATTCACACGGAGGCAAAAGTTCGAATAAGAAAGAGAATTTCTTGATGGGATGTTTCCGTTTCTCTATTGGTACGGAACCTGATCCAGTTGCTGATCCATTACCAGCCGCGCTCCGAGGGTTGATTGAAACCAACGATCCGAAGCACTGGACGGAAGAACAACTTTCCCAAGCATTTAGTTATTGGAGAACGACAGTTGCTGAGTTTGCTGATGCCAACCAACAAATCAGCCAGTTACAGGCCAAGCTTCCTGATGGCCATGTCCAACTTGTTGTCCAAGAGAGCAAACAGCGGCGAACGACCCATTGCCTGGAACGAGGCGACTTTCTCAGCCCGGCCGAAGAGATCGAGCCAGGAACGCCAGCATGGTTGCATCCATTTCCCCAAGATATGCCTGTGAATCGCTTAGGATTTGCCAAGTGGCTTGTTGACCGAGAGTCTCCTACCACGGCACGATCGCTCGTGAATCGAATTTGGCAGGAATACTTCGGCACGGGTCTGGTCGAAACCACGGAAGACATCGGTTCGCAATCTCCCGCACCGTCGCATCCTGAGTTGCTCGATTGGCTAGCCGTCGAATTCATGGAATCAGGCTGGAGCCTTAAACACTTGCACCGTTTGATCGTCAACTCGTCGACTTATCAGCAAGATTCAAGCATCACCCCCGAACTCAAGCGGGTTGATCCACGCAATCGACTGCTAGCCCATGGGCCACGCTTTCGAGTTCCTGCCGAGGTGGTCCGCGATCTGTCGCTTGCAGTGAGCGGGTTGCTCAGCGCAGAGGTTGGCGGGCGAAGCATTTATCCACCGGCTCCCGAGTTTTTATTTATGCCCCCGGCAAGTTATGGGGAAAAAAACTGGTTCACAGAGGAGGACGACCAACAGTACCGTCGCAGCCTCTATGTTCACACTTACAGGTCGGTCCCTTATCCCCCGTTGCAAGTATTTGATGCTCCTAAGGGGGATGCAGCGTGCGTAAGTCGCACTCGATCGAACACGCCTCTCCAGGCATTGACCATGCTCAACGAAGAACAATTCGTAGAATGTAGTCAGGCCTTGGCTGCACGCGTGTTGCGAGAATCACCCGCCAGCGATCAGACTCGCATCAATCATGCATTTCAGTTGTGTCTTACTCGTGAACCCGATGAAGAAGAAGCGAATCTTTTGCTTTCGCAACTAACGCGAAGCCGAAGCTACTTCCAGAATTCCCCAGAAGCTGCTCAAAAGGCGGCAGGGAAAATTGTTGAAGAGCATGCAGATTCCAAAGAAATTGCCGACTTGGCCGCCTGGACCATCGTCAGCCGAATCCTGTTGAATCTCGACGAGACGATTACCAAACAATAATTCGCTGAACAAAGCTTATCCCCATGAACTGCCAAAGCGTTTATCATCAGCATGAAGATCCTGCCACGCTCAGTCGGCGCTGGTTCCTCCAGCAGTGCGGTATTGGCGTGGGGAGCATGGCCCTGGCAAAGCTATTAGGAAGCAACACATTAGCGGCATCTACCACAGCGAATCCGCTCGCTTCACGGCCTGCCCCCGATCTGCCGAAGGCAAAAAATGTCATTTACCTGTTTATGGGTGGGGGGCCCAGTCAGTTCGAGTTGTTCGATTACAAACCGACCCTTGAGCGACTTGATGGCACGCTACCACCTCCCGAGTTACTCGAAGGTTACCGGGCGGCGTTTATCGACCCCAACTCCAAACTGCTGGGGCCAAAGTTTAAGTTTTCCCCCGCAGGGGAGAATGACCTCCATCTCTCAGAACTCTTGCCCCATACACGCAAGGTCCTTGAAGATGTCTGTATCGTCCGGTCCATGGTGAGCGACGCATTCAATCATGCTCCGGCGCAGCTCTTGATGAGTACTGGCAGTCAGCAGTTCGGCAGACCCTCGATGGGCTCCTGGGTTACGTATGGTTTGGGGTGTGAAACCCAGGACTTGCCTGCATTTGTGGTCATGAATTCCGGTAAGAAGGGCCCTAGCTCAGGCTCAGGAACTTGGAGTTCCGGATTTCTTCCCACGGTTCACTCAGGAGTCGAGTTCCGCTCCAGTGGTGATCCTGTTTTGTATCTGTCGAATCCTCCAGGAATAGACAGAACCGTGCAGGGGGAGATGATCGACACGGTCAACGCCCTCAATCGTCATAATTTCGACGTCGTGGGTGATACAGAAATTGCCACACGTATCAGTTCCTACGAGATGGCTTTTCGCATGCAGGCTTCAGCACCCCAAGCGACCGATCTGAGTGAAGAACCACAGCACATCCTGGATATGTACGGTGCGGAGCCGGGAAAGTCCTCGTTCGCCAACAATTGTCTGCTGGCGCGCCGTCTTGTCGAACGAGGAGTGCGGTTCATTGAGCTTTTCCACGAATCTTGGGATCAACATGGGAGCCTTCACAAAGACTTGGCTCAGAATTGTTTGGATACCGACCAGGCCTGCGCTGCCTTAGTCATCGATCTCAAGCAGCGGGGCATGCTGGAAGACACCCTGGTTGTCTGGGGAGGTGAATTCGGACGCACACCGATGGTGCAAGGAGGTGGCGACGATGGCAGAGACCATCATCCCAACGCCTTCACGATGTGGCTGGCAGGTGGAGGCACCAAGCCAGGCATTGTTTACGGGAGCACTGACGAACTAGGATTCAACGTCGCAGAGAAACCGGTTCACGTGCATGACCTGCAAGCTACGATTCTCCATCTGCTGGGATTCGACCACAAACAGTTGACCTATCGCTTCCAAGGTCGAGACTACCGCCTGACCGACGTGCACGGCAATGTTGTTAAAGACTTACTCGCGTAAGGGAGTTCAATGTGTTGAGGGTTAACCGTGCCCTGCAGAGAAGCGATTCATTTAACCAGATTTCGTGGATCTTCTCATCCATAGCATCCCGCAAGCCAATCCGACCAAGGAGAGACTCGCGGGCTCCGGAATCGTAACAACCAACTCGGGAAACCCCTCCTCCCCGAGGTTGTAGTCCTTGGAGCGGAAATAGGGCCACGGCTGCTCATCCGGGTCTCGAAGAATGGCCAAGCCATAATTGGTCGAAGTGCCATCGACCCACTCCTGAACCAACGAAGTGACATCCCACTCCCGCCACACTTGGTTTGCACTATCTGCGATCGCGAGCGTCGAGTAGATCGTCGAATCCAACGCGGGTCGTGTGTTGTAAGTCACAGTGGCTTCATCCCACGGGGAGTCAACGCGATAGATGTCGTAAGAGACTCCATTGGTGCTATTGAAGTCTTGAAAGAGTCGAAGGACCGCACTCTGGACGGTTCCTGGTGAGAAGCTGCTCACATCGAACTGGATGTGGCCAATGACTGAAGTGGCGAGCGAATAGTTTTCGACAATCCAAGGGGACGTGCCTACTGTCACATCATCCCATGTATCCCCCGTGGCTACATCAGCGTCCTGCAGGGCACCGAGTGTCACAGCAAAGGTTGTTGAAGGACAAAACCAGAAAGCTTGCGCAAAGAGAACTGCCAAGCCCAAGATGATCGATCTCATGAGATCTTCCTCGCTCAAAAAAGAATCAGATTCCGTTAGGCAAAACACAAGGCAAAGAGAAGTTAGCGAGAACGGACATTCCCTTTTGCGCGGAACCAGCGCATTGGGTTATTCACGCCAACCGAATTATTCTATCACGAGGGAATAGGGAAGCAATCACGGCCATTTTTGGCGGAAAATTAGCCAGCAAAGGATAGTTGCGAGATCGCTTGGTTTTCTATTGCTCTTGGGGAATTTGTTCAATCAGCACCTCATCGACGATGCGACGCACTTCATCCGAAGGATCAACTTCGTCGACTTCGGCAGGAATCTCTGCGGCATCGGCCGCTGCCTTCGCTTCGGCCAACATCGCGCGGAGTTCTTCGTCACTCACCTGTTCGCGAAACTCCCAGTTGCCATCCGGCTGACGGTCGGCCACATGCGAGAGCACCTTGTCGACGGAGTCCTCGTTGATCTTAGCTTCCACAACACCCGTCACAAATCGTTTGAGGGTGATTTTCCCGGCGTCGATTTCTTCGACATCGAGGCCGGACTTGTTCAAGTACTGTTCTTCGACCACGGAAACGACAAGCGTGCTCATGAGAGGAGACTCCACGAGCGAGGTCATGATTTGCGCTAGCTGCGGCCCGGAAATCTGTTTTGCTTCGAAGGCTTCCACGACCCGGTTCAACTCGTGTTGGACTTCGATTTTTTCCTGGGGATCGAGACTCGAGGCTGCGAGCGACTCCTCGATCGCCGTCCCCGCGAGACTGGCAACCCACCCGCGCCACTTCATAGCCGTGACGACCCCCAAGATCGCGATTAGCGCCACGATGATTGCCAGGACGATCAGACAACCCTTTAAACACCCCGATCCCTGCCGCGGCTCGCGAGGGGTCTCTTCCGGTTCGATTTCAAAGCGTTCGCTGGGCATTTGGATAGAACTCGCTATAGCGGATGGATCAATTTCAAGTGAGCGGCGCTAGCCACCGGTGTGTGGACTAAGGAATAGGATAGCGTGAAGCAAAGATTGTTGCCACCGTCGGTTATTGCCGTGTAGCACGAGTTGGATAATGCTTACGGGGTGATTCTTGCTCATAAGGGCAGCGGGTGGCAAGGTTGGTTGTCTAGGATAGTTAAGTTTGCTTGATTTTCCCGAAATTGACCGGCTAAAATGCCGACTCCCTCTCATGATGGCGCAGCTTCTTTTCAACTTGGTGATATAGGCTCTATACCTCATGCACTTTTCACTTAAAGCTATCTTCCTAGTGACGACTTGGTGCATCTGGTTTGTTGCAGCCATAGTGGTGGAACACAGAATACTTCCGATCTCTTTTATCCTGGGTCAGTTCATACTGCTGGCGGCCAATATCGCTGTGGCATTATACAGTCCCGTTAAAGAGCGATTTGCCGCAACTTGTTTTGTATGTGGCTTTTTGACCTATTGGGTTTTACTCGCCGTAGAAGCATATTTCGGAAATCCAGCGGGATTTCGCCACTCGCTTTTCGGCCAACAATTTGAGGAGATTTCTATCTGGTTCGTTGACCTTGTGAGATTTGGAAATGCGCGAGATAAGCTTTACCACTATCAACAAGTCAACGCGGTCCTTCGGGTAACTCTAGCAGTTATCTGCGGAGTCCTGACTTACGTTGTAGCCGCTAGCTGGCTGGCGCTAAGAAAATCTACTTCCGACGAGAATCTCTCGGAGCGATCGTAACTTACAGTTAGAATCTTCTTCACCCACAAGACGAGCTTGTGGGGGTCGTGAAGGGTTGCTATGAGCCATGCTAGCCTGCGAATGTTGTGCACCACGGGGCCAAGCCCCGTGGGGGTGGAGTACGCTGCTCAGGCAATCCGTTTAGTCGCCTTTCACTGGAGTGAAAGTAGCGCCACTTTCACGGAGTGAAAGGCGACTTTGACAAGAGAATCGCGAGCGGTGAAGTGACGCTCGCTCCCAGAACCCATGCGACGGGCCAGAGTGCCCATCTTTCAGAAAAAAAGCGAAGTGGAGGATAGCGGGCTCGAACCGCTGACCTTCTGGCTGCCAGCCAGACGCTCTCCCAGCTGAGCTAATCCCCCGCGGAAGTGGCCGATCGGGATTCACAGTGCCATGTTTCGCACTGGCCCTTTCGGCGACGAACTGGCAAACTAACACCCGTCACGTAAATTGTCAACGCCGCAGAGAAAGCCAGAATGTCCAAGGTCCAATGACCAATAGGTGCAAAAACGCGGCATGAATGGAACATTGGTCATTGGACATTGTTAATTGTGCATTCCCCCTATGAGCCACCTCTCTAAAAGTCTGAGAATCCTGATTGCCGTGGGCAAAGTTGTGCTTGCCCTGGGGATCGTCGGCTACCTGCTGGTAAAAATCCAGGGAGATGCCGGCTTCTCGCGCCTGGTGAGCGAACCCAAGGACTGGCCCTATCTGGCCGCTGCCTTGGTGATGGTGCTGGTCTCGTTCACTTGCAGTTTTGTGCGGTGGTATTTGCTCGTGCATGGGTTGGGAATGCAATTCCTCCTGAGTGATGCGTTCCGCCTGGGCACGCTCGGGTTTATGCTCAACCAGGTGATGCCCGGCAGCGTCGGGGGCGATTTGTTCAAGGCTGCCTTCATCGCCCACGAACAACCGGGGCGGCGGACCGAAGCGGTCGCCTCGGTGTTCATCGACCGATTCGTCGGGCTGGTGGGAATGCTGGTGGTCGCCAGCTTGGGATTGTTGTTCGCCAGCGATTCGCTCCGCAAGAGTCCGCTACTGAGTGGTGTCGAGGCCATCGTCTGGACGGCTGCTGTGTGCGGCTTGGGAATGTTGCTGCTGATGACCAGCCGACTTGTCTCCGGAAAAAAGATGCAGGAACTGCTGGATAAGATCCCGTTAGTGGGGCACCCCTTGAGCCAGTTGAGTGAAGGGCTGGCCAACTTTCGCAGCAAGCGCGGCTATCTGCTCGCCGCTTTCACCCTCGCGCTCACCACACATTGCCTGTTGGTCAGTGCATTCTGGTGCATCAGCCGGGGCTTGCCGATCACGGGTCCGACGTTTCAAGAAAACGCGACCATCGTTCCCATGGCCTTGGTGGCAGGGGCACTCCCATTGACACCCGGGGGATTGGGACTGACCGAGACCGGCCTCGCGAAATTGTTCGGCACGATCGGCCTGCGCGAGAGCAACGGCGCGATGGTAGCCCTCTGCTATCGGGCACTCACCTACGTCGTCGCCGCGCTGGGTGCTTTTTATTACATCGCTGCTAAGAAGCGGATCGATAAGCTCTTGGAGGAAGCGGAAGAACTTGCGGAGGAAATTGGTTAGCGCTGACTCACACATCAAAACGACCGGATGGCGTGGCCATCCGGCTTGGGGAATGAACACAGCTTAATGATGCTACTGACAAGTTCAATAAGTAGCGATTGCCTACCGCATTTTCTGCAACGCTAGAATCGCAATCGCTTTCTTAAAGTTCAACAAGCCAAACCGGAGACTTGCGATGAGTCACACAAGTATCGCAAAAGTGAGATCAAGAAAATGCAGGACTGACTGGTCCAGTGGAGCTATTCAAAATCAGTCTGGTCCTCGTGTGAATCGTTGAGTTCTTGCAGGATAGCTAGCGACCTCTCGACATCGGGTACAGGAACGCCAATTTGTCGTCCGGCCAAATTACATCTTGCCAGGCAAGCCAGTTCATCGAAATCAGCTGTCGACTCGATTCTCTTGCGCGCTCGAATTCCCAGGGAACCTCTGATGAGCGACGTGGCAATCGGTAAGTTTTCGACGAACCAAAATGTTCTCTCCGTAACAATTCCTGCGATCGCTTTTAGTGTGGATTCATGCGATTGTTTGCGATCGATGGCTTTTCCCACATCGTGCAAGAGAGCTGCAGTTAGCAGTTCTTCGTCGTAGGGGAACTCTTCGCAAGCCAATTGGAAAACTTGCAAACTGTGGTAGAGGGCATCCCCCTCGGGATGAAAGCGAGGATCCTGTTTGATGTTAGCGAGCGGCTGAAGTAGTTCCGCGTAACTGGTAAACCGGCGATCCCACTGTGCTGGTTGATCCGCGCGGGCGAGAGAGCGGATTTGGGTGCCTACTTCCGCATCGGTGGGGATGTCGCTGGTCTTGATCCCTTCTGGAAAGAGTCGCTCGACGGCAGAGCGGCGGGCGTCGGAGTGGCGCAAGTCCGGCTGCTCACGAATGAGTCGGGCTGCTTCCCAAGCAATCTGGCGGCGGGCTTTCGAGTATTTCACTGGTAAGCGCGTGGCGGTTGGGGGCTAGCCGAAATCAGGAGAAATCATCAGTAAGTTCATTCTACCGGGTCACGGCCAAGATGGCACTATCGATATCACTCGACTCCGAGGTATTCTTAACTTGCACTTCAGGTTTTAAGTCTTGATTGATCAAGTAAATGCGGCGGAAATCCTCCTCGCGGGCTACAAAGGCTTCTACTACGGCGGGGTCGAATTGCTGAGCATAACGCGAGACAATCCAATCCCGTGCCTCCTCGTGGGACACCGCATCTCTGTAGGGCCTATCGGAAGTTAGCGCGTCGTAGACATCTGCTAAAGCAACGATTCGTGCTGCCAGAGGAATCTGCTTCCCTTGCAGCCCGTTGGGATATCCGCTCCCATCCCACTGCTCGTGATGGCAAGCAGCAATTTGCTCGGCAACCTCCAAGAAATCGTCGTTTCCTAATTTGTTGCGTATGGAAGCCAGGCATTCTTTGCCTAAAGCCGCGTGCATTTCAATCACCTTGCGCTCACCAGGTTTGAGCAGATCGGGTTTGAGTAAGATAGAATCGGGAATGCCAACTTTTCCTATGTCGTGGAGCGAGGAAGCTGCTGCGAGGTCAGAAACAAAACTAGGAGTAATCTCTGGATTCGTGTGTGCCAGTTCGGTAGCGAGGACCGAGACATACGCTCGAATGCGCTCCAGATGTTTGCCTGTATAAGCGTCGCGGAATTCCGCAAGTCGGGCGAGTCCGAAGGTGACCGCGTTACGAGTGCAAACGAGAGACTTGGTTCGCTCGGCGACCTGAGATTCGAGTTTGGCATTCGCAGCGTTTAGCCCTGCCTCGTAACGATTGAGTAGAAAAACCGTGATCATTGAAGTGGCACCGACGACAAACGCCGCCAGGATGTACCCAACTTGCATGACCGGCCGGATTGTTGCAGCGATAAAAGAAGCAATCGCATTATCCGATTGGTAAACTCCCAAGATGGCATTGATGCTGGGAATGTCGAATCCAGTAAAGGACTGTAATTGACCATCCAGTTCGACTTTGCCGCTAATGATGGGGAGTCGCTGAGACTCGGCCTCTTTCACCAAGTTAATGATGGGACCAGAAGTGTTCTCATTGATTAATAAGCATCGACCAGGGAACAGCCTTAAGAGTCCTGGATCAGCCTTAAGATTAGGATGGCACAGAAGCGCGCCATTGTCTCTGCGCATGAAACAAAGGACACCATCATGGGGGATAATGGTAATTTCGCACAACTGCTGAAGTTTCTCCCAATCCTTTGTGCCGGGTTCAGCGGTTGTGAGCCCCATTTCCTTCACATCGAGTGCGAGTTGATGTGCTTCTGCTCTGCCTGCGGAAGTAACGTAGTCGTTGACAACGAATTCATAAGTTTTCCAGAGCCAGCCAGTTGCCCAGGCAACGCCAAAGAAAAGGCATGCCGCTTGTGTGGAGACTAGCAATGCCAACAAGAAATACCGACTCTTGAGTCCAAGTTTTTTCATTGATCTTGATGCAAATCTAAGGGGCGTACAAAAATTCCCAGGGTGGTAGAAATACATCCACAAGCAACGCCAAAGAGGTGCGTAATCTGCAGATAATCTGATTAAAAGTAGCTTGCTATTAAGTCCGCACTTTCCCGAAAATTGCAGCAAAAAACGTGTTCACTTCAGCATGCTGGTACAATGCGTATTTTCCTCACCAGCGGCTTGACCCAACCCTCATCAGCGTCACAATTGGCGGGTGAGAACTCCTCCGGTCACGAACCCTCATTTGCTATAGATTCGGCAGGTTGTAAATGTCTTTGCTTATTAAGAATGGTCGTATCATCACTGCGACGGAAGATTTTGCAGGTGATATCCTTTGCCAGGGGGAGGTCATCTCGCAAATCGCACCACATATCGATGCTCCAAACGCAGATGAAGTGATTGATGCTGAGGGGAAATACGTTTTCCCTGGTTTTATCGATCCGCATGTCCACATCTATCTCCCGTTTATGGGGACCTATGCCAAGGATACCTACGAGACTGCCAGTCGTGCCGCACTTGTCGGTGGTACGACGAGCCTGATCGAGATGTGTTGCCCAGCACGAACCGACGATCCGATCGAAAGCTACGAATTGTGGCTTTCGCGCGCGGCTGAGAGTGCCTGCGATTATACCTTCCATATGGGGGTATCAAGATTTGACGAGAACACCGCCAATCAGCTGCGAGAAATTGTCAATCGCGGGATCGCATCTTTCAAAATCTTTTTGGCCTACAAGGGAGCATTTGGCATCAACGACGAAGAACTCTACAACACGCTGAAACTCGCCAAACAGCTTGGTGTAATCGTCACCGCACATTGCGAGAACGAAACTCTAGTGGCCCAGGAGCAGGCCCGCCTCATCAGCGAGGGTAAGACGGGGCCTGAGTGGCAAAATGATTCTCGCCCTCCCCAAGTCGAAGCCGAGGGAGTGCATCACTTGATGACTTTTGCCGAGATGACTGGAGCCCATGTTTACTGTGTGCATACTTCGTGCCGCGAAGCATTGGAAGCGGTTCAAGAGGCGCAGTTACGTGGGGTCCACGCTTGGGTGGAATCTGTAATTCCGCATTTTGTACTCGATAAGTCGTATACCGAAAAACCAGATTTCGAAGGTGCCAAATATGTCATGTCGCCTCCACTCCGCGAGCGTAGACAACAAGATGCCCTTTGGGCAGCACTAAGGTCGCGTCTTATCAGCACCGTGGGAACCGATCATGCCCCATTCGATTTTGTGGGTCAAAAGGAAATGGGCCGCGGCGATTTCACCAAGATTCCTAACGGGATTCCATCGGTCGAAGATCGAGTCAATATCTTGTACACTCATGGAGTTTGCCGGGGTCGTATTGATCTCAACACGTTCGTCGATGCTGCCAGTACCCAGGCCGCGCGATTGTTTGGGCTCTATCCCCGCAAGGGGACCATTCAAGTCGGTAGTGATGCAGACCTGGTGATCTACGACTCGGACTATCGGGGAACCCTTTCTGTCGAACGCCAGGAAATGGCCATCGACTACAATGCCTTTGAAGGCTGGGAGATCGAAGGACGACCGACCGTGGTCACGGTGCGTGGCAAAGTGCAAGTGCGAGACGGCAAATTCGCGGGTGAGTTAGGGCACGGTCAACTCTTGACCCGCGAGCCGACGCATTTCTGACACGGCAAAGTGGCTATCGCTTTTCAAGTGTCAGCAGGTAGTAGCGATGGACTCCGCTGCCCACGGTGAAAGGCATGAACAATCCTGAGAGTGCATTTTCCAAAAGCCGTTGCGGAAACGCCTTTAAGAATGCTCTTGCTGCCAAGGGCATTTTGAAGAACCTCCGCGAGAGACTGTAGAAGCGCGCCAGGTTGTGACTGATGTCTGAGGAGAGGTCTTGTTGTTCAATGACAGACAGCCCATGCCGGTGGGCGGCTTCGAGCCAGTCGCCAAGGATGGCAAACTCCTCGACTGCCATAGTTTTTTCCACCAGACGAGCAGCCAATTGTAAATCCGGGTCATAGCTCTCCAGTGGTTGCTGGTGAAAACAGTCAATCACGATCAGGCGACCACCGGGGCGCAACACACGCTGGATTTCAGCGACGGCCCCCCGCCAATCAGTCCCTTGGCAGAGACATTCGATTGCGAACACGACATCGAAAGCAGCGTCCGGAAATCTCATTTGGTGAAAATCGCCCTGCTCGAATGTGGCGTTTGAAATTTCTGCGGCTTCCTTCTTAGCCGATACCACGTGGTCTTGAGAGAGATCGACCCCCGTAAAGTGACAGGTAGACAGTCGAGTTGCCAGATTGCGGAGATTGAATCCCACGCCGCACCCGACTTCCAATACTTTATCTCCGGGCTGCAATCTCAAGGCAATGAGGTCTACCTGACCCAAATAACCGGTAGTAGAAAATGTTTCATCACAATTGAGCGCCACGTGCATGGCCCCTTCTCGGGAATGAAACAGCCGATAACCGCGGTCACTCTGTCGGTAATATTCGAGCACGCTCGAGGTGTCGATCGTGCGTGATGCGATAGACCGTGTGTCGAAATGTTTCGAGGCAATCAGCAGGCATTCTGAGAGCGACAGATCAGGGATCGAGGCAACCTCCATGCTTACGATGTTCCTCTTAAGCTAACCTCGTGCCAAGGCATCGGATTGATTTACAAATTCATCGCCGGTCCACTGGGCATCGTCGCGAATCATGCGTTTGTCGTGCTCTGCCTTGGCTGCAGCACGGGAGGCAGCTTGACGGTTTACGAGATCGGCATGCGTGGTGAAGAATTGCACGCTGTGTCCCTTGAAATCATCCAAGGTCTCGAAATGGTGTTTTTCCATGAACGATAGCAACTCAGCGCACATTTCCTTCACAATTCCGTAACCAAATTTCATCACACCCGTACACACCTGGACGGTGTCGGCCCCAAGCAGAATAAATTGGGCCGCGTCGTTGCCCGTTTCCACTCCCCCAATACCGCTGAGCGTACGGTCGGGGTATTCGTCGCGTATCACACGGGCGATCTCCATGCACATCCGCAAGGCAATCGGCATTACGGCGCGGCAAGAGTAACCCCCGGGGGTGGTGTAGCCTTCCACTTGAGGTTCTGGTCGTAAGGTATCCAGATCGATGCCCAGCACACTCCGAATCGTGTTGATTGCGCTCACCCCTTCGCAACCTGCCTTGAAAGCGGCACGGGTTGGGTCTTCGATGTGCGTGACATTCGGGGTCATCTTGGCCCACACGGGTACTTTGGCTACGGCATTGACCCACCCTGCGACTTCACCAAGGATGTCGGGATTTTCTCCCATGGCGGATCCCATCTTGCGCTCGGGGAGTCCATGGGGGCAGGAGAAATTCAACTCGAACGCATCGACCCCCAAATCCTGGCAACGCTCGACGATCTCAACCCAGGCATCCTTATTGAACTCTTCCATGATCGAAGCAATTAAAACACGGTCGGGATATTTGTCTTTGACCGCCTTAAGCTCTTCGACCCAAATGTCAAAACTTCGATCACTGATCAGCTCGATGTTTTCCCAACCTATGATCTCTTTCGAGTCCCGGGCGCGGAGTCGAGCGTAGCGAGGCTGGACATTGATCACCTTATTGGCGTCCAGGCTGATCGTCTTACAGATGACTGCTCCCCACCCTTCGTCGAAGGCCTTGCCGATGACATTGCCATTGGTCCCTGGAGGTCCTGACCCGATCACAAAGGGGTTGGGCATCTTCAAACCATTAACGGTTGTTTCAAGAGTAGGCATCGGAGGACCTCCGCGTGTGAACAAGGACTACTGCTCAGTTTGGCGCTTCGCTCGAGTAGAGTCAATCATCTTCGCGCGCTTCTGATGGTTATTCAAGATTCAGTACGCGATAAATGCGGTTGTCCACCAGAGATTTCGCAATGAACTTGGCACCGGAAAATTCATGCGTGAGTGAATGCCCTGCAGGAACAGCCACCGTATAGGTGCCAGCCGCAACTGCTGCCTGACAACCGAGCTGACTATCTTCCAGGACCATCACTTCCTGAGGTTGCCTACCATGCTTTTCTGATGCCAGCAAATAAACATCGGGGGCTGGCTTGCCATGCTCGATGTCATCACCCGAGAGAGTAAAACTAAAGCGACTTTTGAGATTAGATAGGTCAAGCACGTGGTCAAGAAACTCGCGCGTACTGCTTGTAGCAATAGCCTTGGCAATGTCGGCTTTTTCGAGAGCATCAAGTAGGTCCAATAGACCAGGCATTGGAGTCAATCGTGTTGCCAATAACTGCCTCATGACTTCCATGGACTCACTGGCAAGTTCAGCAACCGTGAGATCGAGTTTATGGTAGTCGATCATAATCTGCAGCGCCTTGGCAGATTGCCGCCCCATCATCTGGTTGATCAGATCATCCGTAAACTCATATCCCCGTCGGGCAAGGACGGTGCTGCCCACTTCTTGGTAAAGCACTTCGGTATCAAACATCAGGCCATCAAGATCAAACACCACGGCACGTAGGGGCATTTCGGGTAGAGGATAGTCATTCATTGCGAGTCATTGCTCCCGGTGTTGTCTGGAGTCTCGGTGCTTTCAAGAGCCTGGGTTGGATCAGGGACATTTGTCTGATAGATGGTATACCAGTCGTTTTCAAAAACTATTGGAAGTGCCAATGGTGGATACTCTTTGGCGAGGACATAGTCGATGCCTTGTTGTGAGGCAATCTTTTGGATGTGCTCTGTACCTACCTCACCCAGCGAGTAATAGGGGACTACCTCTCCCCATTCGTTTTCGTGAAAATAAAGTTCTCGATTGCGACGAAACCATTCGACAATCGACGCCGAATCTTGAGGGATGTCTTTCCAATTAAAATAGTCCGGCCGCTGGGCGTACCATTTGAAAGATTGTCCCATCCGAGGGATCAGAAACAGCGAGTCTTGAGGTGTGTTCTTTAAAACCCACCCGCATGCTTCTTGCCAGGCAAATCGGTCGGACATTCTGGAATCGCTCGGTGCAGTATTTTCTTGTGCGCGCAGGATAGCCGTTCCGAGCAGCAATGCACCTGGTACAATGACTCCTATTGCACCCAGGAGCATAATGGCAAAGGAACGCCGATGGGCAACGATACAAAAGAGCCAGGCGGCTGAGAGTGAAATCGCCAACGGCACAGCAATGTCCGCCAGGCGAAACCAGTAATACTTCAGCAGGCTGGCGGACAGGGCCGGAAAACTCCACGTGGCGATTTCCCAAACGAGTCCCAATGCCCCGCAAACGACGCTCACTGCTGCAAATCGCTCGATGCGCGTCAGCTGCAGTAGAGAGCGAGAGGGCAAGCTACCGCATGCTCGCCACAACCATAGAAATGCTGCCAACAGCAGACCAAAGCGCCAGGCCCGCAATAGTAACTCCGAGCTAGCCAACGCGAGTGGCGCCAAATGATGGGGCAACCGCTCGAATACATAGATTCGATCGGCCTCGTGCCGTACATCTGCCGGCACATCAACAGAAAGCATTAAACCTGGGACTACACCGGGAAGGGCCAGAATGCCTCCGAGAATTAAGAAAGGAAACATTGCGCGCAATGCAGGACGAGAGCTCTTGTCTTCTAGACTCCAGACAACCAGGGCCGCCACCACCGACCACCCTCCCACTAATACATGCCATGCCGAGGCAATGCCTAAGAGTGGCCAAACCGGTTGCCAGTGTGCTCGTGCGATTTCCGCCAGAGCCCAGAAGACAAAGATATAGGCAAAACACTTTGCCTCAACACCCCCCACGACCCACTCCCCGGCGAAGTTTCCCCACGCGATGAGAGTTACGAACAGCATTGCCGTGACTACAGACAGATATTTCACGGGCACAATTCGCCAACTGAGTCTTTGCCAGGCCCACGCCAATCCTCCCCAGGCAGCAAATCTCCCCATCCAGGCAACCGTCGGCAAGCTGAACCATTTGGTTAGAAGCCCTACGGTCCAATAGAACACGAGGTGGGGATTAGCCGACTCCAGAAACAAGTCTCCGGCACACCACTCCGGGTTCCAATAATGCTTGGCCTTCACGAGATAGTGTGCTTCATTCACGTGAGGAACAGCAGTCCCTCCGTGGACAAAAAACACCAGCAGTATCAGGGCAATCTCCAGCCACCGAGATGCAGGCGTATCAATGGGAACAGCTTTGTCGCTCTTGCGTGCCATCCCCACAGATTACGGAGCGAACAGCAGATTGGCCAGGGCAACCAGTTATAGCCGCACTTCCGATGCGACAGCATCGTGAAGCGTGTACGCTACATGCCTTCCTTATTCTTTTTCTCGCGTTTGAGTTGTCGCTTCTCTTTCGCGGTATGTTGGGCTTTTTTCTGAGGTTCTTTCTTTCCTTTGTCTTTGCTACCGTGATTGCCCATGATTGGACTCCTGAATTTGGGGTGAAACACGATCTGGTTTCATAGAGATCAGAATAGCAAAGCGTCGAGAATTGGTACAATACATTCTGTTGGTGTTTGGTGGTTAGCCGCGGTGCGGCAGAGTTCTACGGGGCACAGTGGAGAGTTCCTCAGCGGTCAGGTACCGCTGGCATCCGCTCACGCACGAGAGATTCGAGCCGTTCGACCACTTCTTCGGGACTCATCCCGTTTGTTTGGACTTCAATCGAATCGGGGGCTTTGCGAAGACCGCCAAAATCACGCTGTTCGTCTTGTTGGTCCCGCTCACGCTGGTGGACGAGGACTGAATCGAGAGTCACCCGTTCGCCTCGAGAAACGAGGTCCAAAAAGCGACGTTGGGCTCGCACGGTCTCTTCGGCAGTCAGGAAAATCTTGCACTCAGCCTGGGGAAAGACGACAGTGGCCTGGTCGCGTCCTTCGGCAACCACATTTTTGCCTTCGGCAAACTTGCGTTGAGCTTCAACGAGAAGCTTACGGACTTGTTGGTTGTCAGCGGCATATTTCGTGAGGCGAGTGATCTCGAGTGTGCGAATCTGCTCGGTCACATCCTGGCCGTTGAGAAGGACTCGTGTATCGGTCAACTCGATATGGCAGCTTGCCGCAACGCTCGCCAGCTGTTCGGGCGAGTTCCAATCGACCTGCTGCTGCTGGCCAGCCAATGCGACGGCACGATACATCGACCCGGTATCCAGAAACCGGAAACCAAGTCGTTGGGCTAACTGGCGAGCCGCACTGCTTTTCCCTGACCCCGCGGGCCCGTCTATCGTTACGATCATGCGTCCAGTAGAGCCGAGGCGGAGGGAAAGGTCAAAGCACTTAGAAGTCAATTTTTGGGAAGAACTTTCAAGTTTCAAGGAATTGATAGGGGGGACGCTTCATCGGTATCGAATTCAAACATGACAGTCGGTTTTCTCGCCGAATTCCTCAAAAGTCCACTGATTTGCGTGATTGTTGCGTGTTAAACAAGTTCCCCGGCAATTCTATACAAATTCCATTTCCCGACTAAAATGGATGGGGAGAACTTGCTTCGTGAGTCTGCTTTTCTGGTCCTCCGTTTCTGTTTCTGCGCTGAAGGCGGAAAATTGACGAACCGTGGGCCCAAACGATATGCTTATCATAGAGGCATTTGAAGAAAATTACCGTGTCGCAACGCGGTCCGGTAGCCGTGTCGGAATGCGGCATACGGTCCGATTTTGCGGCCGCGCGAGAATTGTTTAGGAACAGAGGTTCAAGGTATGGCAAGCAGCAATGCCGTCTGGGGAATAGACATTGGCCAGTGTGCGCTGAAGGCGCTGTTATGTCGTCCCCACGAGAAAGAAGCGGATCGCATAGTCGTCGAATCGTTCGACTACATCGAGTATCCGAAGATTCTCTCTCAACCCGAATCTGAGCCAGAGGAACTGATCCGTGAGGCCTTAACCCAGTTTCTCTCACGTAATGAGATCGCTGGAGATCGAGTTGCCATTTCCGTCGCCGGGCAAAATGGCCTGGCTCGGTTCATCAAATTGCCACCTGTGGAATCCAAAAAGATTCCAGATATCGTCAAATACGAAGCCCGCCAGCAGATTCCGTTCTCGCTCGATGACGTGGTGTGGGACTATCAGCAGTTAACCGGTGGCAGCGAGGAAGATGGATTTGCCCTGGAACCGGAAGTCGGCATTTTTGCGATGAAGCGAGACCAGGTCGCAAAGGCCCTGAAACCTCTCGAGGAAGCGGGTATTGAGGTCGATTTCATTCAACTCATGCCGCTGGCGGTCTACAATTTCGTCTGCTTCGACCGCTTGGGAGATTTCAAATCAGAACCTTACGATCCTCAAAAGCCACCTCAGTCGACGGTTGTTATCTCTTTGGGGACCGACACCACCGACCTGGTTGTAACCAATGGCTTCCGGGTCTGGCAGCGAAACATTCCGATCGGTGGCAGCCACTTCACGCGTGCCTTAAGCAAAGAACTGAAGCTCACTTTCGTCAAAGCGGAACATTTGAAGCGAAATGCTACCGAAGCGGATGATCCCAAGGCAGTCTTTCAGGCCATGCGTCCAGTCTTCAGCGATTTGCTGTCGGAAATTCAGCGCTCTCTGGGATATTTCACCAGCATCGACAAGGCGGCAAAAATCGGCAATGTGCTGGCCTTGGGTAATGCGATGAAACTGCCTGGATTGCAGCGGTATTTGTCTCAGAATCTCGAATTCGAAGTCAAACCGGTCACCGAGTTTCAGCAACTCACCGCCGGCAGCGCCGCCGGCAAGCCCCAGTTCAAGGACAATATCTTGAGCTTCGCCGTGGCCTATGGTTTATGCCTGCAAGGATTGGGCAAAGCCGAGCTGAAGACGAATCTATTGCCTGAAGAAATCGTTCGCACACGATTGGTGCTCAGCAAAAAGCCGTGGGCCGTGGCAGGAGCCGCAGCCATTTTGGCAGGGCTTACGTTTAACTACTTTTCCCATGTCTCTGCCTGGCGGGAAACAGACAACGAGGCAATGAAAGCGGCTGAAAGCTTGGCTCAGAGTGTTCAAACAACCGCCGCAGGATACGAGAGTGAAAAATCTTCCACTCATACGGAATTTCAGTCAGTGTCTGAGACCGGTGAGAAGCTAATCAGCAATGTCGAAGGTCGCCTGCGGTGGCTGGAACTGCTCAAAGCAATAGATACGGCCCTACCCAAAGACACACGTCCAGCCGAAGAGCGTAAAGAGACTGCGGAAGACATCAGTAGCCGGGAAGAGCTGCATATCGAATCGATGGAAACTCAGCATTTTGCGGATTTGCAAACCGAATGGTTTTCAATTGTTGAGTCGGCCTACAATGATTCCAAAGGGAGCAAGGCATCTGCCGATGCAGATCCTGCTGCCGCTGCCGCCGATCCCATGGCTGGTATGGATGCGGGGTTCGATCCGGCTCCTGCTGAAGGTGGTGATGGTGGCGGTCTCACGGGGGCTGGTTGGGTTGTTCAGCTCACCGGACATCACTACCACAATAGCGAATCAGATCGCGCAAATCAGACCGGTGAATTCGTCAAGAACACACTGATCAAAAATCTTGAAGAAGGAACAGTCTCACTTCCTGATGGCGAGAATGGTGCAATAGTTGAAGTCCCCATGCAGGATCTGGCAATTAGCCACGTCTGGTTGGTTAAAGACCAGAAATTGTGGGACGAAGTGATAAATCCCGAAGCAAACCTCAACACACCTGGCGCAACGGGCTATGGAGGAGGCTACGGAGGTGAATTTGGCGGTAGAGGAGGTTATGGGGGAGGCTACGGCGGCGAAGGTGTTGCTACAGGCGAAGAAGGGGATAAATCCAAGCTTATTACTTTGCGTCGTTATGACTTCATCGTTCAATTCGTCTGGCAGCCAAAAACTCGTGCTGAACGTCGTGAGTTGGCTGCAGAGCGTGAAGCGGCGGCTGCCGCGACAGCAGAGGCCGCAGCGGCTGCGGCTGAAGCTGAGGGAGCTGCAGAAGAAGTAGTCCCTGAGAACTAATTCGTATTTCCTGTCAGGAGTCGATCATGGATCAAGTTCGTGCCATTCTAAAAGTAATGTGGAGGCAAAGGTTCTGGATTCTCAGCGTCGTTGCTGTGATCGTTGCTTTCGTCTGCTGGTCCATGGCGGCAAGCGATCTGGCTGCCAAATTTGATACACGTGAGAAGGCTATTCAGGGGGCATTTCAGCAAATGCAGACTCTCGCCAGTGCGCCAACCCATCACAACTCTGAGGTGATTGCTGCTGACAAAGAAGTTGTCGATAAGCAAAAAACACATGTCTACGAATTGTGGAAGGAGCTCTACGAACGACAGCGCAATGCGGTACTCTCTTGGCCCAAAGAGTTGGGCGAGGAGTTTGTCAATTACATCGATAAGCGTAAGTTTGGTGATACAATCAACATCAAGATGCGTACCATCTATCAAAACTACATTGAAAACCGCTTCGATGGGCTTTTAGATATCGTCAAGGCCAAGAAGATCGAAGGTGCTGCGGGAGGAAGTTATGGCGGAGGCGGGTACGGAGGAGAATTCGGCGGACGAGGAGGATATGGCGGTGAGGGAGCGTATGGAGGCGAATTTGGTGGCGCTGCTGCCTTTCAGCCGATGAGCGAACCGGGTGCCGCCGACGATGGCGATTATCTTGTCCAGTGGCTCGATCAGGGCGCCCTGCGTGATAAGCTCTTTTTCCAGCAGAAACCATCCTCGATGGAGATCTGGGTCACTCAAGAAGATCTTTGGGTTTACGAGACATTGCTCAATGTCATTGCCAAAACCAATGAAGCCCGCAAGGCGACTCGCCACGACAACACCGCGGTGCGCGTCATCATGGCTTTGGAAGTAGGACCCTCGGCATCGGTCGCTTCAACGCAACCGGGCAGGATTTATATGCCAGCAGATACCAGTGGAGGTGCTGGCGGAGAAGGTGGTTATGGTGGCTACGGTGGGGAATTCGGAGGAGAATTTTCTCGGGGAGGCTATGGGGGTGAGGGAGGAGAATTTGGAGGAGGTTATGGGGGAGAGTTCGGCGGAGCTTATGGGGGCGAAGGCATGGAAGGGGGAGGTGATGATGCCTTGCTGGCGATGCGTTACCTTGGCGAAGATGGCACCCCTTTGCCTGCCGGAGATATTACCTCCTTTGGAACGGAATATCGGCAACTTCCCATCCGCATGCTCTTGATGATGGATCAAAGGTGGCTGCCTCGCTTGCTAGTCGAGTGTGCCAACTCGCCTCTCCCCATCGAGGTGGATCAGGTGAGAATTAATCCCGACAAGTCGGAAGCAGGATTCGGACAGGCAGGGATGATGGGTGGAGTTGGCGGACCGCTGATGGAATCTGCCTCTTCTCCATATTTGGCACAGGTTGAAGTCAAGGGAGTCGTTTATATTTACATGCAACCCAACGAAGAACTGCTTGGCACACCGAGTGCAGAACTGGCTGAGTCAGATGATGCAATACCAGGCTCAGATGTTGCGGTTGTAGGGGGAGTAAGTGAGTAGTGAGTAGTGAGTGGTAAGTGGCTAGTGGTGAGTGGTGTGAATGCAAGAATGGATTGTTTGCTCACCTCAAATGAATAATCGGCGCTGCTGGATATGGCTGGAAATAAAACTTATACGGAGCAATGACCATGAAAGCAAATCTTAAAGGTGGAAACGCCATCGTTCGCTTGTTGCTTGCGCATGGAGAAAAGCTGGGGATGGTAGCTATCCTGGCCTGTGCGGGTTGGTTGCTCTGGTCGGCCATGAACGTAAGTCAGCTTGAATCTGGTAAAAATCCCAATGAGCTGACGCAGTTGTCGCAAAATGCCAAGAAACACATCGAAGACTTTACCTACACTAGCATCGCCGATAAAGCTCCCGAAGAAGTCCTCAAGCCCAAGCCTTTGAACATCGAGTCGATGACGCCACCTAAGAATGAGCACTTTCCACTTATTGGTGTGCTCAATCGACCTGTCATAGAACCCATGGGGCTGCGCACCGATCCTGTGTTACTGGCGCCGGAAGATTTGGAAGTCAATTCGGATTCCGGTTTATGGGCCTCTGGAAATCCTGAACAAATCAAGCAACGACAGCTGGAGGCATTGGCTGAGCAGCAACGCGAAAAGCAGCGAATGCAGGAAGAACAGGAGCGTATGCAAAATGAAGGAGAAGGTGAAGGTAGAGGTGATCGTCGACGTCGTGGAGATCGTCGTGGGGAAGGTGGACGCGAAGAACCTCCCACCCGCAGCCGCAACGCCCCGATCGTTGTACCTCCCCAAGTAGGCATAGCATTGCAAGGATTCGAGCAGGTTAGGCCCCAATCATGGGTAACCGTGTTGGCCAAGGTTCCCGTCGAGGCCCAGAACCGCATGTACGAAGATGTCCTCCAGAGCGCAAAAGGTTACGAGGCGATGCGGGATGTACCGATTTACCTCGGCTACGTGGTGGAACGCGCGGAAGTCACCAACAAAGGCCAGGGAGAATGGAAACAGATAGACAAGGTGGTAAGAAAATCGCTTGAGAAAGAACTCGCGACTTATCCTGTGAATCCTCCGGAAGTGGTAGATGGCCGCTATGTGCATCCTTTGCTGACGCATCCGTTGCCTCCCTTGATTCTTAAGGAGTGGGACAATCGTGTTAGCCATTCCTCCATGCCGTTAGCAGTCGAAGCAGCGCGGCTGGAAGCTGAGAAATTGGAACAGGAGGCCCAGCAACCTGTGGAAGAAGCAGCGGAAGAGGATGAAGGGTTTGGCAGCGCTCGTGTTCCTGGCGGGCCCATGGGAGTCCCCGGTGGAGAGTTTGGAGGCCGAGGGGGCTATGGTGGCGAATTCGGTGGCGGCTATGGCGGCGAATTTGGAGGCAGAGGGGGCTATGGTGGCGAATTCGGGGGCGGCTATGGTGGCGGCTATGGAGGGGAGTTCGGCGGCAGAGGTGGCTACGGCGGAGGCTATGGTGGCGAAGGTGGCTATGGGGGTGGATACGGAGGAGGGTATGGCCTCGGTGCAGGTAGCGCGGTCCAGATTGCCGATTTCGTTTGGGATCGTAAGACTTCCAATGTGCTATTTCGCTATTTTGACAACACGGTCGAACCTGGGCGCCGATACCGGTATCGAGTGCAACTTGCGCTGGCAGATGTCAACAATCGTGTTTCCGTTTCCACTCTCGATCCCACGGTGATCCAGCGAAGGGATGGACTTTCCAAATCGGAGAAGGCGTATCGGCTAACCGAGTGGAGCAAACCGAGTCCCGTGGCAAGTGTTCCACTTCCGGCTCGCATCTATCTGGCAAGTGCCGAGCCTGCGAAAGAAACGAGCTACAACTCGCAGCCCGAGGCTGAAATGCTCATCAAGGCACTCAACAGTGAATACGCTGCGGAGATCGCGATCCAAGAGTCCTTTATGCGGGGAAGTGTAATGAATCTCTTTGAGAAGGCGATGATCATCTGGTCCAATCGCTACAACCCCCAACAAGACCCGCAATTCAAAGACCCTGAATTTGATTTCCGCACGGGCGCAACGGTCGTAGATATCCGGGGAGGCGACAAATTGACTTCCCGCAACCGGGATCTGCTGGCACCAGCCCGAGTCGTTCTTATGGATGCCGCTGGCAAGCTGAGCATTCAAGAGGAATTGGAGGACGAGCCTGCAGTGAAGGAGGTTGAGTTCATTATCGAACAAGAGAAAAACAGTCAGTCGCGGGGGGGATACGGTGGCGAAGGATATGGAGGTCGAGGCCGCGGTGGCGAATTCTAACCCTTAGAAGCAGTGCATTCCCCAGCCGGTCCGCCACGCGGTCCGCGAAAATGTCATTGTTTACTCGACGGCCTTGCACGGCGGAAGCCTCTATCTACGCTTGTAGCGATGGAATTCTTCACATCTTGCACAAGTTTTTTTAGCCACGGATGGACATGGAGCTGACACGGATAGGAGTTTATCTCATCCGTGCTCATCTCTGGCCAAATGAATCTATATCTTTGGGCGTGGTTGAGTGTTCATGGGAGAGCAGTCCCACTTTCGCTAGTGCTGCTAGCAGAGTGTAGTGGGGATTTGCTGGGAAGATTTTTCTCTATTTGACGTTCCATCGACATCTGCACTTGACGCTTTTTTGCTTGCCAAGTATTTAACGGCCTCTCGTCTCCAAGGGTACTTGGAATTTGAGGGTGTTCGTACATATAGATCTCACATTCATCGGGGTGGTTACACCTGGGCAGCAGCTAAGTTTTCTCTGGTTTAGAGGGCTTATCTGTGAATATGGTGTTGCGAGACTCGGCCAAGGATAGGCACAGATCTCGAAAGGAGTATCGAGTTGAACCGGTTCATTAAAAGAGTTGGTTACTACTGTTCACTGTGGGCGTTTGCGCTGCTTTTCCAAGCAATGCCCATTTCCGCCGAGCAACCAGGATCGACTTCTCAGGATAACGCAGCACTTTCTCTGACTGAAATAGAATCACTGCTCTCGCGTACCAGGCAAGCGATGGCACAGGGAGACTACCAACAGGCACAATCCCTGCTCCAACGCGCCGAAGCGGCCAAGCCGAAATATCCTGTGCTCCATTTTGGGGATACTCCTGCTCGAGTGCGCCGAGATCTCGAAAAACTTCTGAGCAGTCGTCCCGATTCCACGTCCAAACAAACTGCAGCCAGCTCGACCACCCCAACCGGCAAGCAGGTGGCCAATCCCTTTACGACACCGCTCCAGAAAGTGGGAGCGCAAACAGCCGCACCCACCACGGTCACAAGTGTGGAGGCTCAAGCGGCACCTCCATTGGTAGCTACTCCTGAAACACCAATTCCAGGAAGTCAACGAGAACAATGTGACCAGGCACTCTTGCAAGCGCGTCGTTCTTTGGTTGTAGGTGATGTGGCTCAAGCAGCAAAACATCTGGAAAGGTCTCGAACTTTCCGCGTGGATTATGCCGAGTCGGAAGACTCCCCAACCCGGGTGGCCCAGTCACTTGCCGAGCTACAGCAATTGGAAACTACCAAGGATAATTCTGCGAGCTGGAAGCACAGTTACGCCAAGTTTCTTGTTGCGCAAGGAAATGCGCTGCTTGAGTGGGGTGACCTGGAGAATGCCGAACGGGCCGCATCGGAAGCTGTGGGTTTGAACACCGCCATCGGGGTCGAAGACACCAGTCCGGCCAAGCTCTTGAGCCGAGTACGTGAAATTCGCCAGGAGAAACTTGCCCTCTCGCGTACTGGCGGTACCACGACTGCCGAGACAGCAGGCCAAATTCAGCCACAAGGGTCTGTGACTAATCGCATGTTGCTCGATCAATCCGTCGCACCGGCAACTGCAGCGGTTCCGATCGATTTGACCTTGCCAGACTTTGAACAAATTCCCGCAGTACCCAAGTTGGCGCAATTGCCGACCACTGAACCCGAACCGCTGCCCGCGGCAGAGAACCTTGCTCCTGAATTGATGGACGCTTTTGCGCTTTTGCAAGAAGGAGAAATCGCCTTGCGCGCGGGGGACCGCAATCAGGCGCTCAAGTTGTTTCGCATGGCTTACAATCGTCGTGGAGAGCTTGATCCTGCCAATCAACAACAACTACAAGACCACTTGCAGATGCTCTCTTCTGGAGCGGAAAAGAACCCGGCCAGCATTGACGGATCAACATTGATCGAATCTGCCTCGAGTGGGCAAATTGTGATAGCACGCCAACTTGCTGCAGAAATTGGCAAACGACAAACCGAAGCCTCGAAGCTGCGTCAAACGGATCCCAAACAGTCCTTGAGGATCCTGGAAGAGGCGGGAGAACTCGTCAAGAAATCCGAACTGGATGAGAGCACCAAGACGCAACTCCAGCGACGTCTGGCATTGAGCGTTGCCGAAACAGAAAGATACATCAAAGAGCATCAAGCGGAGATCGAACTTGACGATGCGAACAACAAGGTACTGGATGAAATAGATCGTCAGAAGGCTGTCAGAATTCAAGTTCGTGAAAAAATCGCCGAAATGGTGGATCAGTTTAATCGGCTCATCGATGAGCACCGCTATGCCGAAGCAGAGGTGGTAGCCCAGCGGCTCTACGACATGGCCCCTGACGAGCCTGTCGCCCGCCAGGTGTGGCAGAATGCCAAGTTTATTCGCAGGGAGAGACTCAATCGCGAATTGGGCGACTTGTCCGAAGAGGGTTTCGTCCAGGTCCAGCAAGACATTCGAAAGACTGCTGCAGAAGGACTCGTTAGTTCCACCGAACCAATGACGTATCCAGACAATTGGGCGGATTTTCAAAAGCGGACCGGTTCAAGTGACAAGAATTCCTATCGCTCTGAACGTGAATTGGAGATCGAGCGGAAGCTTCGTACGCCCATTCTTCCCAGCTACAATGATATGCCTCTTTCGGAAGTCGTCGACGGTTTGTCGAAGCTTGCCGGCATCAACATCCATCTCGATCCTCGTGGATTGAGCCAGGAGGGTGTGCAGAGTGATACAACGGTCTCGCTGAATCTTGGCCGCGAGATTTCTCTCAAGAGTGCCTTGAACTTGATTCTCGAGCCGTTGCATTTGACGTACATGATCAAAGACGAAGTTCTCAAGATTACCAGCGAGCAAATTCGTGATGGTGAATTGATTACCATTCCGTACAACGTTGCCGACCTGGTGATTCCGATTCCCAATTTTGTGCCCAGTAACAACATGGGCCTACAGGGGCTGATTAATGACGCCTATGCGGCGATGCCGTTCAGCAACGGTGCCCGCCAATCGGGCCCGGTCGCGATGGTACCTGGAGTTCCTCCTCAGGATGGAGCAATTCCCGGTGGCGCGATGGCTCAACAGTTTGGGGCAAACAGCCCTCCAGGTGGCTCCTCGGTTCCACTGGGAGGTGGCCCGGGTGGTCTCGGTGGGGCAGCCAATGCTGACTTCGATTCGCTAATCGATTTGATTGTTACCACGGTGGAATACGACAGCTGGATGGAAAACGGCAGTGGCGAAGGAGAAATTCAACCTTTTCCAACCAATCTTAGCCTCGTCATTAGTCAGACTCAAAGAGTGCATGACCAGATTCGCGATCTGCTTGAACAGTTGCGTCGATTGCAGGATCTGCAAGTCACGATCGAAGTTCGCTTCATTCGTCTCACGGACAGCTTCTTCGAGCGAATCGGTATCGATTTCGATTTCAACATCGAGGATGGAACCCGCATTGCGAACCTGACGAATACACCGACTCCCTCGTTCGAGCCGAATCGGACCAGTGCTACTGTCGGTATATCCGGCAATCCGACAAGTCTGTCCGATCCCTTGCCAGATTTTACTGTTGATCTGGATATTCCGTACCGCAATAGCAGCTTTGGTCTGTCGACTCCTCAGTTTGGTTCGCCACAGGATGTCGGACAGTTTGGGTTTGCAATTCTCAGCGACATTGAAGCATTCTTCTTGATCAATGCATCCCAAGGAGATTCGCGTGCCAACGTGTTGCAGGCACCCAAGGTGACGCTTTTCAATGGCCAACAGGGCATTGTGGCTGACACCGCCTTGCGACCCTTTGTAATCAGCGTGATTCCCGTAGTGGGTGAATTCGCTGCCGCCCAACAGCCGGTGATTGTTGTGCTCTCCGAAGGAACTTTGTTGACGGTTCAGGCAGTCGTTTCGGACGATCGTCGGTATGTTCGCCTCACACTTGTGCCGTTCTTCAGCCAGATTGGCGATGTTGATACGTTTACCTTCGAGGGATCGGAAACGACTTCCGTGAGCAATAGTACCAACTCTGGCCAAGACGGAAATGACGAAACAGAGGATTCTTCTGAACAGATTATCCGCAGCGGTACCACCGTCCAGTTGCCGACATTCCAGGTGATCACGGTTGCCACGACGGTAAGTGTCCCCGATGGAGGTACAGTTCTATTGGGTGGCGTGAAGCGATTGCGTGAAGGCCGAAATGAATTTGGTGTGCCCCTCTTGAGCAAAATTCCGTATGTAGATCGACTGTTCCGCAACGTAGGCATTGGTCGTGAAACGGACAGCTTGATGATGATGGTTACTCCCCACATTATCATTCAAGAGGAAGAAGAAGAACGCTTGGGTATCGCACAGGAATAAGCGGCCAAGGGAAATTAGGCCTCCTGCCATGTCCAATCGCTATGCTTTTTTCCTCGGAGCCCTTCTCGCAGCGGTCGCCGTGGCACTAGGCGCTTATGCGGCTCATGGCCTGGAGAATAGCCTGCTTAAGCTCGGGTACGACGACCTCCCCAAACGGATGCAATGGTTTGAGACAGGCGTTCGCTACCACCAGTATCACGCGCTGGGAATCATTTGCGCTATGCTGGCGGCAGCCGCTAGTTCCTCGCGCTGGTTCCACCTCGTCCCTTGGTTGTTTTTGACAGGGATCGTGGTCTTTAGCGGCTCTCTATATGCGATGGCGTTGGGGCCAGAGAGCTGGCGTGGGCTGGGGGCGATCGTACCGGTGGGTGGACTCGCCATGATTCTCGGTTGGATAGCATTGGCATGTGGCGGACTGCAACTGAAGAATTCTTAACGTGAATAAAGAAAGCCGGGGGATTGCAATCCCCCGGCTTCGCACCTCGCTTCGCCAAAATTAAGAATCTTGGGGAAGTCTTTTTCAAACAGCCTGCAAGCATTCGAGCTCTCGGGCGAGCCGCTTCCTTGCGACGTGCAATCGCCGCTTAATCGTCCCCACGGGGGCGTCGAAGTCATCGCTCATTTCGATGATCGAACGTCCGTCGATATAAAACGCCACCAGGGTACTCCGGTCAAGCGACGCCAAGCGTCGGAGCCCTCGGTGCAATTGATCCTCGCGCTCCGTTGCCAAGAGCGAATCGAGCGGAGCAACATGCCGATTGTCGGCGTTGTCCAGGCTCCGCGGCTCGACGGCAATCGACGGAGGTCGTCTCGTAGCACGATTGAGTGCTTGCCTGACGGCAATCTGTCGCAGCCAACCAGCAAACGCGGCTGGCTCTTCGAGCTGATACAACTTTTCGAAAGCCTTGATGAACACATCCTGGCTCACTTCAAGGGCTTCGTCGTGGTTGCGCAGCCGCTGCCAGCAGATCACGTAGACCATACGCTCAAAACGACTTGCCAAATCCCCAAACGCACTGGAATCACCCAGTTGGGCAGCGCGAACGAGGTCTTCATTGCTTGATTCTTCAGTCTGAATATCATCCAAGTATAAAGTACTCATGGTTCTCTCTTTTTCTGGCTGGTTTACCTTGGTGCAAAGAAACCAGCGCGGGAAGTTCGGTGATCAGCGTTGATGGCATAAAGCCGAACAGCCATGCGCTATCGCGTCAGGTGGCTGCTGGCGGTCAGCTCGAATTTGGGAGGCGTTGCTAGTGCCTGTGGTGTCCCAGATTCAGCCGACTGTACGAAACCGCGTAACTCGCGGAGTCCGTACCTGATGCTTTGCTAGGGCAAAGCAGCAGGCCATATGCTTGGCGGGCATACCGCCTGGCATATGCCAACGAGCGTCACCAGACATGCGTGACGCAAGCCACCGCAGCGCATAGGAAGAATGGACGCAGAGGGAGCGGAATTCTTCACGGCGAACGATCAGCTGAATGCCCTGGCGAATAATTTGATTGCCTAAGGTGCTGATGGTGCTGGAAATATTACGCATGATGACCCTCGCTGCGCCGTGCGCTGCTTAGAGAGATCCAAAGGGAAAATGTCGCTCCTCACGACCGCTGAGCAACGGATGTTGCCCATCGTGAGTATCGACCCGATATCTGGAGTTTCGCTAGCGGATTGTCTGAGGTCAAGCGAAACTTGGCCATTTTAAGATAATCCGTGGTCGCGAACACTCAAAAGAGATGCTCCAGAGGATAAAGGTTCGCACCGTTTTGAAGAAAAGTTCTAAATAAATCTCTAGACCATTGCGATGCTTAAATTCTTACACCGCAATGGTTTGCAACCAGAATGGCGTAGTATGCAGTGATTTGCGTAAGGCCGAGCGAAGAAAATTGACAATCTCTTCACCGCGGCTAACCCTCAAGAGCAAACCCGCTGACTGGCCACTTGAGACACCTTGGTGTAACTTGGCGTTCGTTTCGGGTTTCTCACCACTTCCTCCATTATTCGAGGGTTTTTGCAATGAGTGCTGTCATGGACCAGGTCGAACAGGCTGTTGCCAGGGACAAGCTGAGTGACACCGCGGCTAAGAATATCCATACCTGGCTGACCGAATCTCGTTACGCCGAGTACGCACCGCTAGTGCAAGAACATATCGAGTCTGAGAAGTGGCGGGAACTGGACGACGCGTTCTGGACCATCATCCCGTTTGGCACGGGGGGACGACGCGGGCGAATGTACCCCATCGGTAGCAATGCCATCAACGACCGCACGATCGGGGAAAGTGCTCAAGGACTTGCCAATTATGTGAAGTCGCAACTTGGCGACAAAGCCCCGCTGGCCTGTGCGATCGCCTACGACACGCGGCATCGCTCGGAACACTTCGCACGGCTATGTTCCGAAATCATGGTTGCTGCGGGGTTCAAGGTCTATTTTCTCAAGGGCTACCGCAGCACGCCGGAACTTTCGTTCACGGTGCGCTACAAAAACTGTTCCTGCGGGATCATGGTCACCGCCAGTCATAATCCACCGAGCGACAACGCCGTGAAGGCCTATTGGTCTACCGGAGGGCAACTCCTGCCGCCGCACGATCGGGGTGTGATCGACGAGGTGATGTCCGTCCACGAGATCGAGCGGGTGGATTTCGACGAGGCACTGGCCAGTGGCAAGATCGAGGAATGTCAGGAGGAAGTGGATCGTGAGTTCATCGATGCCGTAGCGAAGTTGGCTTCCCCGGGGCCGCGTGATTTGAAAGTCGTCTACTCGCCGCTGCATGGAGTGGGGGCCAGCGCGGTCTGTCCCGTGTTGGAGAAAGCAGGGTTCCATGACGTGGAAGTGTTTGCCCTTCATGCCAAGCCGGATGGCGATTTTCCTAATGTGCCGGGCCATGTATCCAATCCCGAGAATCCCCAAGTCTTTGATGCAATTGTCGAGCATGCACGTCATGTGGATGCCGATCTGTCCGTAGCGACCGACCCCGACTGCGATCGCATCGGCTGCTCGGCACCGCTCACCACGGCGAACAATTCCGCTTGGCATACGCTCAGTGGTAACCAGATCGGTGCACTGTTGGCCGAGCACATCCTCCAGACGCGTCAGGCTGCCGGAAAACTGTCCCCTGAAAACTTTATCGTGATTACGCTGGTTACCACGCAACTCACACGTCGGATTGCTGATAGCTATGGCGTAAAGACTTTTGGAGATTTGCTGGTTGGATTCAAATGGATCGCGGGCGTGATCGACGAGCAGGGAGCCGACAAGTTTCTCTATGGCACGGAGGAATCCCATGGCTACATGGCGGGCCAGCACGTCCGCGACAAGGACGGGGCCGCTGGAGCACTATTGCTCTGTGAACTCGCTGCCAAGCTTAAGGCCGAAGGACAGACGCTGCACGAAAAACTCGACGCCCTGTTCTGGCAATATGGACTTCATACCGAGCGAACCGTCTCGGTGCAGATGCCTGGCAGTGAAGGCATGCAGCGGATGAAGGAAGTGATGCAACGCTTTCGCTCCGATCCTCCCAGTGCTCTTGCGGGTTTAAAGGTTCGGCAGATGCGAGACTATCTGAACAAACAAACGGTTCTGCATGACGGATCTAAGCAGGAGTTGGTTGGTCCGAAGGGGGATCTGGTGATTCTCGACCTGGAGGCGGAAGGCAATTACGTGGCCATCCGCCCCAGTGGCACGGAGCCTAAGATCAAGCTCTACATGTTTACTTACGAGCCTCCCGAGCAATTGGCAAATCTCGACCGAGCCAAAGAAATGCTCAACCAGCGGCTTGATCAAATGGAAGCGGACATGCGTGATTTTGCGGGGGTATGAGCCACTTTTACGGTCAGGTCTCAATTGCTACATTTTCGTTGACAACGTAGACTAGTGATATGACAGACTATCGAAAGATCATCACGATCGAGCCGGGTAAGCGAAGTGGCAAACCATGTATCCGGGGAATGAGAATCACGGTCTATGATGTTCTGTCCTATCTCGCGGCTGGAATGACCAATGAAGAGATTTTGGATGACTTTCCGGATTTGACGAAGGAAGACATTTTGGCTTGTCTGGCTTATGCGGCTGACCGTGAGAAGCAAGTTTTGCTGATGAAGCAATGAAACTGCTCTTTGATCAAAACTTGTCGCAAAAATTAGCGATGCAGTTGGCTGATATTTTTCCAGATTCCTTGCATGTGCATCCATTAGGTCTCGATCAGCATAATGATTCGGCGCTCTGGGATTATGCTGAAGCCAACAAGCTGACAATTGTTACGAAGGACACGGATTTCCTGGATTTTTCCGCTGCCTTTGGATCTCCTCCTCAGGTGCTCCTTGTACAAATAGGCAACTGCACGACATCTCAAGTTGAGGAATTGATTCGCCGCAATGAGGAAGCGATTCGCGAATTCGTCGGAAGTACGTCTGGATTACTTGCGCTTTGCTAAGTTACGCTAACCTATGAATTCGACGAACTTGTCGAATTGCCAAGTTGCGAAAGCTTTCTCCGAATCCGTGATAGCGGTCTGATGCCCTGGTCGTTTCTTCTTCGCTGGCCTACGATTATCCTGCCATGGCCGATCCAACTTCCGATCAACTCGACGACACACCGGTACCCGGAGGACCCCCTCAAGAGCCTCGGACGCAAGCAGACTTCTTTTTGCGCGCGGCAGAAAAGGTGCGTACCAAGTTTCCGAGCACACCGGGCGTGTACCTTTTTCAGGATCAATCGGGACGCGTCCTCTATGTCGGTAAGGCCAAGAGTTTGAAGGCTCGGGCAAGTAGCTATTTCCTCAAAGCCGCCGCGCTCGATCTGCGCACGTCGCAATTGGTCAAGGAAGTTTACGACGTCGACTTCATGGAAGCGGAGAGTGAAGTCGATGCCTTGTTGATGGAAGCCCGGCTGATCAAGGACATTCAGCCGCCGCATAACAAGGAACTGCGGGACGACAAGACGTTTCCCTATCTGCAGATCACCACGCATGAAGACTTCCCTCGCATCGAGGTTACCCGCGAACCTCGCACCTCCGGCGTGAAACTCTACGGGCCGTTCACCAGTGCCGGGAGTCTCAATGGGGCGATTCAGGTGTTGCAGCGGGTGTTTCAGTTTCGCACTTGTTCGCTCGACATCGACGCGGAGGACGAGCGCTGGCGGTGGTTTCGACCCTGTCTCTTGGCCTCCATCAAACAATGCACGGCCCCCTGCAATCTGCGGATTTCCAAGGAAGAGTATCGCAAAGATATCACGCGATTGAAGAAATTTCTCGAGGGCAAACGCAAGCCGCTTCTCAAGGAGATGAAAAAGGAAATGGAGGAGGCCGCCGCGGCCCGGCGGTTTGAGCAGGCGGCCCGCTTGCGGGATGAGATCGCGATGCTCGAATCGCTCAATGAACGTGGTGACCTCGACAAGCACGTCCAGCCGGAGGTGTTTTACATCGATCCGCAGAAGGGATTGGTGGGCCTGCAAAAAGTGCTGAAGCTCAAGGCCGCCCCCCGCACGATCGAGGGGATGGACATCGCACACCTGGGAGGTGACGAAACGGTTGCCAGCCTCGTGCAGTTCATCGATGGGATGCCTTTCAAGCCGGGCTATCGTCGCTACCGCATTCGTGAGGTGGAAGGGATCGACGACTACGCGAGTATGCAGGAGATCGTCTCGCGCCGATTCGCCAAACTCCGCGACGACACGGAGATGTTCCCCGACCTCTTGCTGATCGACGGCGGCAAGGGGCAGCTCAACAGCGTGCTCAAGGCCTTTGACTCACTGGGGATCGAACCCCCGCGGGTGATCTCGCTGGCCAAGAAAGAGGAACTCATTTTCGTGGCCGGCAAGGATGAACCACTCCGTCTCACGCGGCATTCCTTCGCCCTGCGGCTATTGCAATACATTCGCGACGAGGCCCACCGCTTCGCCCAGCACTATCACCACCTCTTGCGACGAAAGAAGACGCTGGGGGAAGGGTGACGCCATAGAAAAGAAATCCAAACGCTTGCCGGTCTTGTGAGTCCGCCGATTGTGATTGCATGACTGCAGAAGGTCGTTTCTTAGAGTTCTCTCTTTTTCTCTGTGCCTTTCTCAAAGGTCATCGCTCCACTAAATACCGCCAGAACGAGGAGCGAAAAAGCACTAAATAAATCACCTTCAGAGTAATTAAACCAGCTGAAAAAAAGTATCAACGCCGCCACAATGCGGTTCAACACTTTTGACGTAGTTGACATTGAAAATATTTCCTTATCGATTGCTTGGGCTTTGCAATGTGTATGTTCAAATGATTCTACTTGGCTAGTAATAAGTCATGCTACATTCCTATTACGGGTCGGCACCACGTAGAAAATGCAATTCTAAGTAATAGATGTCGCTGGTGGAAATGCCCGACTGCATCCGCCTCTTCCAGCAGTGAGGGCGAAATATAATTCATCTGCAACTCGAATTAGTCTCCTTCTCCGGTATTGAGAGTGAGGTGGAATTTGGAGCTTGGCCCATTCCATCTTATTGGGTTCCTGACGAGCTATCGACGTTAAGTAATGCTTTAGGTCACTCGACAGCCACTATTCTCCCGGCTTTTCGCGAATTTCCCCATTTCTTTCTCAATGTACTTGCATGGCCCCAAGGAGTCGGTAGAATCTGAGCTAGATGGTGGGTTATAAGCCCATAAATAATAAAAAGATTGTTAAAAATGGGGAAACAAGCCATAAAGGAGTAGGTGTCTTGGTCTGAGTGTAGTCGTCCATGGCCGAAACTTCCGAATTGTTGCTCGGTGAATGGGCGAGGTCGCTGGATGAGCGGTTTCGGTTTTCGCTGCCGGCGGAGTTGGCCGAGGCACTTGCCGATGACAGTGGCGAATGTGTGTTGGCCAAGGAGCAACCGGGATGCGTGAGCATCTGGCATCCGCAGGAATGGGAGAAATGGCTGAGCGAGGGAGTCTCACTGGTCACAGGCAAGATCCGCAGCGGGAGGATCGCCGGGCGGATCGACAAAGTGCAGCTGTTTGGCCGACTGCTCTCGACGCGACACAAGAAGGTGCCCATCGCAGGGCGGGGACGCATCGCCGTGCCGGAGAGCTTTCGCAGTTTTTTGGAAGTCGAACCAACAGGAGAACTTTTGATCGTCGGTGCAGCTGTGTGTGTGGAAGTGTGGAACCCGATGCGCTGGAGCGAGCACATCGGGGAGCACATGCCGGAGTTCAGACGATTGTTTGATGAGTTAGCGGATTGATGAGTTAGTGGTTGGTGGCTGGTGGTTAGTGGTGAGTATTCTTTTGCAACCAACCACTAACCACTCACCACCAAAGACACACAAACCATGCCCGGTCGGCACGATAGCCAATTACCAACCATCCGTTCGTCACCCGGGTGGGAAATGCAAGTCGCATCCTAACAGGCTATTGGGCTGAAAGAAGCCGCGGAAATCGCCGGCTGGGCATGGTGTTTTTATTGGGGGGCAGACGACCAAATGTCATTCCGAAGGAGTCTAAGCGACGGAAAAATCTGGGTAATACGATCGCTCGATATGAGGTACGTGTTGGCCATACCACCCAGATCCCTCTGGTCGTGCCATAAAGATTGAATGCTGGCCCATCGGGATGACACATCAATCACTCACAGCTCAAGTTTTGATTTGGGTGCTTCGGCCGCTGTCTGTTCTGAGACTTGCCCCTGCAAGGAGACGAATGCCATCCGAAGTTGGTGAAGAAGGCTCTCGAGCATGGCGGCCTCGTCGGTGGTGAGATTTCCTTTCGTCTTGTCCTCGAGAACCTGGAGCATGTCAATCGTGTAACGCGCGTGCTCGAAGCTGATCGTGTATTCGTTATTAATCGGATTGGGGACCTGCCCCAGGGCGATCAGCGCTTCAGAGGCGAATGTGCTCACCAGCATTTCGAAACTTGCCGGGGGCAGGGATTGAGCCTGGGAATCCTTTCCATCGCCAGACTTGGCTTCCTTTTCGTAAGCGGCCTTTTCAGCCTCGACTTGCTCTTTCCAATTTTCGTCAACAAAGATTTTCTTATCGTCGCTCATTTTGTGTAGGGGTTAGTGGTTGGTGGTTAGTGAATAGTGGTGAGAGGTTTGGGGAAGAATCATGCATTAACCAAGACTACTAACATACTCACCTTTCCCCCATTACCGGGCCTTGCGGAGGAAGGGGACGGTTTCTTCCTCTCCAGTAGTCAGGCGTTCTTGAGCTTTCTCTTGTGGCCGATCACCACGCGCCTTGCGATGCTCGACGGCAGCATGCACGAACCCGGCAAACAGGGGATGCGCCGCGGTGGGTTTCGACTGGAACTCGGGATGATATTGAACCGCTACGAACCAGCGCTGCGAGGGGATTTCGATAATCTCCACCAGCGAACCATCGGGGCTGGTGCCGGCAATCAACAGCCCATGATCGACAAGCTGCTGGCGGTATTCATTATTAAGTTCATACCTGTGACGGTGCCTTTCGGAGACTTCTTCTGCCGCGTAGCTCGCAGCTGAATGACTATCGGCGGCGAGTTTGGTCGGCTGAGCGCCGAGTCGCATTGTGCCACCCATGTCGGTGATCGTTTTCTGATCGTCCAGGAGGCAGATCACGGGATAGCGAGTCTCTTTGTCGAACTCAGTGGAATGTGCGCCTTCCATGGAGCAAACATTGCGGGCGAATTCGACGACGGCACACTGCATTCCCAGGCAGATGCCGAAGAAGGGAATGTTCTTCTCGCGGGCGTAGCGGATGGCGGCGACTTTGCCCTCGATGCCCCGTTCGCCGAATCCGCCGGGGACTAGCAATCCGTCGAAACCGGCGAGGAGCTTCTCGGCCCCTTCGTCCTGGACGTCTTCGCTGCGGATGCGGGCCAGGCGAATCTGGGCCCCATTGGCTATGCCGGCGTGATCGAGCGCCTCGTAGATCGATTTGTACGCATCGCGGTGTTCGGCGTATTTCCCTACCACGGCAATGCTGACCTCGCAGTCGGGATTTCGCAGCCGCTTCAGGAGTTTTCGCCAATCCTCGAGATCGGGATCGGGGGTTTGCAGGCCGAGCTTGCGGCAAATAAGCCCGTCCAGGTTGTTGTCCAGCAGGCTCATAGGGACTTCGTAGATCGAAAAATCCTTATCCCGCTCTTCGATGACGGCCTCGAGCGAAATGTTGCAAAAGAGGGCGATTTTTTCGCGCTCCTCGCGGCTGATCGGTTGCTCGGTGCGGCAGATGAGAATGTCGGGCTGAATACCAATCTCGCGGAGCTGACCGACCGAGTGCTGGGTCGGTTTGGTCTTCAATTCCCTGGCAGCCTTCAGGTAGGGGACCAGAGTGAGGTGTATGTAGAGGCAGTTTTCTTTGCCCACGTCGAGGGCAAACTGGCGAATCGCTTCCAGGAAAGGCAGGCTCTCGATGTCGCCCACCGTGCCGCCAATTTCGGTGATAACCACGTCGACCGGCTCGTCGGAGTCCTTGGCAATCTTGTGAATGACCGACTTGATCTCATTAGTGATGTGGGGAATCACCTGTACGGTTTTTCCCAGGAACTCGCCACGCCGTTCTTTGTTAATCACCGACTGGTAGATCTGACCGGTCGTGTAGTTGGAATCCCTGGTGAGCGGCGAATTGGTAAATCGCTCGTAATGACCCAGATCGAGGTCGGTTTCGCTGCCGTCGTCGAGCACGTAAACTTCGCCGTGCTGATAGGGGCTCATCGTGCCGGGATCGACATTGATGTAGGGGTCCAGCTTCTGCATCCGCACGCTCAATCCCCGCCGCTCGAGCAGCATCCCGACCGATGCGCTAGTAAGCCCTTTCCCCAGGGAACTGACAACACCGCCGGTGACAAAGATGTGTTTGGTCATGATCGCGTATACCTTCCTGGCTGACTAATGATCGCGCTATCGCCTTACGCGCACGGGGACCCTGTAATTCTGCATTCTAGCGGATAGCACTCCAAGTGGGGAGGGTCTTCGAGGGACAGGTTTGCCGTGGGACGCCCTCCAAGGTGGGTTTTCGACGTTGTGTCACGGCTAAAACTGGCCGTCGGTTCCGCTGGCAGCTAGAATGAGGTCCGATCCTCATTATCTAAGGCTCCGCAACATCCTGGCAGGTTTTCTTCAGTGGTCAAACTTTTCTGTGCAGTCTTGGCTGGCTGCGTCCTGCCCGGCAGTGTTTTGGCGGCGATTACCATCGACGGAACGCTCGTTGGCGACGAATCGAAATACGGCACCGTCCTCTCGGTGCAGAACACCAACACCCAGTACGGCAATGCCACCAACGGCGATCCGCGGGTTGCCAACGGAGGGTCGGAAATCGATCAGGTATTCGCTCGCGTGGCCGATGGCAGGCTCAGCGTGCTCATCACCGGCAACCTGGAGAGCAATTTCAACAAGCTCAATGTTTTTCTCGATTCGGTTCCGGGCGGGGTGAACCAGATCGTAGGAAGCAATCTGCCGACGCAGGTGGATCCCTTCTGTTGTTCAGGCAGCGGTGCCTTGCAGCGTTTCAATGGTTTGCGTTTCGATGCGGGTTTCGACGCCGATCATTTTCTCACGTTTTCCAATGGGAATCATGTGTTTGGCTCCGGGATCAATATCTGGACCCTTTCTGCGTACTATGCCGATCTCACGCAGGGCACGGGAGGTAACAAGAGCGAGATTGGGTTCCAGCGATTCGCCTCTGGTATAGAGCCCGGCCTGGGCGTCGGCGAGCCAATCGACCAACTCAACAATGGCTGCAGCAGTCCGGCGGATAGGAACTGCTCACCCCCCGAGCATGAATTCGCCGAGCCGATTGACGTGGTGAATGATCCGAACAATACCCGTAACCATCGCAACTTTCTCAATGACATCGATTTGCGGATGGCGATCAATAACAGCAACACCGCTGGGGTTAACGGCGGATCGGGGCCCGCCACGGGCAATCCGCAATCTGTGCAGACCGGCATCGAGTTCTCCATCCCCCTCGCAGTGCTGGGCAATCCCACGTCCGAAATTAAACTCACTGCGTTCATTGGCAACGGTGGCCATAGCCATGTTTCCAATCAGTTTTCAGGCGTTGGTGTTCTGCAAGGGAATCTGGGAAGCCCGGGTACGCTGAATTTGGCAAACATTGCCGGGAATCAGTTCGTTTCGATCCCGGTACCCAGCGGCGACTTCGACGACGATGGCGACGTCGATGGCCGGGATTTTCTTGTCTGGCAGCGAGGCGGGTCATCCTCACCGCTGAGCCCCGCTGACCTGGCATTGTGGCAGGAGCAGTATGGGGCGGCAGAGGGGCAAGTCTCTTCAGCTGTTGCGGTTCCTGAGCCAGAAGGGATCAGCCTGTTTTTCTTGGGACTTTTAGTACTTCTTGGAATATTCAGGCACAATCGCCAGTCTGATGATTCTCAGTTCGCCCAGGAGCCTTGCTAGCTGGCCAATCGATCTTGACCTAATCGCTAGATTGGCACAGATTTTAATCTCGGTACGGCGCGGGAGTTCTCCCCGCGGCAACCGATTCCACATGGCCCAGAAGCCAACTCTCATACTCGGTACTGAATCTGTGCAAATGGAGGTGCACAACTATGAAACGCGAATTGGATCTCGCACGGCAATTACTGCTGGACATTGAATCTCGTGGGCCCGACTGCTCGGTAAGCGTCCTGCGCCCTGACACCACTCACGATAACCAGGAGCGGATTCGGTATCACTTGCGCCTGCTGATCGATGCCGGTCTGCTCAAAGAAGTAGATCGCACGACGGCTGGTATTCCTTGCGTGCGACTTACGCATGATGGCCATGAACTGGTGGAACTCGCCCGGCACGAAAGCTTGTGGCGCGAGGCGAAATGGCTCTGCCAACAGTGTACGGGTGGGTTGTCGCTCACCGTGATTCGCACGTTCCTCGTGCGTCTGGCGACGGGGCCCGCCGGCACACTGCCTCGCGTGCGTAGGCGAACCATCGAACGGCGGCCGCTGGCAGAGCCGGAGCCACTTCGGTATTTGTACCGCGAAGACGCAAGTGAGGTGGTGGACGGGGACCGATATCGCTATGTGCGCATCCGGCCTGATAGGTACGAAGATTTTGATCGGCCGTATAGCTATTTCACGGATTGGGAAGAGGAACCCCGCTTGAATGGAGAATGTGAACCCACGTTTCCGACTCAATTGATTTAAGCAGCGATCCACAGAGATCGGTGATGAATCCGGGGCGCTGCTCTCTAAAAGCAGCGCCCTCTTTTGTTTGAGATAAGAAGAAGGAAAGAACAATGGCACGCTATTCGCGAAACCTCTGCCTTTTAATTTTTGCAATCGTTCTCACTCCGCCATTCTCGGCGCGGTCAGCCAATCTGGAGTCCTCTCCCACAGACATAACGGAAGTTGAGGGTGCGATTGCCTCGGACCAAAGCCCGGCTAACAAGCGAGATGCCGAAGAGGTGGCTCGCGAAGTCTTGCGGTTGCAGGAGGAAATGGGGGGCTCGATCGTCACAGATTTTGCCCTGCCCGAGCGTCGTTCCCCCAAGGTTCCTACGTACGTTCCTGATCCTTCACGTATGGATCCACCCAAGACGTTGTCCCACCCTCAACATAGTTGGGAACCTCAGCTCCCCTCGCCGGTGGCTGCACTTCGTCAGACTGCCTGGCAGCTTGAACAATCGGCACATCTGTTAGAGTCGCTCGATTTGTATTCTCAGGCAGATGCCTTGCGAACCACTGCCACTCGCCTCCGTCAGGATGCACGAAGAATGAAGTCCGAAAAGTCGCATGAAGATTCTGCGGCAGCAGAATAGGCACCTAGCTGGAGGCACACCTGACTCCGGCTATGGGGTACTCTTCCGACTCTTAAGGCTCACGATTCTGGTGTTTGCCGCTCATCCGCCTCACTTAATTGACATTCCGTCTCTCCAGCATTAGCCTAGAGACTGGGCGACAAGGTGGGAATCTGCGTAACTTCCCAGGGGGTACCGACTTCTGTTTAGTTCGGAGGGTCGGTCTTACTGGTATCGGCGGATTCTCCCGCTTTGCCGACACGGTACGGAAGCGAAGTGAACAGAGACTTTTCCGCAATGTCTAAATTTGGTGATTATCTTGTCAAAAATCGGGTGATCGGTCCCGAGCAACTGCAAGAGGCCGAGACGGTGGCAAATTCGCGCCGGCTCACGCTTCAGGAGGCCATTGTGCAGTTGGGCTATGCCGCCCCAGAACAGGTCTGGCGTGCATTGGCCAAGATGCACAAGTATGAATACTACGATCTGAACAGTGTGCCGATTCCTCCGGCGGTGGTGGAACTGGTTCCCGAGTCGGTAGCTCGCGAAAATGCCGTGATTCCATTTTCTGAAGACGACGGCAAGCTGAAGGTGATCGTCAGCAACCCCGAAGACTTCGAAACCTTCGACAAGCTGCAGTTCATCCTCAACCGCAAAGTCGATATCGGTATCGCCACCAAAGAAAGTATTCTCGAAGCGATCAACCGCAACTACGGCCAGATGGATGGTGAGTCGGCCGACTCGATGTTGCAGGAATTTACGGACACCGCGATCGACTTCACTGAAACAGAAGGGGACGACGATACCGGAGATGACGACGTCGTCGACGAGACCAGCGCCCCGATCGTGCGACTTGTGCAGTTGATGATTACCGAAGCGGTGCAGCTCAGAGCTTCCGACATCCACGTCGAGCCGTTTGAAGATCGGGTCCGTATACGCTACCGCATCGATGGCGTGTTGGTGGAACGCGATAGCCCTCCGCGGCGTCTGTTGGGTGCGTTACTCTCGCGTATCAAGATTTTAGCCCGTATGGATATCGCTGAACGCCGGCGCACGCAGGACGGTCGCATCAAGATCACCGCCGGTGGCAAGGAATTGGACTTACGCGTAAGCATGTTGCCCACAACGCATGGCCAATCCTGTGTGATGCGCTTGCTGGACAAGGACAACATCAAGGTGGGTGTCCGGCAGTTGGGACTTTCTGAGAGTGACTTTCGCAAGTTTCGTAGCTTAATTCGCCGACCCAATGGCATTTTCCTGGTTACCGGCCCGACTGGTTCCGGCAAAACAACGACCCTCTACGCGGCGCTGAACGAGTTGAATCGGCCCGATCGCAAGATTATCACGGCCGAAGATCCGGTCGAATACTATCTGCCTGGCATCAATCAGGTGGAGGTCCGTCACAATATCGGTTTGGACTTTGCTCTGATCATTCGCGCAATGCTGCGGCAAGCCCCGAACGTCATCCTAGTGGGCGAGATGCGCGATCACGAAACTGCCTCGATGGGTATTCAAGCGTCGCTCACCGGTCACCTTGTCTTCAGTACCTTGCACACCAACGATGCACCGGGCGCGATCACACGTATGGTCGACATGGGCGTGCCGGCTTACCTGGTGGCAGGCAGCATCATTGGCATTCTGGCTCAGCGTCTTGTGCGGGTGGTTTGCACCAAGTGCAAACATCCTCATACACCTACTGACGGCCAGCTCGAAGCAGCGGGGATCACCCCCGAGCAGGCCGCGTCAGCAACCTTCATGAAGGGCCAAGGCTGCTCTCATTGCGGAAAGAGCGGTTACCGCGGTCGGTTGGGCATTTTTGAACTCATGATGATGAATTCCAAAGTGCGCGAACTTGCATTCGCCGGAGCCTCGACTGCCGACATCCGCAAAGCAGCTATCAAAACTGGAATGACAACCCTGTACGACGACGGAATTCGTAAAGCGCTCCAGGGCGTCACGACTCTTGAAGAGGTATTCCGCGTCGCCAAACGTACAGAAAACTAATCGTGTCGCAACGCGACACACGGAACAAGCGTAAAGCCGAGTTGCAACGCAACAAAAGATATAAAAAGGTAGCCGTGTTGCTACGCAACACTGGGAATCATTATGGGCACAATCCTAATTGACAAACTGCTCTCCGCCCAAGTCAAGCAGGGAGCGAGCGACTTGCATATCACAGTGGGCCAACCACCCGTGTTGCGCTTGCACGGGCATTTGCAGAAGCTCAAGACGAAAGTTCTCGAACCTGCCGACACCATGGGGCTGATGAAGAGCATCACGCCGGACCGCTGCCAGCAGGAATTTCAAGAAACGGGAAGTACCGACTTCGGCTTCGCTTTTGGCGATCAGGCCCGCTTCCGCGTGTCGATCTTCCGCCAGCGGGGCAATGTAGCAATGGTGTTGCGGCAGATTCCAGTGCACCTGATGAGCATGGAGGACCTCAAAATCCCCCCTGTGTTCAAAGACCTCATCATGCGGCCTCGTGGGTTGATTTTGGTGACCGGTCCGACGGGATCGGGTAAATCGACTTCGCTCGCCGCGATGATCGATTTCATCAACTCGACGATTGACCACCACATTATCACGATTGAAGACCCCATCGAGTTTTACCATGATCATCGCAAATCGACGATCAATCAACGTGAAGTGGGGGTCGACGTTACGTCGTTCGCCGAAGCGATTCGTCGCGCTTTGCGTCAGGATCCCGACGTGATTCTCGTCGGTGAGTTGCGCGACCTCGAAACCATTGAAGCCGCCATCACCGCGGCGGAAACGGGCCACGTCGTGTTCGGTACGCTGCATACCAGTAGCGCCGCCGGCACGATCAATCGTATTATCGACGTCTTTCCCACGAACCAGCAGGACCAGATTCGCACCCAATTGGCCAGTTCGATCATCGGGATTCTAGCCCAGCAGCTGATTCCTCGAATCGGCGGGGGCCGCGTGGCTGCTTTCGAGACGCTGGTCGTCACGCCGGGCATTGCGAATCTGATCCGCGAGAACAAGATTTTCCGCATCACCTCGTCCATTCAGACGGGTGCCAAGCATGGGATGAAACTGCTCGACGATCATTTGTTCGAACATTGGAAGAACGAGATCGCCACGAAAGAAGACGTCCTTGCCAAAGCCAACGTTCCCGAAGAACTAGCCCGCCGAATAGCCGCCGCCGAACGCGGAGTGTTCGACGAACCCGAACCGGGCGAAGAAGGGTAAGCTTTGAGTTATGATTTATGAATGATGACCGTGTGACGCGTTGCGTCGCGACTAACGACTAACGACTAACGACTAACGACTAACCACTCACCACTCACCACTCACCACTCACCACTCACCACCAACCACCAACCACCAACCACCAACCACTCACGACAATCCATGGCCTTACGCAAAATTGGACAAATCCTGGTTGACCTCGGATACATATCCGATGAGCAGCTTGAAACGCTGGTCGAAGAACAAGAGCAACGCCCTGGCCAGCTCTTGGGCCAGGTTGCCATGGACATGGGTCTGGTGAACGACGAGCAGTTGGTTCAGGCTCTTGGCGAGCAAATGTCGCTCCGCACGGTTTCCTTGGGTGATTTGACGATCGCCCCCGAGGCCCTGGAAAAGGTCACCGAGCCGATGGCTCAGATGTATCGCATCATTCCCATCGAGTTCGAAGACAACACCCTTACGATCGCCATGTGCGATCCGCAGAACTTGAGTGTCCAGGACGAGCTCCGCACCTTTCTGGGCTACAACATCAAGGTGGTCGTGGCCACCGAACCCGCCGTGCTGGCTGCCCTCGACCGCTACTACGGTGAGAACACTGAGAGCGTGGAAAGCATCGTTCACGATCTCGAAGAGGATAGCGATCTGGCGGCCGCCGTGGCCGCGGCCGAGGGCAACACGGTCGACCTGGCCAGCGTCGAGGCGATGGCCGACAGTGCCCCGGTCCGCAAACTGCTGAACATGGTGCTGCTGCTGGCGATCAAGGATCACGCGAGCGACTTGCATTTCGAACCGTTCGAAGACGAATTCCGCATCCGCATCAAGGCCGACGGCGTGTTGTACGAAATGGTGCCTCCGCCACGCCATCTCGCATTCGCGATCACCACTCGTATCAAAGTGATGGCCAATCTCGACATCGCCGAACGTCGCATGCCGCAGGACGGTCGTATCGAACTCACCGTGGGTGGCCACCCGGTCGACTTGCGCGTGAGTGTGCTTCCCACCATGTTTGGCGAGAGCGTCGTCATGCGAGTGCTCGACCGCTCGGTCGTTTCGCTCGACCTGGAAAAGGTCGGCATGAACAAAGAATTGCTCGCCACATTTCGCGATGTGATCTCCAAGCCCAATGGCATCGTGCTCGTGACCGGGCCCACCGGATCGGGCAAAACCACGACGCTCTACTCGGCCCTCAACGAGCTGAATACGATTGCAGACAAATTGATCACCACCGAGGACCCCGTCGAGTACGACATGGAGGGCATTGTGCAGGTGCCGATCGACGCATCCATCGGGAACACCTTTGCGCAATGTCTGCGGTCGATACTTCGGCAGGACCCCGACAAGATTCTTGTCGGCGAGATCCGCGATCTGGAGACCGCCGAGATCGCCGTCCAGGCCTCCCTCACGGGTCACATGGTGTTCAGTACGCTGCACACCAACGACGCTCCCAGCACGATTACCCGTATGAAAGACATGGGGGTTCCGACGTTCCTGATCACGGCGACGGTCGAGGCGATCCTGGCCCAGCGTCTGGTGCGCCGCGTGTGTACCAAATGCCGCGAGGAATATGTCCCCTCCAAGGAAATCCTCGACGATTTGGAGGTTTCCGCCGCAGATTTGAAGGGAAAGAAATTTTATCGTGGCTCCGGCTGCGAAAACTGCAACAATACAGGATATAAGGGGCGGGTGGGACTTTTCGAACTCATGATCATGAATAACGAGCTGCGGGAGATGATCATGAAGAACGCTTCAACCGACGAACTCCGCAAGGCTGCCCAGAAGGCCGGCATGAACACGTTGCGAGATGCCGGCATGAAAGTTGCTTTCGAAGGAATCACCACCCCCGAGGAAGTTGTCCGAGAAACGATTATTGAAGGATAGTGGATGGTGGCGAGTGACTGGTGGTTAGTGGCATGAAATCAAGCCACTCACCACTCACCACTCACCACCCACCACCTAAACGCCATGCCAACTTTTCAATTTGAAGCGATGGATTCGACCGGCGCTGAGATCAAAGATGTGATCGAAGCGGCGACCGAGGAAGATGCCCAAGCCACTATTCGGCAGATGGGTTACTTCGTCACGAAGATATCCGTCAAAAAGGCACGAAAGAAATCCGAGACAGGCCCCGGCAAGAAAAAGCGGGGGTTCGTCTTCGGCGGCGTGAAATCGAAAGACCTCACCGCCTTCACCCGCCAACTATCGATTCTCCAGGATGCTGGCCTGCCGATCCTGCGGAGCCTGCGAATCCTCGGCGAACAAGCCAAACCAGGTCGTCTCAAATACTCGCTCGAAGACACCTGCGAATTCATTGAAGCGGGCGATACCCTCTCGGAAGCCATGGCAAAGTGCCCCAAGGCCTTTGATCGGTTGTATGTGAACATGATCAAAGCGGGCGAAGCGGGTGGTGCGCTGGAAGTGATTCTGCAGCGTCTGGCAGACTTCAAGGAACGGAGCGAATCCCTCAAGCGCAAAGTCAAAGGGGCGATGATCTACCCGATCGTCGTCGTGACCGTGGCCGTCGGTATTTTGACGTTCATCATGATCAAGATCGTGCCGAGTTTCCAGGCGATTTTCGATGATTTCGAGCTTGATCTCCCGGCAATGACCGTTTACCTGATCGCATTTTCCAACTGGTGCGTCAATTACTGGTATCTTATTCCCGGGGTGCCGATTGCCGTCTGGCTCACGATCAAACTCATCCGCAAATTCAAAGCGGGCCGCATGGGCTGGGATCAGTTCGCCATCAAGGTGCCGATCTTCGGGCAGTTGATCGAAAAGAACATCATGGCTCGCACCTCGCGAACCCTGGGGACGCTCATTTCCTCCGGCGTGCCGATTCTCGAAGCCTTGAACATCACCCGCGAGACCGCCGGCAATGCCGTGTTTGAGAAACTGTATGCCCGCATCAGCGAGCGTATCCGCGAGGGTGACGCGATTGCCCAGCCGATGAAGGAATACTCCAAACTTAGCTTCCACCCGGTTGCCGCCTTTTTCTGGTTCTGCTTCATCGGCGGGCCCGTGGGAATTTTGATCTACATGATGAAATACCGCCAACGGGTTGTCGATGACATCGTGGTGAACATGGTCGACGTCGGCGAAGAGACGGGCGAACTCGATACGATGCTCTACAAGGTGGCCGATACCTACGACGAAGAAGTCGCCGTCCTTACCGACGGCCTGACGAAGCTGATGGAACCCTTGTTGATCCTGTTCCTCGGCGGTGCCGTCGGCTTCATCGTCATCGCGCTGTTCATCCCGCTGGTGGAACTAATCAACGGACTCACGGGATAGGGCGGAAGTTGCGAGCAGAGAGCTGCGAGGCGCGAGAAATTCTTCTTTATTCGCCCCTCGTAACTCAAAACTCGCGCCTGTCTCTGTTCTATTCCGCTACAATTAACTGCGCTGGCACCACAAAGTGTCCACTGCCAAAGGGGGTGAGAAATACCTCTTGAGAGGGGTAAAACTCGCATTTTGAGACGTTTCCTGCCTTTGCGAAGTAGTTTTGGCACCCCTGGGCTGGAAACGCCTCGCTAGTGGCCTTGCGCACGTGATTTGCACTTAATTCAACCAGTTTATCAGGAGATAGAGCGATGGGATGGAAAAACGAAATGAGTTGTGAGTTACGAGCTTCGAGCTTCGAGTATTATCGAGCCGGGTCGTCCCGACCCCGGTCGAGCTTCCCTAGCGCGCCTCGCCACTCGCAACTCGCAAATCGCGGCTTCACCCTCACCGAGCTATTGGTCGTGATCACGATCATCGCGATCCTGGCCAGCCTGATTACCGCCGGGGCGGTCAACGCGCTCAACGCCGCCAAACGTGGCCGGATCTCACTGGAGATTAATCAACTGGGGCAGTCGATGGAGGAGTTCAAGAATCGGTACAACGCTTACCCGCCGAACGGGATGAACGACGGTACGAATGTACTTGCGATAAATGACTTTGTTCGCGCATTTCGTAAAGCATTCCCGCGTCATCAAGAACATGAAAACTTGATTCGAGCCTTGGCAGGCGCTAATCTGACATCGGCTACTGGTGAGCCATCCTTATTAGATGGAGGGATGACTTCTGCAGAAGCTATCTACTTCTGGCTAGGAGGATTCAGCGAGGACCCACTGTTTCCACTATCCGGACCTGGAGGACCGGCTTTTGATCCTTCTACTACTGCTGGTGAGGTACTAGAGAGTCGTAACCGAATTTATGAATTTGATTTGGGCCGACTTGGGCCCAGGAATGATGCGGGTGTGTTTAACGCTACTGATCTTCCAAATCCAGGACCTGGCAGATTCATTACATATGTAAATCCTCTGAGTACGGGTGGCCCGAGATTACGTATAAATTTATGGACTTATAATCCGTCAGGTTCGCAGCAACCATACATATACTTTGATGCATCACGTCATGATCCAGTTGATTACGATCTGAACCTTGCGGGTACAGATGTGCAATTGAATAGGAATGCAAATTCTTCCTTGAAGTCGGATTATCTCAATAGTGATCTTGAATTCATATTCGGCATCAAAAAAGTTCGTGAAGGTAAGGCTAACGCAGTTAACCCCCAGGATATTGTTTATGTTAACAAGGGCAAGTTTCAAATTCTTCATTGTGGTTTAGATGACGCTTGGGGTGCTGAAATGCCGGCATCTGCGACCGATCGTAAAGGATTTTGGGCATTCAACACCGATCAATTTGGTGTGAACGTTAATGTCTTCCCCACGGGCCCCTTTACAGGCGACATCGCGGATACGCTGACCAACTTCACCCCCGGCACGTTGGAGAGCGCGCAAGAGTAATGTTTGATTTAGGATTTATGATTGATGATTTTGGAAATCGCGAGACGCGAGTTGGTTCGCGGCGACGCTCGCTCTCTGTACATCATCAATCCGAAATCAGCAATCAGACTTCTTTCCCTGTCCCCTGTCCCCGGTCCCCTGTCCCCCGCTTGGGCGTCACGCTCATCGAGCTGTTGATCGCTGTGGCAATTATTGCCACGTTGAGCGCGGTCTTTTTGGGTGCTTCCCGCGCAGCGATGGAAAGTGCCCGCGCAGCCCGTACCAAAACGACGATCGCAAAACTGCATACGCTGCTAATGGAGCAGTATGCGAGTTATGAGACTCGGACTGTGGATATAGATATTCCAACTAGTGCAGATCCTCAAGTTCGAAAAGATCTGTTGACCCTTGGCCGTCGTGAATTGATGAAATATGAGATGCCCGATCGTTGGAGCGATGTGGACCTTCTTGCCAATCCACTCAATAAGCCGATTGGGACTGTACAAAGTTCTCGAGATCGATCTACGGTGGTGCTGAAGAATGTACCGGCTATAGCAAGGATTTATTACCGTAGGTTTGAACGTGCGTTAATCAACACGAACAACGATTTAGATAAAGTAAACGCAAATGGCAGTGCCGAATGTCTCTATTTAACCATCATGTATCTTACTGGTGACGGGGAGGCTCGCACATTGTTTAATTCGCAAGACATTGGCGACACCGATGAGGATGGCGCTCCTGAGTTTCTTGACGGCTGGGGCAACCCAATCCGTTGGATTCGCTGGCCGGCTGGATTTGCAGAAAGATCACCACTTATTTTTCTTGACGCTCCAGACAAGTTGTTAGATCCATATGAACGCGATCCACCGCCTCCCAGTCCCCCTCCCCTTGCATTAAATGCATCCAACTATCCTGCTGTATTAGTGCCTTTTGTTGATCGGTTGCGGAACAGCAATTCTGCTTTTCTCTTGGTTCCGCTAGTGTTCTCAGCTGGTCCCGATGGGATCGGTGATATGAGTACTCGAATTGATAGCATTTCCGATCCTACCCTTAGCGATCCGTATTATCTTGATCCGTATGATCTGGACTTGACTTATGGGGGATTTCAATTTGGTTCGACGGGTGATAATCCTAACGACCCTGACGGCGAGGACAACAGCATCGACAACATCCATAACCATTTGATTGATAATAGGTGAGGCGCTAGGCGTTAGTAGTTAGGCGCTAGTCAGAGAAGAGAGAAACTAGCAAAAGAGCGAACAGAAAAAAACGACTGACTAGTGTCCAGCGCCTAACAACTAGCGACTGATTGAAAGGGGCAGAGAGAAGAGGAACAGAACGATGAAAACAATAAGCCTTATGAGCTATGAGACGCGAGTTACGGGTAAGAATTCCTTACCCACCACTCACCACTCACCACTCACCACTCACCACCCCGTCCCCCGTCCCCGGTCCCCCGTCCCCTCGCTGGGCATGACCCTCATCGAATTGATGGTCGTCGTGGTGATCCTGGTGACGCTGGTTGCCGGTGTGTTGCCGTTGGTGTCGCCCAACAATGATGCCCGCAAGATTCGCGAGACATCTCGTTCACTCCAAACTTTTATGACGGCAGCACAAGTCAATTCAGCTCGCACAGGTGGCTCCGGAAGTGGCATTGGTTTTCGCGAAACCAGCATTGGAAGCGGAGTTGCAGTAGAGATATTCCATGTTAAGCGGCCACCAATTTATGGTGGTTCGAGTTACGAATCTCGGGCGGCTATTGCGCTGGCTGCCAGCCCCACTAGATATGGCCCTACTTCGGGTCCTCCAGCTCTTCGGGTTCCGGGCGGTAACGGTGGATCGCGTCTTGGAAAAAAATACTATGGTGCCCAGCTCTATGCCGTGAGGACTCAATTGGCGACCAATGCCAATGGGGATCCGCTCCCCCCCGGCATGATCCGTATAGGAGATGTTATTCACGTTGAAAAGAAGCGATTCAAGATTGTCGATGACCCGCGTAATGGCGAAGATCAAATATCTGGAGCAGGTCAGTCGAAAGTCAGTTACATCGCTCCCTCGCAACTAGCCAATTACTCTCTTATTTGTGTTTGGATGGATGAAGTGGAACAGGGGATTGGGAAAGTACCTCCTTTGGTCACAGTTCCATCTGGAGAGCGATATTTTATCGTTCGCCAGCCCTCAAATCAAAATGCGCTAGGTATCAGCGCCCAGCCAGCTTACCAATTTCCTGCTGGGATTGCGATCGATTTTAATGCGTCTGGTTACGAAAGTAACGGCGTTTTAAATTTCTTCGTCTTAGATCCTGGACCCCCTGCTCCCGTTGTTCCTAGTAGTGTAGAAATTCTTTTTTCGGCTAATGGAGGAATAGACTCTCTCACATTTAACGGAAACCCGATTACTGATTTTGATCGAGTGTTTTTGCTCGTGGGACGAGTTGAGAATGGTGCGTTAGGGAGACCTCTGGCGTACAACGAGAATTGCCCATGGTATCTTGATCGGAACGCCTCCGACGAGGAACTTATTACCAAGCGGGAAGAAATCAACTGGCTCAACCCCGAAAGCCGCTGGTTGATGATGGAGAGAGCCGGTAACCGCCTCACCGTGACAGAGAATGCTCTGGTTGATCCACGGAAAGATCCTGTCTACAAAGACATCTACGCAACCAACAAAGCAACGGCCAACTCCGCCAAAGCCGTTCAAATCGAGCACGCCCACGAGTTGGCGCATGGTCACAGCGAGGGGGATAGGCAATGAGGCGAGAGAGAGGGATAGTTACGAGTTACGAGTTTCGAGTTTCGAGTGGGAGATTCCTACTCGCGCCTCGCGCCTCGCGCCTCGCAACTCGCACCGCGATCACTCTGATTGAAATCCTCATCTCGATGTTCGTGCTGCTGTTTGGGCTGATGGGGGTGGCGGCGATCTTTCCCGTGGCTAATCATTACCTCGTGCAAGGCGATCAAAAAGCCCGCAGTGATCAATTAGCGAGCAATGCCTTCGCTCAGATCGAGGCACTGGGGATAATGAATCCTGAAACATGGCTTTATGGCGCTGCGGTGCAGCCTCCTACTGCAACAGCTGCCACGAATCCATTTCAATTCATTCGATCGCGAACGGCACCCAGCCCGGGAACTTTTGGTGTCCCAATTCCCCCGGTTACAAACCCAAATAATTCTCATCCAGGCTTTGTATTTGTGATCGATCCCATGGGAACTGCCGCAGGAATATCCGGGGGTGTCCTTCAAATTGATGTATTCCCCTATGGTGCCCAAAACCTGGTTCCGTCGTTCAGCAATCCATGGTTGAACCCATCATCTGGCTTTCTAGGTCTAGCTGGTAATCGGTTCCCCGTAAGGCGAGTAACACTACCAGCCTTTGATCCAAATTTGGCTTTTGCTACCCCAGACAAGGTCAAGCCTATTCTAATAAATGGTGCTGAAACAATATTTAGCCTCCGCGACGATCTAGCCGTCGAATTGCCAGACGAGAGTGACCGTCCGGCAATCCAGCGGTGGAGCACGGTTGATATCAATCCTGCCACCGGCAATCCTAACAACACACCCAACGATCCCTCCGACGATATGCTTCTCACGCGGCAATACAAGGGCGATTATTCCTGGCTGGCGACGGTGGTACCCACCAACTATCAAGCTCTATTGGGTATGCAGCCTGCAGAGCGATACACCGACCATTTGTACGATGTGTCGGTCGTCGTTTTTCATAAGCGAGACTTCTTACCTTCAGCGAGCGCGTCTGGGATTTCTGGCAGCGAACGACTAATCTCCGCCGAGTTTCTCAATCAAGGGGAGCTGGCAATCTATTCAACTAACGCAAATAATTCTCAAGCCCAAGACGAAGTTGATTTAGCCGTCGATGACATTCGTGCTACCAACTGGCTTTGTGTTATGGGAGTAAACCAGATTAACGGTCAGTTCTTAATGAAATGGTACCGCATCCTCGCTATGGATGAAGAAACAGAACAGTTAATCACAAATACTGGAACAAACGCTGACGGCAAACAGGGCCGCTTACTTATGGTGACCGATGGCGGCGATTGGCCTCTTGGGCCTCTTGATAACAATGGTTTTCCGAGAGGATGGCAGAACCTGCAGGTTGCCATCCTGCCAGGCGCGATCCACGTGCAGACGCGTGTGTTGCCGTTAGGTTTGTGAATGTTGTGAGTGAAAAGAGGGGGACAGGGGACAGGGGACAGGGAGAAGAGCACAGCCGCGATGCTACGCATCGCCGGAAATGAAGAGAACCATGATGAAAAAGCACATTAAAAAATACCGGTTGGATTTCTTTACCCCAGCCCGCGCTATATCCCCGTCCCCTCCCGATTCCCGCCGCGGTATTTTGCTCCTGGTGATTCTGGGCCTGTTGACGCTGTTTTTGTTCATCGGCACGGCCTTTGTCGTATCGACCAACCAGTTTCGCCTGGCCAATCGCAGCTACCAGCAAGTCGGCAATGAAGAAAACCTCTCGGCGACTCAGCATGGTTTCCTCGACGAGGTGCTCAATCAACTCATCCGCGACACGAACAACCAGAACTCGGTGCTGAGGTATCACAGCCTGCTGCGGGATTTGTATGGGACGGAGGGATTTACCGCGACTATCGTCAATGTGAATTGGGCCGGTGGTGCTCTTTCTACAACAGGGGGCCAGATGATCGAGTTCCAGCTTACCGCCATTCGAGACATGTTGGGTAACCCGATTCAAAACGATACAGTCACTGGCATTGATGGTAAGTTCAACGGACTCTTGGTGACGTTTCTTGGTTCTGGTTCTGTAGGACCTGAATTAAATGGAAGAACGACACCTATCGTCAGTTCTTACAAGATTGATCCTAACAATCCATTGTCGAATTTGATAATCCGTGTATTGTCTCCGACTCTGTCAGACGGCTCACAGCTGACAAGTCTGGCTAGTTTTGCCGATCTCGATGGAACCCAGATCGTGGTAAACGGTCGGCCGTTCAATGGCACGGGGGTGGGGTATGATCCGAATGTCAACACACCAGGAGTTCAGAAACTTGGCATGGTTGAAACGGTCAATGGCACGTCGCGCTTACTCGCTCTCATGCCCAACGCATTATTCTTTGACGTGACAAATGATCCTAATGGCGGCGCGGTCAATTCGAACTATTTTGGTTTTACTGGTTTCCCCATTCCGCTGAAACTGCGTCCTTTCGACGGCCAAGGTGGCAGTGACGAGTCGTATGACGCGCCCGATTTCCAGAATATGTTTCTGGCGTGGAGTCCGCCGAGTCCAGGTGAGAAAGGGAACCCTTCACTTACCCCCTACCAGTTGGTTGATCCGTGGTTAGATGGGATTCTTGGGTTTAACCCTGCAACAAATGGCAACGATGATAGACCGCTTGTGCTTCCTTCGTTTCATCGTCCTGCCATGCTCAACTTCTGGGCCAATCATAGTGATTTTCAAGCTAACCTCGGTGACCCAGTTACCAATTCCTCTTTAGGACTTGTTGCAAATGCGTCTTTGCTTCGAAAGATTATGCTGCGGCCCAACTGGCACGACCATCCACAATTCACAGGGAGTAATCCGGAGTTTGCCGCATCAAACAACGACGGCGACCGACTTGCCCATATGATCTTTGGTCCCTGGGATGTGGACAACGATCGTGATGGTATACGCGACAGTGTATGGGTCGACTTCGGCGCCCCGATTATCGCCGGTCCCGATGGCAAACTCGTAAAACCGTTGGCGGCGATCCTGGTGCTCGATATGGATGGTCGGTTGAATGTGAATGCTCATGGGACGCGGGAATTGGCAGGCATCGGCAACTCAACCTCCCCTACGGGTTCGCTATCAGGAGTGGCGTGGAACGCCGCACCTCGCGGGCAGGCTTTTGGTCCGGCCGAGATTATTCTACCGCAGGCAATCGTGAACAATCGCTTCGACGAACTTCTGGAGGGAGACAATGTCAGCGGAGTCAGGTTTGATGGTCGTTACGGAGGCGGTCCAAATCATGAGCCGGGGATCGATGATAGGTTTGATCTTGCCTCGCAACTCAAGTTGCAGGGATATCCCACTGCGTCTGTTCTGCCGCGAAGCAGCTTTGGCACTCTCCCCGATTTGAGAGCCCGCTATGCGATGGGGCTTAACGATTTAGGCCAATCGATTACTGATTTTAATGCAACGAATAGCAACTTTGATCGACTCACCAACGACAACCCCTACGAACTCGATCTCTCTGCAAAAGGTCCACGCGGAACAGGAACTAGCATCGATAACCCCTTCTCACTGGCAGAATTGGAGCGCATCCTGCGTGCTTATGACATTGACTCGCCAACTTTACCGCCACGGTTGTATCAACTCTTGACAGATGGCAGCATTCCAGGAATTGATGAGATCAACAATTGGCGTTTCATGCTGACGACTGACAGTTACGATCTACCGGAGCCGGGATTTCAGTTGCCGGAGTGGGTAAAACAAAGCAGGACCAATTTGCCTACTTTTAAGAGTGCAATGGGCCGCGAGCCCGTGAATGCCACGTTTGCCGACTTGATCGAGTACCGTCTGCGCGCTGGTTTTAGCATGTCTCACACCAATGGAGTACTATCACCGGCAGATCAACAAACGATCCGCAGTCAAATGGCTCAGCTCATCTCACCTGAGATGATGGCGGGGCTCAAGCTGCATCTCAATCGTCCCCTGGGCAACGGCCGGGATGACAACGATAACGGTGTCGTGGATGAACCTGGTGAGTTTTTTGATGCCAATACCAATGGCACTTATGATCCCGGGGAAGAACCAAGCGGTTGGTTGATCGACGAAACCCGAGCTGGAATTTCACCGTCGCCGCCCACTAATGATTTTGAAGACAGCACCTTTACCAAATACCACGATTCGTATGACCGAAATGGCGATGGAATCATCGACGCTACCGAACAAGGACTGAATCAACCAAGCAATTTGAATGGTTTGGTCAACCTCCATAATTACCGCCGCCAACTCCTGGCCCGGCATTTGTATGTGATGGCCATGGCAGTGGTTGATCCCTTGCCAACGAACGCTTCGGCCCAGGACAAACAAGATCGTGCGCGGCGATTGGCCCAGTGGGCGATCAATGCCGTCGATTTTCGCGATCCGGACAACATCATGACTGCGTTTGAATATGATGTAGATCCGTTCGACGGTTGGCAAGTGGATGGCGATTTAGCCACCATTTCAGATTGGACAGGCAGCGACGGTAATCCCAACACGAACGACGACCCCGGTGGGGTTGTCTGGGGCGCCGAACGGCCAGAACTGGTCATGACCGAGACGCTCGCCTGGCACGACCGGCGCACCGAAGGGGGCAAGGGAGAGAATCCCGATCCTGACGAACAGGACGGCTCAGCCACTTCGAATAAGCCGGGGTCAGTGGACGACGACAAGGATCGCTACGACCGCAGCTACGATCAACGCGAGCGGCCGGTCGGAGCGGCGTTTATTGAACTGTACAACCCTTGGTCACCCGCGCCCGGAGCCAATGCTGATACGCATTTTGTCGATAACAACGGCAACGATTGGGGGGTGAATCTGGCAGCAGTCGACCGTTTGACTGGCAATTCTCCCGTGTGGCGGATGAGCGTTTACCAGACCAGGCGTGTAGAGGGGGATCCCTTGAACCGAATTGCCGGGCCGGACAAAGACCCCGATGATTTGGACAACCAGAATGTCCCTTCGACCATCGATCGCAGCATTTATTTCGCCGGGTTTGATCCCGAAGCTAGAAATGCCACCTGGGATCGGGACGGTGTCGCGTTCTACAACGATCTTCAGAACAACGCGGTTCCTACCGTGCGCCCTGGACGTTACATGGTGGTGGGGGCCGGCAAATCCACGGGGGCTGGCGAATATTTGGCAGAAATGGGCGCAAGGACCGGGTCGCGGACTTCCAACCGGGGCATCATGCTCAATACTCCAGCTTCTCCCAATGCTACCAATGCCGTTTCACTGCGGGGTGCCAATGGAACGACGGTGATGGATCCAGCCAACTTTCCGGTCGAATCACCAGCAGATGCTGCCTTACCACCAATTCCCGGAGTCAACCGACCGAGTGTGGCCGACGTCGCCATTATTGATCAGCCCCGGCGGTTTTCCGTTTCTGAGCCCGCCAGCGGATATCCCGACAATTGGGCAGGGAGTCGCTGGAACCCAACCAGTGGGCCGAACGGGCAGTACGAACCGGCCTACATTGATATTCCTCTGGACGACCAACGGACCAACGCCAGTGGCGGTGGTGGAATCGGGGCTGGTGCTGGTCGCGGTCGCGGCGGGATTGGAGCTCCAGGAGACCGCAAAAGCCGCACCTCATCATTCCGCGATGGGGAAACTCGTCTTTCGCTGCCCGGACAAGGGGGTGGAGGTGGCGGAATTGGTGGTGGAGGAGGGGGTGCTCCGTCAGATTCCGAACAGGCCCGCCGTACCATTCCCGGTTTCAGTTGGATTTACCTGCAACGATTGGCCAACCCGCTATTGCCTTGGAATCCTCCTACAGGTCAACCCGGCCACCGCGCTAACGAGCCGATCAATCCTTACCGCACGGTCGACTCGATGGGAATCAACGTCACGGTGTTCAACGGTTTGAGAGATATGGAAGAGCTCCGGACCAGTGCGGATGAGAATCCTCTACAGTTTCGCAATAACTTTGCCGTCGACACGTTTGCCAGCGTGCAGCGCGGCAGGGTCAACAACCCCACCGATCCCGCGTTGCGCTTGAGCGACCTGCAGTCGCGGGCCGCCTCTCCCAGACGTCGCGGCGGACCGACCGATCCCGATGCTGCTCCGCAAACAAACCAACCAGCAGAGAATCTCTGGAATCCTGAAGGGATCGGAATTTCGTCGAATGCTGTTGGCGGCTACTTCAGGAATAAGGCGGGCAATGGCTTTGGTGCCGAAGGGAATCCTCCCGCTAATTCACACAACTTCAATGGGATTCCGGATCATACGCTGGGATTCTTGAACGAACCGTTCCGCAATCCAACGCCGGCCACTCCCGATCCGGTGCGCGATCGTGTGGTTCCCGAGCAGCCGTTTCCCTGGATCGATTGGAACAACCGACCGTTTGCCAATGCGGGCGAGTTGATGCAGGTCCCCATGCGGCGAAGCTCGCAACTCTTGCAGACGTTTTCGTTTATCACCTCAGCGGGTAGTACCCCTGAAAAATATGATGGCAATGTGGCGGAGATCAAGCTCTCCACCACACTGGAATACATCCTGGACGGCCCCTTTGGCCATTTGCTCAACTACTTCCGAACCAAAGCGGATTCTCAGAACAAAAGCATTGCCGGACTTTATCGAGTGCTCGATCTGGTGGAAGTCCCCAGTCGATATGTGGGTACCGAGACTTGGCTCACACCCTCGACATTCGGCAATACAGCGGCTCCTGCTCCAGGACCGGTAACCCAATCGACTGATCCCCGCTACCAATGGCAGCCCCCGTTTAATCGGATTTTTAGTAGACGCGAACCGGGTAAGGTGAATCTCAACACGATCGCGATGAAGGTGCCATCAAATTCGGCAAGAGGGGGTAAGGCCGTATGGGACGCGATCTATCAAGGAAACACCAAGCGCAATGGCACTGGCGACGCAAAGGCACATGTTGGACCTGACGATGATGACTTCTTCCTGGCGCGGAGAGGTTATTGGAGCGATACCACAGGACCTGGGACAGGTTCAAAGGTCGACGACAACGCCTTACTCAACAAAGACTTTCCGACGTTGTTTGCCAATCCGTTCCGGGCAGCAGATACAGGCGACCTGGTACCGCTGACGCAAATGGTGCGCGTCTCTTTGGATAGCACTTTGCTGCGAAGTTTCAATGGCACCGCCGGCGCGTCACCACAGGCCCAAGGGGAACCTTTTTGTTCAACGACTTCTCCGCAGAACTATCACAATTCGTTCCGCAATCCGTACTACCGCTACGCCCCCGTTACACGGCTCAAGAGCATGACCACGACGCGCTCGAACGTGTTTGCCGTCTGGATCACGGTCGGATTCTTTGAAGTCGAGGAGCTAAATGATTCAGATCACGCGCCGATATTGGCAAGATATGGTTCAGGTGCTGGAACCTTAGTAGATGCCAGGACAGACCCACTATTTGCGAGAGTATACCCGGACGGTTACATGTTTACCAAAGAGGCGGGGAGCGATACGGGGCAGGAGGTTCGTGTGCGGCAGTTTGCGATTGTGGACCGCACGATCCCCGTCGGCTTCCAACCGGGAGCGAATCACAATGTGAAGGAGACGATTCGGCTGAAGAGGGAAATTGAGTAGTGGTTAGTGGTTAGTGGTTAGTGGTTAGTGGTTAGTGGTTAGCCGCGCCCCGACGGCGAGCCTAGCGAGGCACGAGGGAAGCGAGTGGGAATGCGGAATTCGGATTGCGGAATGCGGAATGAGAAGATAAGGAAATCTTAGCCACGGATTGGCACGGATTAAACACGGAAAGCGGATCAGTCATCCGTGTTTAATCTGAGTTCATCCGTGGCTAGAAAAGAATTAAACATAAGATAACAGAGGTAACAGAGATTATAAAATACTGTCACTCCTGTTGATCAATGAGAAGAATGTAAGCCACAGAGATCTCAGAGGACACTGAGAGAATCAATGTAGAGATGTTGGCCACGAGAAGCACGTGATGGCACGAAGAGTTTTTTGTGTTTTTTGTGGCAATATTAAGAAAGGAATTAGAGGGAGGTTTTAGCCACGGATTGGCACGGATTAAACACTGATAGCGGATTATTCATCTGTGTTTCATCCGTGGCTCAAAAAATGTGGATAAGGATAGCGAGTGGCAACAATAGACGACTTTTTAACTTATTCCGCACTCCGAAATCCGCATTCCGAAATTCATTTGACACCCCCAAAATTCCTAGGGAAAATGGAACTATTAGCCAGAACGGGTCACCGGAAGCCCGCTGGTGTATCAACTGAGAGAGGCACTTCTATGCGTTCGTTTATGAGCAACCATACTATGTCCCTGGTCCCTGCTATGCGCCGTCAGTTCGTGAAGCTGGTGCCAGTTCTAGCTGTACTCACTCTGGCAGGCTTGCCGGCTTCTGTCCGCGCCGATCTGATCGTTGCGGGAGATACCAGCCCCGCAGCCAATACGATCAGCGATGCTGGTGGACCGATTGGTGCTGATCTGATTATTGGCGATACGGGGGTTGCTGGTTTGTTCATGGATAGCGCTCCTCCACTGTTCGGCGTCTTAATGCCGATTGAATCTCCCAACGGCATCATCGGCAATCAGGAAGGAAGCATCGGAGCTGCGACGCTCGAAGACTTTGGTGGGGGTGAGTGGATCGTTACGGATACCTTCACTCTCGGTAATGCGGGACAAGGTTTTCTTGATTTGTTTGATAGTGCCCTGGTGCAGGCCGACACGTTCATTGTCGGCAGCCAGGAAACAGGGGATGGCCTGGGTACGATCAATGGCCAGGGAACTCGCATTATTACCGACAGTCTTACTGTGGGCGACGCTGGGACGGGGCAATTGGAAATCACCGACCGTGGAATTCTCGTCTCCGGCAATGCCGGTGGCGATTCGATCATCGGCAACAGCAGCGGTGGTGTGGGAATTATTAATCTGACTGATGTCGGTTCGCGGTGGAACGTTGGGACAACATCCAACAATGCTGATTTGATCATAGGCAACGGCAGCGGGGTCGCCAGCACCGGGCAAGGGACGCTAAATATTGACAATCGTGCGATCGTCCAAGTGGCGGGCAATACGTTTATCAATCGAAATGGCCGCGTCAATTTGACGGCCGGCGGGCGCTTGCGAACGCTCTCTTCGTCCAATGGCGACATCTTTTTGAACGGGGTGCTGGCCGGAGATGGTTTCGTCGATGGGCCTGTGGCCGTGCTGCCGTTGGGTCAGATTCGTAATGCGGCTGGAGTGGCCAATACTCGCGAGAAGCTGGTTTTTTCCGGTCCGGTGTTAAATGATGGCACGATTGAAATTCTTGGTGGCGAGATGGATTTTAATGCGACCTTGGTGCCATTGATCAACAACTTTGAAGTGGTCGTCCGGGATGGCGTGATGCGTTTTCCCGCTGGGATGGATAATTTTGGGACGGTCACGATCGGCGGCAACACCACGTTGCACGGGCCGATCGTCAACAGCGGCGGCGGAAGTGTGTTCGTGCTCAGCGGAAGCGAGAGTCTTGTGGTTGGGGATTTGACCTTCTCGTCGGGATCCCCAAGTAGTGTGTTGAGTCTGGCGATCGGTTCCTCTCCAGGTACGCTGGATGTTACTGGGTCGGTGGACCTGGGAACCACCTCTTTGTTGGCGCTCAACTATACGTCTGGCCTCTCTTCGATGCCAGGAGACACGTATCAAATCATGCAATCGCCTGGTGGTATCACAGGAACTTTTATGAATATCCAGGCTTCCGCCGATGGCCGCTTGTGGGACATCAACTATTTTCCCAATAGCATCACCGTGACGGCGACTGCCGTAGTCGCCGCACCTGTGGGAGCCGACTTCAACGGCGATGGTATTGTGGATCAACTCGACCTGATTATCTGGCAGAACAATTACGGGCGGACCTCGCCGCCCAGTTTGGCCGACGCAGGCGATGCCGACGGCGATGGTGACGTGGATGGCCGCGATCTGTTGATCATCCAGCAGAAGTTCGGCGGCCCACCTCTGGTTGCCGCCGTGAACGCCGTCCCCGAGCCGAGTTCTCTCGCGCTGCTTGCTTGTGCCGCACTTGGATTGGTGCGGAGGAGAGCACCGAGTTGCGAGTTGTGAGCCACGAGTTGAAAGAAACTCGCAGCACAAAACTCGAAACTCGAAACCACGACTCTCTTCTTTCCTGGCCTAAATATCACCGGTGACAGTTCGGCCCGAAATCGCGATAATGGGGGCAATGGGTGGTTGGTGGCCCTGCCATGTTCCTTACGCGCTTCCCTTGTGCCGCGCCAGGCTCGGCGTCGGGACGCGACTAACTACTGACGACTGACGACTGACCACTGACCACTGACAACTGACCACTGACACCTCCCCACCCTCCACTCTCCACTCACCACTTGTAATCTGCAACCATGTCTTCCAAAAAATCAATGGGCTGGGGTGAACGGTTGGGACTTGTGCTGTTGGTGGCAGCTGTGGCGTTGATCGTCTGGCCGCGAGGCGGGTCTGAATCGCTGCTGGCCGTGGGCATGCCGATGCCGGAGATGATGGCCGAGGGCTGGTTGAATGTGCAGCCCCGCGACGATCGAGATGAGTTGCCCGAAGGCGCGGGAATTCTTGGTCGCGGCGATCTGGTGGGGAAGGTGGTGCTGGTGGACTGCTGGGCGACGTGGTGCCCGCCGTGTCGCGAGTCGCTTCCTAAATTGGCCAAGCTCTATGCGAAGTATCACCCGCGAGGCGTGGAGTTCGTAGGACTCACGCCGGAAGGGGGTTCAGCCCGCAGGGCCGTTGAAGACTTCGTGGCGACTGTTCCCGGTTTTGATTGGCCGGTCGGCTATGGCGCGACGCCGACGCTCGACATGCTGGGAATCCGATTTTTTCCCACGTTGATTGTGTTCGACACCCAGGGACGCGTGGTCTGGTCGAGCACCTCGACCTATGGCTTGGCAGAAGCCTTAGACGAGGCCTTGGTAAGCGCCGGCAGCTCTGAGGCTGGTTGATTTGATCCACCCAAGAGAGACCTTCCAGCTGTGTTGCAGAGTCATGCTATCTGAGGGAGAATAGAACGCATCGGGTATTTCTCCTATTGAGGAATCAGATGCATTCTCGTTCCGATGATTCGCAGTCGAAATTGAATCAAATCCTGGCAGGCTATTTTGAGCAGCTCGACCGGGGAGAGCGAGTCGATCAAAGTGCCCTGTTGGCAGCGCACCCGGAATTCGCGGACAAGCTGAAAGATTATTTTGCGCTTGAGGAACAGTTTGCAATCCGCAACGACCCGGAAGAGTCTCCCTCTGAGAACGTCGATTCAGATGGCGCCGCATTTCCGCGGCCAACGCCGGATATTGAAACAACTATTGAACATAGTACTGGGCGTTCGCGTGGGTTGCATATTCGCTGTCCGCACTGCACAAATGCAGTAGAACTGTTAGCCGACACCCCGTTTGAAGACGTCACATGCCGAGTTTGTGGCAGTACATTCAATCTGGCGGTTCGCGAAGATCAAACGGCTATGGCGACCGCTTTGGAGAAGGTCGGCAGGTTTGAGTTGGTGTCTCGTTTAGGAGTAGGCGGATTTGGGACCGTATGGAAGGCGCGGGACACGGAGTTAGACCGCGTGGTGGCGATCAAGATTCCGCGCAAAGGACAGTTGAGCGCGCATGAATTGGAACAGTTTTTCCGTGAGGCCCGCTCGGCAGCCCAATTGCGGCATCCCAACATTGTGCCCGTCTACGAAGTTGGCAAGGAAGGCGACACGATCTTTATCGTCTGTGCGTTCGTGCGTGGCATCACTCTTTCGGATTGGCTTACCGGGCATCAACCCGATTTGCGCGAAATCTGTCGCATCTGTCAGACCGTGGCCCTTGCTTTGCATCATGCTCATGAACATGGTGTCATTCACCGGGACATGAAGCCATCGAACGTGATGCTCGATCAGACAAACGTTCCCCACTTGATGGACTTTGGGCTCGCCAAACGTGACGTCAAAGAAATCACGATGACTGTGGATGGGCAGATCCTGGGAACCCCGGCGTACATGTCGCCCGAGCAGGCTGGGGGCCACGGGCATTGGACGGATCGGCGGACGGACATCTATTCGCTGGGAGTCATGTTTTTCGAAATGTTGACTGGGGAAAAACCCTTTCGAGGCAATGCCCAGATGCAGGTGCATCAACGGCTTACGGAGGATGCCCCCGACCCGCGCAAACTCAATCGGCATTTGCCTCGTGACCTGGCGACGATTTGTCTCAAGTGTTTGGAGCGGGATCCGAATCGTCGCTATGAAACTTGCCAACAGATAGCCGATGAACTTGACCGACATCTTCACGGCCACCCCATTTTGGCCCGCCCCGTCTCCCGAACTGAGCGCCTGATTCGTTGGTGCAAACGCAAACCTGCGCTGGCTACGGCTGCCGTGCTGACAGCCATTCTTGCCATCGGGGGACCTGCCGCCGCTTTGAGGATTGAACTCCAGCGAAACCGACTGGCAGAACTCGTAGGAGAGAAAGACGATCTCATCCAGCAAATGTCGGCTGAGAAACAGGCCAGCAGTAATCACCTCGCAGAGCTGGATCAGAAACTTCAGTTGTTCGAAGGCAAAGCCAATCCATGGGACGTTTGGCCCTACGGACGGGAACGCGGACCCAAGCAGCAGCTTCTGAGTCAAGTGTATCAAACTCACGCCCGGGCAACCGCCGAGCGATTAAAGAGTGATTCCTTGAGCGTTGAAGAAAAAGCATTCGGTCATTTGGCCTTGGCGATTTTGGCGGAGCAGATGGAAAAGCCAACCGAAGCCCGTGAGCACTATGAGTTGGCCAAAGAAAGGCTTACAGAAATTGCAACGCTTGACCAACCAGAAAAAATGGTCGCCCTAGCTAACAGCTATCTCGGATTGAGCCGACTTTACTCCGATACCGAGAAAGAACAGGCAAACTCGGCCTTGGCGGCCGCCAGCAAACTTTTCCAGCAGATGCGGGGCATCTCAGCGGGCGAACTCCGTTACGAAGTGGACCAGCTCGATGCCGAGATGCGACGGGCTGTGTTTGCGGGTTCTCCACAGGCGGAAGAGCATCTTAAGGAGTCTGCCCAGTTGATCCAGAACCTGGTTCGAAAATGGCCCACCGAGCCTCGCGAGTTTTATCAACTCCTGACGAACCTATTGAGCGAACCTCCTGTAGTACAAACTCAAGAGTAGCTCTTGGCACGAAAATACCGAGACCCCCAAACTGAAAGTACCACTGTAGCAAATATAAGTAGCAAAATCGCATTTGGCTCCGGCACTTGGGTCTGGTAGCCTTGGATGTATTGGGTGAGTGCGGCGACGGACATGCCCACGAGGCCGGCGAAGTCGTCGATGTCGTCGACGTCGAGGTCACCGTCGTCGTCGATGTCGCCAGCCTCTTTGGCACTGATACCGTACGCACCGCGATAACCCACCGGATCGGTCAGGGCCTGGGCAAACGAAGCGACGTCTGCCTGGGTGACCCCGTCTCCCAGGCGATTCATGTCTCCTTCGATAAAGGCCTGGAGAAAGACGCTCGTCCCGGTATACACGGGCGCCAGAAAGATGTCGTCCACGCCGTTGGTAATCACGTCGTCGAAGCGGGTTCCCATCAGGCTGCTTGAGGTAAGCACCTCGACCGTGCTGCCGACAGGCATCGTGGAGAGACTTGACAGACTGACTTCCACGGTGCCGCCCAAGAGTGCCTGCCCAGAGATCGCAACGGTGTCGTACTGCCCGGCGGTGGTCCCCTCGATGTCGACCACAAACATGCCGTTGGATTCCTGCTCGAAGTTCCCTAAGATATCAAGGTGTCCGACACTGAAACCTGGGCTGAGGGTGGCCATGGTGCTGCCGCCGTCGCCGATCACCAGATTGCCCACGACCGTGCCGTTGCCGGAGAGGGTGCCACCCTCCTCGAGCACCACGCTTCCAGATGAAGACGTCGCCAGCGTACCACTATCCAGGGGATTGCCGGCGGTGCCGAGTTCAATCGTTGCATTCTCACCGATGGTAATGTTGCCGACGGCTGCTGAGAGCGTCTTGCCATTGTCAACAGCAATGGTAATCGGGCTTGATTGGTCAAATACCGAGACTGCATGGGTGACTGCATCGGCAGTGGTGACTTCCACGCGCTGCACTGCGGGTGCCTGGCTGCGGGTGAGCTCTACCCTGTCGGATGTGGTGGGTACACTGTTGGTGTCCCATTTAGATCCCTGGTTCCAGTCTTGAGTGGTGAGGCCGCTGTTGTCCACAAAGTGAACGTCGGTCGGTGCCACAAACCGCAGCCTGAGGTCCTGCAAGTTCTTAATGACGACAAAGCTGAGGTTGGGGTTGACGCTTCCCAGATTGGGTGCAAAAACGCCGCTCGGCGCGCCAGAGATCGAGTTGGCTGTGAGAAAAGTGATCTCATCATTCAGTTGCGGCTGGAAATTATTAATGAGGGGAAACTCATAAGTTCCATTTAACGCGGCGTGGCCAGTAACGATGACCTTGTCGTGCTCGGTGCCGGGAGTAAGGCCGCCGACTTCGATCTCCAGCGAACTGGTGGCCGTCTGCGTGAAGTCCCCATTAATCGTCATGATACCGGGCGAAAGGCCGGGAGCGAGTCGACCGGCAAGCATCATATTGGCCTGAAACGAGCCAGTACCTTTTAGCACGGCACCGCTTGAAATCGTGAGGGTACTCGCGGCGAGTTGGCCATTGAAGGTGGTGGTACCGCCGAAGACATTGACGGTACCTGCTCCGGTGATGTCGCTGGTGGGTGCGAAGGAGTGGGTGCCAGCCAGCCAGAGGGTGGAACCGGTGGCGATGGCGAAGTCGCCGGTGTGAGTGCCGCCCGTTTCCAGCTGCAAGTCGCCTTGCTGCACGTCCACCTGGCCCGTGTTGTTGAACCGCATGATGTTGCCAAACTGGTTGGGGTACTGATTGAACAGCGCGACTCCGCTGCCCAGCTTGGTGAATGTGCCCGTGTTGTTGAACGTGCCGCCGTTGCCGGCCTGGTAGCCGTAGCTCCACAGAGTCCCAGTGGTGTTGGCTGTGAAGCTGCCGTTGTTGGTGAACGTGCCATTGACCATCTCGAAGGCGCCGGCGGTCCAGCTCGCGGTTCCATTGTTGACCAACAGCCGGTTGAGATAATGCGTGTCGCCGCTGAGCGACAGCGTTCCGCCCGAGCCGATCGTCGTCTGGCCGCTGCCATCCATCGTGCTGAAACCATTCCAGCTCGATGCGCCCGTGAACGTGACGTTCCCCGTGCCGGCAAGCGTGCCACTGGTCAGATTCAGGCTGCCGCCGGTGGTCGTGCTATTGAAGTTGGTGGTCCCGCCGCTGATCAGCCAGGTGCCGTTGGCCGATAACTGACCGTTGAAGGTGGTCACGCCGTCGTAGACATTGACGGTACCTGCGCCGGTGATGTCGCTGGTGGCAGCGAAGTTGTGCGTGGATCCCAGCCGGAGCATCGAGCCGGCGGCAATCGAAAAATCTCCCGTGTGAGTGCCCGTCTCCAGCAGCAGGTCCCCTTGCTGGATATCTACGGTGCCCGAGTTGTTGAACGACAAGCCGTTGTTGTAGAACTGGAGTAGCCCCGCGCCCTGCTTGGTGAAGGTACCGGCGTTGTTGAACATGCCGCTGCCGCCAAGTCCGTAGCACTCCTGGTTCGCGTCGCTATCGAACGTGAAGCTGCCGTTGTTCTGGAACGTACCGCCGGTCATCGCGATGTAGCCGGCGGTCCAGTTCGTCGTGCCCTCGTTGACCAACTGCCGCTGGAGGTAGAACGTGTTCTGGTTCCCCAGCGACAAGGTACCCACCGAGCTAATCGTCGTGGTGCCACTGCCACTCATCACGCCGCCGTTCCAGAAAAGTGTTCCCTCAACGGTGAGCGTGCCACTGCCGCTGAGTGTGCCGGACGACATTGTCATCTCATCCACGGTAGTCGTGCTGTCGAAGTTGGCGGTCCCACCCGCGACGTTGATCGCACCTGCGATCGATGCGCTGCCGATATCCGCCATTCCGCCGCTGATGAGCAGCGTGTTGCCTGAGGATAACTGCCCGTTGAAGGTGGTCGTACCGCCGTAGACATTCGCCGTGCCTGCTCCGGTGATGTCGCTGGTGGGTGCGAAGGAGTGGGTGCCAGCCAGCCAGA
>ERZ869936.56-NODE-56-length-190848-cov-12.196580_pt1 | contig 190848 bp, 157 predicted proteins | sample MGYA00520876_ERZ869936 | MGnify/ENA primary metagenome ERZ869936 (study PRJEB32218, sample SAMN09650985) | biofilter metagenome | isolation source: enrty point of leading RO module | place: Saudi Arabia: Thuwal, RO plant located on Red Sea | collected 2016-02-17 ...
AATTGTACGTGTCCAAATTATTCAAGTAATAAATTTTCAGGGTTTTTTATCAAAATTCAAATGTTGATGATTGTTTCGAACAGTACTGATTGCAAATCCTGCGCAGCGGGGGATCATAATTTTTTGCTCTTGCAAACATGTGCATGTGGCTGGTCATAATGATATAGCAAAATATTTCAAGCCCTTTCTTTTCAACGCAATAATTCAGGCTATCACAGAGCAGTTGTTTGTATGAGTCCCTTGTAAATATATCAACCCAATCAATCGAAGTAAGGGTCATGAAATAAGCGGCTTCCTGCTTGTGAATTTGATAAGCATATGGCATGCGATGAAAATACTATCGACAGCGGAGGATTTTCAGCCATTATATTAGGAGAATTTGTCTAAGTGTTATTGTATGAAGCGACAGATCTAAATTGAAGTACTGTGTGTGGCGGAATGCCCCTACGTTCCGGCCTACACGCAAACATTCCGCCGAGCGGGGCAATTGCTTCATTATCCAATCTTATTCATCAGTGGATATATTAATCGTAACCGTGCTGAATATTATCGTTTACTCAAACAAGTAAGCGAGGAAGGGAATTGGTGCGAGTACATCGAGTACATGCTTCGGGGTTTTTATCTACAGGCGAAGGAAACGAAAGAACAATTACTAAAAGTACGAGACCTTCTGTACCTATATAAAATTGACATCAAAAAAAAATGTCCGAATATTTATTCTTCCGATTTGGCTGAGATTTTGTTCTCATTCCCAATTATTACACCGGTAAAACTCGGTAGCCTGATGGACATTCACTACACAACAGCGACCCGTTACTTAAAACAGTTGACAGAAAATAAATTCCTGCAACATCAGGGGTTGGGGAAATATCAGCTTTATATTAATAAGAAGTTGATAACGATTTTGAGGTAGGAATCATTAATGATAGTGCAAAACAATTTAATGGTTTTCGCCGCCCAGTGATATTTTCCGGGCAATAGCCTTTGACATTTCCTGTCAAGATATTATTTGATGTTATAAATGAATGGTTGTTTTGTGCCGGCTATGAAATTAAAATCATTTACATTGTGCATTACTTTATGAAAGTCGATGAGTGGTTAACAGTGGATGAATATCCACCACTCAAAAACAAGGGACGAATGTCCGTCGGATCAGCTCCACGTTTTGAAAGAAAGGGGAAGTAAGTCCGTCACAGCAGGGGAGAAGAGCAGTAGTGTACATTACGTGCTACCGGGCTCCGTCTTGAGGAATCTGTTTTTTAGTTGGAACCCAAACGAGTTTCCCCTTTATTTTGCGTGGAGTTTTTATTCCGTCTATCTTTTCTTGTTCCGTAGCCTCGTGCCAAGATATATGATTTCTATCTCTTATTCCCACACTCATTACCTCATAACTGAAATTATCACCAGTGACATTTGAGATGTAAAGCCTATAAACTCGGAGCAGTCTCATGTGCCTATTAACAAAGCCTGGGTTTATAGCAATGTTGCAGGTATTTCTTCTTGTGACATAACTGGGATAAATTACCAGATTGACCTTTGCTCTCTTGAAGATCGCTCCCATCTGTATCATTGCATTTGTTTGATAAAGCAAGTCATGACCTAGGCAGGACGTCAGCGGATAAGGTTCGTTCTCAATTTCGAAAAGACGGTTTATCCAATTGTACCCGTATTCAAGTTGTGGTATTTTATCGGGAGCAGTCTTTCTTGCCATCTTTATCATCTCATTGTAGTTGCTCGGAACAAACATTTTCCACAAATTTCTTTCCGGCAGTTGCTTCGTCAGGAATGACGAAGATCCAACATCTTCGGGCGAGCTAATAGACCATACACTTAAAAACCGAACACAAGCCTCGGTTAGATGGGTTTCGGCTAAAGCAGTACTAACTTGGTCTGAACCATAGAATGCAGGATACCCCGCTAAGTTCAATCGCCCGTTCTCCGTGCAATCAGAAGACGGAGGATAGGCAAATGTCCCCACAGACGAAAGATTAGCAGTGAGCTCTTTTTTAATTTCTCGGGATCTGTAGACATAGAAATTGTTTGCGGCCTGTTGTGGTAGTAGCCTAACCATTTTGAGGTTGATCCGCACTGTATCATAAAACAAATTTCCTATTTCATCGACGACAGTCATTGTCCTGGTCCTTTGGAATAACTTGTCCAATAGCTTTTTGTACTCCTCTAAGTCAGGTATAGAATTAATAGAATCGCTTAACGACATACCACAATATAAGAGTACTTAACTACATTTAATAACCCTGCTGCGTCGAACCTGTCAGCCATTTTCCATGTGCTATACATTTTAAAAAACTAACGAAGTTTCGACGAACATTCGTCCGTTACCTTTGAGCCGTGGATATTCATCCACTGTTCAAGGCTCATTGGCTTTGAATAATTTCAAAATTTCATCCGAAGAAATCTTGCTGCCACCCGCCTTTTTTCCGCAGACACTTTCGTCCAGCGAATCGTTCCTTGGGCTATCAGCGAATCTACAGCGAATCAGTTGTGTCTCCTAACGGCTCCTAACGAGCCCTAATGAAAAGCAGAAGGGCCCGTTTTAGCCTAAAGAAGCCTAACGAACCCTAATGGGATGAAACTTGAGGTCCCGAGCGCCTGCTTGCTGCAGGCAGGGATTATTCCATGATCCGCATTGCAGCTAAAGTCAAAATGAATAAGCCCCAGTGCTGCTTCGCAGCCTGGTTTTATTTTATTCCAGGCAGTCAAAGCTTGCTTTGATCTGCCTGGAATAAAATAAAACCCCGCCCGCCAAATGGCGGACGGGGCTTTTCATTTATTGAGGTCCCGAGCGGATTCGAACCGCTGTACAAGGTTTTGCAGACCTCTGCCTAGCCACTCGGCCACAGGACCATTTCAAATTTTTTATAGCGGATTTGAACCGCTGTGTCAACCACCAGGTGGTTTGACCTCCCTGCCAACTGTAGCTTTAGCGTAGGCGGTACTTCGTCGCATCAAGCTGCTCTGAAGGACAAGCAGGACCTTTTTCAAAGGAATGCAAATATAAGCATAGCTTTCGCTTAAGTCAATTTAAAGTTTTGTGGTATTTTATTGGTTCCCAGCCAGAAAGGACAAAAGGCATTGAGGCAAATATGATAAATCTGCATATCAATACGCCAATATATTAAGTGCCTACCCGAACTCCAAACCCTTTCCACGAACTCTTTACCCACCCTCTTTCACCAAACGAAGCAAGTAGTGTGTATACATGGAATAAATTTCAAGTGTAAGATTGAGAAACAGTGAGAGTGAACAATCACTCCCTCACACCCGCACCCACACTCATCACACGGAGCGCGAAGCGCGTAGCCTGACACTCACACTCCCCACGTCTCCGTTCATTGGCGGACTGATCTTGGTCACGCAGACTTCAACATCTGTAATTTTTTCATTTATACTTAGCAGTGACCCGGCTATTCTTTGTGCTGCGTGTTCAATCAGCTTGGAACGGATTGCCATCTCTTTTTTTACAGCTTCAAAGATGTCGCAGTAATCCACCGTTTCGGAAAGCTCATCTTTTATTTTCTGCTTATCCAGATCAGTGAAAATTTTCACATCCACAGTGTAATGACCGCCGATCACGGATTCTTCTTCAAGACATCCGTGAAAAGAATAAAAGCGCAGATTATTTAATTCGATGACCATTTTCCCGGGTTAACTATCCTTTCCGGCAATCTTTGCCCAGGTGTCCTTTAATGTAACCGTGCGGTTAAACACCGGTTTGCCTTCACTCGAATCTTTATCAGTGCAGAAATATCCCTTTCTGATAAATTGAAATTTATCTCCTGCAGAAGTATTTAGCAGAGAAGGCTCAGCCATCGCCTGCTTTACAACAGTCAGATTTTCCGGATTCAAATGATCCTTGAAATCTCCTTCGGCGGAAGCGGGATCCTCCACCCTGAACAACCTGTCGTACAAACGCACTTCACACGGTACCGCCTGCGGAATACTCACCCAGTGCATGGTTCCTTTCACATTGATGCCGCTGGTGTCATGTCCGCTTTTGCTTTCCGGAATGTATGTGCAATTCACCTGGGTCACCTTTCCGTGTTCATCTTTTTCAAATGAATCACAGGATATGATATAAGCATGTTTCAGGCGCACTTTCAGTCCGGGCCCGAGCCTGAAATATTTCTTTCCCGGATTCTCCATAAAATCTTCCCTTTCAATCCAAAGCTCCCTGCTGAAAGGGATCTCTCTTTCTCCTCCCTTGTCCTCCGCTTCCGGATTGTTTTCTGCTGGCAACATTTCAGTTTTCCCTTCCGGGTAATTCGTGATCACAAGTTTTAGCGGATCCAGTACCACCATCCTGCGCAATGCGATTTTATTGAGATCTTCTCTGATGCAAAACTCCAAAAGTCCCACGTCGATGATGTTCTCTCTTCTTGCCACACCAACCCGCTCTGCAAAATTGCGGATGCTCGCAGGTGTGTACCCTCTTCTTCTCAGTCCGGAAATGGTTGGCATCCTGGGATCATCCCAGCCGCTTACATGCTTTTCATTCACGAGCTGCAGCAGCTTGCGCTTGCTCATCACAGTATAATTCAAGTTGAGCCTCGCGAACTCATACTGTTTGCTTGGAAAAATCTCCAGCTTTTCAATGAACCATTCGTACAAAGGCCGGTGCACTTCAAACTCGAGTGTGCAGACAGAATGCGTGATCTTTTCGATGGAGTCGCTCTGTCCGTGCGCAAAGTCATACATCGGATAGATGCACCACTTGTCACCCGTACGGTGATGATGCGCATGCTTTATCCTATACATGATGGGATCACGCATGTGCATGTTCGGTGAGGCCATGTCTATCTTCGCTCTCAGCACCCTGCTTCCTTCTTCGAATTCCCCCTTGCGCATGCGATCAAAGAGGTTGAGGTTTTCATCAATGCTTCTGTCTCGAAAAGGACTGTTGCGGCCCGGTTCGGTTGGAGTACCTTTCATGGAGGCAATTTCATCCGCGCTGGAATCGTCTACATAAGCCAATCCTTTCTTGATCAGACTCACAGCAAAATCATACAGTTGAGGAAAATAATCCGATGCGTAAAACTCATTAGCCCATTCAAATCCAAGCCAGCGGATATCTTCCTTGATGCTCTCCACATATTCGGTTTCTTCTGTCTCGGGGTTGGTATCATCGAAGCGGAGATTTGTTTTTCCGTTGAACTGCTCGGCAAGGCCGAAATTCAGGCAGATTGATTTGGAATGACCGATGTGCAGATATCCGTTTGGTTCCGGCGGAAAGCGAGTAAGCACACGGCCTCCGTGTTTACCGCTCTTGACATCCTCCGCAACTATTTCTTCCAGAAAATTCGGTCCCTTTTCAGTTGACATAATTTCAATATTAAATTTTAAACACTCACTGCCGTACTCATTGCTTTCTCAAGTCGCTCCAGCACTTCTTCCTTTCCAAGCAATGACAGCATTCCGAATAAATCTACGCCTCCGCCCTGTCCGCTCACAAAAACACGAAGCAGCTGCAGCACTTCACCGGGCTTGACGCCCTGCGCAGCAGCCGTTTCCTTGAAAACACTTTCCACCTCAGCCGCGGAAAAACCAGACATTCCTGATAAGGAATTCAAAAGCGCCTGGAAAAATCCTCCGTGCGTAGGCTTCCACTTTTTTTCAATCAGAGGACGATCGTAATCTGCGGGAGCCATGAACAGATACACTCCTTTTTCTGCCATTTCGTGTTCAAACTGTACACGTTCTTTCAGAAGACGAACCGCATTCAGCAGGAACTCATCCTTCAAACGATGATCATCACCTTTTAGTCCGAATTCATCGGCAGCAATTTTCTTCAGATGAGCGGCAAGTACTTTATCGCTTTTTAAACGCAGGTAATGTTCGTTGAACCATTTTGCTTTTTCCGGATCAAACTTGGCTCCGGCCTTGTGCACTCTCTCGAGAGTAAAATCCTGAATAAGCTCTTCCATGGTAAACAACTCCTTATCACCGCTTGCATGCCATCCAAGCAGAGCCAGCATATTAATAAAAGCTTCGGGATAATATCCTTTCTCACGGTATCCTGAAGAAACCTCTCCGCTTTCAGGGTCTTTCCACTCCAACGGAAAGACAGGAAATCCCAGACGGTCACCATCCCGTTTGCTGAGCTTTCCGTTGCCTTCTGGTTTCAGTAGTAATGGAAGATGCGCAAACTGAGGCATCACACTTTCCCATCCGAAGGAACGGTAAAGCAGCACATGCAATGGCGCCGATGGCAACCATTCCTCTCCGCGAATTACATGGGTGATCTGCATCAGGTAATCATCCACCACATTGGCAAGATGATATGTCGGCATGCCGTCGCTCTTAAACAATACTTTATCGTCAATCAGGGAACTGTTTACGTTCACTTCACCACGAATGATATCCTGAACGTGAATTTCTTCGTTCTCCGGAACCAGAAGTCTCACCACATAAGAAGCGCCTGATGAAATCAAGTCCTTCACCTTTAAGGCATCCAGAGTGAGCGAATTCTTCATATTCAATCTTGTGGAAGAATCATAAGCAAAAGTTTTCTTTTCAGCTTCCCACTGCTTGCGAATAATGTCCAGATCCTCCGCGCTGTCGAATGCGTAGTAAGCCTTTCCTTTTGCTATCAACTCTTCCACGTGCTTTCTGTAGAGTTCCTTTCTTTCACTCTGTCTGTACGGCGCATGGGGACCGTTTCCAAAACCAATTCCCTCATTGGGTTCAATTCCGCACCACTTAAGCGACTCGATGATGTATTCTTCCGCACCCTTCACAAACCTGTTCTGGTCTGTGTCTTCAATGCGCAAAATGAAATCGCCTCCCTGCTTTTTGGCGAAGAGATAATTATAAAGAGCCGTCCTGACTCCACCCATATGCAGGGGGCCTGTCGGACTGGGCGCAAAACGCACTCTGATTTTCCTCGAACTCATGCCGGCAAATTTAGGATTTCATATTGAGATTCATGATTGAACAAAGCCTTTAAGCAAAAACCCGGAATTCTGGTCCGGGTTTAGCTGCATTGTGTTTCAAAAGATTTGTTTTACAGGTCTTCAGACATATGGAAGGACTCGCCTTCCGTGGCTGTATGAACCAGAGGATCTTTTCTCCCATGCGGCATGGCATTGGATACTTCCAGATCGCGAGTCAGAGGAGATTTCTGAGGCTGGTTTTTTCCTTCAATAAAATCCCTGCCCGACTGAGTGATCTGATAATGCCCTTTCTTCCTGGCTCCGGTATACTGGATTAGCCCGTGCTTTTTCAAGGTTGACACATAACGTGCACCTGTCACTCCACCCACACCGGTCAGGTTGAACAGATCGGAAGCACGCAAAGACTTGTTATTGTATAGATGCACCATCATCAGCACCTGCTTTCTCAGGTTAGGAGCGTTTTGCGATTGCTGTCCGGGATAATTCTTCCAGCGGTCGAACAAATCATCGAGATCAAACTGGTCGGCAGGATCCTGAATATTGGCAAGGGTGCTGAAATACTTTATATCATCATTATAAGCATTTGAAATAACACCATGTATCTTTTGAATATCACTTCCGGTTTTGATGGCATTCTCCGTTCTTTTCCTCAGGTTGTCATTCAGCTGCATCATGTTTCCGTTGATGAGCTGCAATTCTTCAATCCGGATGTGCAGGTCGTCAATGATTTTCTGAAGGTCATCCACACGCTTTAGCAATTTGGTGTTTCTGATCATCAGATGATTGAATTGATGATACAATTCCTCGTTTTCTTCAGTTAATTGCGCAATGTAGCGCTTTTGATTTTCAAGCTTTTGCTGTAAACTTTCAATAGTCATTTATGTCTTCTCCTTATATTTTCCCTTTATCTATATTTAAATTTAATAAAATGATGGTATAAATGTAAGTTTCCATTCAATTGATTCTGCAATTGTGGAAAAGTTTCATGCGCATGAAAATCAAAATCCTGATTAAAAAATCAAAGATCTATACAATCAGGTTTGAAGATATCTGCCAAATACCCCCAAAGGCAATTTTGTATCCTGAGATGAATTAAGAAATAATTCGCCGCATTGGAGAGCAGCCGGACCCTTAAGTAAATTCTCCACGATCAGGGAAGAAAAACCCAAAGAATAAGTGTTCAGCAAAAGAAAGTGCTCCTCTGGTTCCAGCAACTGCTTCACCAGGGCAATCATTTCATTGATCATGTCTTCGAGCTTCCATTTTTGTCCGCCAGTACCGTGACCGTATGCAGGAGGATCAAGTACAATCCCGTGATATTTTTTACCCCGCTTCACTTCCCTTTTTACAAAAGTCAGGGCGTCTTCCACTATCCAACGAATATCACTCAATCCTGATAATTCCATATTGTCTTTCGCCCAGCTTACCACCTGTTTGATCGAATCCAGATGAACCACATCTGCTCCTGCTGACCTTGCAGCGAGTGAAGCGCCTCCAGTATATGCAAAGAGGTTCAGCACTCTGGCCTGCTTTGTTTTCATTTTGCCAATGCTCTCATGTATGAAATCCCAATTGCAGGCCTGCTCCGGGAAAATGCCTACATGTTTGAATGAAGTAAGGGCAAGACGAAAACTAATATCTGCCGCCTTAGTCTTGTTCTTGTTTTTCAGACTATACCGGACATTCCATCGATCGGGCATTTCCCTGAGCTTTTTCCAGTCACCGGAAGAACTTGATCTTGGCACAAATCTCACATGGGCCGTTTTATTCCATTCCTTTTCACTGAGTACAGGATCCCAAACAGCCTGCGGTTCCGGGCGAATCGTAACATATTTACCAAAACGCTCAAGTTTCAGGAAGTTCCCGCAATCAATGAGCTCGTAATCATCAAAACCATCTGGGCTTAAAAGATGCATGCAGCGAAGGTAAAAGATTCAGTTTAGTGGAAAAAAAATATGAATTCAAAACTTAATGTGGATCATTAACCTTGATTAACACTCAATAAATGAAGCCTTTCTTACGTTATTTCGTACATTTGTAATTCCCTGAATGCCATATCTGAAGGGCCTTTAATGACGAACAACAACTATAATGATCTAATTAATAAGCTTGACGGTTTTATCCGCAAGTATTATAAGAATCAGCTGATTAAAGGACTAATCTATTCCTTTGCCCTTGTCCTGGCTTTTTTCCTTATAGTAGCTGCGGTTGAACATTTTGGTCATCTTGCTCCCTTACCAAGAACAATCCTCTTCTACACATTCCTGGCAGGAATGCTTTTCATCATGGGAAAGTTCATCGCTGTTCCCTTAGCACATCTTTACAGATTCGGAAAAATCATTTCCTATGAGCAGGCGGCGCAAATCATTGGTAAGCATTTCGCTGATGTGCAGGATAAGCTGCTCAATATTCTGCAGCTAAAAAAACAGTCGGAGATCAGCGCATCTGAAACAAACAATGAAATGCTGATTCATGCCAGCATTGACCAGAAAATTAAGGAGATCAAACCGGTTCCTTTCGTAAATGCCATCAACATTTCCGAGAACAGAAAGTACCTGAAATATGCAGCCATTCCCCTGCTGGCATTTTTCATCATACTTTTTTCTGCTCCGTCCATGATCAAGGACAGTACACAGAGACTTATCCGTCATGGTACGCAGTTTGAAAAACCAGCTCCATTCGAATTTGTCGTGTTGAATGAAAAGCTTCAGGCAATTCAGCAACAGGATTTCGAACTGAAGATTGAAACAAAAGGCAATGAGATTCCCGCTGAAGCATTCATTGAGATTGACGGGAACCTGATCAGACTTGAAAAGGAAAACATCAATGCCTTTCATCATCATTTCCGCAACATACAGGGCAATCAGTCATTCCGCCTTTTTGCAGACGGATTTTACAGCAGTGCATACACACTCGAAGCATTACCCAACCCGGTGCTGATGAATTTTCAGGTGAGCCTGGAATACCCCGCATATCTCGGAAGGAAAAATGAATCCCTACAAAATACAGGCGACCTTGTGATTCCAGCTGGGACAAAAGTCATTTGGAATTTCAACACTCAGAACACGGATTTTATCAGAATGGTGTTTCAAGACACCGTCATCCGCCTTGATAGAAGCGGACAGAATGCGTTCGCTTATAACAGGAAGTTTTTCAGAAATGATGCTTATATCATTACTACGAGTAACCAATTTCTTTCCAACAAGGACTCGATTCGTTTTGGGGTGTCGGTGATTCCGGATTTGTATCCAACAATTTCAGTGGAACAACAGCGCGATTCGTTTTCAACCAAGCGGACTTATTTCAAAGGTTTAGTGAAAGACGATTATGGTTTCAGCGGACTGGCATTTCATTATCGTTTTCTCAAATCGAACGACACACTCGAAAATAAAAGGAACAAATCTTTCACAGATAAAATTGCCGTAAGCAAGAGCAATACGAGCGATCAGTTTTTCTATTTCTGGGATCTTGCACAAGTGAATCTGATGGCAGGTGATGAGATTGAATATTACTTTGAGATATCCGACAACGACGGTCTGGCGGGTCCGAAAAGCACTCGTTCTCAGACACAGGTTTTCAAAGCTCCTACACTGAAAGAGATTGCAGAGAACTCGGAGAAAAGCAGTCAAAGCATCAAGGATGACCTGAAGAAGAGCATGAAAACAGCTGAGCAGATTCAGAAAGAACTGAATGATCTCAATAAAAAACTTCTGGACAAAAAAGAACTCAGCTGGGAAGACAAAAAGAAAGCTGAAGATCTGCTGAAAAAACAGAAAGAACTGGAAAAACTTCTAGAAGAAATGAGAAAGAAGTTTGAACAGAAAAACAAACAGGAACAGGAGTACAAACGGGTTAATGAAGACATCCTTCAAAAACAGGAACAACTTCAGGCACTGATGGATCAGGTGATGTCACCTGAAATGCAAAAGCTCATGGAAGAACTGGAAAAGCTGATGGAGAATGTGGACAAAAGCCGGCTTCAGGAGCAGCTTAGCGAATTGAAGATGGACAACAAAGATCTTCAGAAAGAACTTGAGCGGGCAATTGAACATTTCAAGCAGCTTGAGTTCGAACAAAAGCTTCAGGAAAATATTGATAAACTCAATGAGCTTGCAAAAAAGCAGGATGAGCTTGCTAAAAAATCAGATGAGAAAAACGCCGACAGTCAGGACCTAAAAGAGAAGCAGGACCAGCTGAACAAGGAGTTTGAAGATTTCCGTAAGGACATGGACGATCTGGCGAAGAAGAATGATGCACTGGAAGAAAAGCAGAATCTGCCTGACACCGAAAACCAGGAGCAAAGCATTCAGCAGGACATGAAGAACAGTTCCGATCAGCTGGAGCAAAAGAAAAATAACAAGGCAGGAAAATCTCAGAAGGACGCTACCCAGAAGATGGAGAAAATGGCCCAGCAAATGCAGCAGATGCAACAGAACATGCAGCAGGAGCAACAGGAAGAAGACATGCAGGCTTTGAGGGCGCTGCTTGAAAATCTGCTCCGCCTCTCCTTCGACCAGGAAAAGCTGATGCAGGACCTCCGTAGCATGGACATCAACAATCCTCAATACCTTAAAGTCGGACAGCAACAAAGAAAACTGAAAGACAACGCGAAGATGATCGAAGATTCACTGTTTGCGCTGAGTAAAAGAGTGATTCAAATTCAGGCAAAAGTGAATCAGGAAATTTCCGCCATCAACATGAACATGGCCGAAGCCCTGAAAAACATTGAGGACCGCATGGTTCCTCAGGGTAGAAGCAGGCAGCAATTTATCATGACTTCAGTGAACAACCTCACGCTGATGCTGAGCGAGGCACTGAATCAAATGCAACAGCAAATGGCGAAATCAAAACCGGGAACAGCCAATTGCAACAAGCCAGGTAATTCAAAGCCAAGTCTTTCTGAAATGCGGAAAATGCAGGAAGAGTTGAATAAGAACATGCAGAAGATGAAGGAGAAAATGGAGAAGGAAGGCAATAAGCCTGGCCAGAAGGCGCGCGGACAAGGCTGGAGTGAGGAACTGGCCAAAATGGCCGCCCAGCAGGAATTCATCCGTCGTGAACTGCAGAAACTGAATCAGGAAGAAAACAAGGACGGCCGCAATGCCCTCGGTAACCTTGAAGATATCGCAAAGAGAATGGAAGAGTCTGAAAAAGACATTGTTAACCGCATGATTTCCGAGCAGACATTGAAACGCCAGCAGGATATTCTAACCCGTTTGCTTGAAAGCGAGCGCGCAGAGCGGGAAAGAGATCAGGACGAACAGCGCAAATCCAATGAAGCAAAAAATCTCTTTCAGCGTAACCCTGCGGAGTTTGAGGAGTATAAGAAACTTAAGTTAAAGGAGATGGAACTGCTCAAAACTGTTCCTCCATCACTGAACTCCTATTACAAACAAAAAGTAAACGAATATTTCCAATCTCTTGAAAAATAGCACAATTATGCATGTGGACGGTGAAAGTCAGACTATGGAACTAAACTCAAGTCCTGACAGCATTTCAGCCGTTGAGAGGATGATTGACGAGGTACGCGACAAGTACAATGTCAGCGAAGATATGTACGGCAATATGCTGGTGGCTATCACCGAAGCGGTGACCAATGCCATCTATCACGGCAATAAATCAGATCCTTCAAAAAAGGTTCATGTAACTGTGATGCACAACCCTCATTCAATCACATTCACTATTACTGACCAGGGTCCCGGATTTGACTATTACAATCTCCCCGATCCCACCTCACCTGAAAATATTGAGAAGGAATGCGGCAGAGGGATTTTTCTGATGAAGCATCTCACTGACCAGCTTATCTTTTCCGAAAACGGAAGAGTGGTTGAAATGAATTTCAGAATAGCGAACGCCTGATCTTTAGGTTTACATAAAGCAAAGAGGAGTCCATCATGGCTCCTCTTTTTTTTTGCAACCCCTCAACAATTCCCGATTAATTTCCTGAAACGCTTAGTTTACCATTAGAAATAATACTCCTTTCTTCCATCAGTGTGTAATGATAAAATCCTTTCGGCAACTGGGAATGATCTGTCTGCAAAGCATATATGTTGGAACTTACATTACTCTGCGGAATACTTTCGATTAAAACTTTTTCGCTGTGATCATGAATTAACAATCGAAGCGAAGTAGATTGATGAGACAACTGAATTGAAATATTCCTCCCTCTTGCTAAAGGGTTTGGATACAAAACAGCTACTCCTTGAACTTTTTTTAAGTGTATGGCATATTCAAGCATGTAATATTCTACCACTCCGTTATAATCCACTTGTTTCAGCCGATAATAATTATACCCGGGCATGGGTCTTAAATCGGGAAAGAATAATTTCTGATAACTGTGGAGTTTCCTGCAGCTCCTATTTCACCGATCATATGATAAGCACGCCCCTCAGGCGATCGTTCAAAATAAAACGATCACAGTTCTGTTCGCTGGCAGTTTGACAGGAAAGTATGACCTGAGTGTTCAGTGTCTGCATACCACTGAAAAATGTCAACTGTACCGGCAATGGCTGAGCAAATCACCATCAGCTGCCTGTGATTGTCCTGGATACATTGCCAATCCCTGAACCGCAGACTGAAGTACTTCCATCCATATTCAGATTGCCGTTGATGCGAAAATGACCTGCAATCTGCATGCTTGCATTACCAGTCATATTAACATTCCCGTTTACTATAAGGATGTTTCCAGTCCCTATATCCACAATACTGGTTCCGGACATTTCCAATGTCCCGTTTATAATAAGTTTTTTTCCGTTGCGAACCTATTCCTTTACGTTTCCGGTCAGCCTGAACGGACTGCAATCTGAAATGGTCACATCATGATACACATCAATCTGATCTGTGGTTGAGCAACCTGGATTGCATGAGCAGGAAGGACTTGAAGAAGAAACCGTAGACCATATAGAACTATTCCAACCGCCTGATATTCTTGAATAGTAACTGATGGCTCCATATGCATAAGTTGCATTCTGAGCACCAAGTAAGATGACAAGCGTCAGGCTTGCAATCAGTTTTAAACTGTAAATGCTGTAGTGATACCAATTTGAATTAGAGAATTGTAATTTCATAAATCCTTAGCTTATTAGATTGAGTATTACAAGCTAGCCTCGGAAATCCTCAATCAGAAAGGCATTGAAGACAAAGCCATCTGAATGCAAGAGGCTTTCCTTTATTTAATCACATTTAACTGGAAATATTGGATTATTTAAGTGATCTTGTCTGAGGGAACAAGAATTAAACAAAATACTGATGTAAGTAATTTCTCGAAGATGTATACCCGATATTAAATTTGAAGAATTCCAAATGAATTTGAGCCGGATATGAATAAATCTTTCCGAATTAAAATGGCCGGGTATTCAACTCTTCATACTGAAATGCAGAATCACACCTACACGGATGCTCTGATAATCGAAATCTTTCAGGCCTTTTCTATACCAAAGTTTTATGTCTTTATTTCTGAATCCCCATTTTCCTTCCGCACGAAATACGAGTGGACTGTCACCATTATTGAGGTAGCCTGAATAGCCTGACAAGGTAGCGGAAACAGAAAAGGCATCCCGGATGTAATCCAAACCGGCACCGTACAAAAAAGCGTCGTTTTGAAAATGATCGGGATCATTGGTTTGCCATGAATAGAACCCAGCCATCACATGCGGCCTGAGTGAATCTTTTCTGTCCTGACCCAGGGATATAGTTTTTCCTGAAGAAAGATTCATGTAATATCCGGGAGCATCCGTGTGACGGGCATCCCTTAGCCTGGTTCCGGATGCAGTCCGCAAAGTGAGTTCGAGCATGATATCCGGAAAATTTTTTCGCCCCGAGGCAATCTGAATCAGACTTGCTATATATATATCTCCACCGGAATGTCCCTTTCCTTCTCTTGTCCGGGCAGCTCTTACATCTCTGGTGATGGTATCAGTGTCAAAAAATTCGAGTGGCATTACAAAGAATTCCAATGCAGCTTTTGATTCAGCGATCGGGAGCAATACTCTCGAAAAGAAATCCAGAGTATTTTCGCCCTTGCTGAAATGTGCACCGGCCATCTGTTCTACTTCAAAGCGCTTTTCAAAATTACCTTTTCTTACTTCAGGAACAGGAAGTGCCGAAGGCCCCATGAATGAAGTTGAAAATGTCATGTACCTCGACCAATGACTGATTCCGTCCCAGTCGTGCTTTTCCACCCACCAGAGAAATTCATCCTGCGCACGCACGTGAACGTGCGACAATAAAATCAGGATGATCAGTTTAAGACTCTTCCTCATGTATTAATTTGCATAAATGTACGAACATCCGGAAATCATTGGTTAAATTTACAAAGTATGAGTGGCAAAGATCCTATCCGATTTTTCAAAGACAAAGTTTCATTTCGTTTCCATGACAAAGAAGGCGTCAAAAAATGGTTGCACCGAATAATAAAGAAAAACAAAGGGAAGACCGGAACCCTGAATTACATTTTTTGCTCCGACAAAGAAATTCTTCGTTTGAATAAGACATTCCTCAAGCACAATTATTATACAGATATCATCACATTTGACAATTCAGAAGTCAAAAGCGAGATTTCTGCAGATATATATATATCAGCAGACAGCGTACGCAAGAACGCGGAACATTTCAAAACCACATTTCGAAATGAGTTGCTGAGAGTAATGGTACACGGTCTTTTACACTTGTTCGGTCAGAAGGATAAAACTTTAAAAGAAAAATTAGAAATGAGAGAACTGGAAGATTTGTGGCTGGATGATTATCTGAAAAACAAGTTCAAAGCAAGAGCAAAGTAAACCTGGCACCTACACGGAGAAGTTGGACCAGGCAATAATCGCGCACATAGTCCAGAATAATACCTCAGTGAGCATTGGTCTCTTTTTGGATGTCAGAAAAAAGTAAGCCAGCAGAACTCCTGCTGGTATGGAAAGTACCGGCAAATGCGCAATTACCATTCCTTTCACGAATACAAAAGTGGTGATGGCTAGCAGCAGGTAAAAGAAAATAATCTGCTGGTAAGACCTTGTCCTGATAGCGTTCTTATAGTAGTTTTTGCGGATCCTGATAAGAGAGAGGAGAAGCATGACGGCAAACATGTAAATGACCGCTTTTGTGGCATTGTCCAGGTTCAACTCCAAACTGTAATTCGGATTCCTGAATCCGGAAATCAGGCTGTTCCAAAAAGCAATATGATTGCCGCCCCAAAACATGGCTACACTTACAAAGAAAAATGGCAAAGCCAGACCTGTGATTAGCACAATGTATTCACGCATGTTAAAAGCCCTCAAGACTACAATGGCACTCATAGGAACGAGCACAAACAGCACTGCCGGAAAATACAAGAGCACAGCTATCGATATTAAAAAACCACAATCGAAAATCTCGCTCATTGCTTTTTCATTCTTGAACATAGAAAAGCATTTATCAAAAACACGTATCATAATCAGGTTCACAAAATGAGCAGGATGAACCTGTATGAACTCAGAAAATGAAGAAATACACAGCACAAAAAACAGTGAAGGAAGATATGAGTTCCTGTAAAGAACCTCATGCTTATTGAGTACAAGGTTGAAATATATCGCCTGGAAGGAAATCATCGATGCCATGATCAAAGTGTTCAGCCAGGAAGGCAGCGAATGAAAGACTCCGATAAGCAGATTCCATAAGTGATTTTCCGAAGATCCCTGCCATATATCAATTCCAAAGACTCCTCTGCCCCATAATAACATGACAAAGAATGGGATAATAAACAAGGCCGCCGGTTGCGGAGATTTGAAAAAACGAATCATCCTCGGATAATTGTGCCTGATTTGGTGTGAATCTCGTAATTCATCCTATATTTGCAACAATAATAATAAAATCATGGACGGATTCTGGTATTTTCTCCAAAGCTTCTTTGAGGCAATCTTCAAGGTTGTTCCATTCTTCGGATTGTGGTTCAACAAATTTCTGATCGTAATCGGATTCATCGCTTTCTTTCTATGGCTCAACTATATGAGCAAGCAAAAGGAAGTTGAAAAATTTGACTGATATTGATTAAGTAAAAAAAATCTTGACCCGCCATTGCGCGGGTTTTTATTTTTTAGCGGCATAATCCTTCAGAAGATCAAGCCCGACATCCTTTCTATAATGCATTCCATCAAAATATATGTGGCTTATACTTTGATATGTTTTTTCTCTGGCCTCCTCAATGCCTGAAGCCAGGGAAGTAACAGCAATCACCCGTCCGCCGTCACTGACTGTCATGCCTGACTGATTTTTCTTTGTGCCTGCATGAAAGACAAGACTGTCATTCAGTTTCTCCTGAATCTTTATCTCTCTTCCTTTTGAATAATCTCCTGGGTAACCTTCGCTTACGAGCATGACGGTTAAAGCGCATCGCTCATCCACTTCAAGATTGGCTCTGCTCAGTTTCTTTTGAGCACAGGATGAAAGCAGTTCCAGAAGATCACTTTTAATTCTGGGCAACACGACTTCCGTTTCCGGATCTCCCATTCTGACATTATACTCGATCACGTAAGGATCACCCGCTACATTCATCAGTCCGATAAAAACAAATCCGCAATAAGGAATTTTATCCTTTTTCAATCCGTTAACAGTAGGAATCACGATTCTCTCCTCGACCTTTTTCATGAAAGAGGGATCAGCAAATGGCACAGGTGAAACAGCACCCATGCCACCTGTGTTGAGCCCCTGATCTTCATCGTAGACTCTTTTATAATCCTTGGCTTCAGGCAAAAGCATGTATGTATTACCGTCAGTCAGTACGAATACCGAAAGCTCAATTCCGTCAAGAAATGCTTCAATCACAACCTTGTTTGTTGCATTACCGAAACGAGATTCGAGCATCATTTTCCCGAGTTCCGTTTTTGCTTCATCTCTCGTAGCACAGATGAGAACACCCTTACCGGCAGCAAGACCATCAGCTTTCAACACATATGGGGCAGGAATTTCGTCGAGGTAAGCTGTTGCAGATTCATAATCTCCCCTATTGAATGTTTTATATGACGCTGTGGGAATTGAATGTCTTTGCATGAATGCTTTCGCAAAATCCTTGCTGCCTTCCAAAAGCGCGCCAGCAGAACCGGGGCCCAGCAGTGGAATATTACGCAAATCGGGATCTGATTCAAAAAAATCGCGAATGCCTTTTACCAATGGTTCTTCAGGGCCCACCAGCAGAAAGTCAATTTTATACTTCAACACTGCGGTTCTGATCGATTCAAAGTCGCTTACCCTGATGTCAAGATTCTCGCCAAGTTCTGATGTGCCTGCATTGCCGGGTGCAATAAACAGACTGGAACACAAAGGGCTTTGGGAAATTTTCCATGCGAAGGCGTGCTCGCGGCCTCCGGATCCAAGTATCAGTACATTCATTTCCCTGTAAATTTACTTACAAAGAAAAGAATTTTCCCTCTCAGAACTGGCTATTTCTCCTAATTATAACGGAATAAAAATCAGACTATGGCAGAAACCACAGTACATGTTGCAATAAAAAAAAGTATAGTTGCGCGAAGCCAGAATTCGTTCCTTGTCATGGTTTGGTTGTTTTTATTGGCATTCTTACGCTTTCCTGTTTATCTGGTTACAGGATGAATATAAAAGTTAAAGAAAAGATAAATCTGAAGTTCCCCATTTATATTAACAGACATATTAAACTATTAATTAAGATATTTACGACAAACAAAATTCATCACAACATGAGTATTCAAAAAATACTGAGTGCCTGCATAATTGCATTCTTAATGCAGAGTCCAACGGTTTCTTCCCAAAAGGCAGAAATAGGTAATCTCCTTACGCAAAACATTCCAAAAATTCCGGAATCACTGACCGAACAAATGAACCGGTATAATGATATCCGTACCGCTACATTCACAGGCTGGCTGAAAAAAGAAAAGGGCATGCTTGTAGTTACCCGCTTTGGTGAAACGAATCAGATTCACCTTGTGAAGGAGCCAATGGGAATGCGCAAGCAGCTTACTTTTGAGAAAGAACCTGTGAATTGGGCTTCCGTGTGTCCTGACACAAGCGTCAATGGTTTTATATATGGCAAAGATGTAGGCGGAAATGAAAATTTTCAGTTTCACTATTTTAATCTTGATAATTCTTCAAGCCGTTTGCTGACTGACGGAAAATCCAAGCATGGCTCACTTCAATGGAGCCATAGCGGAAAACGTTTTGCATACACAAGCAACAGAAGAAATCCCGCGGACATGGATCTGTACATAGCAAGTCTTGCCAATCCTTCGGATGCTAAATTGATTCTGGAGAGAAAAGGGGGCGGATGGGGAATCTCAGACTGGAGTAAGGATGAAAAGTACATGATTCTGCAGGAATATATTTCAGTGAATCAGTCCAACCTCCACCTTTTAAATCTGGAATCAGGTGAACTTAGCCAGATTAATCTGACAGATGACATTATTGCATTTACTGTGGCATTCTTTAACAGCGACGGTACAGGAATTTTCATCGGATCAGACCAGGGAAGAGAATTTTCATACCTGAGCTTTTACGATCTGAAAAAAAAGCAGTATACCTGGTCGCTTCCTGAAATGGGATGGGATGTGCAAGGAGTGAATTATAACAGGGAGAGAACTAAAATAATTTTCCGCCTGAATAAAAACGGCTTCTCGGAATTATTCACTCTTGATCCGAAAACATTTACCCACAGTAATATGAAAGGTTTTCCTGAAGGCATTGTAGGAAGTTTCAGTTTCAGCCGCGACGGACAGAGCCTGGGATTCAATTACCAGAATTCCGCGCAGAGCCAGGATGCATACAGCTATGATTTGAAGAGTGGAAAAATCACTCGCTGGACTGAAAGTGAAATGGGCAGCCTGGATCGTAACAGCTTTGTGAGCTGCTCAGCGATTGAATATCCGAGTTTCGATAAAGTAAACGGACAGACAAGAAAAATTCCTGCATTCCTTTACAAACCTAAAACAGAACCTGGAGAAAAACTACCTGTCTTGATTTCAATCCATGGCGGACCTGAATCGCAATCGGTTCCTAACTTCAGCTCCAACACACAGTTCATGGTAAAAGATCTGGGCATCGCGGTGTTGGTACCAAATATCCGAGGATCCACCGGATACGGCAAAACTTACACTACACTCGACAATGGATTCCTGCGACTTGATGCTGTGAAAGACATAGAATATCTCATCCAGTGGATAGGCACACAGCCCGATCTTGATGCTTCAAGAATTGCTGTGATGGGTGGTTCTTATGGCGGAACAATGGTACTCATGTGCATGACAGAACTCGGAGATAAAATCCGTTGCGGAGTGGATCTCTTTGGCAGCAGCAACATTGTTACATTCCTGAAAAACACTAGCTCGTACAGACAGGATTTGAGAAGAGTTGAATACGGAGACGAGAGAGATCCTGCAATGGAAAAATTCCTTCAGGAAATCGCACCACTCAACAAGCTGGACAAATTCACTAAACCAATTTTTATCTACCAGGGAAAAAATGATCCAAGAGTTCCCTTAAGCGAATCAGAACAGATTGTGGATGCTCTTTCAAAAAACGGTAAGACTGTCTGGTATGTGATGGCAAAAGATGAAGGCCATGGCCTGGGTAAAAAACCGAACCGTGAATTCACCTATGCCGCTATCGCGCTCTTTCTGCAAGAGCATCTGATAAAATAATCTGACTTCCGGGCTGCCTGAAATTGCCTTAAAACAACGTCCATGTAATTGCGCATGGAAATAATTACACATTGAAAACCTGTTGATAAATTACATTTTATCAACAGGTTTTTTTGTACAGTCCCTCAATGTTTGAAAAATAGTATGCAGAGGGCATCTTGAAACGGTCTGTACATTTATAAACAGCACATATTACCTGCTGTTGAAAAATGACCGATACAATTTCACAGCAGAGGTGCTAACTTTACAGTTGATTAAACTGAACTTGGATTTAAACTTTTATCATAATGGGTATAGCTGAGTTGACATACGATTTATCTGATAAAATGGAATTCAGAAATTGGAGCAACATTGTAAAAAAACTTTCTGTTGATTTTCCTTTTCCGGAGCTTATGCCGTTATTGAAGTTTAACGAAACACACATAAGCTGCCAGCCTGAATTCTCTGAAGGAATCTCAAACATTCCTTTCACAGGCAAAGAGGTCGCCCTGTCCGGAAAAGAAATCATGAGTGATGACAAGGGCGGCATGAATGTTATTTTCAATGTGAAGCCGTATTCTGAAAAGGGAATTAACGGCAATTTGGAACAATTGGAGAAAGGTGTCCGAACCCAATGAAGCTTTCCATTTATGCGAAACCCCGGTCAATCCGGGGTTTTTTATTTACTTCTTCTTGCTCCTCTCACAGCTACTGCCGTCCATGGATCTTCCGGCCATGAGTGTTTAGGATAGCGCACACGCAACTCTTTACGTACCTGTTGATATGTGTTGTTCCAGAAACTTCTCAGATCCTGTGTCACTTGAACAGGTTTGTAACCTGGAGACAAAAGATGAAGCAACAATTTGACTTTCCCGTCATTGACAGAAGGAGTGTCGGCCAATCCAAACATCTCCTGCAGTCGCACTGCAAGCACCGGATCAGATCCGTCAGGAAAATACTCCACACTCACTGAAGATCCGCTCGGCACTTCAATTTTTTCAGGTGCAAGCCTTCCGATTTTTTGTGTCTGATCCCAGCTGATCATATTCCTGAATACTTCCTCCATCGGTATTTTATTGAAATCTGCTCTTACTTTAATTTTTCCAGCAAATTCCGCAAGCCAGACTTCAGGATTGCGCAGCAGGGATTCGTCGGATAAATCAGGCAGCTCATCATCTTTGTTCCACTTTTTTACACTCATCACTCTTGATCTGAATTGTTCTGCTTTCTGGTCCATGCTGAATAATTTCATTCCATACTTTCTGCTCACTTCAACAAGGACATCCAATGTCCTTTCAATCTCAGGTGATGGATCCGGACGAGTTTCCGCAAGAAGACTTCCGATTCTTTTTTCTTTCACACTGATGAGTGTGTCATTTTGATAATCCCAAAAAACATTCTTCTCAAATTTCAATTCAGCTAAAAGTTCTGAGGGATCAATTGCTGCGGAAAGAAATATTTTTCCTTTATCATGTCTGAAATCCATGTGTGCCACCGTTATCCATTCTTCATTATGCATATGATCAGTTTCAGGAATCAGTCCGGCTTTCCCGTTGGCTAGACGAAACTTCCCCTTACGCGAATCTTTCCTTGCAATGCGTTCAGGATATGCCTGAAAAAGTAAGAGTCCGGTATTTTCAGCATTCAGATTTTCCTCATTCTGTTTTTCCATGTATTTCATCCACTGGTCTGACAGCATTTGAATTCTTTCAAGAGCCCTTCTGTCGGCGTCCACACGTCCACCCTTTCTCCATTTCCAAAGCGCTTCAAGACGAAGGTTGATGTCGCAGCCTTTTTCTTTTAAAGGATCTCGCTCTTCAAGAACAGCGGCAATGTCTGCTGCATGCCTTCCAATACCATGCTCTTCACCATATAAAAGCATGTGCGAAATCCTGGGATGAGTGGGCATGTCAAGCAAACGCATACCCTGTCGGGTGATCTTGCCTGATTGCAAGGCGCCCAGGCTTTCAAGAATGCTTCGGGCATAGTCAACCGAAGAGTTCGGTGGCGGACTGAGCCATTTAAGTTTATAAGGATCACTGCAACCCCATTTGAATAGTTCCAGCAAGAGCTGGCAAAGATCGGCCTCAGCAATTTCAGGTAGCCTGTGTTCACGAAGATGCTGATGTGTTCCCCTATGCCACATTCTGTAACATGTACCAGGACCCAGACGGCCTGCCCTGCCTGCTCTCTGATCCGCAGAATCTTTCGTTAAACGATGTGTTACAAGACGACTCATTCCGCTTGCAGCATCAAAGCTGGATGTTCTTGAATAGCCACTGTCAACCACAATGCTTACTCCTTCAATGGTCAGACTTGTTTCAGCGATCGAGGTAGATAAAATTATTTTTCTCCTGCCGTGAGGATCAGGAAGGATGGCTGCCTCCTGTAATCGGTAAGGGAGGTCTCCGTATAACTCATGTATTTCAACCTGTATTTCTTCGGAGCGCAACAGTTCAGCGCTGCGTCTGATTTCCCCCGCTCCGGGAAGAAAAACCAGGATGTCGCCATGCGGATTCTCAGACAATGCCTTCTTCACTGTTTGGGCCGTGGCCAAACCGATATCGTGCTCAGCTTCCTGTTCTGCATATCGTATGTCAACTGGAAAAAGCTTTCCCTCCGATTTTACCACCTCAGCTTCAGGAAGGAGCTCTGACAAGGATTCTGTACTGATGGTTGCTGACATGATCAGCAGCCTGAGATCAGGTCTCAACACAGACCGGGTTTCAAGACAAAGTGCAAGAGCAAGATCCGAATTGAGATTCCGCTCATGGAACTCATCGAATATCACAAGTCCGTATTCTTCAAGTGCATTGTCTTTCTGTAAAATTCTGGTCAGAATTCCTTCAGTTACCACCTCGACTTTAGTCCTGGCACCTACCTTAGTATCAAACCTGATTCTATAACCGCAGCTTTCACCTGCTTGTTCATTCAATTGTTCAGAAAGCCTGTGAGCAATATTTTTTGCTGCGAGACGCCTTGGTTGAAGCATGATAATTTTTTTTCCATCCAACCAATTTTCATTCATCAGCAATAACGGCAGAGCAGTACTTTTCCCTGCACCTGGAGGAGCCGTGAGAAGCACGGCACCTTTGCTTTCAAGTCCTTTTAAAACCTCATCAGCCACATCGTAAATCGGCAATTTCCCGCTCATGACTGCAAAATAGTAAGAATAAGGAGCGGAAATAAAAAAGCCGTTCTGTGTGAACGGCTTCAATATTATTGGCTTTGTTTATTTTATTAAAACCCTTCGAATTACTGAAGATTCCCTTCCAACAATTTTTACAAAATAAACTCCGGACGAAATCCCATATAAATCAACATCAGTCTTTCCGGCACCGGCATTAGCAGAATACTCAGCAACAATTTTTCCGTCAGAAGAAATAATCATGATGCTCTGTAATCCTGCTGTCTCGGGATAGGATATCGCGAACCTGCCTGTGGATGGGTTAGGATAGATTTCAATTCGTGACAGATCTTCGCCAGAGTTAATGCTTGTGATCAGCTCCACGAAAATGCAGTCCGTTGCGGTACAAGCATTGGCATCAGTAACAGTCACGCAATAAGATCCTGAGGATGTGATATTGAGAGTTTGCGATGTGCTTCCTCCTGTCCATGCATACTGAGAAAATCCTGCACCTGCATCAAGTACATGACTGCTGCTGAAAATGTACACTGTATCAGGGCCAAGATTGACTGAAGGATTGCTGTTTATCACAGCCTGTACAGGAATGTAGGCGCTCGGACAAAGTCCGTTGGTTGCCTGCACATAATAAGTGGTGCTGCTGTTGATAAACGGAGTTGTGAAATTAGGTCCGATGCCAAGCTGGGTTCCTCCGCTTGATGTCGGATACCATATAAGAATATCAGAACTGCTTGCACTGAGGCCAACGGTACCAGGGCCGCAGCGGGACGCGCCTGTGACCGAAGGATCAGGAGTGATGGGATGAATGGTGGCTGTTACAGCGACTAGATTGCTTGGACATGTGCCATTGCTGGCTTGCGCATAATAGGTCGTAGTCGAAGAAAGTGAAGGGGTATTGTAAGAATTCCCCGTTCCGATCACATTACCGCCGGTTTGTGCATCATACCAAGTGACCGGATCAGAAGCGGTAACTGTGAGGGCTAATGTGCCAGGGCCGCAACGGGAAGCAGCTCCACCAGAAGGATCAGCTGATTGAGGATTTATGGTGGCAGTTGCACTCACTCTGGAACTGCCGCAACCGGCATTGTATGCCTCCGCGTAATATACCGTTGTTGAAGACAAGGTAGGTGTCGTGAATGAATTTCCGGTGCCTACCTGAGTTCCGCCTGAAAGCGCGGTGAACCATCTCACAGGATCCGATGCGCTCGCCGTCAGGGTGACTGTTCCGTTGCCGCATCGTTGTGCAGAAGTTGTTGAAGGAGGAGATGGTTGTGTCAGAATACTCGCTGTAACGGCTGTGCGTGTAGCACTCGGACAAGTCGAACCTGTCTGGGCATAATATATGGTTGTCGAGCTGATGGATGGTGTATTGAATGTAGAACCGGAACCAAGAAGAGTACCTCCGGAAGGAGCATTATACCAAAACACTGTGTCTGCACCTGAAGCACCAAGCATTACGCTTCCGGTTCCGCATCTGGCACCGTTTGTGCCGGAAGGCGCAGGATTTACAATAGGAATGTAAACAGAAGTCTGGTAGGTGTTATTTTTCGGATATACATCATTGTTATTTGAAGTAGTGCATAGAAAATTCAAAATACCTCCTCCACTGGTATTGATGCTTGTAGTGAACATTAAGGTATCCGCATCGTTCGGATGCAAAGCGCCAGAATAAGTTTGATTTAGTGTTTGAGTCAATGCTCCTGTGATCTGGATATTCACAGGAACATTTGGCACTGTGTCTCTTCCGAAATTTCTGACTATGACTCTCACGTTTACTCCTGCTGAACCGCATGTACCCGAATTCGGTGTTACCACAGCCGAAACGCTGGTATAAGTCAGAAAGTCTGTGATTCCTCCGGTTGAATTGGTTTTCACTACATAAGCTTCTTCATAATTGAATCCGAAACTGCTGCTGTATCCTGCAAAGATGTAACCTCCGTCCAAAGTTTGAACAGCTGCGTATCCATGGTCATGATTCAAGCCACCATAAATTCTTGACCAGGTGGAATCGCCGTTGGCATTTGTCTTCATCATCCACATGGCAGGCACAGGGGGGCCATAGCTTCTGGATGTACCGCTGAGAATGAAACCGCCGTCTGTTGTGCGAAATACTTTATGAAAGTCATCCTGAGAATTTCCTCCATAGATTTTTGACCATAACACTGTTCCGGATGAATCCGTCTTTACAAGATTTCCGTCATTCCCTCCTAGTCCACCGGGATTATCTGTACCACCGGCAAGTATATATGAACCATCGCTAAGGCGGATAATGGATTCTATATTATCTGTTCCGGCCGCCGTCCCGAATTTTTTAGTCCATAATGTATCCCCGTTAGGATTAGTTCGGACCATGTACATATCGAGCCCGTTCGCCCCATTGGTACTTTGTCCTCCAAGCATGTATCCACCGTCAGGAAGCTGTAGCAAGGTGTTGGCATCATCAAATACAGAAGTGCCGTAAAGTTTGCTCCACTGCAACACGCCTGCACTGTTGGTCTTTAAAAGCATTGCATCAAAATACTGGGCAGGCGAAGATGTAGTATAGCCTGCAATTGCAAATCCCCCGTCGCTTGTTTGTATAATATCCTGCGCGCGGTCTCTTCCTGTTCCTCCCCAGAACTGAGTCCAGATGATATTTCCGTTTGAATCCATTTTCATCCAGAAAGCGTCATCAGAAAATCCACCGGAAAAACTGGTGGAGTAACCGCAAAATACAAATCCTCCGTCTGAAGTATTGATTACTTTGTAAAGAAGATCCTTTCCGCTGTTTGGACCGTTGTACCTTCTTGTCCAGAGTGTATCGCCAGCAAGATTCATTCGAACTACATATGCGTCGGTATCGTTCACGCTGGAATCGGCCGTATATCCTGCCAGGATATATCCACCGGCAGGAACCTCCGCAACATCTCTAAATACGTCTGTGCTTTTCTTGCTGAACAACTTTTCCCATGTAATCTGGGCGCTGAGTAGCTCAGGAATAAATAAAGAAAAAGCCAGAGCAAGCAGGGATAAAAATGTTTTTTTCATTTGTAGGATTAAGCTATGTATATATACAAACCGGCAAGCCGGCCAGTTCGTCATGGTTTATTTCTTTACTGAATAATGACTGTCCGGGTTTCAATTACGTCATTGGAAAATATTCTGAGATAATATACTCCTATTGCTTCTGAAGAAAGGTCTATTTCCCTCTCAGCTTGTGCCCCGCCTTGCAATGTTTCTGTGAAAACCGTCTGACCCACAGCATTCACAATCCGGATATTCATTTCTCCCTGGAAACGTTTAAATTGCATGTTCAGCTTTCCGGAAGTTGGATTGGGATAAACAGTTACAAGCACTTCATTTCCCGGCTCATTGATGCCAGTGATGTAATTCACTACTATGGATCCCATGCCGGTACATCCGTTCGGGTCTGTTACAGTTACGTTATATACTCCAGAACTGGTCACAAGCAAAGTCTGACTAGTTGCTCCTGTATTCCAAAGGTAGTTTGTATAACCCGGACCGGCATTCAGTGTGGTGTTTTGACCTGTGAGCAGGAAGATAGTATCTGGTCCCAGTACTACGTTGGGCACAGGGTGTATTGTGGCAGTCGCAGGAATCGGATTGCTTGGGCAAGTACCGTTAAACGCCTGTGCATATACAGTAGTAGTTACACTGAAAGTGCTTTGATAAGTGTTACCTGTACCGATCACGTTACCTCCGGTGGCAGCATCATACCATGTAATTGGATTAGTTGCGGTCGCAGTGAGGGTAAGCATGGCTGCTCCGCAACTTTGTGCATTGGTAACAGAAGGTGATGGAGCGAGCGGATTGACAGTGGCGGTAACAGGGATGAAACTGCTGTAACAACCCGGGACTCCTGCTACTGCATAATACGTTGTATTTGTGCTGATGCTCGGAGTGTTGAATGTGCCGCCGCTTCCCAGCTGATTTCCGTTGGGGGCATCGAACCATGACAGCGGATCCGGGGAGCTGGCGGAAAGTTGCACGCTTCCGCTGCCACACCTCGAACCGGCTGTAACTGTCGGATTTGCAGAAGTACTTGAAATAACGGCATCCACTGGAACACGGGCGCTCAGACATGAAACACCAGCCTGAACGTAATAAGTAGTGGTGCTCGAAAGATTAGGAGTGGTAAAACTCGAACCGGTTCCAAGCAGGTTGCCGCCACTAGGCGCGTCGTACCATGAAATGCTGTCGGGTGAACTTGCAGTCAGTACTACTTGTCCGGGTCCGCAGCGATAAACATTGCTTGCCACAGGCGGAGCTGTTACGTTGATCTGTGCCAACACAGCGGTTCTTGCACTGTTGCAACCACTGTTGCTTGCCTGAGCATAGTATGTAGTAGTTGAAGAAATGACCGGAGTGGTAAAATTGATTCCGGAACCAAGCTGCGTGCCGCCGCTTGCAGCACTCCACCAGGTTACAGGGTCAATCGACGCTGCAGATACAACCAGGGATCCGGTACCGCAACGGGATGCATTGCTTCCGGTTGGCGGATCAACTACTGTAATGGTGGCTGTTGCAGCTGTCCTTGCGCTCACGCAGGTGCTCACGCTTTGTGCGTAGTATGTTGCAGTAGAATTAAGTACCGGAGTAGTAAATGAAGGACCAGTTCCGACCAGGGAACCTCCGCTGGGTGCATTGTACCATTCAATCGGATTAGAAGAACTCGCTGTCAACGTAACAGAAGCCGGTCCGCATGCACTGGCATTGGTGACTGTTGGTGGAGCTGCTGAGTTTATTATGGCACTGACCTGTACCGGACTACTTGGACAAACTGTTCCTGCGACGGCAAAGTAATTTGTAGTAGAGGTGAGATAAGGTGTTGTGTAGGAATTTCCTGCCGAAAGAAGGAGGCCGTTGCTTGCTGCATCAAACCATGACACAGGATCACTTGCAGTAGCATTCAGAGTTACGCTTCCTGGTCCGCAATTCTGAACATTGGAAGCAGATGGGGCTGCAGACACAGCATTGACAATCGCCTGAACAGCAATTCGATTAGAACAGCTGCCGGCATCCAGGTAGTAGGTGTTAGTTGAGCTGATTGATGGAGTGGTGTAGGTGCTTCCGCTTCCAAGCAGAGTACCTCCGCTTGGTGCACTATACCACTGAAGAGGATTCGATGAATTGGCTCTTAGTGTAACCGTGCCTGTGCCGCAACGGCTCTGGTCAAATGCAGTTGTGGATCCCGAACCGATCTGGGCTGTCACAGCACGTCTGGAACTTCCGCAGTTTTCATAAGGAACATATACATGCCAATCGTAGAAATAATAATAACTGCCAGACCCTCCGCTTGAACCGTAGATTTCTAGAACACGTGATACAGCATAAGGATAGCTCACTCCTGAATTGTTTCTGAAGAGGGCTCCGCTACCTGAACCAAGTCCTAGCTGGAAATCATTACCGGGAGGAATATTGAAGTTCAGATAAACCCGGCTTTCACCTACAGGAAGATTTACAGTTTTCGACTGCAACACGGTTCCTGCAGCATTACGGAATTCAATTGTACGGTTGCCGGTTGTGCTCGCATACACTTTCACTGAAACAAGAATCCAGTTTGTGCGGCTGTCGAATTTGAGATAACTGCTGGTGCTTGTACCACCACCGCCAATTGTATTGTCTGCTGGACCCGCTTTGTTTCCCACACCTCTTAGTGCTTCTACATAATATGTAGTGCTGGATGAAAGCGATGGAGTAGTGTATGTGCTACCCATATAGACTAAATCTCCGCCAGTAGCAGCGGTATACCAGAAAAGCGAATCAGAAGGAGATGCAGGAGTGGCAGAAATTGTCACTGTTCCGGAAGAACAATTCAGACCGGGAACTGTGGTAGGAAGCTGAACCGGATCAACTACAGTTACTGTCAGATAACTTGTGTCATTGGTGTAGGAAATGTCGCTGCTTCTGTGATGGATGTATGCGGTAAGATAATAGGTGCCGGCGGAAGGGAAAGTTATTTTCTGCGTGAATGACAAGTTTGAACTTGCCGCGGGAGCCAACGGTGAACGCAGCGTGTCATCCAAAGTAAACAGTGTTGTGCTTGCATTAGCAATCTGGAGCGTTACCGGGATATTCGTTTCATTGGTTTGCCCGTAATTCGTAAGAGTGATTGACACTGTTGAATTCAGGCTGCGGCATACGGTCTGCAGGGGAGTGTTGAAGTTATCAATTGCCACGTCTTTAGTGACGCCGCCATTGGGAGCAAGTTTTACCAGCGCATAATTCATCGCACCGGAGGCGTTTCTGAAATAGCCAAACTCGGCAAAACCGCCATCGGATGTTTCGATTGCTCGGTAAGCATGATCATGATATGCAGTGCCATATGAATAATTGGACCATTCCAGAAAACCGTTGCTGTTTGTTTTGAAGAGATAGTAATTCGGGTTGATAAGATTGAAACTCCTGGTGATTCCTGCTACGACAAATCCACCGTCGCTGGTATTCTCTACAGTCTTACCGCCGTCCTTTTTTGAACCGCCATAGAGTTTCGTCCAAAGTGTATCCCCCAGGTCATTGGTTCTGATCATCCAGATATCTGTGCTGCCCAATGAATTTGGCATATTATCCGCATCACCAACAAGAATGAAGCCTCCCGAAGGAACCACCTGAACATAATGGCATTCTTGAAGTCCGGGCATGGCGTAATTTTTCATCCATTGAAAATTTCCCAATGAATCAGTTTTCACCATGTAATAGTCGCCATCTTCACCGTCATAGCTGTAAGACTGACCCGCTAAAATGAATCCACCGTCAGGAGTCTGTTGTATGCTGTTGCCAATCTCATAGCCTTGTCCGCCGAATCTTTTAATGAATTGTGTAGTGCCTGCAGCATTGACCTTCACCATGTAAAAGTCATACCATTGTGAATTCGGACCCTGATCAACGCCAAGTGCAGCATATCCACCATCACTTGTCTGAATGACTGCTTCAAATTCCTGAAGACCGCTGTCTCCGAAAGTTCTGTCCCAGATTACATTTCCAAGATGATCTGTCTTGATGAGCCATGCATCATTGCCTCCGGCTCCGATTGTATTTGTAAAACCAGCGATAATGAAACCTCCGTCGCTTGTTAACTTGATCATGTTTCCAAACTCAAACTGAGCTCCGCCATAGGATTTAGTCCACATTACGTTTCCGTTTGCATCTGTTCTAACTACCCAAATATCAGACTGCCCGTTGCTGTAGGTATCAGTCTTTCCAACCATGATGTAACCGCTGTCAGGAAGCTGCTCCATCCATCTTCCGTCTTCATTCCCAGATCCGCCATATTCTTTACTGAATACAATTTGTGCATCAGCATGCATGGATAAGATTGCAAACAATACGAGAACTAAATACCTGACGGGATTCTTCATAAACAGATGATTAGAGTGAATGATGTAAAATTAAACTATAAACAAGCGAAAAATCTGTGATTATGGTGAATTTAACCCACATGATGGTGAATCAATCCACAATCAGGATGAATCGCTCATTTTTGAGAACTATTTAATAATGTAAGCATTTTCAGGTTAAAACTATACTACATAAAACCGGTATTTTTTAGCTAAAATCCTGCAAAGACCAGGTCCCTGAATTGTAAGAAAATTCTGCTTTGTAATATCATTTACCAGCCTTTTACTTTCATTAGAAGCACCTTATAATAAATGATAATTGAAACTCTAAGGCCACTGAATTACTGCAAATAATTTTCAGTGATTTTCCGTGTCCTTATATTCTTCCGCTAACTTCCTTTGTATGTCTGAAGGCACTGGTGCATAATCAGAAAAGCGGCCTGTATAACTGCCTCTTCCCTGTGTGATGGATCGAAGTGATGTGCTGTATTTGTCAAGTTCAGCCAGTGGTGTTCTTGCCTTGATTACCTGATAATTTCCTTTCGAATCCATGCCCATGATGATTGATCTGCGTGTCTGAAGATCTGTCACAACGTCTCCCATCAACTCTTCCGGAACAAGAATCTCCACTTCGTAAATAGGCTCCAGTATTTTAGGATCCGCCTGATGGAAAGCTTCCTTGAATGCCATCATACCTGCTATTTTGAAAGAGATATCATTGGAATCAACCGGATGCATTTTCCCGTCGTAAACAATTACCCTGACATCCCTCACATAAGAACCAGTCAATGGACCCGTCTGCATTTTCTCCATCACACCTTTTTGTATTGATGGAATAAAGCGTTGGTCAATCACTCCGCCAACGATGCAGTTATAGAAGACCAGTTTCCCTCCCCAACTCAGTTCGATCACTTCCTTTTCTCTGATGCTGTGCCCGGTTGGCTCAGGCATGCCTTCGAAGTATGGTTCAATCTTCATATACACTTCGCCAAACTGTCCCGCTCCCCCACTTTGTTTCTTATGCCTGTATGAAGCCAGTGATGTTTTCTGGATTGTTTCCCTGTATGGAATTCTGGGCTTGATAAAGTCCACTTCCACTTTGTAAATTTTCTCAAGCTTCCACTTGATCACGTTGAAATGCAAATCACCCTGACTGGACAGAATCACCTGCTTCAGCTCACGGGAAAACTCAACCATCAATGTTGGATCTTCCTGATGAATTTCATTAAGTATCGTGCCGAGTTTTTCATCATCCGATTTATTTTTTGCAACAACAGCCACCCTCAGTCTTGGCTCAGGGAAATGGATTTTTTCAAAAGTTATATCCTTGCCCTCTTTGCAAAGTGTGTGGTTGGTCTGACTGTCTTTCAGTTTCAGTGTTGCTCCGATATCTCCTGCCGTGAATTTGTTGATGGGATTACGGTTCTTTCCGTCCATAATGAAAAGCTGATTTAGCCGTTCTACATGTCCGGTACTCGTGTTTTCCAAATCCATACCCGCAGTGATTTCGCCGGACATCACTTTGAAGAATGACAGTTTGCCCAGATGAGGTTCGATGATTGTTTTGAAAATAAAAATTGCGGGAGGCCCCTTCGGATCACAAGGCAGTTCTCCTCCTCCTTCCAGACTCTCCGGAAGAAGTTCAGTGGCCGAAGGAGCTACATTATCTATAAAGCCCATCAATCGCCCGCTGCCCATATCCTTTTTTGCAGACAAACAGAAAACAGGATATACATCGTGATGAAGCATTCCTTTCTTCAGTCCGATGCGAAGCTCGTCTTCGTCCAATGATCCTTTTTCAAAGTAAAGCTCCATCAGTTTTTCGTCATTCTCCGCTGCTTTTTCAACCAATTCATTGTGCAGCTTGTCTGCTTTTTCTTTTTCATCATCAGGAATTGGCAACTTCTCAGGCTTTCCGCCTGTAGCCGGAAACTTGTACATGACCATTTTCAAGAGGTCAATGATTGCATTGAATCCTTCTCCCTGAGCAACCGGATACTGCATAAGTGTAATCGCTTTTCCAAAGCGCTTACGTGCCATGTCAACAGTATTGTCAAAATCAGACTTGGAATGATCAAGGTGATTTACAGCAAATATGATAGGCTTCTGAAACTGCTCTACATATTTCCAAATCAGCTCTGTTCCGACTTCAACTCCATTTTCTGCATTGAGCAGCATTACTGCGGTATCGGCCACACGCAAAGAGGAGATCACTTCTCCTATGAAATCATCCAGTCCGGGCGTATCAATGATGTTGATCTTATAATCTTTCCACTCAGTATGAAGAGTGGTTGCATAGACCGAGCTCCCTCTTTCGTGTTCTATTTCGTGATAATCGGATACGGTGTTTTTCTCTTCCACAGTACCTCTTCTGTTGATAAGTCCGGCCTCGAACAACATGGTCTCTGCCAGTGTTGTCTTGCCGGATTTCGTGGCTCCGACCAGAACCACATTTTTAATGTGTTTGTCATCGTATACTTTCATAAGCCAGAATTTTTTTAGGATTGAACAATTGAATAATGTACTCCGGTTCACATAGAGTGCGGAGCAAAAAGCGATTCAGAGTCGAGAGAAAAACATTTTTAGTCATAAAAGAAAATCTAAGCCTAAATTTAAGACATTTCCGTTTAATTAGTCAAGAGACAAGGGGCCCTATTTCTGTTTTAGATTCGTCATTTTTCCTTTATTTTAGCTTGTTTCAGGTTCTATTATCCTAAACCTTCATTTATAAAGATTGAATTCCTTTCCGAAGAAAATCAGTTTACATCATTGTGTAAATGATTTTCAGCATACAAAGGCGAATGATTTAATGTTAATTTGCTTCTGACATACAATTCATTTTTAAACAACAATTACTCCGTGTCGAAAAAGAAAAAAAAGGAAAAGGATGACCCGGACAGGCTTGCAAAGCAACTGCAAAGGAAGCTTGCCAAACAACAGGGTTATTATGACGGAAGGTTTATGGAAAAAAGAATTCCCGACAAGAAGAAGGAAAGGCAAAAAAAACTTGCCCGTAAAAAAGTAAAACAGGAAGAGGATTAAAAGTGATATCCGATTCCTGCCTGCAAAATTCTCGGAGCGAATGTCAGATATCCGGAAGTATAAAGTGAGGCCTCATCGGTCTCAAAACGCATAAGAGGATTTTCATCAGCAAACCACATCACTGAACCATTCAATCCAATTACCCAGCCGCTGCTGGCGATTCTCCAGTTCCATCCGAAAGTAAGTCCGACTGACTTGACCGGTTTCTTCGCTCTGATTTGCGTGATTCCCAGACTGTCCTTGGCAAAATCCGTCATGACGATATCGGTAGCATACATGTATGCACCTGTTACACCCAGAATTGCCTCATGATTAGTATGCCAAGGCATACTGAACATTTTGTATCCGTCGGAGTTGAAAGAAAATGTAAGTGTGGCCCTGGCCATTCCCAGACGGCTCATGGCCACTCTGTGTTCGCTGAACTGATCCTTCGCAAGAATTTCTGGTTCTGAACCGAGTGCGGAGAGATGAAGCACTATGTCTGTGGTGCGCAAGCGGATCAAATCAATTCCAAGCACAGCTTCAGCATGTGTGGAGTAAAATGTATTCAGAGACCAGGTCTTGTCCCACTCCGTCTTTAGCCGAAGCAATGTGGCAAGATCACCGTTGTTGGAAAGCAATCCTCCGCGAACCGTGAAGGCAAATGGACTTCTTTCGCCCATTGACACCTGCGCTTGAGCAGGTGTGAAAAAAGAAAATACAAAGAGTATTATAAAGAAGGCAATATTGCCTGAACGCAACGACATGATGAAATCTGAGATTGAGTGACGAATATACGCTTTCTCAGAGTTTCGTTCACAGAGGTAAGTAATTTGTGGAAAAGTTAGGTGAACGTTAACAGAAAGTTTGACTTATGAAGTTCAGAATTAGGGGGATTTTAAAACTCAGGTCTTCGATTTGTCTTTACAAAACATCTCTACAGCAGATCTAAAAAAAACGGGAACCATACCGGTTCCCGTTTCAATATTCTTTTCTGTGTATATCAGAACCTGATCTGCGCTCCTATGGCAATTGCATCCATGGAGTTCTTCAGTTTTACATCTACATCCATTGGTGATGCACTCAGTGCTTTTACCGTTTGATCCGACCAGAATGCATGCATGTATCCGAAGTTGAGGTCAACTTTTTCGGTGGCGTGGATAGAAAATCCACTGTTCAGATTCACATTATTGTCATAGATCACTTCGAAACTTCCCAGTTTAGTATAGTAAGCGTCCTTATCTGCATAACAGAAATTCGTATACCCTCCGCCAAAACTGGCTGCGAAAGTTGGTGTAATCTGGTATTTTGCACCTGCGGCAATTGTATATGCATCGCCAGCCATGTCAGACCATGATCTTACGGTACTGCCCCAACTGGTTTCACCCCAGTTTGCATTCTCCTGTGCATAAAAAGTATAGTCGGTAAAAAGCTGGATCTTATCATTGATATAGTACGACAGACCCAATGCATAGACTGAGGATAGGTCGCGCCTGTTCATGTCACCGTCTTTTGTCAGACCAAAATCATCCTTGATCTGTTTTGTTTTGAAATCAAGTTTTACAGCTGACTCATATCGCATTGACATGTTGAGTTTCTCTGAAGGAGAAAAATTCATGCTCAGAGTATATGCTGTTCCGCTCGCGCTTTCTTCCATTTCCAAAGCGAGTGGCATGTCAGGCAGATCCATTGGCGAGCTTGTCAGCGAAATTCCGGTTTCAGCCGTGTTTGACGCACTGATGTGTCGAATACCTATTCCGAATGAATATTTAGGACTGAATGTATATGACACTCCAATTGTACCTGTCAGATACATGGAACTTGCCTTCAGATATGCGTCCTTGTGATCAGCATATGCACCACCGGCAGCCATTACAGACTGCAGACCGATCAGGTCTGTGGTAATGGAACCATTCGGATAATTCATTGTTGCTCCTCCGCCCGAAACATATACTCCGGTGAAGACAGTCCATTTGTTCTTCACCCAAGCTCCGTATATATTCGGAAGCAGAAGATCTGCACCGTCCTGAGCATAGGATTTTTCTCCATGACCTAATCCGAAGTCATAGGTATGTGTTGGCTTTCTGAAGAGGCTCTGATTGCCGATATTCAGATGGACACCATTCCCCAGCTTGTGCAAGCCTGCAGGATTGTACACAACTGCATCAGATGCATCGGTCGCGCTGTTTCTTGCTCCGCTGCGAATCCATTCCGGACTGAGATTAGCGAGATTGTCCATTTGCGCATTTGCGATCAATGAAGTCGAACAGAATGCGAGAAATAATATTCCTGAAATGATTTGCTTTTTCATGAGAAACTGATGTTGTTTCTATTATTAAACTGATCAGAAGTATTAGTGTTGAGTGAAAAAGCGCAGAATTCTTGCAAAAAATCTGATAAGAAAAACTTAATATAAATCATCATTCCCTTTATAAATGCACAATTCGGAAGAAATGACAATAAAAAAACCGGAGAAGTTCCCGGTTTCTAAATGAGTTATTTTAATGAAAGTTCAGCTTAGTAAGCCCACTTGAGCCATACACTTCCCCAGGTGAATCCACCGCCGAATGCGGCAAGAATCAGATTGTCACCTTTGTTCAGGGTCTTTTCCCATTCCCATAAGCAAAGGGGAATAGTTCCGCTGGTGGTGTTTCCATAACGCTGAATGTTCAGCATGACTTTCTCATCACTGATCTCCATCCTTCTTGCGGTAGCATCAATGATTCTTTTGTTGGCCTGATGAGGAACAAGCCAGGCGATATCAGATCCCTGCAGATTATTGCGCTCCATAATTTCCGCACTTACATCCGCCATATTCACCACCGCTGATTTGAAAACAGGCTGGCCGTCCTGATATACAAAATGCTCTTTTGCGTCAATGGTTTTGTATGAAGGCGGGCTCACGGATCCTCCTGATTTCTGATGCAGGTACACTCTTCCTGAGCCGTCACTTCTGAGTATCGAATCTTTAATTCCGTAACCTTCAGTATTTGGTTCGAGCAATACCGCCCCGGCTCCGTCACCGAAGAGAACACAGGTTGTGCGGTCTGTGTAATCCGTGATACTGGACATTTTATCAGCGCCGACAACCACAACTTTTTTATATTGTCCTGACTCGATGAACTTGGATCCTGTGACCAACGCAAACAAAAATCCGGAGCAAGCCGCTGAGATGTCGTAGCCAAAAGCATTCTTGGCGCCAACTTTATCAGTAATGATGTTTGCGGTCGCAGGAAACACAAAGTCCGGTGTGGTAGTTGCACAAATCAACATATCAATTTCCAACGGATCAATGCCGGCCTTTTTACAGAGTTCAAGCACGGCAGGCGCTCCCAGGTCGGATGTACCTTTTCCTTCACCTTTCAAGATTCTTCTTTCTTTGATTCCGGTGCGGCTTGTGATCCACTCGTCGGTTGTGTCCACCATCTTCTCCAAAATTCCGTTACTCAAAACAAATTCTGGAACATATCCGCCGACAGCGGTGATTGCAGCTGTGATCTTTGACATTTTATCGATTGAATTTTTTTATTGTACTATTCCCAGTCTGCAGGACTGTTTAATCTCAATCCTGACTAATCAATGAATATATCAGGACACGATTTCCCTGCTGAAAGCTTTGGCGATCCTGACAGAAAGTGATGCCTCACAAACATTGCCCGCAAGAAGAATCATGTTTTTGATTGCCTTAGCCTTACTGATTCCGTGAGCGATGATCACATTTGAATTGATTCCAAGAATCGGCGTGCCTCCGTAATCTTCGTAATCAAAGCGGTCGAAGTAAGCATCTTTGATGCCTCTCTTTTTAATCATTGCATAGAATGATTCTGCTTCTTTCAGAATTACATTTCCTGTGAATCCGTCACAGACTACCACATCAGCTTTGTCATTGAAGAGATCGCGTCCCTCCACATTTCCGATGAAATTAATTTCTTTCGTTTCACGAAGCAGCTGATGCGCTTCTTTCACAATTAAATTGCCTTTTTCTTCTTCTTCGCCTATACTCAACAGCCCAACGGCGGGATTGTTAATTTGAAGAATGCTTTGTGCGTAAATATGCCCTAAAACCGCGAATTGCTGCAGCACTTCTGGCTTGCAATCTGCATTTACGCCAACGTCGAGAATCAGTCCCCATCCTCCAGATTCCTTTGGAAGCAGTGAGGCGATTGCCGGGCGTAAAATTCCAGGCGCGGCTTTAACTGTGAACATGGATCCAACCAGCATTGCTCCGGTATTTCCTGCGGATGCGAATGCGTCGATCTTTCCTTCTTTCAAGAGATGAAAACCGACTGTGATGCTTGAATTCGTTTTCTGCTGAAATGCTTTTGTCGGATGATCTGACATGGAGATCACTTCCGAGGTGTGCACGATTTCGAAAAGGTCAGTAGAAACGTTTTCCTGATTCAGCACTTTAATAATCTCAGCCTTGTCACCGATGAGCACAAGGCGTGTATCAGACTTCAACTCTTTCTGAGCGGCAATCGCACCAAGTGTGGTTTCAAGCGGTGCGAAATCTCCACCCATTATGTCAATTCCAATTCTCATTTTGCCTGATATGTGAGCACAATTTTAAACAAATTAATAAAAGAACAAAAAGCAGCTGAGAAACGACTTGCGTATTCAGCTGCTTTTGGTTTAACCTGAACAAATCAGGCGGTTTCGTTCTTTTCCATCACCACTTTACCCTTGTAGTAAAGCTTGCCCTCGTACCAATGAGCGCGGTGATATAAATGAGGCTGTCCGGTTGTAGGATCAGTCGCTACAGTTGGAGCTTCCGCTTTCCAGTGCGTTCTTCTCTTGTCTCTTCTCGATTTCGAATGGCGGTGTTTAGGATTTGGCATTGTATTAAGTAATTATTGTTTCTTTATTAATTTCTCTTGTCAATTCAGGTTGATGTTTCTCAACGCGTCCCATCTTGGATCATTGTCGTCATCGTCTTTCCCTTCTTCCTTTTCAGTTTTGATGTACTTCTCGATATTCTTCAGCGCCTCAGGATCACATTGCGGATTTCCCTCCTCGTCTTCGTGTACGTTACGCATCGGTATCAGTACAGTGATGTATTCATAGATGAATCGGCTTACATCGATTTCATGTTCTGAAGCCGGAATAATAATCACATCTTCCGAATCCTCCTCTTCTGACTCTCCGAACTTTACAATCAGTTCGTTGAAGGTCTCCAGTTCCAGTTCGAGTTCTTCAAGGCATCGGTCACAATTCACCGAAAGATCGCCCGCGATAGTAAAGTCCAGCAACATCATCTGTTCACTCTTATCCATAGTAACCAGTACATCCAGGTTTGCCCTGAGTACTGGAGAATCCGGATATTCCTGAAAGAACGAATCCTTAACTTCAAACTCAAATTCATGCTCTCCGGGCTCCAGTGAACCAAAATCAATCACAAATTCCTTCGATGCTGACATTTTCCTTCCCGTCCTGAATTTAAGGGGCACAAAGGTAGAAAAACAATGCAAATAATCAATACTAATTGCCTAAAAATCCGGCAGGAATGAGTTAGTATTCGACCAGCGAACTATATTTTCCAGTCTAATATTTTTTCATGATTCCGTGCTTACTTTCGCGATTCGATAATTGATGAAAAAATTGCTCAAATATTTGTTGTTTCCTCTCGCATGGCTGTGGCGAAGCTTCTTTTTCATCAATGCTGTCATTACCTTTTTTCTGTTTTTCCCATTTTTCGCAGTTTTATTGATGAAAAAAAAGTGGTTCCCGCTAGTTTTCAGGCTTAAAAAGATCTGGGCGCATTTTATCCTGTTCCCTACTTTTATTTTCTATAGAATTGAAAGCCAGTTCGTTCCGAAAAAAGGACAGGCTTATGTTTTCTGCCCAAATCATACCTCTTACCTGGACATCATGCTTATATATATTAGCATCCCGAATTATTTTCATACGATAGGAAAGGCGGAGCTTCGAAAGGTGCCATTCTTTGGTCGTTTTTTCGATAAAATGAACATTCCTGTAAATAGGAAGAGTAAAATGGATTCACACAGGGCTTTTTTGAGGGCAGCATCTGATGTCCGCGAAGGCATCAGCGTAACCCTTTTCCCTGAGGGTACAATTGTGCACAACGGTCCAACAATCGGTAGATTTAAAAATGGTCCCTTCCGCTTGGCTATACAAGAGCAGGTACCAGTAGTTCCAGTTACCTTTTTAAATAATTGGGATTTGCTTCCGGATGATTTTCATCGATACCCGGGCCACCCAGGAATTGCCAAAGTGATTGTGCATGAGCCTATTCCAACCTTGGGCATGAAGGATGATGACATTGAAGAACTCAAGGCCAAGGTCTTTGAAGCAATGGCAGCTCCTCTCAGAAAAAAATATCCCCTCGAATTTTCTGCGGAAAAGCATAAAGTTCAAGGGGATGTTCGCAGCAGACAAAACTTGTCTGCCTGAATCAACAATATTCTTCAAATGCCGCTCTCAAATTTTCGGCAATCATCTCTGCTGAGGCTCCTTCGATATGATGTCTTTCAAGGAAGTGAACAAGTTTTCCGTCTTTAAACAGTGCAACAGAAGGCGAGGATGGAGGATAAGGAACCGTGTGTTTTCTGGCTTCAGCCGTGGCTTCTACATCCTGACCGGCAAAAACCGTGACGAGCTTATCAGGGTGTTTGGCATTTTTTACAGCAATCCGTACTCCTGGTCTGGCTGTCCCGGCTGCGCAACCGCAAACCGAATTGATCATTAATAACATTGTCCCTTTGCTTTGGGGTATAGTATTTTGGACATCCTCAGGAGTTTTCAGTTCCTGAAATCCGCTGCTCGTAAGTTCTTCACGCATCGGGGCGCAAATGTATTCGGGGTAAGGCATGATTGATTGTTTTATTGTTTCCTTTATTCAGACGACAAAATTAAGCTTTAATTTATTTCTTTCATTTTCATCAAGCTTCGTTTTTGCCTGATAATCGCACTCTGTAAACAGCCAAAAGCCATAAAAGTTTGATTCCTTACATCTGAAAGGCCTTTAGCCGAATGCGCTCCCTTGTCCTATGTGCAGGGTTATCTTGCATGGTATCATCAACACACACATGCACACAGGAATTATAATCAGAACTTTTTTATTGTTTACAGTCTGCATTCTCCACAACAGAATACAGGCACAGGACATTTTACCGGACAAAGTATACAGGGTAACGGCATATAAGAAAGGAGCCAACCATGTCAGCAGCACATCTAACTATGCAGAGGTGACACCTCCGACAAGCATTTACATTCCAAATGCCTTCACGCCAAATGGTGACGGACTGAATGACACTTTCGGTGTAAAAGGTGAAGGAATTAAAAACTTTCGTCTGTTCATATACAATCGCTGGGGAGAAAAGATATTTGAAACCAGCAATCCAAACGAACACTGGGACGGATATTATGGCGGAAGACCGGCTGAGCAAGGCACTTATGTCTACCAGGTGTTTGCATCCGGCATAGGTAAAAAAGCGAGAAACGGCTCTGTGACGCTGGTTCGATAATAATCCGGATTTTATTTTACATCACCAGCGGGTGAAAATCAGACTGATCACAAAAATGATCCCTGCGATTATGCCCGCGAAACTGGAAACTAAAATCCTGATGCCGCCTTTTAGCTTTAGTTTGTTAAAAAGCAATGCTGATGCCAGTTGCGCTGCGAAAATAGAAAAGGCATATACGACAAAAGCGATCCACGCTCCCGGATCTTTCATCCAGTTAAAATTATAATAACCTTCGTCAGTATAGAAGAGGAACAAGGTAATTAGAAGGGATATCAGCAGGTAAATCTGCCACTCCCTGTTTTCACTGATCCTGGTGGTCATTGATTTGATTCATTTAATGCTTCAACGAGGTGTTCTCAAATTAATTGGATACATTGCTTGAACCATCATTCAAATTTATATTTTTACGCTCAAATTTCCTGATTATGAGCAATTCTTCGAGATATCCTGTTGTTATGCTTGTGGACGATAATGAGCTGGATAATTTCATCAACAAAAAACTAATTGAGAACGAGAATTTCGCATCCGAAGTGATTGTGCAGATATCTGCCCAGTCGGCACTCGACGAATTGAAAAAGCGCGCTTCCGGTTCAACGGCTCTTCCGAACATCATCTTCCTTGATATCATGATGCCTCATATGGACGGTTTTGGTTTCCTGGAAGAGTTCGGCAAGCTTGATGAAAAGATTCGCAACTCATGTAGAGTTATTATGCTTTCAACTTCTGAAAGCTTCAAGGATCTGAATAAAGCCAATCAAAACAAATACGTTTCAAAATTTCTTAACAAGCCGCTCAATAAAGCTGTGCTTGAAGCAATAAATGTCTGATTCCGAATCAAAGGATTCCTGGTTAAAATTTTCCATGAGCAGAGAGTACTTTTTTACTAAAGTCATGCTGATTGATGACGGGGAGATTGACCTATTGGTTAACCGACGCCTCATTGAACTTACATCTTTTGCTTCCTCTGTGATTATTACTTCATCCGCTGAAGAAGCTCTTGAATTTTTCAAAAACGAATGCCGCAATTCCGAAGAGGTTCCGGACTGGATTTTTCTTGACATGAATCTCCCGGGCATAAGCGGTTATGAGTTTGTCGAGTCCTTTTCCTCTTTACCCAATTTTATAAAAAACAAATGCAGGATAGTGATCCTGTCCGCCTTTCAGAAAAAAGAATTGCTTGAAAAAGTACTCACAAGTCCTTTTGTGCATTCACAATTAGAAAAGCCCCTCACTCAGCAATCTTTGAAGGCATTGGCTTCATCTGTCAGGACAACTACTGACGCTTCTTCCTGAAAAACTCTTTAATAATCCCGGCACATTCCTCTTCCAGGATACCTCCTGTCAATACTGTTTTTGGATGAATGATTCCTTTTGAAACACTCATAAAGCCTCTTTTCTCATCCCTTGCACCAAAAACTATTTGCCCTATCTGAGTCCAAAAAGCGGCGCCTGCACACATTACGCATGGCTCAAGAGTTACATAAAGTGTGCACTCGTCAAGATATTTTCCGCCAAGAAAATTAGCCGCAGCAGTGAATGCCTGCATCTCTGCATGCGCGGTGACATCATTCAGGCGTTCAGTCAGGTTATGGCCTCGTCCTATGATTCTGTTTCTGCATACTACCACAGCTCCTACAGGCACTTCATCAGCTTCATATGCCAGGCGCGCCTCTTTGAGCGCTTCATTCATATATCTTGAAAAATCTGTTTCCAGCATCATGATTCTTTATTGGCGAAGATAAGCAAGCTGCATTAAGGCCTTTAGTTCCCTCATTTGAATTCCTGCAAACAAGGCAGCCGAAATTAATTTTTTAACTTCGCTGACCAAAATCTGACAGCATGTTGAGGACAAATACCTGCGGCGAATTAAACCTGAATGACATCAATAAAAGCGTTGAGCTATGCGGATGGGTGCAAAGATCCCGTGACCTGGGAGGCATGACATTCATTGATCTTCGCGACCGCTATGGGATTACACAACTTGTGTTCAACATGGAAACAGACAGCCGCCTTTGCGAGGAGGCAAGAAAACTCGGGCGTGAATTTGTGATTCGTGCCAAAGGAACAGTCGCAGAACGCAGTAATAAAAATCTTAAGATTCCAACCGGAGAAATTGAAATTATTGTTCAATCGCTGGAAGTGCTTAACCCTTCCGAACTTCCTCCGTTTACAATAGAAGATAATACTGACGGAGGTGACGACCTTCGAATGAAATATCGTTATCTTGATATCAGGAGAAATCCTGTAAAAGAGGCGCTCCTTCTTCGTGCAAAAGTGGCCGCCGAAACTCGTGTCTATCTGAACGATCAAAAATTCGCTGAAGTTGAAACACCTGTGCTGATAAAATCAACGCCTGAAGGTGCACGTGACTTTGTGGTGCCATCCAGAATGAATCCGGGAGAGTTTTATGCCCTGCCGCAGTCTCCTCAGACATTCAAACAGCTGCTGATGGTTGCAGGAATGGACCGCTATTATCAAATCGTGAAATGTTTTCGTGATGAAGATCTGCGTGCTGACCGCCAGCCTGAATTCACCCAAATTGATTGCGAGATGAGTTTCGTCGGACAGGAGGATGTGCTTTCAATGTTTGAGGGACTGATTCGCCAACTTTTTATCAAGATTAAAAATACAGATATCGGCACTCTTCCGCGCATGTCGTATGCTGATGCCATGAAGCATTACGGAAACGATAAGCCAGACATCAGGTTTGAGATGAAACTGAAGGATATTAAAACACTCACAGCCGGAAAAAACTTCAAAGTATTTGATGATGCGCAGACAGTTCTGGCCATTTGCGCAAAAGGATGCGCAGCATATACCCGAAAGCAGATCGACGAACTCACTGACTGGGTCAAACGTCCTCAAATCGGAGCTAACGGAATGGTTTACTTGCGAGTGAATGCTGACGGAACATTCAAGTCGAGCGTTGATAAGTTTTACGGCGAAGAGGATCTTAAGAAATGGGCAGAAGCCTGTGATGCTTCTGGCGGCGATCTTATTTTGATTCTGGCCGGAGAAGAAAACAAAACCAGGAAGGGGATGAGTGAGCTGCGCCTTGAGATGGGTGAGCGCCTTGGTTTACGCGATCGGACAACATTCAAAGCACTATGGGTTACTGATTTCCCTTTGCTTGAATACAGCGAGGAGCATAAGCGCTGGCATGCAATGCATCACCCTTTCACTTCACCTAAGCCGGAAGATATGGAAAAGCTTTCTTCCGATCCGGGGTCTGTGCGAGCAAATGCATACGACATGGTCATTAACGGCGTGGAAGTGGGCGGCGGATCGATTCGCATTCACGACAAATCGCTTCAGCAGAAAATGTTTTCAATTCTTGGATTCAGCGATGAGGATGCTTTGGCTCAGTTCGGGTTTTTGATGAACGCATTCCGTTACGGAGCACCACCGCACGGTGGGATAGCTTTCGGCTTCGACCGTCTTTGCTCCCTTTTCGGGGGCTCGGACTCCATCCGGGATTACATTGCTTTCCCTAAAAATAATTCGGGACGCGATGTAATGATCGACAGCCCCTCACAGATTTCATCAGAGCAGCTGGCTGAACTGAAACTCCGTGTTGAGAGCGCCAAAGATTCTGTTTAATTATTCAAGATTAAGTTCAACGGGTATTCCTGAGTTCCTGAACATAAGGCAACCCGAATCTTCATCAATCATTTGAAAAGGTTCTTTTTTTATATAAAGGAAACTGTCGAGGTCCGCGTAGTGGCACAATGAAGTGAGATTCATTCCGGAAAAAATCCCCAAGGTGGTTTCCACCATGCATCCGATCATGGTTCCCATTTTTCTTTCCCTTGCCATTTGAAGTTGCCTGATGGCAGTGTAGTAACTCCCGGCTTTCATCAATTTTACGTTGATGCCGTCAAACATTTCTTTCAGCCGGTCGAAATCGCAATCGTGATGAATACTTTCGTCTGCAAATACAGGCTGATGAACATACTTTTTAAGATAGCGGTACTCGATGTCCATTCCATCCGGCATAGGCTGTTCAAGAAATTCAACGGGGAGTTTCCTGATCTTTTCACTGAATCGTATCAGTTCATCCACATCATGAAAGGATTCGTTTGGATCAAGGATAATACGACCTGATGTGAAAGTGGACAAGTAATGCAGCGTGTCGTAGCCTTCTGTTCCCTTTATTTTCAATTTCACATACCTGAATCGTTTCAGATCGTTTTCCATGTAAAAGACTCTGCATGCCGCAGGATCCATGATCGGAATCGTAAAAGCGGTGTCGATCTGTTCAGGAGTTGCCAGGCCTTTTAATTGAGGTATGCTTTGATTTTTCTTCATTGCCTGAAGATGAGTCCAGGCAGAATCGATCGCAAACCTGAGTGCGTACGACAGGTTCATCTCATCCCTCAGCAAGAGCTCATCTGTACCGTTTTGGTTTTCCAGAAAGATCTGGAACTCTTCCAAAAGCGAATCAGAACTTTCACCGTACCGGATATTCGGTGCGGCTTCTCCGAATCCGGAAAACTTTCCATCGCTGACTCTTACGATCAAGTTATGTTTGACATCGCTTGTATTCCGTGAAATTTTCCAGGTAAACTTCAGTTCAAGACTGACCGGATGAATTGACCAACGCATCATGCTGTAAAAATAATCATAGTCCGTATGGGAATAGTATAAAAAGAAAAATCCCCCTGTCATCAGACCGGGGGACTTTTTTCGAACCGCGTTTGCGGGAAGCGTGAAGTTACTTCTTCTTCTTCTTAGCTGCTTTTTTCTTTGTAGCTTTTTTCTTTGTAGCTTTCTTAGCAGCTTTTTTTGCTTTTGCCATAGTTATTGGTTTTTTTGAATGTTATGACTATTCAAACTTAGCAAATCAATAAAAGGTTACAACATTTTGTAAAAAAAGTTTTTTAACATCGAAGTGTGGATTTTGGAACGCAACATTTTCTGCTGATGAAGAGAAATTATTTTTGATTTTAATTTTACAAACCTTTGGAAACATTGATCAGTTGCGACGTTCAGAAGACACGATAAAATATTTTTTCAAAATGAAACTGCAAAATGATTTTAAGCGAGAAAGAGCTCCGAGAAAAAAATGTTAATAACCTCAAGCAAGTCACTTACACAAAATTCCTGAAAAACTGTTTTTGATCATACCGATTTGCACTTTGAAATGACTTCAATTGGAAAAACGAGGTCGAAAAAATGCAAAAGCATGATGAGATGATACTTGTATGTGCAACCCGACACAACCATCAGTCACATTTCAGCTGCTGATTACTTATTGTATCTTCACCCACCTGAGATATGTTCATCACACTTCAAGACCGGCTCACCGATATCGAAAGACGCAACCTGCGGCTGCTTAACCTCAGTTCAGCGATCATCATTCTATTTCTTGGACTAATCAGCGAGGATGAATTCCGTCCGCAGGGCATTCTTCTCAGTGCTTATGTTGTTTCGGGATTGCTTATCCTAAACTTTGCTTTGTCTTTTTACATTCCCTTTGTAAAAAATCAGTTCACTAATCTGAGTTATCTTGGAGTGTTTCTGATTCATTTCTGGGCAATCTATGTCACCTTCCAGAAAAATTTTGACTTGCAGTATTTGCTGCCATTGTCCATTTCCATCTTAACCTTTTCACTCATTTTTAACAAATTTTACAAGAGTCTGATGTTCATTTTCAGCATTAGCACGATCCTGCTTGTCCTTCTCATCTTTCATCATGAATGGAAAACTGAGCATACGGTCACACTTGTGACCATTTTTACTGCCGCTATTCTTGCAGACCAAATCCAAAAGCGAAAAGAAGATTACAAAAATGAAATTCAGAAGCAGGAGCTGATGTATACTTCGCTGCTTGAGAATATGAATGACGGAATGATTTACATCGACAACCAGAGAAAGATCCGGCTGGTGAATGATGCATTCTGCAGAATCAGCGGTAAGGAAGCTGCAGCATGGACGGGAAAAAGTATCCGGGATCTGGAGATTGAAGGCAAAGAGAATGCAGGCATCAGGAAATTTTTAGCAAACATAGATTCCGGTATATCTGACCGTATCGAATGCGGACTGATCACATCAAAATCAGAAAAAATATGGCTCCACATGAACGGATCACCATTCACAGATGAATCCGGGAACAAGCTCGGTTATATGCTGGTCCTCTCCGATATCAGCGCGCTAAAAAAAACTCAGGCAATGCTGAAAGAAAAGGAAGAGGGCTATAAGACATTTATTGAGCAAAGTGCGGTTGGAATCTGGCGCGCCGAATACAGCAATCCGATCTCGACGGCCCTTCCGCCTGATGAACAGGTTCGACTTCTTCTTGACACAGGGAGAATCGCAGAATGTAACGAGTTTATGGCACAGATGTATGGCTACAAATCTTCCTCCGAACTCCTGGGAAGGAGAATCCGCGACTTCTACTACATCGAAAACAATTTTGACGAAGAGAAAACGACATCATTGATGAAGGAGTTTATCGGAAATGACTACAGAATCAGCAATGCCGAATCAAAAGAACTGGACCGAAACGGTAAAATCCGCTACATGCTGAACAACAACACCGGAGTAGTGGAAAAAGGAATGCTCATCAGAACCTGGGGAGTACAAACAGAAATCACCGACAGGAAGCAAACGGAAAAAGAATTGTTGGAATCAAATCGTGAGCTGGATACATTTTTCTATAAGGCTTCCCATGACTTGAAGGGTCCGCTTGCAAGCGTCATGGGAATTGTGAATCTGGCGCGACTTGAGAATCCGGACAATCACTTGCACCAGTATTTTGATTTGATTGAGAAAAGCATCCGAAGACTCGACAATACACTCCTGGATCTGATTGAATTGGCGAGAACGCGAAAAGGGAACAGCAAGATTTCAGACATCAGTGTACAGCAGCTTGTGGATGAAGTTTTTTCTTCCTTGTCACATCTTCCCCGATTTGAAAAAGTGCGAACTGAATTACAAATAGGCGCTGATGCAATGATCCGGGCAGACAAGATCCTGGTTCTTTCTGTTTTTCAAAATCTCATTCACAATGCGATCAATTATGGTGATGCTAATGCACCTGAGTTATTTGTGAGTTGCGAACGCACTGCGGACGGAATTCAGGCAGAGGTGAGAGATAATGGCCCGGGTATTCCTGAGACGGTGCGTGACAAAGTCTTTGAAATGTTCTACAGGGGTCATCCTGATTCTTCAGGATCCGGGCTTGGCTTATTTATCGTGAAAAGCGCTATTGACAAAATGGGCGGAAAGATAAATTTCCTGAGTGCTGAAAATCACGGAACCAGTTTTTATATATTTATTCCGGATACTCAATACTGAAATTCGTCTAAAAATTATTTCAGCATGATACTGAAAATCGAACATCTTGGAATTGCAGTGAAGAACCTCGAAGAAGCAAACAGGCTTTTCTCATTGTTGCTTGGAAAAGAATCATACAAATCCGAATCGGTGGAAAGCGAAGGGGTCACTACTTCTTTTTTTGCACTTGGAGAAAGCAAAGTCGAGTTATTGGAATCGACAAGACCTGACGGTCCCATTGCAAAGTTTATTGAGAAAAGAGGAGAAGGCATTCATCATGTTGCTTTTGAAGTGGAAGACATACATGCCATGATGACTAAGCTTAAAAACAATGGCTTTCAGTTGCTGAATGATGAACCCAAACGTGGTGCAGACAACAAACTAATTTGTTTCCTTCATCCTAAAAGTACAAATGGTGTGCTGGTGGAACTTTGCCAGGAGATTCGTTAGCGCTGAATTGAAGTACCGCCTGTCCTTACACACATATATATATGTATAAAAAGAGACAGGAATGTCTGATTCCGGATTTTCTGTTCCAAACTCAATGGTTGTTCCTGACAGCTTCTTCTTTCATATATTTAGAGAGCAAATCACCAACCCATTCTCCCTTTGATAAAAGCAAAGCCCTTATCCCTAGTTTCAGCGCTCCGGCTACATGTTGAGGAGAATCGTCAATGAATATCGTTTCATGCGGAGACAAGTTATTTTCTTTGAGCACATGCATAAAAATTTCCTGATCCGGTTTTCTCATGCCAATGTGATGAGAGAGATAAACCTTGTTGAAGTGATCTTCGATTTTATCAAAGCCATAGTTTTTTCCTTCAAATCCCCGAAAAGCTCTCTCATGTATTTCATTCGTATTGCTGAGCAGAAACAAGTCAAACTCATTTTGAAGCTTTTCAAGCAATACGGCATTTCGATCCGGGATGCCAATGAGAATAGCGTTCCATGCAGAGTCTATCTCCGAATCAGATAAATTCTTATGGGAAAGATCACGAATTTGCCTGCGAAACTCTTCCGCGCTGATCCTACCAGTTTCCAGTTCATCAAACAGATGATGTTGCTTCAACTGGGTATATAGTTGAGTGAAATCTTTGAGTCCCAAATCCTTAAAGGCATCTGCAGTTTTATGATAGTCAATGTCGAAGAGTACTCCGCCCAGATCAAAGATGATATTCCTGATTTTACCCACAATTTTAGAATTTGCCTGTAAAAATATAACTTCGTGGCCCATTTCGCAGCGCAAACCCAGAGTTTTCGCTCGAAGGGCCCTTAGCTCATTCGGTTAGAGCAACAGACTCATAATCTGTGGGTGGTTGGTTCGATTCCAACAGGGCCCACCAAAACGCCCGGCATGACCGGGCGTTTTAATTTATTTAGGCCTGAAATTCCTTTAGATATTAATTTGTTACCTTGTTTTTGATAAAATACATGTCATGAGAAAAATTCTGTACTTAATTTTTTGCGTATTGTTCCTTGTAAACATTAACGTGTCAGGACAAGAGAAAAAAACTGCGACTAAATTGTATTCTCCAAACGACAATTTTATTTTATTCTTTAATTGGGATAACTGGAATGACATGCCAAGCAATGTGGAGACAGCAGGTTTTCGATCAAGAGGCTTTGCATTTCTTTTTATGAATGACAAACAAAACAGCAAAGGGAAACTGGGATTTGCTTACGGATTCGGAATGAGCTCGCACAATGTTCATAGCAATGCCTTCCCGGGGCCAGACAGTACAGGTAATAAAACCGAGCTGATGGTGATTCCGGATTCTGTAAAGTACGATCTGAATAAGCTATCCCTGAATTACATCGATGCCGCAATTGAATTTCGCTTTCACTCTCCTATAGGAAGCAAGGGAAAAAAATTCAAGATAAGCCTGGGATTTAAAGGTGGGCTTCTCGTCCAAAGCCATACAAAATTCAAAAACAAAGACGACAAGATCAAAACATACGACATAGACAATCTCAGTTCTATTCAATACGGCCCTACTTTTCGAATTGGATATAGCAGGGTAGGAATTTCAGGTTACTACGGCTTGTCCAATGTTTTTAAAGACAATAAAGGCCCGGACATGACCCCTTATTCTGTCGGAATTGCATTAACTTTTTAATGCAATAGGTTCACTTATTAAAATTGATTGAGATTTGTAAATTATATAAGGGTATTTAAATCTTCCAGGTCAGTCACGAACTCCGAACTCGCCCCCCGAACTCAAATGCTCAGCACCAGATATTCACAGAAAAAACCTACAAAGAATCCGAAATAAATCTGCCTTGGTGTATGCGAACCCAAAGTGAGCCTGGCAGTTCCCAGTATTCCTGCAATTAACAATGAAACCAGTATAGCCATTCGCAGATCCACAAGCAGGAATGTAGATAGTCCGAAAAAAGTTCCCACAAGTCCGCCGATGCCTATCATGTGAATGCTGATCTTCCATTTAAAATTGATGATCACTGCAATCACTACTGCACCGGCAGCACCAAGAATAATCAGGTTGAAAATCTGGGGAAGCATCAGGCTTCTCATCATAAAATATGCGACAAGTAACAGCAATGCGTTCGTGATGAATGGAACTATTCTTTCTTCCCTTCCTGCCATTTCGAACGACTTCACCCAGCCTTTTCTGATCAGTAGATAGGACAAAAGCACCGGCAAAGCGAAGGTGTTAAGCAGAATTATAGAATACAAAGCAGACTTTTCTGCGGGAGATGTCGTACTCGAAAAATAATTATTGTGATTAAGCAGGTAATATAAAGTATATGTCGGGATCAACACCGGATGAAACACTACCGATAAAAAATAAGCAACAGTTTTGTTCATAGCTCTTTTCGCAGTCTGGCTACAGGTATGTCAAGCATTTCACGGTATTTTGCCACGGTTCTCCGTGCAATGTTATAACCTTTCTTATTCAGGATTTTTGTAAGAGCTGCGTCAGTAAGCGGTTTGCGTTTGTCTTCACCGGCAATGCAATCGGAAAGGATTTGCTTCACTTCCTTGCTTGATACTTCTTCACCGCTTTCCGTCTGCATACCCTCAGAGAAAAAACTTTTAAGTAAAAAAGTTCCAAACGGAGTCTGTACATATTTACTGTTTGCCACACGAGAAACCGTGGAAATATCCATTCCTATTTTCTCAGCGATATCGCGCAACACCATTTTTTTCAGGTTGCGAATGTCCCCGTCAAGGAAATAATCATACTGGTACTCCATGATGGTACGCATGGTTTCATACAATGTATGTTGCCTTTGCTTGATGGCATCGATGAACCATTTCGCAGCGTCAAGTTTTTGTTTTACAAACTGAACCGCGTCTTTGTGTGCTTTGGAAGGTTTGCGTTCCTTGCTGTAATGCTCCAGCATCTCTCGGTAATCGCGGCTTATGCGCAGATCAGGAGCGTTTCTTGAATTGAGTGTCAATTCAAGAGCTCCGTCATGATTCGTGATGATGAAATCGGGGATGATGTGCTGCGCGCTCCTTTGGCTCATGCTGCTTGTATTTCCAGGCCTCGGGTTCAGCTTCAATATCTCTGAAATTGCCTCCTTCAATTCTTCCTCACTGATGCCAAGTCCGGATGCGATTTTATCGTAATGCTTTTTTGAAAACTCTTCAAAATGCTCATTCAGAATTTTCTCAGCAAGAACAAGTGACTCCTTACCGTTCTTCTTGCGCTTCAGCTGAATAAGCAGACATTCCTGCAGGCTTCTTCCTCCGATACCGGGAGGATCAAGAGTTTGAATCGCATGAAGTATTTTTTCAAGCTCTTCTGTATTGGTGCTTATATTTTGGCTGAATGCAAGATCATCCACGACAGAAGCAAGTTCACGGCGGATATAGCCGTCGTCATCCATACTACCGATTATCTGCTCTGCAATGTGATATTCCCGGTTATCAAGATTTAACTGATAAAGCTGTGAAAGGACAACATCATGGAATCCTCCGAGTGAGACCATTGGCATCACTTTTCTCTCGTCATCAGGAGAACTATTATTGGAAGAAAGTTTGTAGTCAGGAATGTCATCATCAGAAAGATATTCATCAATGCTGATGTCTTCTTCCTGTTCTGCCAATTCTTCATCGTCTTCGGCAGTGATTTCTTCCTCATCCCTCAGTTCATACTCCTCCTCCTCTTCATTACCTTCTTCAAGGGCAGGATTTTCCTGAAGCTCTTCCTTGATTCTTTGCTCAAGATTAGCCACAGGAATCTGCAGCAGTTTCATCAGCTGGATTTGCTGAGGAGAAAGTTTCTGTTGAAGCTTTTGATATAATCCAAGTTTTAAATTACTCATGTGTTAAAGCCAGGACACAAGGTCGCATGCAAAGCAAAAATAATAAGAAAATACAGGGGAATCAGATATTTCTATTGTTTCCAGATCCAGCCTTCCGCGTTCTGTTTCCTGAGACTGTCCAGGAAAGCGAGGGCACCGGCACGGTTTTCAAAGCCGTCATAACAAACATAGTTCAGGTTTCCTTTCCTGATCAGTCTTGTTTCTAAAAAACCTTTTGAAATGAGATCGTTGGTAAATGTTTCAGCATTCTCAGGTACTTTGAATGCTCCGGCAACTACAAAATACTTTTCCACGGAAGCCGATGGCCGCACAGTCTCCTGAATTTTGATTTCCGGAACAGCGGGTTTAATTTCTGATTTTACTTCCGGTGCTTTATCAAGCGCTTCGGTGCTCGCCACATAAACAGTTTCAGCAGGTGCGGGAAGCATTTCAACCGGTTTAGGGACAATTGCTTCACTCTTCACAGAAAGGCTTTCTTTGATGTCAAAAGGGTTCAGGGACCCTTTGTCACCGCTCTCAGAAGAAATCAGGAAGAGGTTAAACGAAAGCCAGAGCACCGCTCCTGCAACGGCAATGACTCCCAAAATTCTGGGTGCTGCTCCGAATCTTCTGGAAGTTTTTCTTTCCGGCGGAACAGATTTTCTTCCCTGCATGATTCTCTTTCTTTCGCTGGTGATTCGCTGAATCTTATCGTCCTTTTCAAGAGGAAGAAATCGCACCGGACTTAATCCGAAAGCTTCCCTGAGGAACTGCGACTGCCTGAAAGGTTCAAAAAGCAAATGCCTGTCTTTGTCATAATACAATGTTCCTATGTGCTCAAATATGAATTTGTTATTTGAATCAAGGCTTGTGAAAACATTGCTTACAAATGAATCCAGTTTTTTAACTGCTTCCGGATAAGGAAGGTTTTCAGCCTTTGCAAGGTGATTAGCGAGCAATCCGTCGTTTTGCCTCAGATAAATATTAAATGCGATTTTACGGCGCGGAGGATATACAGTCTGTTGCGACGGATTTATCTTGGCACTTATGTTAGAGGCAAGAAAACCTCCAAGCGAAGGCACGATCACGCAGTCGTGATCATAAAGAAGATCGCATATATATTTTTCCACTGTGCTCACAAGACTCTTTGCGAGCATAAAATTAAACTAAAAATGCAGGGGAAGAAAATTTACAAGAAAAGATATGAACGGGATTTTCAAATGTTTAACCACGCAGTTTGTCTAAAAGGTGATTGAGTTCTTTCATCTCAGACTCGGAAAGAGCTGAAAACAATTTGCGGAATGTGACGTCTTCTTTTTCAATTTCCGACAATAACTCCAAACCTCGATCAGTGATGATGACATCACAGGCTCTTCTGTCGCTGGCATTGACAGATCTCATGATGAATCCTTTAGCCCGGAGTTTCTCAACGATTCTGGATGCATCGCTCATTTTGTCCAGCATCCTTTCCTTTACCAGCTTGATATTGCAGGGGGAGGGGCTTTGCCCGCGCAATATCCTCATGACATTATACTGCTGCGGTGTGATTTTGTATTTCTTAAGAAGTTGCGACTGAAAGGCATTCAGCCAGTTGAATGTGTAAATGATGTTGATTCCCAATTTGTGGGATTCATTAATAAACTTCTTCTGCACGATTTCATCTTCCAATTTCATACTTTTATTCTCCAAATGATTTATATAATTAAAGTATTCTATTTCATCGGCACTTCCACAATGAGCAGCTCTGTGTCTTCTATGGCTTTAATTTCTATATAATCCTTTTCGGTTATACCCACTGCGTCTCTATTTCCGAGTTTGTTACCTTCCACCACAGTTTTTCCATCAATGTTCATGATGTAAACTCCGTTCTCTTTACGGAAAAGATCATATTGAATTCCGCTTTCCGCATTTAATTTGCATATGGAAACTGCAGCGTCCTGATGAATGTACAACTCATCGCCGATATTGAATCCCGAAGCAACGGTTTGAATATTATTCTCCAAGCTCCTGATGTTAAAATTCTTTTGTCCGTAACGAGGCTCAATGTTTTTTTCTTTGGGAAATATCCAAAGTTGAAATAGCCTTGTTGGGTTTTTATCAGAAGGATTGAATTCCGAATGAAGCACTCCGCTTCCAGCACTCATCACTTGGACATCACCGGTACGAATCACCGAGCCATTACCCATGCTGTCCTTATGTTCCAACTCACCGGAAAGGATGATGGTTATAATTTCCATATCGTTGTGCGGATGCATGCCAAATCCCTTGCCTGGAGCGATCAGGTCATCATTCAGAACACGAAGCATTCCAAAGTGCATGCGTGCAGGGTCGTACCATGATGCGAAACTGAAACTGTGAGCAGCCTTCAGCCAGCCGTGATCGGCTTTTCCTCTTTCGTTTTCCTGATGAATTACGGTTTTCATTGTATGGCGTTTGATAGTTTGATTAATTAGAATAATTGTGGTAAAAAATATTCTCAATAATTCAGCACATCGCTGGTTTTGTGCGTGCCGTCGCAAAAGGGTTTATTTTTTGATAGGCCGCAGCGGCAAAGAGCAATGTTTCCTTCTTTCATCTCTTCTTTACCGTCTTTGTCAACAAATATGAATTTGCCTCGCACCAGGTATGGACCTTTGTCTGCCACGGTGATTTTTGTTTCTGATGATTTTTGATTTTCCATATGTTCGTTTTTTTGAATAATCAATTCATAGCTTAATGCTCCTGACGGGCATTTGTTTACTTGTTCAATCAATTCTTCTGTACCTGCCATCTCTGTTCTTATCCATGGTTTTTCTTTCGGTCTGAATACCAGGGGAAGACCCCTGACACAATTCCCTGAATGAATACACTTTCCTGCTTTCCAGATTATGTTGATTTCACCATTGGTATATTTCTTCTCTGTCATGACTCCATTTTTTCAAATTCCCTGAAATACACAGGCCCGCTCAGTGTTCTGTGAACCGGACATTTTTCCGCGATGAATTTCAATCGTTCTATTTGTTTTTCATCGAGATCGCCTTTGAATTTCAGTTTTTTATAAATTATGGTACTCTCCTTATCTTCTACAATTCCCTTTTCCATGTTGAGTTCGACCTCTACTTTCTGCATATCCCAGCCTTTACGTTCGGCATACATCCTCAGAGTTATGGCTACACACATTCCCAATGCAGTTAAAATGTACTGGTGAGCGGTGGGCCCTTTATTTTTTCCGCCAAGTTCTTCAGGCTCGTCTCCGCTGAGAGTATGAGAGCCGGCGTGAGCCATGCTTTCATAGATTCCACCTTCGTTTATAACAAGTATGTTTTCTTTGTATTTCATTTTATAAAATCAGTTAAGTGAAGGTTGTGGAATTGAAAAATCCATACTGTGATGGAACATCACTTCCTTTATCTCATGCTCCATGAATGAATTGAGTGGAAGTTGTGAAGCTACAAGCATGGCTTCAGCTTCTGTTTCAGATTCGATCAGCATCCACAGCGTACTTCTGTCAGATGAAAGTGTGTAACTGATCAACAGATTTTTCTCCATCAGCTCCTTTACAACCTTCCTTTGTTCAGGGATGAGAGAAAGAAATTCGGAAGAAAGAGCTGGCGGAAGTTTACAGGTAAACATGAATTGTTTCATTTTATTTCAAATTAAAAACGGCCATCCACATAGTGTGGATGGCCGGGCTATTCACACTAATTAATTATTTATTGTTTGATCAGTACTACATCAATTGTGAAATCGATGTCGTCGCTCACTACTGCTTCTCCGGCAGCAGCCTTATTCGCATATTTCAGATTGTAGTCCTGGCGGTTCAGAGTTCCGGTTGCCTTGAAGCCGGCTTTTGTATTTCCCCATGGATCTGTAACCGTTCCGTTATAGACCACTGGCAAATCAACTTTTTTGGTTACGTCCCTGATGGTAAGATCACCGCTCATCACGTATTTTTTACCATCCAGCTTTTTCATTCCCGTAGCTTTGAATGTCATCGTTGGATATTTTTCAGCATTGAAAAAATCATCCGATACCAGGTGTTTATCGCGCATGCCGTTCTCAGTATTAATGCTGCTGACATCGATTGTAACATCCGCTTTCAGATCAGACCAATCGGGTCTTTCGGAATTGATTACACCTTCAAACTTTTTAAATTCTCCTGTTACATCAGAGATTAACAGGTACTTTGCGCTAAAATGAATTTTGGAATGCGCGTTATCCAGTTTCCAGTTTTGGGCATTGGCAATTGTGACAAAGGCCAAAGCCGTAAGGAGGGACAATAACTTTTTCATGATTTTGTGATTTTTTAACTTATTCAATGCAAATGTACGTTAAAACATTATATGTTGCAACATTTATTTAGACAAAAATGCAGCGCTTACCTATATTTAACTCATATTGAATGGATTAATTTAATAGAAACTTCGTATCCCGATAGCTTTTCTGGCATTTCGAACCGTCTCTTGCGCGCTGACGCGTGCTTTTTCAGCTCCCACTCTGGCTACCTTGCCCACGTATTCGCTGTCCTTGGAAAGTTCTTCAATTCTTTCTCTGAAGGGTTTGCAAAATGCAGCCATGTCTTCTGCAAGTTGCTTCTTCATATCACCGTAACGGATTTGCATCTGCGCATATTTATCTTCAAAAAAGGAATAGGTATCATGTGAAGAAACTGCATTCATCAGCAGGAAAAGATTCTTAATGGCCTCCGGTTTTTTTTGGTTTAATTCAGTGGGGCCGCTATCGGTAACGGCTCTCATCACTTTCTTACGAATCACATCTTCAGGATCAGAAAGAAATATTGCATTGCCTTCACCTTCACTCTTTCCCATCTTTCCGCTGCCATCGAGTCCGGGGATTTTTACGAGTTCCGTCCCGAAATTAAAAGCATATGGTTCAGGAAACAGTTCTGTACGGTAAATTCTGTTGAAGCGGTTTCCGAATGTTCGGGCCATTTCAAGATGCTGCTCCTGATCCTTTCCCACAGGCACTTTCACTGCACGGTGAATAAGAATATCTGCGGCCATGAGTGAGGGATATGTAAGCAAACCGGCATTGATGTTGTCCGGTTGTTTTCGGATTTTATCCTTGAAGGAAGTACATCTTTCAAGCTCGCCCACGTAGGCGTTCATGTTGAGAAGCAAATAAAGTTCGGGGATTTCAGGAATGTCGCTCTGCACATAAATGGTTGCAGCATCAGGATCCAGACCACAGGCAAGGTATTCGACCAATACCTGCCGAACGTTTTCATGAAAATCATTCGGAGCCGGGTGAGTAGTCAGTGAATGATAATCCGCGATGAAAAAGAAGCAATTATATTCATGCTGCATCTTTAAAAAATTGCGCATTGCCCCGAAGTAATTTCCGAGATGCAGCCGGCCAGTGCTTCGTATTCCGCTGACAACTATTTCTTTCATCCTGCGAAAATAAACAAAAGACCATGATACTGGGGAATGTGAATTATCGTGTTTGGATTTTAAATAAGTAAAGGGCAGATAGGCAAGTAAAATTGTAATTTAGCCCGGATAAATTTCAGGTATGAAAAGCAAACAGGAAATTCTCGATTCAAAGATTGAGCAGGCTAAGGCTGGCGGAGGGAAGAAAAGAATTGAAGCCCAGCACAAGAAGGGTAAGATGACCGCCAGGGAACGTGTGCATTTTCTGCTTGATGAAGGATCGTTTGAAGAGATCGGAATGCTGGTTACACACAGGGCGACTGAGTTCGGTATGGATAAAGAAATTTATCCTGGCGATGGAGTAATAACCGGATACGGGAAAATCAACGGCAGGTTTGTATATGTTTTCGCTCAGGATTTCACTGTCTTTGGCGGCTCTCTTTCAGAAACCCATGCTCAGAAAATTTGCCGCATCATGGATTTAGCCATGCAAAACGGAGCACCGGTAATCGGCTTGAATGACTCTGGCGGAGCACGAATACAGGAAGGTGTAGTTTCATTGGGCGGATATGCCGACATCTTTTACCGGAACACACTGGCATCCGGTGTAATACCGCAGATTTCTGCCATCATGGGACCTTGCGCGGGCGGTGCAGTGTATTCTCCTGCCATTACGGATTTTATCATGATGGTGGAAAATACATCTTACATGTTTGTGACCGGTCCGAACGTAGTTAAAACGGTGACCCACGAAAATGTGAGCTCAGAAGAATTGGGCGGAGCGATGACTCATGCAAGCAAATCAGGAGTAACACATTTCACCTGCGTAAATGAAATGGAGTGCATTCATTATATAAAAAGACTGTTGTCATACATCCCGCAGAATTGCGAAGAAGATGCGCCGGCACTGGAATACATTCCTTCAAACGAGTCAAGGCCATCTTTGAACTCAATCATTCCTGAAAATCCGAACCAGCCTTACGATATGCACGATGTGATTTCAGGAGTTGTGGATACAGATTCCTTCTTTGAAGTTCATCGTGATTTTGCAGAGAATATATTGGTTGGTTTTGCACGACTTGAAGGACGCAGCATAGGAGTGGTTGCAAATCAACCTGCACACCTTGCCGGTGTTTTGGATATTCATGCCTCCACAAAAGCAGCTCGCTTTGTAAGATTTTGCGATTGCTTCAATATCCCCTTGCTTGTATTTGAAGATGTGCCGGGTTTTCTTCCGGGCACTGACCAGGAATGGAACGCGATCATCACTAATGGCGCCAAGCTTTTATACGCGTTTTCGGAAGCCACTGTACCCAGAATAACCGTAATTACACGAAAAGCTTACGGAGGCGCCTACGATGTGATGAACTCGAAGCACATCGGAGCAGACATGAATTACGCCTGGCCCAGTGCTGAGATCGCAGTGATGGGAGCGAAAGGCGCGGCTGAAATTATTTTCAAAAAAGAAATTTCCGAAGCCCAAGATGCTGCAGCCAAACTCAAAGAAAAAGAAGACGAATACAATAAGCTCTTTGCAAATCCATACAAAGCAGCCGAAAGAGGCTATATTGATGAGGTAATATCACCTTCACAAACCAGGGTGAAACTGATCAGTGCATTTCGAATGCTCAGAAATAAGGTGGCAAAACTGCCTAGAAAAAAACATGGCAACATCCCATTGTAAAGAAAATGAGGGGATTTCCCATGAAAACAGAATCTTATAGAAATAAAGTGCTCAAACAATCCTTGGAATTGTTCAATAAAATATAAGTATATTTAATCTCTGCAAATTTATAAATCAATATAACCATGAGAATACTGATACTTGCAATGGCCCTGTTAGCGGGTGTTTTAAACTCCAATGCCCAGCTCACCGGAACTTTTACAATCGGAGGCAGCACTCCAGATTACGCGACCTTTAACGATGCGGTGAATGACCTCAGCACATTAGGTATTTCAGGACCTGTTGTGTTCAATGTGAGAAACGGCACATACACTGAGCGAGTAATAATTCCACAGATCATTGGCTCGAATGCCACAAACACCGTCACATTCAAGTCTGAGACCGGAGATAGTACAGCCGTAATTTTAACTCAGCCTACTTCCACTACTACCACAGATAATTTTACAATGCAGTTGAACGGGGCAGATTACATCACATTCCGCAATATGACCATCAGCAGAGTTGGAACTGATACTTACGGCACTGTTGTCAATCTCACAAACTCTTCCAACCATGTCACTTTTGAAAACAACATACTTGAAGGATCAAATGCCACCACACTCACAACAAATTCCTGTGTGGTGTTTTCTACTTCAGGCGTGACATCTCATGATACCATGAATGTATTCAACAACAATTTGTTTTTGAAAGGCTCCTACGGATTGTATTATCTAGGCGCCAGTACTACTCAACGTGAAAACGGTACACGTATTACAAACAATACATTCACAGATAATTACGGAAGGGCGATTCACCTTGGCAACCAGATTTCTCCAGTAATCATCGGAAATGTTATTACAACCACTTCGACTTATGCCACATTCTACGGACTATACTTCACTGCCTGTGCTGAAGACATGAGAATTGAGCGAAACAAAACAAGCTCACCTAACGGAGGATATGGAATGTACTTCACCGGATCGCACGGCTTGTCTACTGCGCCAATTCATATCATCAATAATTTCATTCATGCAGGAGGCTCGGGTACAGCATATGGTATTTTTATCACTGGCAGTTCAAATATGAACATCTGGCACAACTCGATTCATGTAACTGGTACCGGTGCAACTTCAAGATGTTTCTATGTAACTGCAGCCACATCAGTAAAACTGATTGTGCAGAACAACATTATGGCTAACACCGGTGGGGGAATGGCATATTATATCACTAGTTCAGCCACAACAAGTCTGAGCGTATCTGACTTCAATGACTTGTACTCTACAGGTCCAAACCTGGCATTTTGGAATGCTTCAAATATTAATAACATTACCACGTGGCGTGATTCAACCGGCAGGGATGTGAACTCAGTGTCAGCTGACCCGATCTTTGTATCAGCGAGCGATCTTCATGCTTTCGGTGCGGGTATCGACAACGTAGGTATTCCCATTGCAGGCATTACTACAGATATCGACGGTGATCCACGCAATCCATCGACACCAGACATTGGTGCGGATGAGTTTACTCCATTTGCCGATAATCTTGTCATGCTTGGGTTGGCTTCTCCTCCAGCTCTCGGTGCCTGCGGATCGCAAAATGTAACATTCTCCATCAATGTCGGAAACATAGGCAGCAATGATCAATCGAATATTCCGGTACAACTTGAAATCACCGGTCCGGCATCATACACATTTTACGACACCATCCCGGGACCAATTCCCGCAAACACTAATATCACTCACACATTCCCGCAGAGTATTTCTACTGTGACAGGCGGACAATATTTTATACAGGCATTCAGCTCACTCGGAATTGACCAGTACAGAAACAACGATACTATTTTAGCCACTCGTAATTTTTATACTATTCCCAATTCACCAACCGCTGCCTCTCCACAACAAGGTTGCGATAATAATACAGTCATCACAGCAACACCGGATCCTGGTGATGAAATTGTATGGTATGACCAGGCCAATGGAGGCAATCCGATTGCAACCGGTTCTCCACTCATCACAACCATTTCAACAGACACAGTATTTTATGCTGAATCCAGGCAGGGAAGCGGAGTATCGGGTTGCTTAAGGATTGTAGAGTGCAGTTCCAATGATCCTGACTATATTGAGATTCAGAATCTATCGGGCGCTACCTTTGATGCTACAGGTTATGTGGTTGCAGTTAGCAACAGCTATACTGACATTAATTCTGTAAATGCAAATCTGTGGAACCTTGGAGTTTTCGCTCCAGGTGAAATTCAATATAAGAGTGATAACTCTGCAGATAATTACTGGGGAAGCAATATTCTCTGGAACCCGGGCAGCAACAGCTGGGCGATAATAATTGATCCGACTGGCAATGTAGTTGATTTTATTGCCTGGGACTGGAATGCAACTGCCATTCAGGGTATGGCTGCTGTTGTTAACGGGTTTACTGTGAACATAGGAAACAAGTGGAACGGTAATGGTATAGTATCGAGTGGTTGTAACCCGGGCACTCTGAGCAGAACAGGGAACTCTGATAATGATGATGCTACAGACTTTGTCTGCGAACCAGGGACTAAAGGAGTGCAAAATGCCAACCTTACTCCTTCACTCGCAAATTGCGGACTTGGCATCTGCGGTTCAATCCGTATTCCGGTACAAGTGAATGTATCACCAGGTGTCTTCACCGATATTGGACCAGACACAATTCTTGCTTCACCTTTCTCCTATGTGCTCGATGCCGGTCCTGGCTTCTCATCATACCTCTGGTCTGATGGAACCACAGGTCAGACAATCACAGTCACTACCGACGGATGGCACTGGGTAACAGTTACAGGTGCGAATGGTTGCACATGGACAGACTCGATGAGTATCAATCTCACTACCGGCATTAAAAATCAGGTTTCTTCAGGTTCCCTGATCGCTTATCCAAACCCAGCAGCCAATGAGCTGAATGTACAGTTCATCAATTCAGGTTCTGACGCAATTATCAGTCTGATGGACATGAAAGGATCTGTACTCCGACAGGCTCGTGCAGCAGGAAAACAATCCGATATCGTAACAAGATTTAATCTTGAAGGATTATCTGATGGCGTTTATTTCGTGCGCCTTCTAAGCTCAGAAGAAACTCAGACACTCAAAGTGGTGATCCAGAGAAACTGATCATTTCTAGAAAATTGTTTCAAAGCCACTCCGGTATGGAGTGGCTTTTTCTTTTTTTGGGCCTGATTATATTATCTTAATTTTACCGCCTCGCATCATACAAACATGAAACACTTGCCCAGCATCATTTTATATTATCTGGTCATAATGCCGGTAAGTATGCTGCCATTTAGGTTGATGTACCTGCTTTCAGATTTCACTTTTTTTATCCTGTTCTATATAACTCCGTACAGGAAAAAGGTAGTGATGAGCAATCTCAGGAATTCTTTTCCGGAAAAAACTGAAGCGGAGCTGAAAGTCATCATGAAAAGATTTTACAGGCATTTCTGTGATTTGATTTTTGAAAGCTTAAAAACATTCACTGCAAGCCAGAATGATTTACTGAAAAGAGTGACGCTTGAAAACACTTCTCTTCTGGAAGAATTTTACAAAAAAAATAAGAGTCTGATTCTTGCCACGGGACATTACGGTAACTGGGAATGGCCTGCGATCACGCTGCCTTATCACAGCTCACATTTAGCAACAGGAATTTATCAGAGGCTTTCCAATCAGTTCTTTGATCAAAAACTCAGAAAGACCAGAGCCAAGTTTGGAATGAAGCTGATGAGCACACGCGAAGTGGCTGATTTTTTTGAAGCGCACAGAAACGATCTTTGTACATACGGTTTTATCAACGACCAGAGTCCTTCAGATCCTAAACGCGGACATTGGATGAAATTTTTAAACCAGGATACTTGCGTTTTCACCGGAGTGGAGAAATACGCGCAGAAGTATGACTATCCTGTTCTTTATGGCAGGATTGTGAAACTGAAACGCGGACATTACAAACTCAGCTATGAACTTGTGAGTGATGAACCAAGGACCGCCTCTCCGAATGAGATCACCGAAAAATGCGCCCGCATAAACGAGGAGTTGATCCGCCAGGATCCTGCATTTTGGCTTTGGACACACAGGCGCTGGAAGCACAAAAAGATGTAATTTATAAGTATTCTGACTATGCGCTTCATCAGATGAAAGAAAGGAGGAGTTCGTATTAATGCCGTTCACTTGTACTGTCATTCAAACACACACTAAAATTTGTGAAAATAAACTGCAGGCCTTAAGTACATTCCGAATTCTCCGATTACCTGCTTTGCACCTCGTCGGCTGAAAGAAGGTCGTGTTATGGTAATTGGAGGCAAGATTTTTTTTACCACACCAATAACCACTTTGAAAAAGTACGATTTCTCCCGTTCAATATTATGAGGTACATCCCCGACTTCAATTGATACGGCAAGGTGAATTCATTTTTCCAAATACCCTCACGCTTTTGCAACAAAGAGGAAAATACTCTGTTCCCGGATAAGGCAAACATATCAACTGTTATTTCATCTTCATCATCTGCTTGTTGAATACTCATCCTTAAAGTTTCTCCGTCAAATGGATTTTGCAGATAAATCGCCCATTCATTTTTAATGAATTCCAGTGAAACTAAAACCGAGTAATGAACGCAACCATCATAATCGATTTGCTTGATACGATAATACGACAGCCCTTTGTAAGGTGAACGGTCCGCAATTATGTAATGTTGCAACTCATTGCTGTTTCCAGCTCCATTTACCAAGTCCACGAACTCAAAATCAACTCCATTCTTTGATTTCTCAATTATGAAATAGTCATTGTTTACCTCAGAAACAGTTGCCCACTTAATGAATGCTTCATGATGACTAACTTCCGCTTTAAAATATTGAAAACTGACCGGAAGTGTGCTTGGAGGATTAATAGCCACCTGAGCTGCCACCCAGGATTCAGCATCAGTTGAGGTAGCCTCTATACTTCCGGTAGAACCTGTAGCGGATCTGACAAAAGATGCCATCATATTTGAAGGAACCCCTTCAACTGAGTTGGGAAAATCATATCTCTCTATTGTTGATGCATGCGGTGTATAGGTCGAAAATTTTTTGTTTGTATAGAAACACAAAACAAGTGTATTATTGACAGTAGTATTTAATGATGGTGCATTTACCGAACTGCCGTAGCCTGTCTGAGCACCAACAGCATTTACCGGTGTTGATAAACTCGCATTGCTGATACGGCTGCACGCGATGGCCCATTTTGCACCGTTAGTTAATCCAAAAGAATAATTTGCCGGTTCAGAACCACCTGCTACTTTATAATATATTGCCATTCCAACATCCGAACCATTGTCTCTTCTGATAATTAAATTCCATCCGGGGGGAGGTGAGATCGAAACTGTATTTCCTTTTTCAAACATCAAACCCAGCAATAACAAATTATCAAACACTGTTCCTGCAGGTAAATTAACAGTAGCGGATGCTGCATTACCTACATTTGAAGCACTGTTCAGATAATCCGGCTGCCCCATTGACGATGTTTGTATTAATAAAATGAATGACGAAACTAAGTGAACCTGAAGAGCATTTCGTCCGAATATTTCTCTTGAGTGATTGAAAATTTGCTTGCAAAGTGATATGGAAAAACATGACAATTGCAGATGAATCTTTCCACACGAAATCCAGAGTAAAATTTTTGTGCAAAATACCATCAAAATCATATAAACTAAATGACGAAATATCAAGTTTGGATATGAGTTACATACCCATCCTTATTATCAAGCTAAATTGAAACTTTCAGCAAATAATCAAGTTTGTTTACCTGAAATTTTCGCTTTCAAATAAACACAAATCATTCATGTTCAATACGGAACTAAACACTGAAGGTTCAAATGAATTTGTAACATTTGTTATAAAAAACAGATAAAATCTTACAGATTTTGAACAAATTGTGTGAAGCAATGTATCCTCTTTGAATAAATCTGATTTTGATATTTAATTCAAGATCCATTATTCCCATATCTTTGATTGAGGTTTAACGCAGCTACTAAATTCAAGTAATGATGGGAGGGTGTTGATTTTTTTTTTAAGAGTTCAAATTTATCCTGTTCACTCGAACTGTTACTTAGTTTCACGCTGAGTTGAACGGTATAAGATTCACAACTTCAGGAATTAAAATGGTTCAGGGCTGTGAGAAACATCCCGGTTGCACGGAGATTCCAGAGATCATATAAAGTTCGAGCAGGAAGTGCGGGTTTATGAAGAGTTCGGACTTGGACTTCGGACTAGGAGCTTCTTCAGTGGTTATTCTCTGTTTTTTAGTAATCGCAATTCGTTTTTATCTTGTCAGTTAATCAATCGGTCTAAAAATCGATCAAAAATTGATGAATTGACAGAGAATTAAGGCTTTATATTTTTTACCATATTTTGTGCTTTTTAAAATTTCATGTAGGTTTGAATTCCTTCTGTGTTTTTTATTCAAAACGCCAGAGGCCTAAAAATCAGATATGAAGAAGAGGAATTCCAAATCCGTTTCGAAAGAAAAAGCTAAACCTCAATCCAAGGAATCATCCATGAACCTGAAAGAAATTGAAAGTCTTATAAAGTTTGTACAAAACAGCGGAGTGAGTGAAGTCAGTCTGGAGCAGAAAGATTTCCGCCTGACAATTAAAACTTCACATGCATCCTTTGCTTCTGCACCTGTTCATCAGGTCGTACATGTTCCGCAAAGTGCAGCTGCACCGGCCCCTGCTCAGTCTGTTGCTCCGGCAGCTGCACCTGCAACTCCTGCGCCTGCAAAAGATAGCGCGAAAGATGAAAGCAAATACGTGACAATAAAATCTCCGATGATCGGAACATTTTACCGTGCATCCAATCCGGAGAAGCCACCAATGGTGAATGTGGGTGACGACATCAAGCCGGGCAAAGTACTTTGCATCATTGAAGCGATGAAACTCTTCAATGAAATCGAATCGGAAGTGAGCGGTAAAATTGTAAAAGTGCTGGTAGACAATGCCTCTCCTGTGGAATATGACCAGCCATTGTTCCTGGTTGATCCGAGCTGATGCGCATTCCCGCGCATTGTCACGAATATTTTTAATTCCGGTATCTGCGGATAAATTTTCATAGATAATGTTCAGAAAGATATTGATCGCCAACCGTGGCGAAATTGCCCTGAGGATCATTCGTACCTGCAAGGAAATGGGCATCAATACGGTGGCAGTGTACAGTACCGCCGACAAAGACAGTTTGCACGTTCGCTTTGCAGACGAAGCAGTATGCATTGGCCCTCCTCCTAGCAGGGACTCATACCTAAACATACCCAGACTTATTTCCGCTGCGGAAATCACCAATGCAGATGCAATTCATCCCGGATACGGATTTCTCTCAGAGAATTCCAAGTTCAGCGCAATATGCGCACAACACGGAATCAAGTTCATCGGCGCAACACCGGAGCAGATTGATGCCATGGGCGATAAGTCGAATGCAAAAGATACCATGAAGAAAGCCGGCGTACCGACAATTCCAGGTACGGACGGACTACTGACTGATATCAAATCGGGACTAAAAGTCGCCAAGCAGATCGGATATCCGGTCATCCTGAAAGCGACTGCCGGCGGAGGTGGAAAAGGAATGCGCATCGTGTGGAAGCAGGAAGATTTTGAAGACAGCTGGAATTCCGCGAGACAGGAAGCCGCTGCGGCATTCGGCAACGATGGTATGTATCTTGAAAAATACATCGAAGAGCCAAGGCACATTGAAATACAGATTGCCGGGGATCAGTTCGGAAAAGCTTGTCACCTGAGTGAGCGCGACTGCTCCATTCAGAGAAGGCACCAGAAACTTTTGGAAGAGACTCCTTCACCGTTTATGACTTCAGAGTTGCGCGACAAAATGGGAGACGCTGCTATTAAAGCAGCTCTTGCCGTAAAGTATGAAGGTGTCGGGACTGTAGAATTTCTTGTTGACAAACACAGAAACTTCTACTTCATGGAAATGAACACGCGTATCCAGGTTGAGCATCCGGTGACTGAAGAAGTGATCAACTACGATCTCATCAAGGAACAAATCAAAATCGCTGCCGGTATTCCGATTACAGGAAAAAATTATTTTCCGAACCAACATGCAATCGAATGCCGTATCAATGCGGAAGATCCATACAACGGATTCAGGCCTTCACCGGGAAGGATCACCACACTTCACGTTCCGGGCGGTCATGGTGTAAGAGTCGACTCTCACATTTACGCAGGGTATGTGATCCCTGCAAATTACGACAGCATGATTGCGAAGTTGATCACAGTAGCGCAGACACGCGAAGAAGCGATCAACACCATGGAAAGAGCTTTGAGTGAATTTGTTGTGGAAGGAATAAAGACTACAATCCCGTTCCATCAGCAGCTGATGCGCAATGAAGATTTCCGTAAGGGAAATTACACCACCAAGTTCATGGAGAGCTTCACTCTCGTCTGATCAGTAAGCCAGATATTCTCCGTAGAGTTTTTGTAAAAAAGCCTGGCTTCGTACCAGCATGCTGTCCCTGTTTTCGGTTTTAACCTGATCGACGAGGATGGTTTCATTGGTAAAGAGATACACAAGAAAATCTCCCTTTTGCTTCCAGCCCATTACGCTTTCTATCTGAAAATAGGCAAACTCTTTTGTTCCTTCTGATAACAGATTTTTACTCCAACTGAAACGTTCTGCTGAAATTCCGAGCTGCGCGAGCAAAGTCGCGGGAAGATCATGATGTCCGCCAAGCTTAGAGCTGTTCTTCCCTCTGAATTCCTCCCGCACAGGATCACCGTAGAAGAGCATGGGTATGTGTTTGCTTTCAGGCCAGATTTCGTTATGTTCTTTAGGGAGAATATGTCCGTGGTCAGCAGCAATGATGAACAAAGTGTTCTTAAACCATTCCTTGTTTTTTGCTTCTAAAAAGAATTTACCAAGGCATGCATCCGTGTAAGCAGCTGCATTACGGAATTTGTCCGGCTCCGTTTTTCCTTCGATTCGTTTTGGCCCCGGCACATCAAAAGGCTCATGATTGCTGAGAGTAAGCAATACGGAGAAGAATGGCCTCTTCTCTTTATCCAAATCATCACTCATTCTTTTGAAAAGTTCTTCGTCATACACGCCCCATCTTCCGGATGGCGTACCAGATGGAAAATCTCGCCGGTCAATCGTCCTGTCAAAACCCTGGTTAAGCAGGTAGACATTCATATTGGAGAAATTGCTTTCGCCACCGTAATAAAAAGAACTTACATATCCTGAATCAGCGAAGAGTTTAAGCAATGAAGGAAGCTGGTTTGACTTTTCGGTAGCCTTCATGATGCTGTGATAAGGAGTTGCGGGCCAGCCATTAATCAGGGAAACAATTCCCTGGTCGGTTCTGGATCCGCTTGAATAAATTTCACTGAATGAAAATCCATTGGCAATGAGTTTATCGAGATTTGGAGAAATGTCCTCACCTCCGAGAGCAGAGACCACATCGGCAGAATGGCTTTCCAGCATGATCATGACAATATTTGGCAACTTCTTTTCAAGCACTTGAGGCCATGTGCCCGCTGAATCAGACAATAGATAGGCTGTCATCCTGTCTGCAAAAGCATCATCGAACTTTTGGAATGGGTTCTTGTCTTTCGATCCTGCATTCTTGAATTCATATGCGAGATGCCATACAGGATTGATTGCAGTCTGGTTGAGGAAATTGTTTTTGGAAAAATACACCAGACTTTCGTTCATGGGCAGCATCTGCCAGCCTCCACGCATGGCCAGGACGAGCAGTGCTGAGGTGCTGAGGTGCAGAAAAACTTTTTTAAACACCTTCGTACTTTCAGATCCTGCAGGTTTCTCTTTAAAAACAAATCTTTTCAGAGAAAACGCTTTGAGCGATATGATCAGAAGGAATGCAAACACAAAAATGATCAGAGTAAGTGGCGTGAGTGAATTCATCAGTTCCACAGGATCTGTGAGATAAGAAACCGCTCTGTAATTAATAAGTCCGCCCCAGTAATGATAAATGATTACGTTTCCTGAACACACAAATGTGATCAGTACAATGAGGAGAAGATGATAGCCATAAGCGAGAGGCCTCAGCCTGGGTACTTTTAGGTATGAAGAAAGGATTTCATGCAGCAGCGGCGGAATCATCAGATAAGCCGTGAGGGACAAATCCATCCTTGCTCCGTGCAGGAAAGAAAGCAGAGCTTCTGAAATTTCGAATTGATTTCTGCCGCTGTTGATCAGCAGAAAGAATGCCCGCCAAAATGCGAACATAATCAGATAAAAAAATACCAGCCGAAAATATTTGCAGATTCTTTGCTTCACTCTTCTCTTATTTTGCGAACAACGGAAAGTTCCGTTTTACACGCAGTCAAAGATAAGAAAGGCAAAGATTAAAGGTCATCACTCAGTGAAAGACTGGTGCGCATAACTTCATCCTCGGTTTCCAGAATGATAACATATACGCCTGCCGAGAAAAGTTTGCGGTCTATTTTGAAGTCATTTCTTCCTGTGTCCATATGTAAGTCCATGTTATACACCTGCCTGCCGTTAATGTCAATCATCCTGAGACGGCCGATGGTGGATTCAGTAGAAAAATAAATCACTCCAACGGAACCGCTGGCCGTATTCTGCCAGGCACTGAAAACATTTCCTTTATCTTTTACATTGACGGCAATTATGCTGGAATAGCTGAACTGTCCGTCCATGTCGGTTTGCCTGATCCTGTAATAGTTCACGCCAGAAAACGGGAAAGGATCTTCGTGTGCATAATTCCTGAGCGTCGTGCTATTACCTGCACCCGGAACCTCAGCCAAAGGAATAAAACGTGACCCATCCTTGCTCTTCTCAAGGGTGAAATAGTGATTATTAATTTCAGAAGCGGTAGCCCAGGTCAAATGAACGCTGTTACCGAGAACCTTGGCATCAAAGCGAATGAGTTCTATCGGTAAAACTATCAAACTTCCCACGGTAAGCCGGTACTGGCAGGCAGTTCCTGCGTATCCGTCAATTGTTATGTAATAACATTGATTGGCAGTCGGAGTCCATTGATAATAATATTGAGTGGTAGATCCCGGATTTTGGCAAACCAAAGTAGGGCTTGCAGCACTGCCTGGACAGCTTGAGTTAGTGTTCCATACTGTTAACTGAAGTCCCTGACTTGAGTTGCAAATCTGATTGAATACACTCACATAAGCCGCTTGTCCGGATGGCCAGTTCGAAGGAGCACACCATTGATACCAAACATTGTTCTCCACAGACCCTGAACAGATCGGGCCATTGACAGTTGCACCGGCATTTGTAAGTGTATAAGTGGTGTTTGTTACTAATGCAGGAGCAGAAGCGCATGCATTCCCAGGCGGGGTATACCCTACAGTGCTTGTAATGGCCACACTGATAGCATCTGCGGTAGTGTTTAAGCTCGATGGTGATGCCATGATGTAATATACCTGTCCGGCCGTGAGTCCGGTAACCGTGGCATTCGCATTTCCCCCCAGCGTATAGCATGCAATCTGCGTGAGCGAACCGCATGTTCCCGAATATACCACGTAGTCTTTTGTGTTGGCATTGTTTGCGCCTGACCCAACGTATGCTTTTTTATTTTCAATCGTGAAACTTGTTGTGGTGGCAGTTACCGCCATCCACATCACGTTTTGAGTGATTTCATTATCGGGTGTACATGCAGGATTCAATCCACCTGAACTTCCGCTCATGGTGACAAAACCAGAGCAGTCGGCTGTTGGGCATTGCATGTAACCACAGTATTGGGCTCCGCAATTGTTACTGGAACTGGTGGCTGGATAGATAATATACGGGTTCGCGCAAGTGGAACCGACTTGCGCGAGCACATGTATGCTGAGGCTAGTAAAAATGCCCAGAAGAATAAACACCTTTTTCATTTCGACTGATTCGGTTTTTGTGGAACTGAAACATAAACGGTTTCTTTCAATGGCTTGAAATCGGCACGGCTGATTTCCGCCCTGGAAGGAATTTTAACCTTTGTATGATTCGAAAGCGCGATAATCTTGTCATGCTTTTCGTCTCGCATGTTTTCAATGATGACTAAAATGTCGTTTGTGAATGCTTCTTCCGGATCCGGCTGACTCACGATGAACTGATAAGTTCCCGGCTCAGCTTGTTTTCCGGCAGACTTAACAAAGTCTGTCTTTCCGGCTTTGTTTGTCGCATTAGACTGTGCGAATGAGTCTGAGATAATACTGGCCTGAAACGCAATTCCGGCCAAAGCGCATAAAATGGTCTTTTTCATTACCCAGTTGTACGTGAAGCAATGAGAAAAGCCCGGACAATTTGCCTCAGTTTCTTACAGAATCAGAAAAAATTCATAGAAATTACTTGAAATTGAGAGGGAGATCAGACAAATACACTTTCACCAACCATTTGTCTTACAGCATTTTTAATAGCTTTCGCATCAAAATGACATTCCGCCCAAAGTTCCTTTTGCTCGCCGTGTTCGATAAATTCATCCGGAATGCCGAGACGTTTTACACTTGCTGAATAATTATGGTCAGCGATGAATTCCAGAACTGCGCTTCCAAAACCGCCCATCAGGCAGCCATCTTCCACAGTGATGATTTTCTTGAAGCGATTAAGAATGATGTACAATAAATCCTTATCAAGAGGTTTAACAAAACGCATATCAAAATGCGCAGGATAAAAACCTTCCTGTGAAAGTTCTTTACATGCTTCCACAGCAAAGTTTCCCGGATGGCCAATTGTAAGTATAGCGACTTCTTCTCCGTCACGCACCATTCTGCCTTTTCCGATTTCAAGTTTCTTCAGAGGAGTTTTCCAGTCTGTCATGACGCCATTTCCGCGTGGATAACGTATGCTGAAGGGAGCTGCTGTTTCATCCAATTGGGCTGTGTACATTAGATTTCTCAACTCTTCCTCATTCATCGGAGCAGTGACAATCATGTTCGGAATGCAACGCATGTAGGCAAGATCATAGGCACCGTGGTGGGTTGCCCCATCAGCGCCGGCAAGACCTCCGCGATCGAGACAAAAAATCACATGCAGATTTTGCAGAGCCACATCATGAATTACCTGATCATAACCTCTCTGCATGAATGAAGAGTATATATTGCAAAATGGTACAAGTCCTTGTGTGGCGAGACCTGCTGAAAAAGTCACAGCATGCTGTTCTGCAATTCCTACGTCGAAAGCTCTTTCTGGCATAGCTTTCATCATGATATTAAGAGAACAGCCTGATGGCATTGCAGGTGTTATGCCGACAATTTTCGGATTCTTTTCTGCAAGCTCAACTATTGTATGTCCAAACACATCCTGATACTTTGGAGGTTTGGGTCCACTTTGAACAGGTTTGAAAATTTCTCCTGAGATTTTGTCGAACAATCCCGGTGCATGCCATTTGGTCTGATCCTTTTCAGCAAGATCGTATCCTTTTCCTTTAACTGTAAGGCAGTGCAGCAGTTTGGGACCAGAGATATCTTTTAGATCTCCCAGCACTTTAACCAGTCGGTTCACATCATGACCGTCAACCGGACCAAAATATCTGAAGCGAAGTGATTCAAATAAATTGCTCTGTTTCAGCAATGAAGTCTTGATCGCGTTTTCAATATTGGAAACAATCTCCTGGGCATTCGGACCAAACTTGCTGATCTTTCCCAAAATTTTCCATACTTCATCCTTTACTTTATTATAGGTATGTGAAGTGGTGATGTCTGTAAGATACTCTTTCAGCGCACCGACATTCGGATCGATGCTCATGCAATTGTCATTGAGAATTACAAGCAGGTTTGAGCTTTCAACTCCGGCGTGATTCAATGCTTCAAAGGCAAGTCCGGCAGTCATTGCTCCATCTCCAATGACAGCAATATGCTGCCTGTCTTTTTCGTTTTTAAGACGAGAAGCTACTGCCATCCCAAGAGCTGCAGAAATGGATGTTGAAGAATGTCCAACACCAAAGGTGTCGTACTCGCTTTCCGACCTCTTTGGAAAACCACTTATTCCCTTATAAATCCTGTTGGTATGAAAAACATCCCTTCTCCCTGTAAGGATTTTATGGCCGTAAGCCTGATGCCCTACATCCCAGACAAGCTGGTCATAAGGGGTATTGAAAATGTAGTGAAGAGCTACTGTTAACTCCACCACACCCAGTGATGCGCCAAAGTGGCCTCCGTTAACAGACACAATATCAATGATATAGTCGCGTAAATCTTTGCAAACCGCATTCAGTTCAGCCTCAGGAATTTTCCTCAGGTCAGCCGGAACGCTGATCTGTTCTAAATATTTGCCAATGTGTTGTTCCATGGAAGGTTTACAAAGATAACAAGATTCATAAGACGAGTCCATAAGCCTTTGTCAAGGCCAAGTACCAGAATAAGCGGAATTAAACGAATTTTAAGTATCAATATTATTAATCAGCTTCCCCAGATCCTAAAAGGATTATAGGCAGGTATTTGTTCAAGCACCTTTAAATTATCATTTTTGCGCTCCAATAGAAAAAAATGAAAGCTTCAAGAGTAATCGACTTATTAAATTCAAAAGAAACAGGAATTGAGGTCAGCGTCAAAGGCTGGGTTAGGACCAAAAGAGGAAACAAGCAGGTTGCATTCATAGCAATCAATGATGGCTCCATCATTCATTCCATTCAAGCCGTTGCTGACTTGGGCAAGTTTGATGAAGAGACTTTGAAGCAGGTAACTACCGGTGCCTGTATTTCTGTGAGCGGAACTTTGGTTCCATCTCAGGGCCAGGGTCAGAAGGTAGAGATTCAGGCTGACAGTATTGAAATTCTCGGCGCGGCGGATGAAAGTTATCCTTTGCAGAAGAAAGGGCATTCGATGGAATTTCTGCGTGAGATTGCTCACCTGAGGCCGCGTACAAACACGTTCGGTGCAGTGTTCAGACTAAGGCATCACATGTCATTCGCCATTCATAAATATTTTAATGATCGAGGTTTCTTTTATTTGCATTCTCCTATCATCACGGGTTCTGATGCGGAAGGTGCCGGTGAAATGTTTCGTGTCACAACTCTTGATCTGAATAATATTCCGCGTGATGAAAACGGAGATATTAATTTTAAAGAAGATTTTTTCGGGAAATCTACCAATCTCACAGTAAGTGGGCAGCTTGAAGGCGAGTTAGCTGCCATGGCGCTTGGTCAGGTATATACTTTCGGCCCCACTTTCCGGGCAGAGAATTCAAATACACCCAGACACCTTGCAGAATTCTGGATGATAGAACCTGAGATGGCTTTCTATGACATCAAAGACAATATGGATCTGGCGGAGGATTTCCTGAAGTATCTTGTTTCGTATGCTCTTGAGTATGGCATGGAAGATTTGGAATTTCTCAACAACCAGTACGACAAAGAGCTTATCAATCGTTTGAAATTCGTAGTTGAAAATCCTTTTGAGCGGCTCACATACACCAAAGCGGTTGATGTACTCATGGCATCAGGAAAAAAATTCGAGTTTCCTATAAGCTGGGGCACAGACCTTCAGAAAGAACATGAGAATTATTTAGTCGAACACTTTAAACGACCTGTTATTCTCACTGATTATCCCAAAGCAATCAAGGCTTTTTACATGAAACAGAACGACGATGAGAATACTGTTCGTGCGATGGATATTTTATTTCCATGGATCGGTGAAATTATCGGCGGCTCGCAACGTGAAGAGAATTACGAAAAACTACAACGCAGGATTAAGGAAATGCATATTCCTGAAGAAGAACTTTGGTGGTATCTTGACACCAGAAAATACGGAGCCTGCGTACACTCTGGATTTGGCCTCGGATTTGAGCGCCTGATGTTATTCATCACCGGAATGACAAACATCCGCGATGTGATACCATTCCCACGCACTCCGAAGAATGCAGAGTTTTAACAGGACTTATTTCTGATTCTTTTATCAGAATTTCATTCGGATGTTGACACCGAAGTCAATGAATTCCGGGCCAGGATTCAGGAAACTGTAGAAGGGATTCACATCAATTCCCACGCTGATCGGAAATCGACGGGTATCATACTCCAGTCCGAACACCGCATCAATACCTGCTGAAATAGTGTTAGGTTCATAGTAATCGGCTTGTCCTTCACGGATGCGATAATAATTTTCCTTGAAGTATCCTGCATGTGCACCAATTCCGTAGATGAAATCAACAGGTATCTGAAGCTTTGAATCGAAAATCGGAATCTGCCTGAGAAAATATCCTTTTGACATATAACCACCCTTCGCTTCGCGTGTCACTCCAAGCTGAAGCTCCACTCCGGTATTGGCATTAGTATCAAAAAAATGTTTCACATTCAAACCGGATGCGAACTTGCCCACACGAACACCAACAGCTGTTGTGTACTGAGCGTTTGAAGAGGCTGATATGATCAGAAATAAAATTCCTGTCAGGATAATGCCGTTAAAATTCTTTTTCATTCCAAGATATATTTTGACCTCTATTACGATCAAATTACCGGAGGGTGACTTCATTCACCGAGGAATAAACTCGGTATCTTTCATATGTAAGAGCAGATGCTGAAAAAGTGCTGATTGCAGCGACAGCTTACAAATTAATGAGAAAACTGAAGACTATGGGGTCAAAAAAAATGTAAGATTTTCTGACGATTGTTACTTGTACACACAACTATCAGTAAAAAGCAAAAAAGCTGATGAATACTATTAGATAGACCCTTCCCTGTAAATCACATGCAATACAGTTTGACCGACCGCTTTGAGTGTTTTGCGGTCAATTACATCCATATTGTCTTCATGTGTATGCCAGTGCTTCGGAAAGCCGTTGGCTGTAGTAGCAGAACTTGCGATGATATTGACACTGGGAATTCCTGCCTGGTTCACATAATAATGATCGTCTATTACATATCCGCCCTGCTGAAACAGAAAATAATCGGAATAGCCTATGTTCACTGCAGTTTTCCAGATTTTTTGTTGCAGGAAGGAAGCATAATTCATGGAGTGGCCTTCGAGACGAAATTGAGAATTTTTACCGCCAACCAGATCGAGGAGGATTCCATAGTCTGCACTGTAAGAAGGCAGATGCGGATTCTTCACCCAATACTGAGCACCCAGACAGTATGAATCTTCCGATTCGTGTCCCCCGCCTTTTTTACCCCAGTCTTCTGCATCAAATAATATAATGTCAATTCCAAAGAGCGGCTCACTGACACTTATGTGCCGGGCAATCTCCATGAGCACACCAACTCCGCTGCCGCCATCATCAGCCCCCAAGTTAGGCTTGCTTTGATCTGTAGGATCCTGATCTGCCCAAGGCCTGGTATCCCAGTGTGCGAAAAGCAAAATCCGTCTTGACTTTTCAGGTGAAAAGGAAGCGATTATATTTTTCAGGTTGATTTTTGTCTTATCGTAAGTTTGAACTTGTCCGTTTTGAATCTGGACGTGAGGAGTGAGCTTTTGAAAATAGCTTAACAGGAAATCGGCGCATTGCGCATGTGCCTTTGAGTTGGGCACACGCGGGCCGAAATCAACTTGTTGCTGTATGTAAACATAAGCGCTGTCAGCATTAAACTCTGGCACCAACACTTGCTGATGTGATTCAGCCTGTGAATTAGTCTGAACATCTTTCTTTCCCGACTCGGATCCACAGCTGTTAAAAGTAACTGCAATTGCTGCCATTGTGATAAATGCGACAAACTTCATATTGTAAATTAATTGGGTTCGCTTAGATTGCCTGATATAAATTTCAATTCTTTGTCCAGCTGGTGCTTCCGTCTTTTTCATCCTTAATCACAAACCCCATTGCGCTGAGTTCGTTTCTTATCCTGTCTGATGTCTGAAAATCCTTTTTTGCCTTGGCTTCAGCACGAAGAGAAAGGAGAAAGTCCATCAGGTCGGCCATACCATTGCTTTGATCTGAAGTTTCTTTTTTCAGTCCAAGTATTCCGTATACAAAGTCCTGGTACAGGCTTTTCAGTATCTGAAGATCTTCTTCAGTGATACTTTCTGTTCCTCCATGAACAGAGTAAATCACTCTGGATGCTTCAAAAAGATTCGCGATGGTAACAGCAGTATTGAAATCGTCCGACATCGCAAAGTAGCATGCTTCACGTATTTCAGATATATTGCTTGTGCTTTTATCCCCTGCCTTCAGTTTCAAGAGCAAATCGCCTGCACTGAGAAGTTTGGCAAGTCCTTTTTCTGCTGCTTTCAACCCTTCATTTGAAAAATCCAGGGTACTGCGATAATGTGCCTGAAGAATAAAGAAACGTATTGTCATGGGAGCATAGGCCTGCTCGAGCAGTTTATGACTGCCGTTGAACAACTCTTCAAGATTGATGAAGTTCCCCAACGACTTACCCATCTTTTGTCCGTTGATAGTAATCATGTTATTGTGCATCCAGTAACGTACAGGTGCTTTTCCGCATGCACCCTTTGACTGGGCGATTTCACTTTCATGATGAGGAAAAAGAAGGTCCATGCCACCACCGTGAATATCAAAGGTGTCGCCCAAATACTTAGTGCTCATTGCTGAGCATTCGATATGCCAGCCGGGAAATCCTTCACTCCATGGAGATGGCCATCTCATGATGTGTTCAGGTGCGGCTTTCTTCCAAAGAGCAAAATCCTCCGGATTTCTTTTTTCTTCCTGTCCTTCCAGTTCTCTTCTTTCATTGCCTGCACCAGCAATAAGTTCATCGATTACTCTTCCGCTTAACTTTCCGTAATCATGATGCTTGCTGTACTTACGTACATCGAAATAAACCGATCCATTGGATTCGTAAGCATATCCCTGCTCAATGATTTGCCCGATCATATTGATCTGTTCAATGATGTGGCCTGAAGCACGCGGCTCAATGCTTACGGGCTGAACATTCAGCTTATCCATTGCGTCATGGAAGTTTCGCGTGTACAATTCCACCACTTCCATTGGCTCAAGCTTTTCTATTCTTGCCTTCTTTGCAATTTTATCCTCACCCTCATCCGCATCGTTCTCCAGGTGTCCAACATCTGTGATGTTACGCACATATCTTACACGGTAACCAAGGTGAGAAAAGAACCTGCACACCACATCAAATGTGATGTAAGGTCTTGCATGACCAAGGTGCGGCGGTCCGTACACGGTCGGTCCGCATACGTAAAGTCCAACGAATCCGGGTACAAGTGGCTCGAATTTTTCCTTGTTCCTTGTAAGCGAATTGGTGATATATATATCTCGTACAGCTTTCATTACTTATTAAAAATATTTTACTGATGGCTCAAGATTGCAATGAACTCCGTTTGGCATAATTTCTTCTGCTGATTCGCTCTTAATGGGAAGTGATTAGTTGCTGAACTCCCTGGAACATCTCTTTGCACATGCTTTTGATGTCATAACGCGGAGTCCATCCCCAGTCATTTCTTGCAACTGATCCGTCAATGCTTTGAGGCCATGAATCAGCGTATTGCTGACGGATATCAGGCTTGTAGCTAATTCGAAAATCCGGCATGAGCAATTTAATTTCTCCTGCGATTTGTTCCGGAGTAAAGCTCATCCCGTCGATGTTGTAACTTGATCTGATACTCAGCTTCGAACTATCGGCATTCATAAGTTCCAATGTAGCTCTGATTGCATCCGGCATATACATCATGGGAAGCGCTGTGCCGGCAGATAAGTAACACTCATATTGCTTATTCCTGATGGCATTATGGAAGATACTTACGGCATAATCCGTAGTGCCTCCTCCTGGCTCGGTTTTATAACCTATTAAACCGGGATATCTGATGCTTCTGACATCAGTTCCAAACATTTTATGATAATACTCGCACCATCTCTCCCCGGCCAATTTGCTGATGCCATAAACGGTGCTTGGTTCAGTGATTGTGTGCTGGGGGGTATTTTGCCTTGGTGTACCGGGTCCGAACACGGCAATGGAACTTGGCCAGAATAGTTTGAAGTTTTCCTGCCTAGCCATTTCCAGCAATCCGAACAGACCTTCCATGTTCAGTTTCCAGGCAGAGCGGATTTTACTTTCGGCTGTAGCAGACAAGAGCGCTGCCAAAAGGTAAACTTCACGGACCTTGTTTTCTTTAATAAGTTCAAAAACACTGGCATGATCCAGTACGTCCAACTGACGAAAAGGACCGCCGGATTTCAACTCAGCTCCGGCATCTTTAATGTCTGTAGCTATCACATATGAAGAGCCGTGAATTTTTCTAAGCTCCTCAACCAATTCTCCGCCAATCTGTCCGTTTGCACCTATTACTAAAATGTGTTCTTTCATATCTGATACAAATGTAAATAAAAGCCCTATCATGAGTAAATCCTGAAAGGAAGAACCATTAATTAGATCCCGGATCCTCATGAAAAAGAGCAAGACTCCCAACAAAGAACATCAGAGAAACGGATGATTTTTCCACAATGTAGCAATCAATTCCTCTGAATAAATAATTCCAGTGCGCATAGGTTTTTTATACTTTTAAGCGCCGGACAGAAGCCGATTCAGACTTCATGAACAATACTCATCAGCATTTGAACATCCCGCAGGATAAAGCTCCATTGAGAGACTACTTGTTCATCCCGCTCTTTTTTACCCTCTATCTTGCCTTTGCATTCTTTAATGACACAGGTTTTAACCTGGAGCATTTCGCTGAACGACCAATCTCACTTGCGAGCGCGGAAGGAATTGACGTCACTAAGAGAAGTTCCCAGTTTTATAAGATATTGCTTTTTATTTTAAGCGCCGGCGGAATTTTATTTCAGCTTACAGTCAGAATTCAAGATTTTTTAAGAAGAGATGTGCTCCAAATCCTTAACGGAACAGCCATGGCAGGATTTGTCCTGCTCTTTTTCCATATGCTGGGGACTGATGTGTCGGATCTAATTAAAATGATCATTGCCGTGCAAATTGCCGCCATTAGTGGAAATTTCCTGTTCAGAACAGACAATGAATTGCTGAACCAGGAAACTTTCCTGAAGCTTTTTATCTGGACCCTTGCTGTTTCTTATTCTGTATCTTTTATTCCGTATCATGTAATCAGTCTTTCCGGGGCTGAAATCCGCTTCCCATTATGGATGTTGTTTTGCGTTTATGTAATTATGATACTTTTCTTCATCAGGAAAAAGGCTCCTGCTCTTGTTGATGAGAATGAGGTTCTGAATCGTCTGGCGCTTTTCAGCTTACCGCTCGCATTCATCCCAGCTTCTCTTGTTTTAGCTACGGAAATTTCTTTGATTTTTAATCAGGCTGCAGACAGACACATCAAACCGCTCTTTTTTTATTTGCTCCTGCTTGGACTTATATTAATATGGGCCTTCTTCAGATACAGGCACATAGCTAAACAAAAACCGTTCTCAGGCAATAACATTCTTTCAGAATGGTTGGCGATTATCAGTGCAGGCATTGCCCTGATGGCATTTTACAAGCCCACAATCAGTGTAAATCCCGATTTGTTTGAAGATGCGAACAGAGTGCTCCCGGTGATGCAATATTTTGAGTTCGGAAAAATTCCATTCATTGATTCTTTTGCATCTCATGCTCTGCAAGATTTCCTGACAGGATTTTTATATGCAATGCTAAATGGATATCACCCACTTGGCGGATTTGTCTATAACTTCATAATACCAGTTACAGTTGTGCTTCTGATTTACAAGCTTGTATTCAGAATCACAAAAAGCATCGGGCTGGCGTTTTTCATATCGGTATGCTATCCATATACTGATTTTATATTTCCTAATTATTATAACCTTATTCCACTCAGCATTCTCGCACTCCTAAGTCTTACTGAAAAGCAGAGTGTAAAGAACTACGTCCTGTTTTTTCTTTCTGTAATATTCATGATCTTCTGGCGCCTTGATCTTGGTGCTGCAAATCTGATTGCCTCCGGCCTATGCTTTATTCTTCTGGCATATGCAAGCGAAAGATTTAAAGTTAATTTCAGAAATCTTATTAAGGGATTTATGTTTATAGCCATCCCTTTGTTGCTTGCATTTTCAGCGGCACTGATGCTGCGACAGGGAGAAGTGTTGTCCAGATTTAGCGAAGCCTTGGGATACGTTTCTTCAGCTCAGTCGTATGGATTGCGGGATCTCGCCCACGGTAAAGACATTCGCTATTTTTCGCTTTACTTTTTCATGCCAATGGCGGTGATATTAGCGGGAGTTTACGCTTTCCTTCGTATCCGAAAAAATCATTTTGTACGAGCAGAACATTTACATCTGTCAGTGACTATTTTATTCATGTCTTTATTCTTCATAGCCAACTTCCAACGCGGTTTGGTAAGGCATACTCTGGCAGAGAACTGGGATACTGCACTGACTTCATTCGGATTCTTCATCATCGCGGCCAGTGTTCTTTATCATCCTCGTCTGCAAAGTAAAAGTCCATTGCTTTCATTCTACTTCTTACTTGCTGCAACATTGGTCGTGGTGAACTACAAGTACAACACTCCTGACTTTTCACGAAAATCGACATATAGTTTGGCTGTGGCCGGCATGAGATCTCCTGAATTTCACAAAGCAGGCAGCGAATCTTTTGAACGCATCACAGATACCGGCATAGAAACGCATGGAGGCTTCGATGCACTGAAGAAATTTCTGAACTTAAACATTCCGGCTACTTCCACTTTTCTGGATTTCAGCAACACTCCCATGCTGTACCATTACACCAGCAGGATTGTACCGGATTATTTCTGCCAGTTGCCTCATACTGCTCACAATGAAAAGATGCAGAATAAATTGCTGGATAATTTTCATGCTTACGACATTCCGGTTGTGGCATTTTCCAATGTGCCATACACTTATTGGGATGCACTTGACGGAATCCCGAATTCAGTCAGACATTACAGAATTGCCGAATATATTTATAGAAACTACAGACCTGAAACAATTTTGAATAAGCATACTATATGGGTGAAGAAGGATGCGAAGATCAACAGAGGTGAGGTCGAAGAGATTGCATCCATCAAGGATATTAGCGAGCTTGAAATTTCAAATGCTGTGCGTAAAGACAGTAATATTGTAACAATTCCCAATGGAGAATCATTAGTAAAGGGAATATTGAAATCCCCCATTCATCTAAAGGATGAAAAGAGTTACTGTATTCTAATTGATTTTGCAGCAGAGCACCAGGGAAGCATGACTGTGATCACCGCCTTAAGAAAGTCCGAAGAAAAGGTATATCAAAAAACAGAAATGAGGTTTTCAAGCGGCCTGAATAATCTTTTCGTAATGATTGAAAGGGAATCCGGTGAAAATATAATGGAAGAAATCGAGTTGCGTCTGCAAGAGAACAATCAAATCAGATTTCTATCATTAAAAGTTATTGGCGAAGATTTACCTAGAGATTATTTTTCATTCCAACCAGTTGATTTCAACCTGAAGAAGATTCCATTCTACTGGGGCAATTATGATGATGAAAATCTTGCTTCCAAATCTAAAGTTCTGAATGTTATAGTCGATAATGCTCTGAATGTCAAAGCCGGTCATGAGATACGATTCCGCTTACCTGAAAACCCTGACAAGTCTGAGGGAAATTACATTTTAATCACCGCCAAAGCTGCGCAGGGATCAAACACTGATGTGATCATGAATTACGGCAAAAGCGAAAAAAAGAACGGAGGATTTTCATTCAACATTTCTTCAGAGCCAGATCTTAAGAAATATAAAATCAGAATCAGTACACAGTTCAACTGGTGGAACTCATCAAACGACTGGCTATCACTCTATCCGATTAGTTCGGATATCGAAATTAAGAAAATCGAACTTCTCAGCGGGGATTAAGGATGAAAACCAGGACTAAAATAATTCTGGATGAATGGGCAGGGAGAGCAGTTGTTTTCGCTTTGAATATCCTTGCACGGATCCTTGGCCGTCTGTTGTCGATTGATCATACCTTCAGCAAATCACCGCGTAAAATTGTAGTGTGCAAATTCCTGGGAATGGGGAGCATCATACAAGCTACCCCATTACTGCAAACACTTAAAAGGAATTTCCCTGATGCGAAGCTTAGCTTCATCACTTCAGCTTCAAACAAAACGTTGCTTGAAAAAATCGATGTAGTGGACGAAGTGATTTGCATAGATGACAAAGGAATTTTAAATGTTATTCGCACGAGCATTTCAGCACTTTTTAAACTCTGGAAGGGGAAGGCTGACCTATACATCGACCTGGAAACTTACTCTTACTTCAGCACCATACTTTCCACTTTAAGTTTATCGCGCAACCGTCTGGGCTTCTACCGTGTGGAAAGAAATATAAGATTGGGAGTCTATACTCATATGATGTTTTTCAATTCAGGCACACCAATTGCACAATCATATCTGCAAATGGCACGGCTTGCCGGATGCGGGGAAAGCAACGACATCCTTTATCCATTCAGGGCATACGAACCTGATATTGAATTTGTGAAGACTAAGCTTGAACAAAACTTCGACAAAGAAAAATCAGCTTACCTAATTATAAACCCTAACGCTTCCGATCTGAGGGTTGAGAGAAGGTGGCCTCTTGATAAATTTTCACAAGTGATCAATCAGTTAGCATCTGAATTCAGTGAGTTGAATTTTGTTCTCATCGGAATTAAGAGCGAAAAAGAATGGGTGAGCCAATTACAGAAAATGGTTCGTCCCGAATTTTCCGGACGCTTATGGAATTCGGCAGGTGAATTAAGTCTTGGCCAGCTCATTGCATTGATTAGTTCGGCAACCCTGACAATCACCAATGACACCGGACCGATGCACATATCTTTTTCACTGAAAAAGAAAACTGTTTGTTTGTTCGGGCCTGCATCACCGGGACAATATGGCAACAATCCCTACGCATATGGTGTTTACAAGAAAATATATTGCTCTCCCTGCGTACATGACTTTCTGACTCCTCCCTGCAAAGGAGACAATATATGCATGAAACTCATTGAGACATCGGAAGTATTTGATTTATGCAAGGCACTTCTCAAAGGGGAAGAAGTCAAACCATCACATCTTGTGGAACAAACCACACGTTACATTGCACGCAATGGAGAAACAATCCCCGGAATCGTTCAGAGATAAGAAAATTATAATGGAAATCTATTGCGTTTGCTGCGGAAACACAAAAGGTGAAATGTTTCTTAAAGGACTGGATTCTGTTTATTCGGAAAATCCCACAGACATCATAAGATGTTATTCATGCGGCAATCTGATTTCATCACCCATACTAAGTGATAGTGAACTTCAGAAAATATATTCTACAACTTATCTGTATCCGGTGCACTTGTTGGTATTGGGAGAGAAAAAACTTCGCGCACGAGGTCTTGCAAAAAAAGTCAGAAAATTATTTTCGAATAACCGCGATTTCAACATTATGGAGATTGGCTGCATGTTCGGATACCTAATTGAATTGCTGAAAGAAGATTATTCGGTGAAAGGCATAGACATCGGCACAGATGCAGTCCGATATTGTAAGAGTAAGGGTCTTGATGTCGAGAATATGAGCGCAGAAAGTTTTACGCAGAATGACAAAGGAAAATACGATGTCATTATCATTTCTCATGTGCTGGAACATCTGAGCGATCCTTTTGAAGTCTTAACCAAACTCAAGGAACGATTGAAAGAAGGTGGCCGTGTAATTATTCTGGTTCCCAATTCGAATTCGATGCAGGCCCGTTTGTTCGGAAGATTCTGGGGATGGTGGCAGGTGCCGGTGCACGTCAATCACTTCAACCGGTCTTCCTTATCAGCACTGGCAAAGAGAAGCGGATACGAGCTTCGTTCCGTTTCCTATAAAGGCGGAGACAGCCTAATGATCCTGCTGAATTTCATTAATCTCTTCCGATTTAAAAATAAGAATGAAGGGCCGGCATTTCTTCAAAAAACTGTAATTCGTATTTTTTCAATAATATTTCGCTTCTGGTATTTTCTGGGCAACGAGGAAATCACTGTTGAATTCTTGCCTCTTTCAGATAATCCGCATCATACGGTCTCGTAGCGAATAAAAAAATCTTTGATGATGCTTTGAAAATCATCCCACCAGAACGGCGGAAGCGGGATAGGTTCCAAGGCTCCTATGCATTTTGAAGGGATAAGCATTTGCATAATAATGAGCAGAAAAAGCATGTTCAAAAAATTTTTACTGCCGAAAGTCTCACGCACTCGTTGTGCTCCGATTAACACAGCAGGAAATGCTAGCGCACTGAGCCGGGAAATATCAAAAGCAATCAACATCTGGCTTAATACAAAAACAATGCATACTGAAATCATCGCCATGTCTTTATAGTTCTTCCTTGCAAGTCCTATTGCAATTGCTGCTAATGGTAAAAGCCAAGCCAGGCGGAGCGCCTGAAAAACACCTTCTCCGAACCATTCCGACACATGATCCAAAGTCCATTCAATGTTTGATGCCTGAAAATAATAAGAAGAGTCAAAATCCACTTTGGCATATTGGTTCAGAACGAACCTGTATGCTGCATAAGGAATGAGAGATGCCACAAATACTAAAATATTCTGACGTATTGTAACATGAGATTCCTTACACCACAACCTGTACATGAATAAAAAAGGAAATAAAAAAATCAGGTTTTCATGATTAAACAACATGAGTGAAAGAATTACAATAGCGCCGGTAATGTTAACCGGTCGCATCAGAAATTGCATTATCAGCACATAAGACAAAGGATCGTTATATGCCGGAAAATGAAACTGGAAAAATGTAAGACTTGTGAGGGAAAGCAAAAGCGCGATTCCGAAACTTTCGGCAGGCATGAAATTTTTCTTTCTGTGAAAAGAATAAACCAGGCCAAGAAACAAACCAAGTATTCCCAACATAAGATATTTCATCAAGGGACCTTTAAGAAAAGTAACATAGGCTATCAAAGGGGAAAGAATCCGGTAACGCAATGGATTTCCGTCACTGAAATCAAAAGGATTTTCGGAGAGCCTGGTGAATCCTTTTCCATGATAAAAAAGCTCCCAACGGGGACTGGTAAATAGTCCTGCTATCAGTAAAAGTATGAGACCTGCGAAAATCACCATTCCCGCAGGTCCTAGTTTGCGTTCGAGCGAAATAAAAATACTGTTGAACCGGGCTGACAAAATCGAGATAAAATGTAATGGCAAATATTCGATTTAAAACAAGAAATCCAAAATTTGTACTTTTACCCAGTCAATAAAATTGAACAATAATGGCTTGAATTTGTCGTTTAATTGTTCTCCCCAAAACTTGTCATGACTATATTCTTTACCCGCTTTTTTTCAGTTGTCATTCTTAGCATTTTGGCCGGATCTGCCTATGCGCAAAATCCTCCCATTGCTATCGGCGAATGGAGAGAACACATTCCATACAACAAAGCAATCTCCATCACCGAATCCGGGAGCAAAGTATACTGCGCCAGCCAACTGGGAGTGTTCAGTTATTCCAAGTCAGATGGCGAGATAAGCCTGTTTTCGAGACTCAACAGCCTGTCAGACTTTGAAGTATCCACCATTCGTGCTGATCAAAGCAGCGCAAACATTCTCATCGCATATCAGAGTTCCAATGTGGACATTCTCTATCCTGATATGTCCATAGCCAACCTTTCTGATATAAAGCGAAAAAATATTGTCGGAGGTAAAAAAATCAATCACATTCTTTTCCTGAACAACCACGCATATCTGAGTTGCGAGTTTGGAATAGTGGTAGTAGACATGAACAAGGCTGAGATAAAAGATACCTATTATATAGGTCCCAACGGAAGAAATATAAATGTGAACGGACTTGCGTATGACGGGACTTATTTGCTTGCAGCTACAGACAGTGGTCTCCTCAGGGCCAGTTTCAATGATCCGAACATTTTCAATTTCACTGCCTGGTTTTTAGAAACTAATGTGAGCTCACCGCTTTCTAAATTCACTTCAGTCGCTTCACTCGACGGAAAATTCTATGCAGTGAAAACGAATTCTGCCATTGGCATGGATACACTCCTTGTAAATTCGAATGGAAACTGGACTCCTTTTATTCAAGATGCTACAGAAGGAGGGCATGTAGATGCGATCAATGGCAGGCTGATGTACAGAAACAATGAACGCATCATTGCTTTCGACCCCTCTGGCAACCAGATTGCGGCAGCAGATAATTTTCTCTATCAAAACGCTTCAATTCAAAAAGGATTTCTGGATAATTCAGGAACCTTATGGATTGCTGACCAGAATAATGGCCTGGTAAAGTTCCGCCAGAATCCATGGTCACTTGAGAAAATTGCGCCCAATGGTCCAAGATCCTCCGCAGTATGGGCGATCGACAGCAGAGGCGGAAACACCTGGATAGCTTCGGGCTCCCTGAAAGGTGATGCGCCAAATTATCAGGAACAAAACGGCTGTTATGTGTTTTCGGAAAATTCTTGGTCCACCTTTGATAAGTTCAACGACAACGTATACGCCACCATAGCATCTACCGCATCTCCTGCATTGATTTCCGTTGCAGTTGATCCACTCGATCCTGATCATGCATACTTCGCCTGCTGGGGCGGAGGTTTGCTTGAGTACAGAAGGAGCGGAGGCGTTCAGATTCTTAACGCAAGCAATAGCGGCATTCGCTCCCACAGTGTTGTACCCAATTACTACATCACCGGGGGTGTCACATTCGATCAACACAACAATCTCTGGGTGACTTCCGGAGGTAACACTACTCCACTTAGTGTGAAATATGCCGACGGAAGCTGGCAGACACATTTCATTTCCGACATTGACATGGCCCGCTTTGGCCTGTTCAATATCATCGTTGACGACTTTGACCAAAAGTGGTTCATTGCAAGAGAAGGAAGCAGCACCGGTCAAGGCCTTGGCGTCTTCCACGAAAATGATCCGGCGAATCCCAATGATAACAGCTTCAAAAGAATTACATCTGAAGCCGGAAAGGGAGCTTTACCTGACATGTACGTAAGAGCTATCGCGAAGGATAAGGACGGTTCAATTTGGATTGGAACGAACAAAGGAGTTGTGGTGATTTACAATCCGGGCAATGTCTTCAGTGGAGGAAATTTCGATGCACAGCAAATCATTATTGAGCAGGATGGTAATGCTCAATACCTTCTTGAGACTGAAGCCGTGAATGCAATCGCTATTGACGGAGCAAACAGAAAATGGTTTGGCACATACAGCGGCGGCGCCTTTCTCATGTCAGCTGACGGAACCAAACAACTTGCTACTTTCAACACTTCGAATTCACCTCTTCCTTCAAACAGCATCACTGCGATTGCTGTCGATGAAAAAACCGGCGAAGTTTTTTTTGGTACCGACAAAGGAATTGTTTCGTACAGAGGTGAGGCCACAGAAGGCAGTGAAAGCTGTACAGATTATTATGTTTTTCCCAATCCTGTTCGCCATGACTATCATGGCCCTGTCGCCATCCGCGGACTTGTAAGCAATGCGGACGTAAAAATCGCTGACATCAGCGGACAAATTGTCTATCATACCAAAGCAAATGGAGGGCAGGCTATTTGGAACGGGAAGAACTTCAGCGGTGAAAGAGTGCAGACTGGAATCTACACAGTATTTGTCACCAATCCCGACGGCTCTTCCACCTGTGTAACAAAACTACTTTTCGCAAACTGATGTTGCATAAAACCCGTGGAATTGTATTATATACAACCGACTATTCGGAAAGCAGCGTTATTGCAAAAGTTTATACCGAACTGTTCGGCCTTCAGTCTTACATTGTAAACGGTGTAAGAAAGAGCAAGGCGAAAATGAGAGCATCCAGCTTCAGACCCCTAACGTTAGTTGATCTTGTAGTATATCACAAAGAGAAAGGTGGACTGCAAAGAATCGCCGATGTCAGACCCAACCCGGTGTTAAACAGCATTCCTTACGACGTAATGAAAAGTTCCATTGCTCTTTTTCTTAATGAGGTGCTTTACAAAACAATCCGTGAAGAAGAAGCAAACTTACAGATGTTTGAGTTTCTGTTCAGCTCTGTCCAATGGCTTGATGTCCACGAACCCGTGAACAGCGACTTCCATCTTATCTTCATGTTGCAACTTTCCAAGCATCTCGGCTTCTTTCCTTCAGATAATTACAGTGAACAACAAAGCCTGTTCGATCTTCAGGAAGGTGTGTTCACAGAGACCACACCATTGCATCCATTTTACCTGGACAAAACACAGAGCCGGAATTTGCACATACTTCTTTCAAAATTAACTGATAATTCATTTCGACTGAACATATCAGTTTCCGAAAAACGCGAACTCATTAAAAACATCATTGAATTTTACAGACTTCATATTCCTTCAATCGGAGAAATAAAGTCACATCAGGTTCTTTCGATGATCTGGGAATAAGGGAGCCTACTCAGTTAATTTTCTTTATTGATACGTCAGTCTCCTCTTTTGTAAATCTTTTTCTGATCCACCTCGGAAGCAATATTGCGCCGATGAAGAGATAAGGGTAGTATGAAATAAGCCTCCAAAGCAGTCCGAGTGAAGCTGAAAGCCCCTTAGGAATGAACTCCCCAAGGAAATCGGAAAACATGAATTCCGCTATACCGCTACCGCCCGGTGTCGGACTGAACAGAATAATGATACCCATCACTACCTGCCGTGCGAAAACTATGAAATGATCTACAGGTACATCATGAAAAGCAAAGATCAGGCAATTCACTATCGTATAACGTGCCGTCCATGAAGCAAAAGTACCTGCGAATGAATGTACCCAGAACTTCCGGCTCTTATTTTTAAGTCCATTTGAGGCAACCACAAGTTGGTTTCCTGTTTCCAGCGCATTGTGCTTCCATCGGCGCAATATTGGCCAGGAAAATATTTTTAGCAACAACCACTTGATAAACCTCGGATTCACAAAAAGCGCGTATGCAACAAACAACTTGTATGCTAGAATGATATAGTAAACCGCCCAAAAAGTGTAGAAGAATCCGTCACCGAATTTAACCGGACTTATGTTCTCGAGATCGAGCGTGGAAAAAAGCTTTTCTCTTCCAATTGTATAATATACCAGCGGGGCCATGATGGCCAGGAACACTCCGTCCTGGAAAGAGGAAAGCATGATGGCCGTGATGCTCCGGCCCATATTGATTTTCTCTCTGTTGAGAATAAATATCGCGAAGATAAATCCTCCTCCAAGCATCCCCGGAGCGAGGGCGGATGCGAATTCCCAGAGCATGATTACAACAAAAGCGTTCTTCCATGTAAGCTGATCGTCGGTGAGAGCACGTATGCGAATCATGTATGCTCCGTCGCGAACGACCATCATCAGCAATGCCATGAATATCCAGAATGAACTGTTCCATGACCACTGAATGCTTTCGAAAGCTTCCCGGTCAAAACTTCTTGCCAACAGAAAGCTGGCAGCGCCAAGCCCGATAAGTATAGGAAGGAATATGCGCGAAGGCCGGAACGTATGTAATAGTTGCCTGCTGTCTGGTTGCATCAGTTAACGGTAAAAGATCAGTTTTCGCTGAGCCAGAAATTGTTGAATCCGATGCCTAATGTAATACGGAGAACCTGTTCCTGCAATAATTCAAGTATGCCAAGGAAAGTAAAAATTGCCTGCACCTTGTTCTGGCAAGAGAAAATAACTTCGGTGAATGCCAGGCGTTCTTTCCCGCGAAGCATGGATCTGACACTTTCCTTTTGCTCCGCAATGGTATAAGGGTACTGTACAACCTTGTGATGCACTTTGTTTTTTTCCGTTTCAAAGCGCTTCATTACTTTATTGAAAGTGTTCAACACCTGATAAAGAGTGAGGTTGACCAACTCTTCAGCCTGAGAATTCTGTAAGGCAATTTCTGCGAGTTCGCGCTGAATGTTTCCTCTGGATGTCCTCATTTCACGGTCACCTTCCAGCACACGCAGATCTTCACATGCTTCCTTGTATTGCTTGTACAACAGAAGTCTTTCAATTAGATCTTTTCGAGGGTCAATTTCATTACCCTGTTCATCAATCTCAGGCCGCGGAAGAAGAAGCTTCGCTTTTATTCTCATCAGGGTCGCAGCGACCAGAATGAACTCGCTTGCCACTTCAATGTTCAGCTCATTCATCTGATGAATGTAATCCAGAAAGTCGTTGGTGATCTTTGAAATCTCAATATTATGAATGTCAACCTCATCCCGTTCTATGAAGAACAGAAGCAGATCAAAAGGACCTTCAAACTGAGGAAGCTTTATTTCAAATACTTTTTCCACAGGGATTCAATTGGCTTCAAACTTAAGTAATTTTTCTGATTTCATCGCAATCCATACGAAGGCCATTCCTTCTTTCCTCTCATATCAATGCTTTCAGAATGAAGCTGATCATGATTCCTAGTGCTCAGACAAACAAATCATTAAACAGAAATTAAGTAATTTCATGCGCTTTGAATTTGATTTAATATGATTAAAATCTATCACCTTGGAACCTGCTCCACCTGCCAGAGAATATTAAAAGAATTGCGTCCTGGGCCCAAGGCTGTATTACAGGATATAAAAACTGAGCAGATTACACCGGCACAACTGGATGAAATGAAAAAACTGAGCGGGAGCTATGAATCTCTCTTTTCAAGAATCGCGATGAAATACAGAAGCATGGGGCTTGCAGATAAAAATCTAGGTGAAAAGGATTACAGGAAATACATACTTCAGGAATACACTTTTCTTAAAAGACCGGTTATTATTGTAAATGATCAGATTTTCATCGGGAACTCTCCTAAAAACATTGCAGCAGCGAAGACTGCCATGAAACAACATGCAGGATAGCAGCAAGGCCCACCTTGCCATACTTACGGCAAACCTGATCTATGGAGCAAATTACACCATTGCGAAATTCGCAATGCCGGAATACATTAATCCTTCCGCTTTCATTCTTTTGAGGGTTCTTTTTGCTTCGGCCATGTTCTTCCTGGTTTCACTGTTCTTAAGAGATGCCAAAACCATCGAACGAAAAGATATTTTTAAACTGATTCAACTCGGATTTTTTGGTGTCGCATTGAATCAGCTGCTGTTTTTCGAAGGTCTGAGCAGGACCTCCAATATCAATGCAGCACTTATCATGACCACTACTCCGATTCTTGTTACAGTGATGGCATTCTTTATCCTGAAAGATAAATTGGCCCTTTCACAAATAACAGGAATTCTGCTTGGCATGGCCGGCGCTGTGATGCTGATTTTGCAATTCAGACACAGCAGCGGACAGGCAGATTCTCTGGGAGACCTGATGATTTTTATCAATGCAGCCAGCTACGCGCTGTTCCTTGTCAGAGCTAAACCCATGATGAATAAGTACGGCACTGTGACGGTGATGAAATGGACATTTATCTTTGGAACAGCATTTGTACTGCCATTTGGTATTCCTACAATGAAGGATGTTGAATGGGACTTGTTTCCTGCTGAAGCATGGTTTTCGGTCTTCTTCGTCTTGCTCTTCACTACATTCTTTGCATATTTTCTGAACACGTACGGACTGAATCATCTAAGCCCTTCGGCGGTGAGCAATTACATCTACCTTCAGCCTTTGTTCGCTACTATTATCGCGCTTTGGCTGGCGGGTGAGATCATTTCTCTCATGCAGGTTATTGCCTGTATTTTCATTTTTACAGGAGTGTACCTGGTTAATTCAAAAGCATTTGTGAAGATAAAATCTTAAACTACTTTTGCTACAATTACAAAGCAGCATGATCCGGTCCATGACAGGTTTTGGCAGTTCTTCTGCCTCCTTCAACTCCAAAACGATTTCTGTAGAAATCAAATCAGTAAACAGCAAGTTTTTTGATCCGGTGTTTCGGCTTCCATCACTCTATCGTGAAAAAGAATTTGAATTGAGGTCCGAGCTGGCTAAGCACCTGGAAAGAGGGAAAATGGATTTTGCCATCACAATAGATCAGCAGGAGCTTCCCAAAAAATCGAATATCAACTCTGCTCTTGTCAAGTCTTATTACACTGAACTGAAGGAAATCTCTTCTGAAGTCGGCGTAATTGATACCGACATCCTTTCAATTGTGATGAAATTCCCTGATGTTCTTTCATCTGAAAAACAAATTGTAAGTGATGAAGAATGGGCAGTTGTGAAAGATGCTATCGACAAAGCTGTAGCATCCTTCCAGGAATTCAGAATGAAAGAAGGAAATGTCCTTGAAAAAGATCTTCAAGAAAGAATCAGCTCTATTCTTGAATTGCTAATCAAAATAGAAAGTCTGGAAGACGGACGAGTGTCCGGAATCAGACAAAGACTGGGAAGAGCGATTGAAGAGATCAGCGGAAATCCGGATATTGACAGGAACAGGCTCGAGCAGGAAATGATTTATTATATCGAGAAGCTTGACATCAGTGAGGAGAAGGTAAGGTTACGAAGCCATTGCGATTTTTTCCTGGGCACAATAAAATCTGAAAGCTCAGCGGGCAAAAAGCTCTCATTTATATCACAGGAAATCGGAAGGGAAATAAATACCATCGGATCAAAAGCCAATGATGCCGGCATTCAAAAACTGGTTGTAGGAATGAAGGACGAGCTGGAAAAAGTCAAAGAACAACTGTTAAACATTCTCTGATGGATGTCACAGGCAAACTCTTGCTTTTTTGCGGTCCATCCGGAAGCGGTAAGACAACAATCGCCCATCACTTGCTGAAAAAGTTCCATCAGCTGGCTTTTTCAGTATCAGCCACTACACGCCCTAAAAGAGAAAGTGAAACAGACGGCGTGGATTATCATTTCATTTCGCCGGAGGAATTCAGAAGGAAAATCGAAGCGAATGAGTTTGTTGAGTGGGAAGAGGTTTATAAAGACCGTTACTACGGCACTCTTAAATCAGAAATAGAAAAAATCTGGAAGGATGATAAAGTGGCGGTATTTGATGTGGATGTGGAAGGCGGACTGAAAATTAAAAGCATTTTCGGAGAACGGCTGCTATCAGTATTTGTGATGCCTCCTTCTGTAGACGAGTTGCATCTGAGACTCAAAGCACGAAACTCCGAAACACCTGAATCGTACCAGGCCAGAATTGCAAAATCGGAACATGAACTTACTTACGCTTTTCGATTCGACAAAGTGATCATCAATTCTGAACTGGATGAAGCGCTAAAAAACGCCGAGAAAATTATTGCGGAATTCCTGGGAATAAAATAGAGCAAGAATAATATTTTTTCAATACATGAAAATCGGTCTCTTCTTCGGCTCCTTCAATCCTGTTCATAACGGACACATGGTGATTGGCAGCTATATGGCTGAATTCACAGACCTGGATCAGGTCTGGTTTGTCGTTTCTCCGCACAATCCGCATAAACTGAAGCAAACTCTTCTCCAGGATCATCACCGCCTTGCCCTGTTGAAAGCAGCAATCGGAGACAATCGTAAACTCAAAGCTTCAGATATTGAATTTAAACTTCCGAAACCAAGTTATACGGTTCACACTCTTGCATACCTGAAAGAAAAGTTTCCCTCTCATCAATTTGCACTGATTCTGGGCTCCGACAATCTTGCCACTTTTCATAAATGGAAAAATTACGAGCAGATCCTTGAATGGCATGAGCTATATGTCTATCCCAGAAGAAATGAGTCTGAATCCGAATTAGCCTCCCATCCTAAGGTGAAGATGATTGAGGCACCATTGATGGAGCTATCTTCCACTTTCATACGTAATGCGATCCGGGAGAAAAAGGATGTTCGCTATATGCTCCCTCAAAATGTTTGGGAATACATTGATGAAATGAACTTTTACCGGTCTTGATCCGCATACAGTTTTCATCATTTGCCTGATCTGGCCGTAAAAACTTAATTTTACAGCCATGAAATCAAACCTTCGCTTTGGCACACGCGCCATTCATGCCGGTCAGGAACCAGATCCGTCCACAGGCGCCATCATGACACCGATTTATCAGACCTCCACATTTGTTCAGGAGAGTCCGGGCAAACACAAGGGATATGCCTATGCCCGTGGAAAAAATCCAACCCGCGTTGCTCTTGAAAAATGTATCGCTTCTCTTGAGAATGCGAAGCATGGATTATGTTTCGGCAGCGGACAAGGTGCTGAAGATGCGATCATAAAATTGCTCAGGCCCGGTGATGAGGTTTTGGCCACTGATGATCTGTATGGCGGATCATACAGAATGTTCGTGAAAGTGTTTGAACCACTTGGCATCAGCTTTCGCTTTGTAAACATGCATGATGCCTCAAAGCTCAAGAGTGAACTGAGTGAAAAAACAAGGATGATATGGATTGAAACTCCGACAAATCCTCTCATGAAAATCATCGACATAAAAAAATGTGTTGAAGCAGTTGCTGGGAAAAATATCATTATCGTAGTTGATAACACATTTGCCTCACCATATCTGCAGAACCCGCTTGATCTGGGTGCGCACATTGTAACACACTCGGCAACCAAATACCTGAGCGGACATTCTGACGTGGTGCATGGCGCTTTGTGCACCAATGATGACAAACTGCATGAACAACTTGCTTTTATAGCGAACTCCTGCGGAGCCGTACCTGGTCCTATGGATAGTTTTTTAGTGATGCGTGGGTTGAAAACACTTCACGTGAGAATGGAACGTCATTGCAGCAATGGAAAAGCAGTTGCAGAATTTTTACGCAATCATCCCAAAGTCGATAAAGTATACTGGCCCGGATTCAGTGATCACCCGAATCATGCAATTGCGAAATCGCAAATGAAAGATTTTGGCGGAATGATCTCTTTCACTCTGAAAGGAAATTCAATGGAGGAGGCATTTGCAATGGCTTCAAGAACCAAGGTCTTTTCACTTGCTGAGTCTCTGGGAGGCGTTGAGTCGCTGATTGGCCATCCGGCCAGCATGACACATGCATCCATTCCTGCCGAAATTCGCCAAAAGTCCGGAGTGCTGGATTCATTGTTACGTCTCAGCGTAGGAATTGAAGACGTAGAAGATCTAATCGAGGATCTCAGGCAGGCAATCGGATAAGCAAGTAGCTTATTTTGCTCAAATTCTACGTCTTCTCTGGTCAGAATACTGTCATAAACCAGTATTCGCATTTCAATGGCAAAACTTTGCTATATTTGAAAAGTAATATCATCATTCATTTCCAGATAATTCATTCAAATTCTACTTATTACCATGAAGAAAAATCTCCTGGTTCTGGCATTCTTCTCTCTTGTCATGAACTTTGCGTTTGCCCATCCCGGTGCCGGTGAAAGACATGTTTGCTTCACCGACCAAAAGATGAAAGAAGCTGTGGACGCTGATCCTGATATTCTCAGAATCCAACAACAGCTCGAAGACTTTACCCGTGATTATTCCAGAAACTATCGCCAGTCCAGACCCGATGGCACACCGATCTACATCATCCCGGTCGTGTTTCACATTCTTCACAATTACGGACAGGAAAATATTTCCGACGCACAAGTGATGGATGCCATGCGAATCATCAATGAGGATTTCAACAAGAGAAATGCTGATACCACTGTAATCACACCTTCCTTCCAAGGCATTGCTGCTGACGCACAAATTGAATTCCGTCTGGCCAATCTTGACCCTAACGGCAACTGTACAAACGGAATTGACAGGATTGTCACCAATAAAACTTATGTGGCAAACAATAGTTCCAAACTTAATCCCTGGCCAAACAATAAATACATCAACATTTGGGTTGCTAATTCTCTTGAAAACACCGGAGCTGCTGCATGGGCTTATCTTCCGGGTGGAGCGCCAAGCAGTTCGCTCGACGGAATTATCTCGCGTCACAATTATGTCGGAAGCATAGGCACAGCAAGTGGAACTGGCGGAAGAACCCTTACTCACGAACTTGGACACGTCCTGAACCTGCTTCATTGCTGGGGAAGCACCAATGATCCTGGTGTTGCCTGCGGTGACGATAACGTAAGTGATACTCCCATCACTAAAGGATTTAACTTTTGCCCTTCCGGTCCGGGTGCTGCATCAATATGCAATCCGCCAATTGTAGAAAACTGGCAGAACTTCATGGAATACTCCTTCTGCGACGTCATGTTTACTCAAGGACAAAAAGTAAGAATGCACGCTACACTCAATTCAGGGGTGGCCGGCAGGAATAATCTCTGGACCAACTCAAACCTGATTGCAACCGGTGTGTTGAATGCACCTCCAACTGTCTGTATTCCGAATGCTGACTTCAAGGCTAATTTCACAAACTATTGTGCGGGAGGTTCAGCTGTATTCTCTGACCTCTCCTGGAATTCCCCGGCAACTTCATGGTATTGGGAATTCCCTGGCGGAGTTCCATCCACATCGACTGATTCCAATCCGACTGTTCAATATCCAACTGCCGGTGCTTACAATGTGACTCTTATTGCAACAAACTCTGCGGGCTCAGACACAATTGTGAAAACAAATTACATCAGAATTACCGGTCAGCCTACCTCCAACCCTCCTTTCTTCGAAAGTTTTGAAGACCCTGCCTCTTTTCCTGGAGCTGACGGGTACACAATGAATCCAGATAACGGACAGGGATGGGGACGTGTAACCGGAACAGGTTATACCGGAACCGCTTGCATCAGAATCAATAATTACAATAACGTGGTAGGTGAAGTGGATCAGTACATCACAAGATCATTCGACTTTTCCAACATCACTCTGCCGGTACTTTCATTTTATGTTTCCAATGCGCAAAGAACAACTACATCGAATGATCAGTTGAAAGTATACGGATCACTCAATTGCGGACAAGCATGGACTGTCAGAAAAACTCTTGCCGGGGCTGCACTCGCCACTGTTCCAATCACTTCATTCAGCTATGCTCCTACAAATGCGAGCCAGTGGAGACTTGAAAGCGTCAATATGAATCCATTTGCTTCCCGAGCCAATGTAAAGTTCATGTTTGAAAACATCAGCGACCGCGGAAACAATACTTACATTGATGATATCAACATCACCGGGAACATTGTGAACATCGATGAAGTGGATGATATGCAGCTTGGTTTTGCGCTTTATCCGAATCCTGCTGCACAGCATACCAAGATTCAGTTCCAGTTACTCCAGCCTAATCATATTCAGCTGTTCGTTACTGATCTTACAGGAAGATTGATCGCCAACATGCTAGATAAGACTTTGAATGGTGGCTACCATGAATTTGAATTGCCTGTTCATGCAAACGGGGTTTACCTGGTTCACCTTTATGTAAATGGCAAGCAACACATTCGTCGATTAATGGTATCTGAATAATCTTTAACAAATCATTGGAAAGCCCTGCAGTTTGCAGGGCTTTTTTTGTGCTTTACAATCAATGTCTTTTTACCTCAACAGGTAACTATTATCAAAACAGCTCGTATTTTTAGTTATAATTAAGTATTGGGCAAGTCTTTTTTTTTTTGAAAATTTGTCCATTCTCAAATTGCTTATGTCAGCTCTTAAATCATTGATTTTATTCTTAATTCTGATGATTTCGTCGGGGATCAGCCTGGCTCAGGATGAAAAAAAAGATCCTAAAAACGGAATTTCATTCGACCTGACTCAGATGGCTACCAATGAGCTGAACATGAGCTATACGCGCTATGTCTCGGAACGTAAAAGTCTGGAGTTTGCGGCCGGACTAATTTACGTGAATGAAATCCTCGAAGAACTCTCGAAAGACTGGAGTACAACAAGGTATTTTTCAGAACATGGATTTAGCGCCAGGATAGCATATAAGATGTACAAAAAGCCGGTTGATGATTCTAAGTGGCGTGATTACATTGCTCCGGCCATCATGTATAAATATCTCTACTACAACAATCAGTGGCTTGAAAACGAGAAAACCGACAGCAGGACCGGTACCAAATTTATTGAGTGCATTTACCAACACAGATTCAGAAGTAAGTATGGCCTCGAGTTTCTATGGGGGAAAGAATATCATTTCAACAGAACATTTGTGCTGGAAATGTTTTACGGAATCGGTTTGCGCGGGACTTCCGTTTTAAGAGCAGACATTCTCAAGCAGGATATTTGTGACAGTACGGAAATCCGCCGACTGGATTTTGAAGATACACGCTTCTATGTGCGCCCGGCGCTGAGAGCTGGAGTTAAAATGCGAATTGCATTTTAACCTTCCCTTCCGGGCTAAGGGATTCATGAAAAGAAATATTAGACTACTGCTTTTCATATTGATTGCATTAACAGCAATAGCAGGCGCAATTTTTCTGGACATGCGCTATAAGACCAATCAGCCTCCCGACTTGAAGGTTTTCGCGTCAGATGAATGTGATGAAACGCTTTGGGAGCATGTGTGGAAACCAGGACGTCTTGTTAGAATTGCTGACTGCATTTCAGTTACGGGAGTGATTGTTGCAAAAAAGCCAGATGATGATGGCGATATTCACTATCGCCTTCGCCTGGACAAAGAATACAATGTGCTTCTTAATGATTACAACATTCGCCTGCAGGATTCATGCCTTGTGGTTGAAGTGATCTGCTACTATCCTCCTCAGAAACCTGCAGCTATCAGATCCTGCCAGGGATATGAAAATGACGTGAACACGCCTGAAGTCGGTAAAAGAGTAAAAGTTACGGGAACATTTGTTAGTGATAGCAATAACGGCTGGAATGAAATTCATCCGGCAAGTTCAATAAGAGTGCTGGAAGACTTCTTTTTTTAACTGAATGATAATTCGTCAGTGAGCTTCCAGCCAGTTTTCACCAAAGCCAACACCCACATCAACAGGAACCTTTAGCTTAATGGCATTCTTCATTTTGTCTGTGACTAATTCTTTAAGCGTGTCCTGCTCATCGCGGTGACAATCAAACACAAGTTCGTCATGCACCTGAAGAAGCATTCTTGATTTCAACTTCCTTTCTCGAATATCTTTGTGGATGTTGATCATGGCGACTTTTATCATGTCAGCCGCACTGCCTTGTATTGGAGCGTTGATTGCATTCCGCTCTGCAAAGCCTCTTACAGTTGCATTGGCTGAATTAATGTCCCTGAGATATCTTCTTCTTCCGAGTATTGTTTCTACGTATCCTTTCTTTCTCGCGCTCTCTATGCTCAGATCCATGTAATCCTTGATCTGTGGATACTGAATAAAATAGTTGTCGATTATTTCCTTTGCTTCTGTCCTGGAAATATTCAAACGGTCTGCAAGTCCGAATGCTGATATCCCATAGATGATTCCGAAGTTCACCATCTTGGCATTTCTCCGCATGTCTGAGTTCACATCTTTTAAAGGAACACCATAAACCTTCGAGGCAGTAGCTGCATGAATGTCTTCGCCGCTTCTGAATGCTTCAAGCATACCTTCATCACCGCTCAACTCCGCGATGATCCGAAGTTCAATTTGGGAATAGTCTGCAGAAAACAAGAGATAGTCTTTGCCGCGCGGAACAAAAGCTTTCCTTATTTCACGCCCCTTTTCAGTCCGGATAGGAATATTCTGCAGATTCGGATTGTCCGAACTCAGTCTTCCGGTCACGGCTACAACCTGGTTGAATGATGTATGTATCCTTCCGGTAGAGGGATTTACAAGCTGAGGTAGTACATCTACATATGTATTCTTAAGCTTGTTGAGCTCACGGTAATCCAAAATCATTCTGACGATGGGATGTTTGTTTTCAAGTTTGCTCAATACATCTTCGCTGGTGGAATACTGTCCGGTTTTTGTCTTCGCCGGCTTGTCAGAAATTTTTAACCGGTCAAAAAGCACTTCACCAACCTGCTTAGGCGAACTTATATTGAATTCTGCGCCCGCCAGTTTTTGAATTTCCATTTCAGTGGATGAAATGTCATTAGCCAGTGAATCCGACAATTGTTCGAGTGTTTCCACATTCAGACTAATTCCTTCGGATTCCATGTCAGCAAGCACGGGTACCAGAGGCATCTCCACTTCATGAAACAATTTTTCTGTCTTGGTAGTCTTTAATTCAGGAACGAATGCGGAGTAAAGCTGGAGAGTGATGTCCGCATCTTCAGCAGCATATTCTGTAATCTGTTCCAAAGGAACGTCGCGCATGCTTTTCTGATCCTTGCCTTTTTTTCCTATCAGACTCTCGATGGACACTGGCGAGTAATTGAGGTAAGTTTCAGCAAGAACATCCATGCTGTGCCGCATTTCCGGACGAATCAGAAAGTGAGCGATCATGGTATCAAACAATTCTCCTCTTATATCAATTCCGTATCTTTTCAATATGCTCAGGTCATATTTCAGATTTTGTGCAATCTTTCTGATCTTTTCATTCGCGAATACTTCTGAGAATTCAAGACAGATTTTCTTGGCTGATTCAAAATTATCTGGCACCGGTACATAAAATGCTTCTTTTACTTTTATTGCAAAAGACATTCCTACTAGTTCTGCACTTTGTGTGTCCAGTCCTGTCGTTTCAGTGTCGAAGCAAAACTCTTTTGAAGACGATAATTGACTGATGAGTTCCTTTCTTTTCTTTTCAGTGTCTGCTAAAATGTAATCGTGTTTTACCTCCGAAATATTCTTCAGCACTTTAGGGCCATTGGATGACAGCAGTTCATTGCTCTCCTCCTCATCAACTCCAAACAAAGTGGCCTGAGCCGGAGTGATTGATTTAGAGACCTTGCCAGGTGCGACTGTTCCTTTGTCGGACTGAAGTAAATCAAGCTGGTCTGCCAGTCTTCTGAATTCCAAATCAGCAAAGAGAAGGCTGACAGCTTCCCTGTCTGGCTCTTGCAACTTCAGGTCTTCAGGACTAACATCCACAGGAGCATCCACAATGATGGTTGCAAGGTATTTAGACTGAATTGCCATCTCCTTGTTTTGCTCTACTTTTTCTTTAAGCTTTCCTTTGAGCTGGTCAGTGTTCTCTAAGAGATTTTCAATCGATCCGAACTGTTTCACAAGTTGTATGGCGGTCTTTTCACCTATACCGGGAATACCTGGAATGTTATCGACTTTATCTCCCATCAAACCAAGTATATCAATCACCTGCTCTACGTTTTCAATTTCCCAACGCTTACAAACTTCCTCGACACCCATTATTTCAGCTTTTCCTCCGGCACGTGCAGGCTTGTATATAAAAGTGTTTGAATCTACAAGCTGGCCAAAATCTTTATCCGGGGTCATCATGTAAGTTCTGAAGCCCTCCTTCTCGGCAATTTTAGCCATGGTTCCAATCACATCGTCAGCTTCATATCCATCAATGGCAAGTACAGGTATTCTGAATGCCTCGCAAAGCTTCACCACTACAGGAATAGAAGCAGCAAGGTCCTCAGGAATTTCCTGCCTGTTGGCTTTGTAATCAGTAAACTCTTCATGACGTGAAGTGGGCGCCGCAGTATCAAATACTACTGCAATGTGAGTCGGTTTTTCATTCTTCAGCACATCAAGCAATGTGTTGGTGAATCCGAATACGGCAGAAGTGTTCTGACCTTTTGAATTGATGCGGTGATTATTGCTGAATGCGAAGTAAGCTCTGTATATCAGTGCCATTGCGTCCAGAAGAAAAAGCTTTTTTTCGGCAGACATTTTGTTCTCTTATTGTCTGCAAATTAATAAAAAGCAATGGAATCACTCTTGAGAATCTGCCCTTTTAAAAATGATTCTGCTCTTCTCCAGATTAATATATGTGCTGTTACCATCCGCCTGAAGCCATGCAACTTTTCCTTCGATAAAATCTACACGGTCATATGTAGCTTCCGCCAGCAATTTTCCGCTACGGGAATAAATGCCAGACTTCCCCTGCTTTCGGGTGATGATGCATTCGGGAATTACTTTGATGTCATCAAATTGCGCTGGGACTATCCAGACAAGTCCGGAATCAATTACTCCGTATCCCCTTTCTGTTCTCACAATGGCAAGACCTTCATTGAATGAAGTTGCATCCAGAAATTGAGTCGGGATTTTAATTTTCCCCAGTAAATCAGCATACCCCCATTTTCTGTTTCTTTGCACGGGGATTAAATTTTCTGATGGCATGCCGTTATTTTCATATCCGCTGATCTGAAAACGCTTGCCCAGGGAGTCCAGTACAAAAATTTTATTCCTGTCATTCAGCTTTACATAACCGTTTCGGAAATATGCATTCTGCAGAAATTTTTCTGTGAAGCGATATGTTACAGGTATAAGGATATTTCCCGTTTCATCTGCAAATCCACACCTGCCGTTTTTTACCAGCAGAATTCTGTTCTCAGTCATTTCACCAATTGCATCATACTGAAAAGGCACAATCACTCTTCCTACGGTGCTAAGCAAACCCCAGTATTCGTTCAGACTTGCCTTGAGAAGTCCTGTTCCGGCCCATGTCATTTCTTCATAGCGCGGTTCAATGCTGAATTTCCCAAGCACATTAATTAATCCGAAACCTTCATCATTCTCCACAATAGCATATCCATCTTTGAAATCATCGGCCGAAATGAATGCGAAGTCGGTCAAAGCTTTCCTTGTTGGCTTATGAATGTAGCCAGCCTTGCCCCCCAGGATTGCCACACAAAATCCTTCTGATGCCTCCGACAATTCATCATAGTTAGCAGGTATGATGAATTCACCGCTTCTGCTGATCATTCCATACTTATCACCGGTTCTTACAATGGCGGTATTGTTCTGAAATCTTTCCGCATCGTTAAACTGAAAAGGAATAATTGTTTGTCCGCTCTTATTGATATACCCGAACTTTCCGTCTTTGGAGACTGATGCAAGACCTTCGCTGAACAGGTTCACCTCGTCGTATTGAGATTGTATCATCAACTCTCCTAACTCATTCATGTATCCCCATTTGCCATTTTCCCTGAAAGGAAGAAATACGGAAGTCTGCAAGCGGTAATCATTTTCCAGCTCATCTTTAAAAGGATAATCCGGATAATCATATTTGAATTTCAGGAATGTCTGTTCATTAAATTCCTCCATGCTGATTTTGTACACTTCCCTCCAGGCTTCAGCGGTAAAACGATTATCAGGATATCTTCGAATGAATGCTAAATAATCCTTGATGTTTTTCGAGGAAGTGCTTAACTGATATACCATTCTTTCGGCCTGCGTACGGTATGGACTATCAGGATGCTTTTCAATGAATCGCACGTATGAAGTGAGGCTTCTGGATGATGTTTCTTCTTCAAACTGTCTTTCCTGAAAGCGGTTGAATGCATCATTGAATTGCTCCGCATCCGGGTAAGTGTCCATGAAAGTTTTGTATGCCGCAGAGGTGTTAAGACGTCTTGCTTCTTCGAAGGCCACTTCATTTCTCAGATCAATTGCTTCGTCCAAATACCTGCAAAAGGAAAATCTCTCAATGAAAATATTGAATCTTTCCACTGACGAAAAAGAAGTGGCCTGGTTAAATGCTTTGCTGCAAATGCTGTCCTGCATGTAAACAATTGATGAATCAGATACACCGAATTCGCTGTACTTTCTTTTCTGTTTTTCTGATAGCCTTACATACTCATATCCTGCATTTAAAATGTGAACTCTCGCAGAATCAAGATTAAAAAAAGGGTTGTCATTTCTGCCATATATAATACTCAGTCCATATGATGCAGCAGCTGGATGCTTCTTCAAAGACTTGTAAAAATGTTCCTTGGCAGCAAAGTAATCATAGATAGAAAGTCTCTCAAACCCTTTGTCAAGCCGTCCTGAAAAAGCCGAATTAAAACTGCATAAGCAGAAGATTATAATCAGAAATTTTTTCATGTTATTTTTAACCTTTACAAAGGTATGGACTGTAAAAATAATTTAATGACAACTCCGTGAATTTCATCTTCCATGAAATTGTTACTTACGCCGCTCAATTTACCTATATTTGCCATCAAAATTAATCTATTTTGAATTTCGACTCATTCAGCTTTTGCGACTCTCTTATGGACGGACTTGACTCCATGGGCTTCGAAAAACCAACGCCCATTCAGGAAAAGGTAATTCCGCTCATAATGTCAGGGAAAGATCTGATTGCCTGTGCACAAACAGGCACTGGTAAAACAGCTGCATATATTCTACCTACACTCAACAGAATTGCGCTGGATGAAATACCGCATACTTCTGCGCTTATTCTTGCTCCGACGCGTGAACTGGCCCTTCAGATTGACCAGGCATTTCAGGGCTTCGCATATTTTACACATGCGAGTTCTCTTGCAGTATACGGTGGCGGAGACGGACAAACTTTTGAGAAGGAAAAGAAAGCTCTCAGCATCGGAACTTCAGTTATCATTGCCACTCCCGGTCGTCTCATCAGTCATCTCAACCTGGGCTATGTTAAATTCGACAAGCTGGATGTGCTGATACTTGACGAAGCAGACAAGATGCTCGACATGGGTTTCTACGAAGACCTGATCAAGATCATGAATTTTCTTCCGGCGAAAAGGCAGAATCTGCTTTTCAGCGCTACAATGCCTCCTAAAATGCGTGAGCTGGCAAAGAGAACACTGAAAGATCCCGCTGAGGTGAGCATAGCTATCAGCAAGCCGGCCGCCGGAATTCAGCAGTCGGCATATCTGGTGTATGATGATAAAAAAATATCCCTGTGCTCGCATATACTTGAAAACAGAAAAGACCAAAGCGTGCTGATATTCGCTTCAACAAAAAGCGGTGTGAAAGCGCTTGAAAAGGAATTGCGAAGAGTCAATCTCTCGGTGAAGTCAATTCACTCTGATCTGACCCAGGAAGAAAGAGAAAATGTTTTACTTGGATTTAAAAACCGAAGTACAAACATTTTGGTAGCTACCGATATTCTTTCACGCGGAATAGACATTGAAAATATAAGTCTTGTGATAAACTTTGATGTGCCACATGATGCGGAAGATTATGTGCACCGGATCGGACGGACCGCCAGAGCTGATACTAAAGGTGAAGCCATCACTTTCATCAATGAAAAGGATCAGAAAAGATTTGCACAGATTGAAGAGCTTATTGAAAAGGAAGTTTCAAAAACTGAGCTCCCTGAACATTTAGGGAAGGGACCTGCATGGAATCCACAGGCAACAAAAATGAAAAGAAATTTCAATAACAAAAAGTTCAGGCGAAAACCAGGACAACACAGAAGAAATTCTGGCACTTCCGGACAATAAAGTTTCTTCATCCTGACTGCATATTGAATCTTCTTAAAAAAATTATAAACCATATCAGTCCGGGCACATTCTTGCCGAATGAATACGTCTGTATTGATAACAAAGAGCTGAAGTCTGACCTTCGTGTTACTTATACTTCAGGGGAATTTTCCGTCAATGTCGATGACTCTCAGTTTCTCCTGGGCTACAAGCCGATAATTTTCGGAATTCCTGCTGAAATAATTTTACATTCTTCAGGCGAAGCTTTTCTAACTTTTTATTGTAATGATATTTTACTCGGAAATATTCATCTTGAAAAAACAAGGGATGATTTTTTCGGGCTCACTTTGTTTCAAGCTGCTTCAGCAGACAATAACTTCCTCAGCGGCTTCCAGAAACTGTTAAAACGGATCAACCGGTTGAAATCGCGCAAAGATCAGCTCAGTCCGGATCATAAAACTTACAGAGTACTGGAGCTTGCATACTCATATCCGAGAATGATCAGCCTGCTGCTGCTTTCCTCTGGAGAAAAGATAAATGTGTTTCCAACAGATCTTCATTGTATTATTCCGGATATGCGTAAATGCATAATTTCACTAAGGGAAAACGGAAAGGCGCTGGAGCAAACAGAATTGGTAAAACAAATAAGCTTGTTTCCAATGAAACCTGCTGCATTTCAGCTTGTATATGCCCAGGGCAAAGGCCATATGAGAGATTTTTCAGACAGGTCGGACTTCCCATTTCTTGATGAATCACTCAATCCTGAAAATGCATCAGGAAGACTCGTGCTTGAATTAAAAGGTAAAACTAAAATTGGAATCCATAACCTCTTGGCTTTTAATGTTCTTTCATACGATTCTTTTTCGCAAGGCAATCATCTTCTTAGTCATGTACATGCCCATTTTACAGCATGGAGATTGCGAAATGGGTACTCTGATAATTGGTTGTACAGATAAAATCCGGGTTCCGGAAAAGTTTTAACACCGAACGCACTTCCTAAAGATTGGAATATCTGCAACCTGGAGCTGACAAATTGCAGAATAAAGATTAAAATATGCGCATTGCAAACCCGGCAATTTTTCCGATTACATGATTATTGTTTAATTTTATTTTCATTCATTGATGAGGGTGTTTCAGGGGAATGTCTGTATTACAACCCTGATTCATTATGCAAATCTCCGGTTCAGGTACGCAGTCTATTTACGCATTGAAAAATATTTTATGCCCAAAAACAAAGAAGCATTTACTCGGTATCGTCTGATTGACGAAGCGCTGACAAACAAACAGAAGCCATATCCGTCACTGGAGGAACTCGTTGAGAAATGCGAGTCAATTCTTGGAAAATCTTTCTCGAATTCAACAATTCAAAAAGACATATATGCCATGCGTTTCGACGAAGGCCTGAATTTTCATGCCCCAATCGATTATCATAAATTACATAAGGGTTATTTCTATACCGATCCGACATATTCTATCAGTAAGCTTCCTCTGAAACAAGATGATTTGTATGCATTGGAATTCGCAGCCGGAATGCTAAAGCAGTTCCGTGACTTTCCAATATTAAAGCAGTTTGAAACTACCATTGAACGTCTGTTGCAGGCTGTGCACATAAGTCGCTCTATGTATGGTGTCAGAACAGTTGACATCATTCAAGTTGAGCGGGCCTCACACACAGAGGGAACAGATTTGCTGGATGGTATTCTGCGCTCCATCCTGGACCATAAAACAATTCAGTTTGATTATTTTAATTTTGCCAAAAACAAATCGAGCTCCCATAAGCTTCACCCCTATCTGGTAAGAGAATACAGGAATCGGTGGTATGTAACCGGATTTTCAGAAGCATTCGACAAAGTGCTCACCTTCGGACTGGATCGCATACGCAACATCCGCTACAATGATGAAACTTTCCGTCAGATCAACGGCTTCGACTCGAAAGAATTCTTCCGTCATTCCTTTGGCATCACCGTGAATGACCTGAAAGCACAAAAGATCATTCTTTCATTCAGTCCGCTGGAAGGCAGATACATCAAAGCCCAGGCAATTCATCATACGCAGAAAATAATTAAAGAAAATAAAAACGAGTTCCGAATCAGCATCAATGTCATTCCCTCCCATGAACTGAACATGCAGATTCTCAGTTATGGGGAAAACTGTAAAGTAATCAAGCCCGACTGGCTCAGGGAAGAAATAAAAAAGACACTTAGAAACTCCCTGAATAATTATTCCTGATATAGCCTGCGCAGATACAATGCGTAGCAAGTATCTTATTTTACATCGAGTATACAGATTTCTTATATGAAAACCCTGACAAAGCACGTGCTTTCAAAATCTACTTTTGTATACGGATGCCAATGTCCGAAACGATTGTTCCTGCATAAATTCAAGCCTGAACTGAAGCCGAAAATCTCTGAGGCTCGACAGGCGATTTTCGACACCGGCACCGATGTGGGTTTGCTTGCGCAAAAACTTTTTCCGGGCGGTGTGGATGCGAGTCCGGAGTCTACTTACGAATACCAGAAGTCAGTTCTGCTGACTAAAGATCTCATTCGTTCCGGAGTAAAAATTATTTATGAAGCAGCATTTCAACACGAAGGCGTTCTTGCCGCAATTGACATACTTGTCAAAAACGGAAATAAATGGGAGGCATACGAGGTTAAAAGTTCGACCCAGATAAAAGAAGTGAACATTACAGACGCCTCCCTTCAATATCATGTAATCACCGGATCAGGCATCAGCCTGAAGGACATTTCAATTATTCATATCAATAACGAATATGTCAGAAAAGGCAGGCTGAACATTTCAAAATTATTCCGGATTGAATCTGTATTGAAAGATGTCTTAATGACCCAGGATATCGTCGAAAAAAAAATCCGTGAATTAAAAAAACTTCTTAAAAACGGAGTGGAACCGGAAGTAGACATCGGTCCGCATTGCAGTGATCCTTATGAGTGTGAATTCACAGATCATTGCTGGAGTCATATTCCTTCTCCGTCTGTGTTTGATGTTTCACGTCTGCGTGAATCAAGAAAGTTTGAATTATATGAAGAGGGGACTGTGAAGCTGGAAGATCTGAACGGAGAACTTGAGCTGACTGCTTACCAGGAAATACAAATCAATAGTTATCTGTCTGGGAAAAAACACATCAATAAAAAAGGGGTACGCGAATTTCTTTCCGGAATTTCTTACCCATTGTACTTTCTGGACTTTGAATCTTTCCAGACTGCTGTTCCGCTTTTCAACAAGTCCAGACCTTTTCAGCAGATTCCATTCCAATACTCGCTCCATTACAAGAAAGATAAATCCAGTGACTTATCTCACAATTTTTTCCTGGCAGACGGTCAGGATGATCCGCGACCTGCATTCATCGAAAAATTATTGAAGGATACGACAAAGAAAGGCGACATACTCACATACAATATCGGATTTGAAAAATCGATTGTGAATAAACTTGCAGAGGATTTTCCGCAGTACCAATCAGCAATGACAGCACTCTCCGAGAGAATGAAAGACCTGATGACTCCTTTCAGAAACGGAGACTATTACCATCCTTCCATGAATGGTTCCTATTCAATCAAGAAAGTGCTACCGGCATTAGTGCCGGAAATGGACTATGACAAACTGGAGATCAGTGAAGGCGAAATGGCAGGAATCGCATTCAGGAGTATGATGATTAATCCTGATGCAGACCGTAAAAAAATCAGAGCCGACTTGCTTGAATACTGCAAAACCGACACTCTTGCGATGGTAAAAATCCTTGAGGTTCTGGAGACAGTTTAACTGATATGATTTAAAACATCAGTGAGTCTTCACTATCCTTATTATTTTCCTGATTCCAGAGGAGGTAATTTCAGCGAAGTAAATTCCTGGAGCAAGTGTATTCCCTCCTTTATATTTTCCTGCTGATGATTTTCCGACTTCGAGTAAACGACCGGTCCTGTCGATTAATCTCAATTCAAAATCTTCCTGCATCGAGACCATAAAGTTATCGCTGAATGGATTTGGGGAAACTTTTATTTGTTTGCCTTGCATCTTCTCCGGCAGAGAACTGCAAATGTCGAATGTCACCAAAATGGTGTCTCGGTTTGTGCAAGAAAAAGAATTACTTACTGTCACTCTGAACATAAATGTGCCAGTCCCTCTTCCCATTGTATCCACAGTAATGGTAGGAGTATTTGCACCATTTGACCAGGAGTAAGAACTGAAACCATTACCGGGGTTCAATTCAATAGAAGCGTTTGCACAAACTGTAGTATCAGGTCCGAGATGAGGACTAGGTATAGCATGAACCTGAATGTTACGTGACGCGGATGAAGTGCAACCGTTGGATGCAGTATACGAATAGAGAATGAAATGAGAACCTGCCCCGGCAATACCGGTAAAGAAAATTCCATTACTTACTGCATTACCGGAGTATGTGCCTCCTGCAGGCGAACCTCCCGACAAGGTGACAGGACCGGTATTCGCACAGACCGAAGGTATTGCCGTCAAAGTGACTACTGGATCCGGTTTCACCACAAGAGGTCCTGACGCTGAATTGACACAGCCATTTACATCGGTATATGTATAGGTAATTGTATGCACTCCGGTATCCGCGGCGGATGGATTGAACTCGTTCATCGAAACGCCCGGGCCTGAATAAACACCTCCTGCAGGATCGCCACCTGTGAGAAGATAGGAACCTGTAGAATAACATACGCTGTCAAACGCTGCAAGGGTTACATTAGGAAGATTGCTGACTTGAATATTTGCAGTGGTGGAATCACTGCAACCCTGGGCATTAGTGAACCTGTAAGTGATGGTATGATTTCCGGTTCCGGCAGCGCTGGGATTAAACACACCGGCGTTGACACCTGTTCCGCTATAGGTTCCACCGGCAGGACTTCCTCCGGTAAGAGTAAATGGAGAAGTGTTAATACAAACCGTTCCGAAGTTAGACAAGCTAACTACCGGCGGCGCATTCACTGTGATGGATGATGTAGCTGAGTTAGAGCAACCTTGTGCGTTTGTATATGAATAGGTGATGGTATGAGTGCCTGCACCTGCTGTCTGAGGATTGAACACCCCTCCACTAACGCCCGAACCACTGTATGTTCCTCCCGAAGGACTTCCACCGCTCAGGGTGAGGTTACCCGCATTCAGGCAGCGGGCAGCGAATGAACCTAAAGTCACCACCGGAAGAGCATTTACAGTAAGATTTTGGCTTGCGGAGTTGCTGCATCCTTGCACATTAGTATATGTATATGTGATACTGTGAACACCGACTCCCGCATCAGAAGGATCAAACTCACCATTGTTCACGCCTGTTCCGCTATAAGTTCCACCGGATGGAGAACCTCCACTAAGGGTTCTTGGATTATCATCCACACACATGCTGCCCTGTGAAGATAGGGAAACACTCGGTCTCGGATTAACTGTTAACAAAATACGTTCTACCGCCTGACAGCCGAGCGAATCAGTTCCGAATACAGAATATCGAGTAGTTGCCGATGGGGATGCAGTCACATTGGATCCTGTCGTAGATGATAGGCCTGAGGCAGGCGTCCATACATACGTTTGTGCACCTTGCGCCGTAAGTGAAACGGAACTGCCATTGCATAAAACAGTATCCGATGCAATAATGGTGATGGTTACTCCAAAAGGAACAGTATCAGCCTCTGGATAAGTGGAGATAAGATAATCAGAGCTGGCACCATTGCCATTGTATTCAAAAATTGCGAAATGATAAGTGCGTCCTGCATTCAGTCCGGTTACAGTCATGCTGTTGCCAGTACTGTTGTATACGACAAAATTATTATTCCCAAGATTAGAACCACTGCCAAACAAGCTCCCTGCTAGGTATGTGACCCCATCGTTCGGAAATGCGTTCACAGGATTGTGAGCGCTGGCCACCACAATCCTCCTGGATCCGTTTCCGTTCACCCAGGACAAATCCACTTCATTGCAGTTGCTGATGTTTGCAGAAAACAAGGATGCCGGAACCGTTGGCTCTATTGCATGCAAATTGAATGAACCAAAAGTTAGGCTGAGAATTAATAATACCCCTCTCATTTCTGAAAATAGTAATTTGCTGAAATTCAATCTCATCTGATTGCTTTTATAATGTCATAAAGATCAGAACTTTTTTACATGATTTCACACGGAAAGTTGCCTATCATATTAATAAATAAGGGATTCTTGGTCAAATTTTAGCTTTTAGGCTTTTATTTGAAACATGGAATCAGAAATGCGGGTAGCAAAATCATTTAAAAAATGCACAAATTAGATTAATATGAAAATTGTTGAGCTACGTAGGAGCGAAACCAATATTATCAAAAATATATTGCTGATTAAATTCGATTTGATAGTCCCCAAGAAATTCAATGTATTCTTCCTTAAAGGTTTTTTTTGATGATGTTCTTCTTGTGTCAGAATAAAATTTATAGCCTTGGGAACCTGTGATGGTTCGACAGAAAATGCTCAGAATCCTTTCTGCCATTCAAATTTTCGAGTTACCAATTTGTTTTCGTTTCTTCATCTTGATGAATTGGCCATGATGTCTCTTACCAAATCCGAAAGTCTGCAATCAGGATGCAGCCCTCTGAGTAAATGAACATGGTCTGACACGCCATTGATGATTATCAGTTTTTGTTCTTTATTGGAAATGATGCCGGAGATGTATTGAAACAATTTCACTTTCCAGATTTTTGAAATTAAATTTCTTCTGCCTTTTACCGCAAAAATTATATGTATGTACAATTGGGTGTAGGTGTTGGCCATGATGTTTGTTCTTGTTTCGCTCCTACGGAGCTCATGATGATGGTTCAAATTCCATGGTTATAAAACGCTTCATCCTTAAGAGGCTATCTCCCCTCAGATTATTGGCTTGTATTGATGCTATTATTCTATACAATACTCCAAGGTTTTCAATTGCACATTGAAGATTATAATGCTCTTTTAAATTAATCTTTCATCATTTACGAATTCGGATACTTACATGTGTGAACGTATTAAGAGAATTGGGATCATTAACTCCATTATTTCTAATTGATACATTTCGAAAAATATTACTATTGAATCAATGGTAAAAACTGTAAAAGCAGAATATTAAAATATGATTAAAATATTTCTGAGCGTGAACACAAACGTTCATACATAATTGTATCGCTGAAAATTTTTTCAGGTTGTTGAATTCACGTTCAAGCCCTTCGGGCTTGTAATTCATGTTGTGATTCCACGCTGCTACCCATGTTGATCCCCTTCGGGGATCAATAAGTGCCAGATTTCAATTGATTCAGTATTAAAACAAAATTGCCAGTTCAGACTACATCCAACAAATCCCATAAATCCCAGTTCAGACAATATCCCGGTTCAGATATTAGCTCAAGCTGCCAGTGCTCTCAACTCGAAAATATTCAGCGGCTTTTTCAGATAACTCAACACATAGGGATTTCTGATGGCTCGGTAGTAATCAATCAGATCCGTTGAAGATGTAAGCATCACGATGCTTGTGTAATTCCTGATTCTTCTGTCGAGCTTCGCGAACTCATTTAGAAATCCAAAGCCATCCACCTTAGGCATGATAATGTCCAGGAAAATTAAATCCGGGATTTCTTTTGATGTTTTCATGCAGGACTCCAGATAAGCAATCCCTTCATCTGAAGAAGTGCAACAATGAACATCTAAGGCATAATCATTCTTCAACAAAATTGATTTGTTGACATGGTTGTCAGCTTCATTGTCATCAATGAGAAGGACATTCTTAAAATCCCAAATCTTATATTTAAACCTGTTCATTCTCTGAATAATGAAATATAATGCAAATCCGTACTAAAAATTTTCAATTGATATAAATCTCTTACAGAAATCATTTCAAATCCCAATAAGTAAACATGTCCTGAGTTTGCATCTGCTACCGTAAGGCTTGGGTCATGCTGCCTCAATCACTTCAATTTTTTCAATCTTATCGCCCTGGTGGATTTGGTCGATCACTTCCAATCCTTCAATTACTTTACCGAAGCATGTGTGCTTGCGATCCAGGTGTGATGTATTTGCACGGTTATGGCAGATGAAAAACTGAGAACCGCCGGTGTTTCTTCCTGCGTGAGCCATGGATAATACACCCCGGTCATGATACTGATTGTCCCCATCCAGTTCACATGGAATTGTATAACCCGGTCCGCCTATGCCAGTTCCTTCAGGGCAACCACCCTGAATCACAAAGTTGGGTATGACCCGGTGAAAAGTTAGTCCATTGTAAAACCCCTTGCTTGCGAGATCGCAAAAATTCTTTACTGTGACCGGAGCATCCTTTTCATAGAATTCAATCAACATCTCACCCTTACTCGTAGTAATTTTCGCCTTTTTCATACCAACAAAATTTAGAATACAAAGGTAAACTCGAAAGAACGGTGCTTAATCAAATGTGAATTTAAGTATTAACAAACTTATCAGCAAGAATTATGGTAACAATTTTACCTTGAATTTTTCTGCCATTTTTTTCATTTGCTCATCTGTCACTCCGTGTATATTTTGTCCTTCGTGACGGTTTTCTACTGTCAGAACGAATACCCGATACCCATTTTCTTTTGCAATTTTTATATAGGGTTCCATTTCCCATTCCAAAGTAAAAGTATTGTCAATTAAAATTTTTCGGACTCCCTGCCTCATTGCAAGCAAAGCATTCTCCTGACAGGCTTTGTATGCAAGATGATTTCTGGAATAATTAAATTCATAATTGCCTGTTTGGGGATTTGTAAAATATTCATCAACAGAAAAAACAGGATATAGTCCATCCTCGGAAAGTTCGTTTGCTAAAGTGCTTTTTCCCGAACCTGGCAGTCCTCGTATGAGATAAATCGATTTCACGGAAGTAAATTTACATTGGCTAAAACAAAAAAGCCATCCTGTAAACTATACAGGACGGCTTGCATACCATATACATTTCAGATTATCTTTTGTATTCGATTTCCATGGACTTAAACTCTTTTCCTTCATGAGTCATGTACATTTCGAACTTTTGAGTGTTGTCATCCACAAAAGTAAAGACCTGACGAATATTCATCTCTTTTCCAGTTTCAGGATCCATCATTTTCCCTTTCATGTTTATTTTCTTTGTTGCCGGGTCATACGGACCTTCCGTGAAACTGATCCCGGTTCCCATATTATCACACCAGGTGCTTTGAAAAACTTTTTTAGCATTGTCGTAGCCTACAATGCCAATTCCTTCAAATGCCATTCCCATAATTTCTCCGGAATGAGTGGATTTTTGATACCTGCCACCAAGAATCATTTCATTCTTGCAAGATGCTGAATATGTTTGCGATTCTTTCTTACCGGGCTCCCAAAAAGTTAGAGTTTCCTTCCATTCTCCATTGCTTCGACTCAGCATTTCATGCATTTCTCCGGGTGTCATATATTTTCCCCAGGCAGTATTCATGACATCCTCTTGCGCCGTTGCTTCCTGACCATTGGCTAAATTAAACGAGAATACAAACAATAAAATTGCGCTTAGATTTAATATCTTTTTCATAGTTTTCATGTTTTGGTTTAGAAAGCAAATTAATAAAAAAATTGATTTTTTAATCAATACTATATTAAACCTGGGAATTACCTGGTTTTTACCAGCTTTTTCACCCTTAATTCATTTGACTGAACTTCAGTGATCCGAATATAATATATGCCTGCCGGGAGTTCTTTGAGTATATGTATGCGAGTACTCTCCACGTCAAATTTCACCATAATTCTACCTGTTAAATCGTAGACTTCCGCTGAATAGTTTCCGTATCGATGAGTTTGTATTTCGATGAATTCATTAAATGGATTAGGAAAAACTTCAAAATCATCCGAAAAAAAATCAGAAACCGTCGTTAGAATGCTGTCATTCACAAAAATCGGAATACTCAGATTACTCATTCCCGGTAAATTTGTGCTGAAGTTTAATGTCTCTCTTAGTGCGAACCCAGATGATGGCGTTACACTGATTCTAACTTTCGCTGATTCACCCGGAATTATTGTTCGGTCATTGTTGCCGGCTACAAAAGCAAATTCAGTGTTGTTGCTCAGGGAAAACTGGCTAAGCTGTATATCAGTATTTCCTGAGTTTACGATCACGAAATCATACACTGCCTGTGTTCCTGTCCCTACAATTCCGTAAATAATTGAATCTTCACTGAAGTCAATGCTGTTCAGCACAGGCGCAATTGACAAATTTGAAAAGGCGCTGATGCGATCTGCCAGTTGCGGATAATCGATAAATGGATTTCTGTTATTCTGAAAGGAATAAATATCATTGTTACGATTAATCTCAATGTTATCAGGCAAATGCGTTTTATTCCAGAGCTTAAGAATACCTTCCTGAGAATTTAAAAAGTTTGCATAATTCTGATACCGAACTACAAAATACAACATGGCCCTGGCGGCTCTGCCTTTGTGCTTGTCGCGTGGCTCAAACACTGTTCCATTCGATTTTGATCCTCCGCTAGACCAGGTCGGATTAGTCACCACTCCAAACGGGTCGCTTGCTCGCATATTATTGCTAAGGTCATCAGTAGGGAAAAGATGATGAAGATCTGATTTCATAGGCTCCAGGCTGGAAAAAAGTCCCTGTGGAAAAGTATGTTCCGTATTAAAAGAAAAATTGCTTTGCACATCAGACCTGTCTACATATCCTACTGCACGTATTCCTGTATAAACCCCTTCCACAGTATTTTGCGCAGCACCCTGACCGTTCACTCTCTCGTTGTCAATTATCATGAACATATGATCCCTGGCAGTATTATACAACAGTGAATTGTATCCATTTCCAGTGATGGTCCTTAATTCGTTTTTGAGAGGCTCTTCGCTAAGATTCTCTGTGCTACTGTAATATGAATCAGAATATTTTCCCTGACCTTTTAAATCAACGTTCACATATCCACGCAATCCGTCATTTTCAATCAACATTTCTGAATCATGAAAAACATTATGCTTAGGATGAAACTTTATCCATACTGTTCTGCTTGTGCCGTCTGCTAGAAAAAAGCTTGATTCAGAACAGGAGAAAGCAGGTTCTGAATAGGTATTATAGAAACGGATTCCGGTTACGTTGATGTTCTTGCCTGTGTTATTAATTACTTCCAGTGAAAGACTGTCTGGTGAATTTTCAAAAACGCTTCCAAAATTCAGCTGAGTCTGATTCAGTGTCAGGCTTTGTCCATGAAGCAAAGCTGGACAAATTAAAAGTCCTGTTGAAATCAAGAATTTGAGAATACGGATTTTATACATTGTGGTCGGAGATGATTAAAGGCGGACAGCAAAGGTACGATTCCCTTGACTGCCATTGACTTTTCATTGTAAATTAGGCTTATACTTTAGCTGAATAATCATGCAAAATTTAAATTTAGGACGATCTGAATTTGGTCATTCGTCAAACCGAGGGCGAATCTTGAGCGAAAGCGAAGCCAAGGCACTGCTGGAATCATGGGTTCCAAATGAAAAGCTCAGGCTTCACATGAGGCAGGTGTCACATCTGATGAGAATCTGGGCAGATAAGAAGGAGGGGCTTGACGAACTTCAGCAAAAAACATGGGAGCAAGCCGGATTGCTTCATGATGCCGACTGGGAGAAATGGCCGGAGGAGCATTGCCGGAGAATCATAGAAGAACTTGAAAAACGCGAAGTGGATCCCGATCTCATTCATGCCATTGCCTCACACGGACCTCGTTATTTTGGTGTTCTACCGGTGACAAAAATGGATAAGATGCTGTACGCTTTTGATGAGTTGAGCGGATTCATTCATGCTTATTCATTGATGAGACCGGAAGCATACGAGGGTATGGAAATTAAAGGAGTGAAGAAAAGACTCAAAGATAAAACCTTTGCTGCAGGAGTTTCAAGAGAGGATGTTTATGATGCATGCGAAAGAGCCGAAATATCGCTGGATGATCTCATTCGATTTATCATAGAAAATCAGATTCGGAATTATACTTCGTGCTAGTGCTTTTTCGCATCGCTTAATAACTTCATGTAATCCTGCCAGCTTTTGCTCTTGTAAATATCATCTCCGTAAAAACGCAGAATGTTTCCAAGCACTGAAGGAGGAATGTAGGATGGAATGGCATCAAGCACTTCTCCTTCTTCTGAAAGTAAAACCAATGATGGAAAGCTGATAGAATTTCTGGTAAGGTAAAAGGCAAGAGGATGAAATCGGTCATTGTGCATGGAGCCGGATGAGAAAATTTTATCATTCAGAACAAGATCTGATTTTATCTCCGCATTGAAGTTTACGAGATTAAATACAGTATCAATATATGAACTGATATCCGGTTTTGTAAATCCGCTGCGTTGCATCACACGACATGCGTTGCACCAGTCAGTCTGAATGAACACCAATGTTTTCTTACTATTTGAAGGACGGCCATTGAAAAAAATTTCGGCCTGCTCCCATTTCAGCTTTTGAATTCTGTCATTAAGAGTGCTATCCTGAAATGCTTCTGCATACTCATCGCGAAATTCGTCGAGGCTGGAATTTCTCGAGACATTTTCAAGTGTAAAAACAAGAATTGGCTCAATCTTCTGCGCATCGAGAAAACCGGATGCAAGCATGTTGACCCGGAATTCTTTTTTGTCTTTTTCGTAGCCATTTAAAAAAAGAGTTGTGGGATAAGATAACTTTCCCTGCAGAAGATGCACGGCAAGTTCATGCGCTGAGCGCTGTCCTTCCGGACCTGGAAAATATTTCTTGCCAAGAAACTCCACAGTATCCCTTCCTTCAGCATTAAACTTAACAGGATAGAAAAAAGAATTGATGTATGAAGCGATGCCGGGGTTTGCGAATGTTGTTTTCTTCATGTGTTTACACCATCCACACCAGTCAGTATAAAAATTCAGCATCACAGGCCTTGGCTCAGTTTCCAGCCGCTGGGCCACTTCCTTCCAATCCATCCAGTTTAGCAAACTCCCTTCCGAATCCTGTGCTCCGGTATCCTGAGCCCACAGGATCAGAATAAATAGAATTTTATTTAGGGAGTTCCGAAACACATTCATTGCGCAAAAATAATCTTTCGGGTTCAAATTAAAATACACAGACAATTCAGCGAAAAGTGGACTTAAACAATCATTTATCTGCTTTTGGCTATTTATTCGATCTTATGAGTATAGAACTCTCATCTAAGCATGTTTTTCACTCAAGATCAAACAACTGCAACAAAAAACTCGATTTATTTAAAAAAATTTGGTTTTTAGTGGAGTTTTCCTTATATTCTGTCAAATGATACATTTTTAATGTGTCCATGTGTTTTATTTTTTCAATGTTGAACTTACCCAAATCCCGGCTCAGCACATGGTTATCAGGAAGAGGGTATTAAAATTTGAACAAAATGACAGATATGAAAATTCGGGAATTTAGAGGAATTGGCTTGACTTATGGTGATAAATTAGTTAACGCCGGAGTTACAATGCTAAGTGATTTATTAACCAAAGGTAAGACTCCATCCGGGCGCAGAGATCTTGCGTTCAGAACAGGAATTGAGGAGTCCAAAATTCTAAAATGGGTTAATCAGGCAGACCTTACCCGGATTAATGGAGTAGGGCCTGTCTATTCAGAATTGTTTGAGGCTAGTGGTGTGGATACGGTGAATGAATTGAAGAACCGTAATCCGGATAATCTGATGAGCAAAATCACAGAAGTGAATAATTTGCATCGGATTACCGCATCATTGCCTACGCCTCACCAGGTTGAAGGTTTCGTGAATGAAGCCAGGACACTGGAGCCTATGGTTGAATATTAATCAGCTTAACATTTTGATGGATGATATCATCCTGAAACGCCCTCAATTGGGGGCGTTTTTTTATAATATTACCAGATCCTAAGATTTACGGAAACTATTTTTTCATGGTCAAGGTATAAACTTTTTCAGACCACTAATTATTCTCACAATCAAAATCAAAAAAAATGGAATTCAACTGGTACATTTTCCTGATTGCAGCATTAATACCGATGATCACAGGATTCATTTGGTACAGCCCAAAATTATTTGGTAATGCCTGGATGCAAGCATGCGGACTTACTGAGGAGCAACTCAAGGGAGCCAATATGAGCAAGGTCTTCTTGCTTTCGTATGTGCTCAGCATATTACTGGCACTTTCGCTCTATTCTTTAACTGTGCATCAGTCGCATCTGGCATCAATCTTCCTTGGCACTGAAGGATTCGGAGACCCTACGAGTGAAGTAGGCATGTTGCATGCAAGCATCATGGAAAAATACGGGAATAATTTCCGCACCTTTAAACACGGAGCATTCCACGGTTTTCTTGCCGGAATTTTCATTGTGCTGCCAATACTTGGCACAAATGCAATGTTTGAGAGAAAGAGCTGGAAATATGTTTGGATCAATACCGGTTATTGGGCCATCACCATCATGTTGATGGGAGGAGTCGTTTGCCAATGGGCTTGAAGAAGAAAGAACATAAAAAAGACCGCTCACAAGGCGGTCTTTTCTTTTTGGTTAACAAGGTTATGCATTAACCAGGTTATAAAGCGATTCGAAAATAATCCTTCCATCTGTATTTCCAAGTTGTGAGTCAGAAGCTCTTTCTGGATGCGGCATCATGCCAAATACATTCCGGTTTTCATTGCATATGCCTGCAATGTTTTGAATTGACCCGTTCATATTGGACTCTGCAGTGACATTACCGGATTCGTCACAATAACGAAAGAGTACCTGATCGTTCACATTTAATTTCTCAATTGTTGAGGCATCCGCATAATAGTTCCCTTCACCGTGTGCAACAGGAATTTTTAAAACCTGTCCTTCCCGAATGTGTCTGGTGATTTCAGAATTTTCTGTCACGGATTTTATGAATACATTTTTGCAGATGAATTGGTGAGAAGGATTGTGCATAAGTGCTCCGGGCAGCAGTCCAGACTCACACAGAATTTGAAACCCATTGCAGATCCCGAAGACAATTCCTCCACGTAATGCAAACTCCATAACTTCATTCATGATCGGACTGAAGCGTGCAATAGCTCCTGAACGAAGATAATCTCCGTATGAAAATCCTCCAGGAAGAATTATCAGATCACAGTTTTGGAGAGAGTGATCTTTATGCCAAAGTTTAACTGTAGGCTGCTTCATTATATGCTGCACCACATAAACCATATCTTCATCGCAGTTGGATCCGGGAAATACTACAATACCTGTTTTCATATTGCGAAGATACCAAAAAGAACGGCCCTGAACTCATTAATCCAGGGCCGTGTTGTGATGATCAGTGATAGCTCTTCAATTTCTTCATGAGCTCTTTTCTCGCATTGTGAATTCTAACCTTAACCGTGCCAAGGGGAATTTCAAGCTTACTGGCTATTTCTTCATACTTATATCCGTTATAGCTCATCAGAAAGGGAGTCCGCAGATTTTCTTTAAGCTCATTCAAGGCATGGCTGATTTCTTTCATAACCAAATTTCCTTCCCCATCATTACGGTGAGTTTGCGATCCGGAGTTGATGAAGTACTGGTTTTCTGTAGGGTCATTAAAAATATTCGACTTCATAGCCCTGCGGTACTTATTGATGAAAATATTCTTCATGATGGTATAAAGCCAACCTTTCAGGTTTGTTCCCTTCCTGAACTTTTCTTCATTAACAAATGCTTTCAACATGGTTTCCTGAACCAAGTCATTGGCGTCATCAAGATCATGAGTCAGCTTGAGTGCATACATCCTGAGAGGACGTGATTCATCTGAAACTAAATTTTTAAACTCGGAGCTCATGGTTTTTTTGTTTAACTTTTTTATTGTTTTCTTACACTAAATTACACATTATTCTCATATAATTACGTATTTGTTCAAATAATATTGTCATAATTTAGACATTTAATTTTATTTGTCCTAAGTAGCTGATAATCAAGTAGAAATTCCATTTAAAAAGATAGGTGTAAATCAGTGTCAAGAATAAAGCAAAAATCAAGCCATAGCGCTGTTTTTCAACAACTTATATGGATAAACGGGTTTGCGCTTATAATTAAAATTTAGTGTAGGAGTTTTTTTAAATCTTCAGGTTGACGTATTACAGGATGATTTAATTTCCAGGATTTGGGATGTTCTGACGTAAAAAGATTACCTGTCAGCAATATTCTGGCTTCTGCATCCTGCTGTTCAATAGTTCGGATCAATCTGAGGGCGGAATCTGTATTAATTGTACTGGTGAGTGAAATGATCCAGTAATCCGGAGGAAATGAATTCATGAAGCCACGTATGTCATCAAGAGTCGTGCTTTGGCCGAGATACAAACTTTTATGTCCTGCAGCTCTGACCATGTAATTAGCGAAAAGCAATCCGATCTCATGAAGTTCACCGTCAGGAAGCAGAAGTATAAAGTTTCTTGTGTACGATATACGGTATGAATGATGTGTATCAGAGGCAACAATCAGTTTATTCCGGATTATGTTTGAGGCAAAGTGTTCGTAGCTTGGACTCACAGTATTTGTTTGCCACATTGAACCTACTGATTGCAGAAAAGGAAATACCACATCCATCATGGCATACTCCATGCCTTTCTGAATAATGCAGTTGGATAAAATCTTATCAAAGTTTTTTTCATCCAGATTCATCATTGCACACCTGAGCATATGTCGCGGAGTATTTTCAGAATCCAGAGATTGAGTGAACTCTGCAGCTTTGTTGCAAATCTCTTCGGGACTCAGACTCAGAATGGATGAAATCCTGATGCCTTTATCTTTCAGTGTTGAAACATTCAGCAAAAGTTGCAAATCATGGTGATCATAATAGCGAATGTTTGTAGCTGTTCTCTTGGGTTGCGGAAAATTGAATCGTTGCTCCCAGATTCGCAGGGTATGAGCCCTGATTCCTGTAAGTCTTTCAATGTCTTTGATTGAAAAAAAATCCATCAGCTTGTTTTTCTGTACATGTGCATAGTCATTTTACATTCTGAATACGACAAGTATGTCACGCTTCATTCCTGCTTTCCGGAAAAATATCTTCTGGTAATAACCTTTTCAAATTCCCTTCTGACAATTCTTCCGGCAAATTCAGTTTCATATTCTTCGTTTCCCTTAGCATTGACAAGGTCATTGAAAACATCTTCTGGAATATCAATTATATATAACAATGACAACAATTTTTCAGACCGGGAATTCGCAAGACTTTTAAGGGCCTGTGAAATCTGGAACACAAGCTCATCATAAGCGCCGAGCGTATTTCCACTGAATTCTATTCCTATTCCGGCTCTGGCGAAATCTTTAATTACCTGTTCCGCAGTTTCTCTTATTATAACTTCATCCTTACGATATTTCTCAGGTATAGTCAATGATCATGCTGGTTGATTCTCATTATTGAAGTTGATCATCAAGCGTTCCACTGGTTTATCATTGATCAGATGTTGCTCCACAATTTCTTTCACGTCTTCTGTATTTACTCCGCCATAAAAAACTCCTTCCGGATATACCACTACGCTTGGGCCGTAATCACACGTATCCAGGCAGCCGGCTTTTTGCGCCCTCATTCTTCCTTTCAGATTTTTCGCTTTGAGTATTTTTTTAAATTCTGCAACCAACTCCATTCCGCAAGCTTCTCCGCAGGATTTTCTGGCTCCTTCTGCTCTTTGGTTGGTGCATATGAATACATGCTTGTCATACTTCATATACCAAAGGTACGATTCCTTCCTGCGAACTTCAAGGGACAGAAACAAAAAAGGAGGACAGCGAAAAGCCATCCTCCTTAAGGAATGTGATGTGAGTAATTACATCTTCACGATTTTCTGAGTCGCTGAAGCGCCGTTTACGCTCAGGCGGATGAAATAAACGCCATTGTCCATTCCATCTACTGAATACTGATGCTTTCCTGCATTTTGTTTCTCATCAGAAACCACAGAACGGATCTTCTCACCCAACATATTAAATATTTCGATGCTCACCTGTGAAGCGGCATTTAGAGAATATTCAACTGAGGCATCCTTGCTGAACGGATTTGGATATACACTGAATGGAACATTCGGAAGAAGTTGTGGTACGGCAGAGCCGATGTCAACAAACACAGAATAGTCTTCAACCTGACCAAACTGCAGATCCAGGCAAGGTGTAGGTCCGGGATTTCCGCTGAAATCAGAAGCAACACGCAGACGGAGAGGCTGACCGATCACTGCGCCAGGAGGAATTGTGAATGAACCACTATGGAAAGTAAGGGCAGTGTCGCCGAATACTTCTTCCGTAAGGGAATCCAGGATACCATCATTGTTCCAGTCGATCCAGACTTTTACAATTTCATCGTAGGTAAATCCGGTTGTGATTGAAATAGTGTATGTATCCAGAGTATAAAGGGTCATGTAATCTGTACACGTATAATCTTGATAACCATCGATGGCGTCAAAGGAGGTTTTATTTATTCCGTTGCCGATTCTCACGTTGGTCACACCGATTCCGCAGACTGAACAATAAGCAACTGTCTGAGGGTAGCAGGTAGTGGCACGTGGTCCTGTAATTACAGCAGAAACAGTCTGTATCATAGTATCGCAACCTGCGCTGTTGCATGCAATCAGAGTGACAGTATACAAACCATTCAGAGAATAATAGTTTGTCGGGTTAGGTAAATTCGAAGTTTGTCCGTCACCAAAATCCCAGCTGTATGTGCTTGGAGTGTTGATGGATGAAGATGTGAAATCAACCTGTCCGGTACATGTGTTTGGCGTATAAGTGAAGCTGATGCATGGATTAGAATCCACTTTCAAAGTCACACTGTAACCGATACTCGTCTGCAGCGGATCATTGGAAGTGATGTTCACATTTGCCACATTATTAGAAGCAGCCATTGTTCCACTATTAAAATTCAGTGTAATAGTGCTTGAGTTACCAGGGGTGATTGTACCGGTCAGCGGTGAAATTGTCAGCCATGGAGGAGTAGTTCCTACATTGAAAGTAAGGTCACTGCCACCTGTATTGGAAATAGTCATTGTCTGCGATGCGGTTGCGCCGCAAGCTGGAAGATTCTGTGTAATGCCTGGAGGATTGATCGCCATTACCGGTGCGGCAAAAGTGCTTCCTGATACACAAACTACAGTATCGATGTCGTTATTGAATACCCGGATCAAAGCATTGAAATTGCCAACTGTTGATGAGCTGAAATTGACAGTTGCAGTCGTAAATCCACCTGGAAGGACGAAAGGATCAGCGGAAGAAACCGTAAAGTTGCTTGTTGTTGATGAAACACTATTGATATGAAGTGTATCGCAACCATTGTTGATGATATTGAACGTTTGAGTTCCGGTGGTGTGCTGCATGATGCTGCCAAAGTTCAGGCAGGTGTCGCTAAGCGCGATCGCCGGATCACCGGTTACAGTAAGTGTGCAAGGTACATTCACAACAGGGTTAGAAGGATCATTGCTGGCAACAGCTATACTTGAAATGTAAGTTCCTGCTGCCAGGCCAGTCGTCTGGAATGTGACGATTACACTTGAAGTCCCAGGCGCTGTTACGGTATCATTTGTTCTGCTGAGAGAAATCCAGGAAGCGATTCCATTCTGTCCACCCCACTCAATTGCATTAGCAATTACTCTGGCGCTATTCGTGTTATTAGCATAGTAATCGAAAGCGAGGAAGATTGCCTTACCGGATCCAAATGGACGTGTCACTACGACGTCATTCCCGGCATCGTCAATGATTTTAATTTTATCCGCATTACTGAGTTGTGTCGTATAGGTCGCTGAAGGAGCATTAAAAGTAGCAGCCACATTCGCTGCAAGCGGGTGCGAAGCATTCACCACGGTAAGTGGTCCACCTACACCATCTTCAACATAAGAGCCGGAGAATACACCGGTATTAAACATGCAGTCAGTCTGAGAAGAGAATGAACCGCAGAATACCACGCTTCCACCATTATTCAGATACTGTCTGATCACTGGGCCAAGTGTGGTCCATACAGCAGGGTTACCTGTTTCCTGTTCAGGAATGAGCAACACATTTTTACCAACAAGTAGTCCCTGGAGTGTTCCAGGATTCGTAGTGGCAGTAGTAGTAAGAGTGTAGTTTGTAAAATGTTGGTTAATCGCCGCGATAGTATTCGGGAATTCGGAAAAGAGATCCGTACCGTATGACATTGCAAGAACCTTGATGTTTGAACTGACAGAACCGTCGGTGCTGTACACCAGCTGTCCGCCGCCAATGTTTGAGATATCCAGACTGAAAGATACCGAGTCACCGCAAAGAGCATTAGCTGTAAGGTTCAATGGTGACACGCTGATCTGAGGAGCCGCCTGTACTGTTACTGTAGTTGTAACGGTATCAGAAGAAGCACAGGTATAAGCGATCAGGGTTACTGTGTAGGTGCCTGGAGCGTTATATGCATGCAATGGATTTTGTGACATAGCTGTGTCTCCGTCACCAAAGTCCCAAAGCCAGCGAACAGGTCCACCTGCACTGAGATCGTTGAACTGCACATCGACCAGGAGCGGAGGATTAGGATTTCCAACTCCGATTGCAGCTGTTGGAGTTCCTCCCGGTGCGATCACTGAGGTCCAGGTCGCTACAAAACCGCTGTCTGTAATTGAAATGTCAGAGGTCCATACAATGAGCATTGCTCCGGAGGTTGCAGTCACCGGGCTGGGTCTGGTGCCTCCGCTGGCATTCAAAAGCTGAGGGGCAGTAGTAGTGGTACCGTCATAAACACGGAAGAAATCAAAATTCGCTTCTGTGCGGAACTGCTGAAAGGACAGGGTGATTGTAGTGGCACAAGGTGGGTTGATGAGAAGGGTGCAGCTTTCGCTGTTCTGATACGGACCTGTTGGACCACCGGTATCGTAAAAAGTACCTGTCGAGTCGAATGTCTGTGATACTGCACATGCAGTGTAGGTGCCTTGAGCCAGCAAATTCGTATTAGAAATAAAAACGAGTGCAAGGCACGCCAACGCGCTGAGTAATAGTTTTTTCATAGCAATCTGGTTGGGGTTTTATCAATTCCAAATGTAAAGTATTTTTTTCATATACAAACCCGCAAGAACCTTATTTGATCAGCATTCTGACATTAGCATGATCCTCTGATTTCAGCAATAAATATGGCATTCTCGCCCCTTAAAAACCTACATTGGTTCTGAACAGTTTGATGGCGATGGCCAGAAGCACGATGCCGAAGACCTTTCTGAGGATGCTGATACCGGCGGCACCGAGCATTTTTTCAACCCGGGGAAGGTTTCTGAGTACCAGATACACCAGTACCAGGTTCAGCATGATGCCGATAATAATTGTCCAGGAATCGTATGCCGCCCGGAGAGATAGAATGGTGGTCATTGTCCCGGTACCTGCAATGAGCGGAAAGGCAACAGGCACAACAGAAGCCGTAGCCGGAATTTCATCCTTGTAAAGTCTTATACCTAGTATCATTTCCAGTGCCAGGAAAAAAATCACCAGTGAACCGGCGATCGCGAAAGACTGAACATCCACGCCGAGGAATTTAAGAATGCTTTCACCCAGAAAAAGAAAAGCAATCATGATAACCAGAGAAACCAGAGTTGCCTGCAGCGACTTGATAACCCCTACTCTCTTTTTTACTTCAAGCAACACAGGAATGGAACCTACTACATCTATCACTGCAAAAAGTATGGCGCTCACTGTGAGTACATCCCTGTAATTCAATGCGATTTCCATCTCTATGTTTTTTTTCTGTTCGTTTTTACTTTCCGGTACAAGGCATCAAATTCTGATATGCCTTCTGTTATATATGCTGAAAATATATTCATAAGCTCAAAGCCCTCTTTCCTGAGAAACTCATCGACTTCATGGTAACTGCATCCATCAGAATAGCTTTCATTACGGCAATTCATCTCTGACAAAACGAATTCCGTTCTATCCAACAGTTTCCGGGCACCTTGAAGTATTGAAAGCTCACGGCCTTGTGCATCCAGTTTAATCAGAAGGATCTTTTCGGTCCGTTCTGCAAACACATGATCCAAATTGTCTGCATTCACTGTAATCTTTTCCTGTAAACCGAATTTTTCATTGTCCAGAATTGGATTCAGGGAACTTGATACCGAATTGCTGGATATATAAAATTCTGCAAGGCCTGCGTTCTTGTCAAGAGCGAGATTCAATAGTTCTATATTGCTTTCAGTCTGACAGTTTTTCTGTGCAAGCCGGAAAGAATACGGATTGGGTTCGAAGCCCATGATTTTGGCATCTGGAAAGGCTTTCGCAAAGTAAATACATGTTCCGCCGTCAAAAGCTCCCACATCAATGACTATATAGTTCTTTGAATCAGTGGCTCTGCGTATGCTCTGCACGGCACCGTGCAAGTGAGAGGAAGAACGGTTTAGCAGGTTGGATGCAACAAGGGAAATCCGGCCATTGGTCCTGAGCGGGCTAAGGTATAAGTCCAGAAGTTTTTCAGCGGTTCTCTTGAAAATATTCATAGTCCAATGCGGGATACTCCCGCTTCAAATTTATTAAAATAAAAACGCCTCCCGGAGGAGGCGTTTAAAAACGAATAAATCCGTGGTCTTAGTTGTTGAGAGCCTCTGCTCCGGCGACAATCTCCAGGATTTCTCCGGTGATCGCTGCCTGACGGGCCTTGTTGTAAGACAATTTGAGATCCCTGAGAAGTTCTCCTGCGTTGTCTGTCGCTTTGCTCATGGCTGTCATCCTTGCTCCATGCTCGGAAGCGTTGGAATCCAGTATCGCTTTGTACAACTGAATCCTGATGGTTTTAGGAATAAGCTCAAGAACTAATTCTTCTTTTCCGGGTTCAAAAATATAATCGTTGACTTTCGCTTTTTCGTTGCCTTTTGGAGGTGATATCGGGAGCACTTGTTCGTGCTGAACGATTTGCACGGCTGCATTTTTGAACTGGTTGTACACAAGTTCGATTCTGTCAAATGCGCCTGAAGCGAATTCCTTCATGATCTCATCTGCAATTGCGGAAACGGATTCAAAATTCAGATCATTATAGATATCATTGTGATTTCCATAATATAAATGCTTGGTCTTTGAAAAGAACTCGCTGGATTTCTTTCCGATACAGAGCACTTTCACATTTTCATCTTTTACCTGTGCCGCATAGTTTTCACGAAGGATGCGGTTGATGGTTCTGTTGATATTGGCATTGAAGGCACCGCAGAGTCCGCGGTTGGAACTGACTGCGATAATCAGAACTTTCTGCACAGGTCTCACTGCGGCGTAGGCGCCACCGGCGTTTGAATCAAGGGTCCCGGAAATGTTTTCCATGATCTCACGGAGCTTGGCTGCGTAAGGGCGCATCAGCAGAATGGCATCCTGAGCCCTGCGCAATTTGGCAGCACTCACCATTTTCATGGCTTTTGTAATCTGCTGTGTAGAGATTACCGAAGAGATTCTGTTTCTGACTTCTTTTAAGTTGGGCATGTTGTTTCAGAAATTCCTATTGGATTCAACTATGAAGGCAATTGTTGCCTGGATCAAGCTTTATATTTAGGGATAAGTGAAGCTGCGGCTTTTTCAAGTACAGCAGTAACTTTCTCATCAATGACTCCCTTTCGAAGAGTTTCCAGTGTGTCCTTTTGCTGAGCATCGAGCAGGTTGAGATACTCTGCTTCGAACTCTCTTACACGTGCAACCGGGACTTCCTTCAACATACCTTTTGTACCGAGGTAAATGATTGCGATCTGCTTCTCTACAGTGAGTGGAGAATACTGACCCTGCTTGAGGATTTCCACGTTTCTTGAACCTTTGTCGAGAGTGGCTTTAGTGGCTGCATCCAGATCCGATCCGAACTTAGAGAAGGCTTCAAGCTCCCTGTACTGAGCCTGATCGAGCTTCAGGGTACCTGCAACTTTTTTCATCGACTTGATCTGTGCATTACCACCCACACGCGATACAGAAATACCTACGTTGATCGCCGGACGTACACCTGCGTTGAAGAGGTTAGCCTCAAGGAAGATTTGACCGTCAGTGATAGAGATCACGTTTGTAGGAATGTATGCTGATACGTCGCCAGCCTGAGTTTCAATAATTGGAAGCGCGGTAAGAGACCCACCGCCTTTTACTTTTCCTTTCAGAACTTCCGGAAGGTCGTTCATCTGAGCTGCGATGGAATCAGAGTTGATTATTTTAGCCGCTCTTTCAAGCAGACGAGAGTGCAGATAGAATACGTCACCTGGATAAGCTTCACGGCCCGGAGGGCGGCGAAGAAGAAGACTCACTTCACGATATGCAACAGCCTGTTTGGAAAGATCATCATACACAATCAATGCAGGACGTCCTGTATCACGGAAATATTCTCCGATTGCAGCACCTGCCATCGGTCCGAAGAACTGCATTGGTGCAGGTTCAGAAGCAGAAGCAGAAACAACAACTGTATATGCCATGGCTCCTGCATCTGTCAAAGTTTTTACAATCTGCGCCACAGTAGATCCTTTTTGACCTACAGCAACATAGATGCAATAAACCGGCTGTCCTTTTTCAAAGAATTCTTTCTGGTTGATGATAGTATCTATGGCTACAGCAGTCTTACCTGTCTGACGGTCACCGATGATCAGCTCCCTTTGACCTCTTCCGATCGGGATCATGGCATCAATCGCTTTGATACCTGTCTGAAGTGGTTCATTTACCGGTTGACGATAGATTACACCAGGCGCTTTTCTTTCGATTGGCATTTCAAAAAGTTCACCACTGATCGGTCCTTTTCCGTCAATAGGTTCTCCCAGGCTGTTTACTACACGACCCAGCAGACCTTCACCTACACGGACAGAAGCAATTTTACCGGTACGTTTTACTACAGACCCTTCGCGGATGTCTGTGGATGGTCCGAGCAATACCGCTCCGATATTATCTTCTTCAAGGTTTAGAACCACACCCCTGAGTCCGTTTTCGAATTCGATAAGCTCACCGGACTGCACTTTTGTCAATCCGTAAATACGCGCGATACCATCACCCACCTGGAGTACGGTTCCCACTTCTTCGAGTTCTTTTTCAGTCTTGAAACCGGCAAGCTGCTGACGCAGGATTGCTGATACTTCGTCGGGTCTTACTTCTGCCATTGTATTCTGATTTTTATTTTTTAACTTTTATGTGAAAGCTGAATTGCTGTTCTGATTAATTCTTACTGATGTATGGATTGGATGAGAACTCCCGGGCTAGTTTTCTCAGTTCTGATGAGATGCTAGCGTCATATTGCTTATCTCCCATTCTCAAAATGAAACCACCGATCAGGTTCCTATCCACCTTCTCATTGAGTTCCACATCTGAATTGGTGTTTTCTCGAACTAGCTTATAGACTGCTGCGCGAAGATTTTCGTCGAGTCCGATTGCGGTGGTAATCTCCGCAGTTCGTATTCCTTTGAAGAGCTTGAACTGTTCTGAATACTCTTTGGCAATATTTTCCAGATATTTCTCTCTTCCTTTTTTAGTGACAATTTCAAAAAATGCAATTGAAAGTTTGTTCATCTTCTCTGAGAAAAGCTTGCGCAACACCTCAAGTTTGGTGTCCGACTTGATAATAGGATTGGAAAGCAGCAAGCTCAGTTCACGGCTGTTCGCGCATGTGCTGGAGAATAGCTGCATATCCCTGTTCACATCGTCTATATTGCCTTTTTCTTTTGCAAGATCGAGCAGGGATTTAGCGTATCGCTTTGCTACTTGAGTCTCTATCATAATCCTAGATTTTCAGGAAGGGGTTGCTTGGTATTAATTCAGGTTAACATCATTCATGAGGTTTGCCATGAGAGATTTCTGTTTCTCATCGCGGCTGAGTTCATGGCGAAGAATTTTTTCAGCAATATCGATCGACATGGTAGCAACCTGATTCTTCAGTTCAGTGATTGCTGCCATCTTTTCATTGTTGATCGTTTCGCGAGCCTGTGCAAGGATTTTGTTAGATTCCGTCTGTGCTTTATTTTTAGCTTCAGCGATGATGGCATCTTTGGTATCCCTGGCTTCACGAAGCATGTTGTCTCTTTCGGCGCGTGCTTCCTGAAGTAGCTTTTCGTTGCTGGCCTGGAGAGCCGCCATTTCCTCTTTTGCTTTCTTAGCAGAGTTCAATGCATCTGCGATTGACTGTTCTCTTTCGCTGAGCGATTTCATGATCATCGGCCAGGCGAATTTTCCAAGGATGAAAAGTACTGTGAGGAACGAAATGCTCATCCAGAAGATGAGTCCGATTGAAGGTTTTATGAGTTCCATGGTATTCTGATTTGGGCTTTTACTTTTTAATCAATACAACATACAGGTAACAACAATGATCTGGTGCAACCAACCGTTGCACCGGATCATCGGGAATTTTAGCTCTTGAAGGTGACAAGAAGTCCTACTACCATCGCAAAGAAGGCAGCTCCTTCCACGAGCGCAGCTGTCAGGATCATGTTTGCACGGATGTCGCCAGATACTTCGGGTTGACGTGCGATCGCCTCAAGGGCTGAACCGCCGATACGTCCGATACCAACGCCTGCTCCAAGAGCGGCAAGGCCTGCACCCAAAGCAGCAACACCATAGCCAAGACCGAGGTTACCTGCTTCCAGTAGAATTGAAGTTAACATAGTAATTTGTATTTAAGGGTTAATTGGTTTTCTGATTTAAATAATCGCGGCTTCTTCCACTTTAGCATCCACTCCATCGTGATCATGGTGATGCTCTTCCACCGCCGCTCCGAAGTATATCGCCGAAAGCAGTGTGAATACGTAAGCCTGCAGGAATGCGACAAGCAACTCGAGCATGGTCATGAACACCACGAATCCGACTGAGAGAATAGAGACTCCGAATCCAAGTCCGGGATTCATTTCTCCGAAGATGAAGATCAGACTGAAGAAAGAGAGCACAATAATGTGTCCTGCAGTAATGTTCGCGAAGAGTCGGATCATCAGTACGAATGGACGAAGAAATATTCCGAGAATTTCGATTGGCGTGAGCAGGAAGAGTACCCAAACAGGAACACCAGGCATTGCGAATACGTGATGCCAGTAATTTTTATTCGCAACAACTGTGGTAATAAGGAAAGTGAACACCGAAAGAGTGAGCGTCACTGCGATATTACCTGTAAGGTTGGCACCACCCGGAATGATTGGCACAAGTCCGAGCAGGTTGTTGATCCAGATGAAGAAGAAAACTGTCAGCAGGAAAGGCATGAACTTCATGTACTTCTTTTCTCCGATGCTTGGTTTCGCAATCTCATCACGAACAAAAAGTATCAAAGGCTCCATGAAGGACTGGACACCCTTCGGTGCTTCACCTTTTCTGCGAGCGTATGCTTTTGCAACAGAGAAGAAAAGCCAGAGCATGAAGATCAGGCTGAAAAAAAGCGAAGCTACATTTTTGGTTATGCTGAGATCCAGAGGAGTGTCATTCATCACTTCACCAGTTTCATTCTTTTCAATCCAGGCTCCCTCCTCATTCTGTATTGCAGAGGCAAAATAAATTGTGTTGTTATGTCTAACAAAACGGTCAGCGCCCTTCTCCACCACTTCAATCCCCTTGTTATCGTGATGAAAATTCGAAGAAGAAAATAATGTGAAGCCATTCATCCCTTTTACAATCACAGGAAGCGGTACAGAAACATCTCCGAAGAGATGCCATTCGTGCGAATCTCCAATGTGATCCATAATTGACTTTCCCGGATCAAATTTCCCTCCATCGCTTCCTCCGGCATAGGTGGCAAAAGGAACAGTAAGAAGCATGATGATTGCAGCCATTATCCGGCTAAACCTTGTAAGAAACACGGAATGAGTAATTTGCAGCATCTTTTCGGCCCTGATTTTGTAAAAGAGAGCGCAAAAGTACTAATAGATGCGGAATTGACAAATTCCGAAGGTTAAATTTACCCACCCTTCACTGCACTAAGACTTTGGATACCATCTAGTTAATGGAAAATGAGAAAAATCATCATGCAGGATTCATTGAAATGATAATTGGGGAAGAATTATTCTTCCTCAATTCACTTTCACCATTCTGTGAAAAGTCCTTCCTATGCCGATAAAATAAATCCCAGGAATCAGTTCTGTAGTTTTGATCTTAATTCTATTTGCATTAACCTCCATGACAGGATCAATCCTTTTCATATCAATTGTATAAATTCTGAGGTCATTATTTGTGATTGAATTATCATTTGTGCTTTCAATGATAAGTTGGTCTTTAAATGGATTCGGATGAATTTTATGGTCTTCAGTAATATTTTGATTCAGATCTATTCCGGTCCAAAGGTTTTCATCGAAGCGAAACACTCCATTGAATTCTGTTCCACCCCAAATTATTCCATTGCGCTCGATCGCAACTGTAAAAACTACATCATCCGGAATTAAACTGTTTTGTGTGTTCCAGTTTTGAAAATCAATTCCACTCTTCTTTATCAGACCACCACCACTGGAACCCATGTACATGTTTCCAAGTGAATCTTCGCTAAGGGAAGTCAGGCTATTATTGGGAATAGTCGAGCTTAATGTATTATATGCAAACCAGGATGCTCCCAGAAAACGAATGAGTCCGCCGGAAGGACAAGCCAGCCACTTGAAACCTCCATCTCCAATGAGGATGTCGAGTACGCTATTATCAGGAAAGCCATTATTCCAAGAGTCCCAGAATGTGAATGCACTGTCAGTCATCTTCACAAACCCTGAATTGATTGTACCAATCCATCTGACTGAATCGTTTTCAATTTTTATTGTGCTCAGGTGATTCCCCGGCAAATCTGAATTGAACATGTTGTATACAACCCAGGTGCTGTCATTGAAAATATTCAGACCATTGTCGGTGGCTACCCATTTCACATTGTTTACGTCTATTGCAATGCTTCGTACAAAGTCAGATGAAATACCAGAGTTTCCGGTATTGAATACAGTCCAGTTTTGTCCGTCGAATTTGCATACACCACCACGTTGTGTTGCAATCCAGGCATTATTATTCGAATCGAAACTAATATACTTCACTGAATTATCGCTAATGCCACTGTTTGAAGTGTCGAATATTACCCAGGATGTATCATTGAACATTGCAAGCCCTGCTTCTGTGCAAAACCATTTTTTACCGTACGAATCTATCGCGATATAACGGCACTGATCGTCCGGCAAAGGAGAATTACTTCGGCTAAATACAGTAAAAGCCTGTTGAGCGTGTATAAAAGAAGTGGTCCTAAAAAGACAAGCCGATATCAGAATTATAAAAATGCATATTCTCTTATCTGGTCTGAAGCTCATTATTGTAAAATAAAAAATCCGGAAGACCTTGTTGAGATATTCCGGATTCATGCAACATATGATATTATTGAATTACCAGTTTGTGGTAGTAGTTTTTATTACTGGCCAGAATCTGAATCATATAAACTCCTTTTGCAAGTCCGCTCACATCAACGCTTTCTTTAAATTCACCGGAAGCTGAAGCAATTTTACTGGTGCTTACAACATTGCCTAATGCATCGAGCAGATTAATGCGCGCATTTTTTATCTGATGGATTCGGAATTCAACAGTAATATTTTCGGTAGCAGGATTCGGATATACACTCAGTGAGTTTAGCTTGTCAATATCCCCTAACAGATTTGGTTGATTAACCACGGCTGTCACAGGAGTTCTGGCACTGATACAACTTGCGCCGGGCAATCTTATTTCCCAGTTGTAGAAGAAGTAGTAATAGCCGGTACCTTGGGATGTAGAGGTGATAGAACAGAAGTTGTCAATCGTATAGGGGAAACTTAGTCCGCTTGCAATGTTATTACGGAACAATTCGCCACCGGTTTTGGCAAGACGATAGGCGGATCCCGGAGTGATATTGAAGTCAAGTATCACGGTATTCTCACCTGCAAGCACACTCACAACCCTGCTCTGAAGCACGGTGTTCTGATCATTTCTCAGCTCAATTGTCCTGGTGCCGGCGCTTTGTGCATAGACTTTAACAGAGTGAAGCGTGAACGGATTATAGCAGTCAAATATCAGATACTGATTAGTAGTCGAAGAGCTGCCGCCAGAAACTGCGCTATCGGCAGGTCCTATATTCATGCTGGCCCCCGGGTGTAACACTTCAGCTTCAGCATAAAATGTAGTGGTGTTATTAATGAAGGGTGTTGTAAAAATGCTTCCAATTCCCAGAGCACTTCCACCTGATGGAGAATCGTACCAGGAGATATTACCCGGTGCTATGGCTGTAAGATTTGCCGTTCCGGGTGTAAGGATGGTATCATTGGTTCCGACAGGTGCTGATGGAGGGCTGAAAACATTTACATCCACATCAACTGACTGACCGGTACCGCACTGATTAGAAATCTGAACGCTGTAACGTCCAGCAGCACTGACTGTAGTACTACGGGTAGTATCACCGTTACTCCAGAGATATGATAAAGCGGAAACGGAAGAGTCAACCTCAAGTACCGTACTTTCTCCTGCACAAAGATTCAATACAGAATTCTGAATATTCACTCTGACCTGTTGAGTTGCCGGATTCGGTTCTTGTTTTGTTAAATTATACGGAACAGCATACACATTGTTTGTTTCATCAGCTTCAAGGAAATTATTGTTCGGGTCAACTTCAGTGACTATCCAGTATTCACCGTTGCAGGTTCCAGGAGGTACATCAATCCACATTCCGTCAAGACTTGTCCAGTAGATGTCTACATATCCCGAAGAAATTCCCTGCACATTCGGAGAGCAGCTATAATTTCCACCACCCAGCCCATAGTTGGGAAAATCCGAATTGCTGTTGAGTGAATTTCCTACGCTGTCAAGACAATGGTCAGGATATCCCGCGCAAGTACCGTAATCCATTACACAAAATGCCAGTTTGGAGCCTGCACCTATTATAGGCCAGTTTCTGGGATCTGCCTCGGAAGTATCTCTGGTGCGCAGAGTATAAACACCCCAGTCATCTACGTGCATATGACTGTGTGTTGGGTGATAAGTCATGGTTCCTGCGGCGCGGTCATAATGCGACATGGTATTTCCGCTTTTGTGGTAAATACGTTGGTTGATCAATATCGCAGGATAGGTAATACCATCAGGACAAATACTAGGGGGAGCGCCTATGAAAGTATCAGTATCACAAACAAAAATGTTTGTCGCCCTCAGTTCAAGCGGACCATGGCCCGGGTTAGGTGTTGATACTGTAATTTTGAGACGGCCATTATCGACTCCGTTGCCGGTTTGTGAATACTCGATAATCCCGTAGGTGGCACCGTAGTCAAAAAAAGGCGGATGTCCGATTTGAATATCCGGGAGCAAGTCGCAATCTGTTTGTCCGGCATCTTTACAGACACAGGATGTTGCATTAGTCGTGCTGCATTGAGCATAGGTAGCCCTATTACCAATTGAAATCAATACAAGAATTAGAAGTAGCAGTCTTTTCATATTAAACAACAATGGGGGCGAAATCTATTAAAAATATCGGACTTTCCCATTATTTTCAATTGTTTACGCATGATTATTCCTTTTAAATCATAGAGATTATAGCTAAGTGGCATAATCAACGAAGCTATAATTTATAATCGTAAGAGAAATCATTGAAAATTGATATATTTAGCTGAGTTCATTTTGACTCAAGTTAAAATAGACCGTTATGAAAAATAAGATGTTTAGGATTTGTGCAATTATCCTTTGTTTAAGCACTTTCGTGGAGGCCCAGGTGCCAAAAAAATTCAATTACCAGGCTGTTGCCCGCGACATGAGTGGGTCCGCAATCATCAATCAATTGATATCCGTAAGGATCAGTATATCGGATGCAGCTGTTTCAGGAAACGTGGAATATTCTGAAGAACATTTTGTCAGCACAAATCAATTCGGGATGTTCACCTTGGAAATCGGAAACGGAACTGTACTCACAGGTTCGATGGACAGCGTTGGCTGGATTCAAGGTGCAAGATTTATCCTTACCGAAATGGATCCTGCCGGAGGAAGTTCCTATGTCGACATGGGATCAACTGAATTATTAAGTGTTCCATACGCGCTTTGGTCAGGCAATACAATCACCGAACAAGACACTTTATATTCAAACATCAATGGACAGGCCGGTTACCTGATAAAATTCACCGACTCCGTAAGTGGCTCCAATTCTGTTTTGTTCGAAGACAATGGTGCGGTTGGATTGGGAACAACGATTCCCTCAGCAAAATTTGAAATTAATCACAACGGAGCTTCTTTCAATCCGCATCTGAAACTTCTTGAAACTGATCCTTTCGACTTCGCACGTCTGACATTTCAAAATGTGTCTGGCAACAACTATTGGGCGATTGAAGGTTTGAATTCTCTTGACAATGCGAATGAAAGACTCAATTTCAGAAACAGTCTCTCCGGAAATATAATGAGTCTGACAGGAAACGGACTTTTTGGAATTGGCACTGGAACAAACGGACACAATCCTAATTCACTGATGACAGTGAAAAGCTCAAAACAAATCAGCGCGCACTTTGAAAATGACTCACTTTCAGGAACAGGCGGAGTAGGCTCTCAGCAATTCATTGACGGGACTTTCGCCACCGGCCTTAGAACAGAATACAATGGTACAGCACAAAATGACGGAGTGGCTCTCTATGCAAAGGCGGTGAATACTGATTTGTTTTACGGTTTTGGAGGCGTATTTATCGGGAATTTCAGCGGGGTGTATGGAAGCGGCGTACTGAACGGACATTCCGCTGTGTACGGGGATGAGAATGGAGCATTTTATAGCGCATATTTTGCAGGCAATGTCACCGTAACGGGAGTGTTAAGCAATCCAAGTGACAGGAGATTGAAGAAAAACATAGAACAATATTCTGGTGCACTTGCCAAGATCCGTGGGCTAAACACTTATTCATATGATTTCATTGATAAGAAAGGAATGAACCTGGCTGAAGGAAAGCAGTTTGGTTTCATGGCAGAGGATATGAAAATAAATTTTCCAGAGTTGGTGACAGATGAATTGTTTGTTAGCGAAAACAAAGAAAGGTTTGAATATAACGGGATAAATTATACTGGGATGATTCCGGTGCTGACTCAGGCAATAAAGGAACAACAGGAGATCATTGAAAATCTGCTAAAGAGAATAGAATCTCTTGAATCCCGCATTGCTGCTGAAAACTAAGATATTAGTTTATTTCATGCCTGATAAATCGTACCTTCGCGGCCGTTAAAAATCAGGAAGATGATCAGTGTTTCCAATTTATCCCTGCGTTACGGGAAGAGAGTTTTGTTTGATGAAGTGAATTTGAAGTTCACTCCCGGGAATTGTTACGGTGTAATCGGAGCCAACGGGGCAGGCAAATCGACATTTTTAAAAATTCTCAGCGGAGAAATCGAGCCTAGCACGGGCGGAGTTAGCATGAGTCCGGGTGAAAGAATGAGCGTTCTGAAACAGGACCACTTCGCCTTCGACCAGCATACAGTTCTTTCCACAGTACTGATGGGCAATAAAAAGCTCTGGGAAGTGATGAAAGAAAAAGAAGCCATCTATGAAAAAGTTGATTTTACTGATGAGGACGGAAACCGTGCAGCAGAACTTGAGCAGCAGTTTGCAGACATGAACGGCTGGGACGCCGAAAGCGACGCTTCAAATCTTTTGAGCGGACTCGGAGTGAAGGAAGACCTGCACAACACTTCCATGAGCGAACTTAGCGGAAAAGAAAAAGTGAGGGTGCTGCTTGCACAGGCTCTTTTCGGCAATCCGGATATCCTTCTTCTCGATGAGCCAACCAATGACCTGGATGTGGACACCATCACATGGCTGGAAAATTTTCTTGCCGATTTTCAAAATACTGTAATTGTAGTATCGCATGACAGGCACTTTCTGGATGCTGTTTGCACGCACGTAGCAGACATCGATTTCGGAAAAATAAATCTCTATACCGGAAATTACACTTTCTGGTATGAATCAAGTCAGCTTGCACTTAGACAAAGAGCTGATCAGAATAAAAAAGTGGAAGACAAAAGAAAGGAGTTGCAGGAGTTCATTGAGCGTTTCAGCGCCAATGCCTCCAAGTCGCGTCAAGCTACAAGTCGTAAAAAACTTTTGGAAAAGCTGGTAGTAGATGACATTCCACCATCAAACAGAAAGTATCCAGGAGTGATATTCAAAGCAGAAAGAGACTGTGGAGATCAGATTTTGAATGTGGACGGATTAAGTAAGCGATCTACCGAAGGGCAGCTGCTTTTTTCAGATATAAGTTTTGATCTCGTGAAGGGTGATAAGGTAGCCGTGATTTCAAGAGAGCATCAGGCAATCACTTCTTTTTTTGAGATTCTGATGGACGAAGAAGCGCCAGACAGCGGAACTTTCAGGTGGGGAAGCACCATTACTCGATCATACCTGCCCAATGAGAATTCCAAATATTTCAAGGAAGACCTGAACCTGATAGACTGGCTAAGACAGTTCTCAAAAGAAAAAGACGAAACATTTGTACGGGGATTTCTCGGTAAAATGCTCTTTAGCGGAGAAGAAACCTTTAAAAAAGCCAGCGTACTAAGCGGAGGCGAAAAGGTAAGATGCATGCTTTCAAAAATGATGCTCATGCAGGCGAATTGCCTTATCATGGACGAGCCTACCAATCACCTTGATCTGGAATCAATCACATCCGTGAACAATGCCATGAAAGACTGGAAACACATTGCGCTCTTTACTTCACATGACCATGAGTTTATGCAGAGCGTGGCAAACAGGATCATTGAGCTCACACCATCCGGAGTGATCGATAAACGCATCAGTTACGACGAATACATATCGGATGAAGGCATAAAGGCCCTTCGCGAAAAAATGTACCAGGGTGTCCCGGCCTGAAGCTGTTTAGAAGGTCATTTTAAAGCTTCAGATTTCTTTCTATCTTTGAGAGATATGTCTTTGCGTCTTTTTGCTTTTTTCACAATGCTTATCGCGTATGCGATCATGCTTGGACACAGCATTTTTCCGCATCATCATCATCATGTGCAAACTAATCATGTTGCACACGAACATCATCATACTCATGAGGGCCTTCATGAAGAGCATTCTCATGACAAAGATCTTTTTTCTCATTTGTTTCATTCAGATGATGAGTTGACATATCTGATATCAGCGATTGATCCGATTAAAGCATGGTGCAAGGACATTCCATATAGTCTTCCATGCACAAACCGTCAATTCTATTTTTTTGATCTTGAATTTTCTAAAGGAAAAGCGCCACCAGAAAACGCGATTCCTATCCGGCCCCAATCATCTTCCAAAGGATTGCGGGCCCCACCTTCTTTTGCCTGAAGATAAGCGAATATTATCGCGTGGTGTTTATTTTGAAACACCATTTTAGCATATTATATATATCTATAAAATCAAAAATTACAATTATGAAAATCAACTTCATCCACATTGGATTATTATCTGCAGCACTTACGCTGGCATCATGTTCTGGAAACAGCAATAAAGAACACACACATGACGGACATACACATTCTCATGACCACGACGGACACGAACATCATTCACATCAGCAGGAAGAAATAACCATTGGCGAAGACTCCGTCGCAGTAAATCCAAAACAAGGTGAACACCACGACCACGGACATACCCACGACCATGACCATGACCACAAACATGCGCATTAATAGAAGTTGGTTTAAAATCAGCATTCTGGCATTATTAATACATGCGGTATTCTGTTTGCCCGCTTGCAAAAATATTCATGAAGACGATCACGGACATTCTCATGATGAAGAACCCATAACTAAGCTTACTCTTCACAGCGAAAGCACAGAACTCTATGTGGAATTTATCCCACTTGTGAAAAATGAAAAGTCGGTTTTTCTGGTGCATGTAAGCCAAAAGAAAGAGAATCAGCTGGCTCTTGAACGCGGGAAAATGACACTGAGTCTTATTAAAGGTCAAAAAGGAATCAGGTACAATGCCGATTCCCTCAGATCTCCCGGAATATTTCAATGTTCGCTGATACCCTCTGATACCGGCGATTCATTCAAGCTGGTGTTTAATATCAATGACGGAAAAAAGGATGAAGTATTTGAAGTAGAAAACGTGACTGTCTATTCTGACAGGGCAACAGCGAATGCTTCCATATTACCTGAAGAAGCATCTGACATTCACTTCAGCAAAGAACAGGCATGGAGGACTGAGTTTGCTGTTCAGAAGGTTAAAAGGAGCAAGTTCAGCGAAGTCATTAAAACATCCGGAGTGCTCCTTCCACATCCGTCAGACGCTACTTATATCACAGCCTCTGCACGGGGTATAATTTCATTTGCCGGTCCGGACATTCTGAATGGAAAAAAAACCGTCAAAGGTGAGTTACTTTTCCGTATTGGGTCAGGTAATATCAGTGGTGATAATGTAAGTACGGAATATGAAGAAATCCGTACGCGATTTGAAATGGCGGAAGCAGAATACAAAAGGAACACCAGTTTGATTAAGGACAAAATCATTTCTCAAAAAACATATGAACAAAGCAAAACTGAATATGAGCTAACTAAAAAGAGATTTGAAACTGTTTCTTCAGGTCACTCTTCCAATGAAAGATTTGTGCGTTCTCCTGCTTCCGGTTTTTTATCTGAGATCTACATTCAGGAAGGTCAATTTGCGGAAGCAGGCGACAGGCTTGCCAAAGTGGTTGGAGGAAACAAGCTGTTAATTCAGGCAAACTTATCTCAAAAAGATTTTGCGAAATCATCATCCATTGTTTCTGCAAATTTTAAAACACCGGACATGAAAGAATTTACAAACTCAAAAGACTTCAACGGAAAAGTCATAGGTTACGCAAGAAGCATTTCGGAACATCGACACGTGATTCCAGTTTACATTGAAATTGAAAACAACACTTCCCTTATTCCGGGATCGGCGCTTGAAGTTAATCTTATCACAACAAGCGAAGAGGAATTCATTGCTGTACCGGTAAATTCTGTCATAGAAGAACAGGGATACCATTATGTATTTGTACAGAAGAGTGGAGAAAGATACGAGAAGAGAGAAGTCAGAACAGGTAAAGGTGACGGTATAAAAGTACCGGTATTGTCAGGATTGGCTGAAGGTGAGATTGTAGTCATTCGTGGTGCTTATCAGGTTAAAATGTCAGCCGTGTCAGGAGCGATTCCGGATCACGGTCATTCACACTAAGAAAATCATGCTTAAGAAACTGATAAGTTTTTCACTTGAAAACAGCCTGGCGGTGATCATGTTCACTGTGTTGCTGATTGTTTTCGGGACTTATGTAAGCACACGCATGGACGTGGATGTATTTCCGGACCTGACGGCACCTACTGTGGCGGTACTTACAGAAGCCCCGGGTATGGCGCCGGAGGAAGTAGAAAAACTTGTAAGTTTTCACATTGAAACAGCAGTGAACGGAGCTACAGGTGTCAGAAGAGTTCGCAGTTCTTCCGCTGCAGGCATTTCAGTGGTATGGGTGGAATTCGAATGGGACACGGATGTTTTCAAAGCACGACAGATCGTAAATGAAAAATTGACAACAATTGCCAGCCGGCTCCCGGCTGAGGCTGGTCAGCCGACACTCGCTCCGCAGTCATCTATAATGGGTGAAATCATGCTGATCGGAATTAAATCAGAAAAAGACAGCAGCGGAAAAAATATTATTTCTCCCGGTGAATTGCGAACAACTGCGGAATGGCATATTCGCCCGCGCTTGCTCGCAACGGGCGGAGTGGCTCAGGTGGTTGTGCTTGGCGGCGAGAAGTTGCAGTATCAGATTCTTGCTTCTCCCGACAAAATGAATCTGTATGGAGTTTCTCTGAAGGAACTGACCGAAGCGGCAGAATATTCAGGAGGAAATTCATCCGGTGGATTTTTAAATGCGTACTCAAATGAATATGTGATTAAAGGAGTAGGTCGTACAACTGAAACTGATGAAATCGCTGCATCAGTGATCAAACAGAATAATGGGATGCCTGTAAGAATCGGAGATGTCTCAGAAGTAAAAATTGCCGGCGGTCCGAAGATAGGTGATGCCTCCCTGAATGCAGAAGAAGCGGTCATTATGACTGTTCAGAAACAACCGGGTATTAACACAATAGATCTCAGCGAAAAAATCGACGCTGCGCTGGAAGAAATCAGGAAAAACCTCCCTCCGGGAATTCTTATCGATTCAGACATTTTCAGACAATCTGATTTCATTCACGCATCCATTGATAACATCCAGAAAGTTTTACTGGAAGGAAGTTTTTTTGTGGCGCTTATTCTCTTCCTCTTTCTCATGAACTGGAGAGCAACCGCAATATCCCTACTAGCCATACCGGTATCACTGTTAGTCTCTATACTCGCATTAAGTTGGGCGGGGTTTTCGATTAACACAATGAGCCTGGGTGGTATGGCCATCGCAATCGGCGCAATTGTGGATGATGCCATCATTGATGTGGAAAATGTTTACCGCCGGCTGAGAGAAAATTCTTTGCTGCCTGAGGAACAAAAAAGAAATAAGTTCGACGTGATTTTGGATGCGTCCATGGAAATACGCACCAGCATTGTGAACGCCACAATCATAATTGTGATAGCATTTATTCCTCTGTTCTTTTTATCCGGGATGGAAGGAAAGCTTCTTGAGCCACTGGGAATCGCATTCATTGTTTCCTTGCTCGCTTCACTTCTTGTTTCTCTCACCATCACGCCGGTATTAGGCTCATACCTTCTTGCAAATGAAAAAATGTTGAGCAGGCACAGCAAGGAGAGCCACCTGATCTCATTTCTGAAATCTGTTTATGCCTCAACACTTGATTTTGTCTTCCGTCACAAGAAAAAAGTGCTGTATTCCACCGTGGCTTTGTTTCTCTTTTCAATATTCATGTTCAGTCGTCTCGGCAGAAGTTTCCTTCCGGAGTTCAACGAAGGCTCTTTGGTGATCAGCGCAGTGACAATGCCGGGGATATCTCTTGAAGAAAGCAATAAAACAGGAAAGTTGATCGAGAAAAAACTGCTTTCTGTTCCGGGTATAAACACTGTAACACGCAGAACAGGAAGGGCTGAACTGGACGAGCATGCACAGGGGGTGAATTCATCAGAGATTGATGCGCCTTTTGAACTCAACGGCAGAAGCAGAGAAGAGTTTCTGGAACAAGTCAGAAATGAACTGTCCGGCATTCCCGGAGTAAACATTACAATCGGTCAACCGATCGGACACCGCATTGATCATATGTTATCCGGCACGAGAGCGAACATCGCGATTAAAATCTTCGGGACTGACTTAAATCAGTTATACAGGATTTCACAGGAAATCAAATCTGCCATTGGAGATCTTGAAGGCCTTGTGGACGTAGGAGTAGAGCTTCAAACAGAAATTCCCCAGATTCAGATCAGGGCGAAACGAGAAATGCTTGCCTTATACGGAATTCGTGTTGGCGACTTCAATGCGTTCATCAGCACAGCGCTTGGAGGCAAGATCGTATCAAGTATTCAGGAGGGCGGAAGAAGCCATGATCTGGTCGTTCGCTTTGAAGAGAACTACAGATCGGATATTGAGTCTATCAGAAACACTTTGATTGATGCCGGAGATGATAAAAAAGTTCCTCTTTATCATGTTGCCGACATAGTCAGTACAGCAGGGCCCGGCAGTGTGAGCAGGGAAAACGTTCAACGTAAAACAGTGGTTTCTGCCAATGTCAGCGGAAGAGACCAGCGCAGCGCAGTGAAAGAAATAAGAGAAAGAATTAAAGAAAGAATTTCACTTCCTGAGAATTATCACGTAGAACTGGGCGGTCAGTTTCAATCGGAAGAGGAAGCTTCCGAAACCCTGCTTGTCACTTCGCTTTTATCTTTGATAGCAATATTTCTAATATTGTTTCAGGAATTTAAAAAGGTAAAAACTTCGGTGATCATTCTCCTCAACCTGCCACTGGCATTGATCGGAGGAATTTTCAGTATTTATTTTACCGGAAATATATTGAGCATTCCGTCAATAATCGGATTCATCACATTATTTGGAATTGCCACTCGCAATGGCATTTTGCTGATATCTCATTATCAAACACTGGAAAATGAAGGCATGAAATTGCAAGATATTATTCTCAAAGGATCTACCGACCGTCTTAGTCCAATCTTGATGACAGCACTGACAGCAGGACTTGCACTGATTCCATTGGCAATCTCAGGAGATCTTCCAGGAAATGAAATCCAAAGTCCGATGGCAAAAGTTATACTTGGCGGACTTTTCACATCGACATTGCTCAACCTGATCATCGTTCCTATTGTATATTTCATGATGCGCCAACATGATCTCAGAATAACAAAAACATCTTCTGACAAATGAAAACCATTCCTGCGCTAATCATTGCAATTGCCATGACAACACAATTGTCTGCATGGACTTCTCTTGAAAATGTGCAGAAACAAGTCTTGCAGAATAACAAAAAACTCAAGGCCGAGGCTGAATTGTTAAATGCCAAAACGTTTTCACATAAAAGCGGCATATCACTTCCTGATCCTATTGCTGAATATAATTACCTGAAAGGGAGTCCTGCTTCTGCCGGAAACCAGAAAGAGTTCAGTGTGACTCAGAGTTTCGAATTTCCGACTGTCTACACAAGAAAAAAACAACTATCCGAAATCCACATCCGTCAGTCGGCTCTTGAATTTGATCACCACCGGCAAAACCTGATGGTGGAAACCGGATTGCTCTGTGCGGAGCTTACAAAACTGAATAAACTGTCAAACATTCTGCAAGTGCAGAAACAAAATGCAGAAACAATCGCGGAACATTTTGAAAAACTTCTCAACGAAGGGAAAGGAAACATTCTTGATCTGAACAAAGCACGACTACAAAGATCCATGATCAACAATGAGTACGATAAGTGCATGGCGGATTTGCTTGGAGCCCGTTTAACAATCACTTCCTTAAACGGCGGCATTGATCCAGGCTTTCAGGATTCTCTTTTTCCTACAGTAGCATTTGTTCAGGACGAGCAGGAGTTTTTGCGGAATTATTCGGAGGCAGATCCCATGCTGAAATATTTTAATCAGGAATCACAGGCAGCCGAAAAAATGCTGTCGCTTTCACGTGCGGAAAACTTGCCAAAATTTGAAGCAGGCTATCATTATCAGGGAATTTTGGGACAAAGCTTTGAAGGCATCCATGCAGGTATAACAATTCCATTGTGGGAGAATAAAAACAAAGTGAAGCAAAAAAAGTCTTATGCTCTCTACACAGGCGCAGCCGCTGAAGATTACAGAGCACTGAAGTTGGCCGAATTAGCATCGAAGATTTCCAGATTGCAGGGGCTTAAGAAAACTCTGGAGGATTTCAACAAATCAATCGAGTCCATGCAAGGTGATACGCTATTATATAAGGCGCTTATGTCAGGGTACATGACCTCCACTGAGTATTTCACCGAGATGAATTATCTTTATCAGGCAAAAAAAGAAACAATTAAGTTGGAAGCGGAATATCATTCTTTGATAATTCAACTGAAGAAACACCAATACTAATCTGGATATTACATAAAACATTAATATATGAATCAAAACGAACTGGGAAAGAAAACCTACAAGACACTTCTGAATTTTTTCCTGCAAGGCCTCATTGTGCTGGCGCCTATTGTCATCACCGCATATTTCCTTTACTGGTTGTTTGAGAAAGTAGACGGAATACTTCGACCCATACTCAATATTCCCGGGCTGGGATTTGTAATCATTATCGCATTTGTTATTCTCATAGGATGGATCAGCTCAAGCTTCCTGATGAGCAGTTTCCTCCGCTTCTTTGACCAGCTTCTGGAAAAAGCCCCAGGAGTAAAGATTCTTTATAAATCAATTAAAGATTTTTTTGAAGCGTTTGCCGGCGACAAAAAAAAGTTCGACAAGGCAGTGCTTGTCAATGTGTTTTCAGATGATGTATGGATTGTTGGCTTTCTCACGGATGATGAATTGCAGAAATTTGAAATGGGGAATGAATTTGTTTCAGTCTATGTTCCACAGGCTTACAATTTCGCCGGACAACTATATATACTTCCCCGAGTCAAGGTAAAAAAAATCAGCAATGTTTCTTCCGGTGACGCGATGAAATACGCAGTTACAGGAGGAGTCGCGGACCTGAATGAAGGAAAGGGGAAAGATCACTGAGGAATATTTTCTGACACAGGATGATCTGATTTGTTTTGTGTCTTTCCCAATCGCCAGAATCCGACCCCAAGCAATAAGCTCACCAACATCAACAAAACAAACAGAGTCGGAAAGCCAAAACTGTCTGCGACACCCAATCCAAAGTAAGGAGCTGCGGTGATCGAAATTCCAAAGGCGATGCTGTATAAAGCAGCATATTGTCCCTGCCTTTCTTTAATTGGCCGGGAGATTGCGTGATTCATCATGAAAGGAAGAGCAAGAATTTCAGAGGCGGTAATTACAATAGTATAGATCACGGAAAAAATTATCATCTGCTTTCCGAACAAAAGAAAAGCGAATGCTATCGGCAAAAGAAACACACCTGAAACAATGAATGGAAATATTTTCTTTCTCCTTTCGAGATGTGCCATGAGTGGCATTTCAACCAAGACCACTAAAAGTCCGTTTAATCCAAGCAACAAGCCTATTGTGTCTTCGCTGTATTTACACACAATATTAAAATACTGCGGCATGCCAGCAAAAAGCTGGAAGAAGCAGGCGCCATAAACAGCAGTCATTAATATGAACAAGAGATAGTGCTTGTCGCGATATGCACTGCTTTCCGGTGGAGGCTTTACTTTCTTCTTTATTGATTCGTTTGTAATCGCTTTTGCCTTGAAGAAAAAAATGAGCATGATACCGGCGGCAAAGCTGGATGCTGCATCAAGAATGAAGAGCCATTTATACCCAAGATGAAGTGCGATAAATCCTCCAATGGCAGGACCAATGGTGAAGCCCATGTTGTTCGCTAGTCTCATGAGTGAAACCGAACGTGTACGGTTTTCAGGTTTGCTGTATTCTACAATGGCCGCTGACATGGCAGGACGAAACATGTCTGCCATCAAAGCATAGGTAAAGACAACGGCTGTAATGATCCAAAGCGACTTTACAACCAACATCAACAGCAAGATAAGCGCACATGCTATGAGTGAAAAGATCATTACAACCCTGTGATCCTTCTTATCAGTGTACCAACCTCCCAGATAGCTGCCGATAATGCTGCCCACTCCGTAGAAACTCATCACCAATCCGGCCTGCGAAATTGAAAACTTCAACTCATTAGTGAGATAAAGAGAAGTGAACAAAAGCACCATGGATCCACTTCTGTTGACGAACATTGCCAAAGAAAGAATCCATATTCTGGACTGCAGATTGGAAAAAGCGCTGTAATAAAGGGAGAGTATGCGCTGCATGCTGAGTGGCAAAGTTAATTTTTTAATGCGCCTGAAAGGAAAATTGACAAAACCATATGCCAGTCAATTAGCTTTTTGCAATCAAATGGAAATGTATAAATTTAACATCCTTAAACTCTTGCATACCAAAAGTTCATACATCGCTGTCTTCATGGGAATATTCGTTGTTTCCATGACAGCCATGTATGTTTCCTGCAAGAGCCCACAGAAAACTGAAAATATTCCGGTTGAAAAAGTTACCCTTCCGGATGAGCCGTCATTATCTCCTCAAACAGCGAAACTGACCGGAGTCTTCAGCGGAAAAGAACCCGATACATTGAATCGCGAATGTAAATTCCAGATCAAAAGAGTAATCGGAAGATCATCCGGGTTGACAGGGAATCTTGCTGATGGCGATTTAATTGTCATAATGTATGACGAAGGCAAATCAGACTGGATAAGTGAAAAGATAAACAGCGGAGAAGTGGTTGAAGTGCTGGTTCAGGAAAGAATTGTTCCTAACAGAAATCAACCGGTGTACCGCATTAAGAATATTAAATAGAAAAAAATACCATGAAAAAAGTTTACGCCCTCTTGTCATTGACCGTGATTGTGCTGGCTATTTTGCATTTCACCGGAGTTGATAAAAATATTGTCAGCGAAAAGATTTTTGTTGGTCCGCCGAAAGATGCGAAATATGATGAAGGCGGAAGAAAAAGATGGGAGAAGATGCGGCTTGCAGATCCTTTAACCGGTGAGATTCCTGTAGGAATAAGGGCGAGGGAGCTTGCCTTCGCTGCAGGACTTCCTCAGATGCAAACAAATCCGATCTCAAGAATGCAAAGCAATTTTGTTTCGCGCGGACCATTCAATGTGGGTGGACGAACAAGAGCAATTGCAATTGATGTCACCAATGAGAATATCATGTTCGCCGGCTCTGTGAACGGCGGCCTTTGGAGATCCTCGGATGCAGGTGCAAGCTGGACCAGAGTGTCATCACTGAATGATAATCCTGCCGTAACCTGGATAGTGCAGGACAAAAGACCTGGGCATACTAACAAATGGTACTATTCTACCGGCGAAGGAATCGGAGCTTCAGCCAGTGCATCGGGCGCTTATTTCCTCGGTAATGGAATTTACAAATCAACTGACGGCGGACTTACATGGAATGTATTGCCCTCCACTGCAACGAATACTCCACAAACTTTTGATCAACCTTACGACATCACCTTCAAACTCGTATGTGACCCTTCCAGCACAACGAGTGATGTGCTTTACATGGCTTGCTACGGCTCAATCTATAAAAGTTCAAACGGCGGCACAAACTGGACTATTGAAAGAGGAGGAAGTCCTTACTCATATTTTTCAGATGTAGATGTGACTTCCAACGGAACCGTATATGCTACACTCGACAGCGACGGAGGACAAAAAGGGGTTTGGAGAAAGGATGTCAGTCTGGGCTGGTTCAATGTCTCTCCACCGGGCTGGGATACTGCCACCTATGGAAGAGTAGTTATTGGCGTCAGTCCTTCCAATGAAAATGTCATTTACTTTCTCGGGGAAACGCCATTCAACGGAAAGATGAACACCAACTGGAAAGGAGATCCGGAATGGAACAGCCTCTGGAAATACACATACATTTCAGGTAATGGAACAGGAAGCGGAGGAATGTGGCAAGACCTCTCACAGAATCTTCCGCAGGATGGCAGCCAACTCGGCAATTTCAACTCGCAGGGAGGATATAATCTGATTGTGGCAGTTCATCCGACAGATACAAATGTGGTTTTCATCGGTGGCACTAATCTTTACAGATCCACAGATGGCTTCAGTACATCAAATAACACCACGCTGATAGGAGGTTATGATCCATTAAGTACTATTCCTTTTTACGGGGTGTATCCAAATCATCACTCAGACCAGCACAATATTGTTTTCATGCCATCGAATCCGGACGTGATGCTGCAGGCGAACGACGGCGGACTGAACTTCACAAACAACTGCAGAGCCAACCCTGTAGTCTGGGATCTTTTGAATAACGGATACAATACATCACAATTCTACACAGTGGCAATTGATCACGGTCCCGCAAACAATGACATCATCATCGGCGGACTGCAAGACTATGGAACATGGTTTACAAATACCACAAATGGACAAGCCCCATGGGTACATCCCGGCCTGGGTGACGGGGCATATTGCGCAATTGACGACGGACATAACAATTATTACATGTCAAGGCAGGAAGGAAAGACCGCGAAAGTAAGTCTGGATGCAAACGGAAATGTACTCGGTTTCCGCAGGATTGATCCAATAGGGGCTTCAGGTTATCTTTTTATCAATCCATTCATTCTTGATCCCAACGACAATAACATTATGTACATGGCCGCAGGAAATAAGCTTTGGAGAAACGACAGCCTGAACATTATTCCGCTTACCGGGGAGTGGGACACTATCAGCACCGGATGGTTCCAGATGCCAGATACCATGACGGTTGCAGGAATGAATATCAGCGCGATTGCCGCTGCGAGGACTCCTGCTAACAGAGTCTATATAGGAACAAACAAAAGAAACATCTACAGAATTGAAAACGCCAACTCAGCCACACCGGTAATGACTGACATCAGCAGCGTATCTTTTCCCACCAACGGCTATGTGAGCTGTATCGCCATTGATCCGAATGACGGAAACAAAATCATTGTCACATTTTCGAATTACAATATTTACAGTTTGTTTTATTCTCCTGACGCAGGAGCCACCTGGCAGAAAATCGGAGGAAACCTTGAAGCTAACAGCATCGGAACTGGAAATGGCCCTTCAGTGAGATGGGCAACGATTGTTCCCACATCCAGTGGCAATGTGTACTTCGTGGGCACCAGCACAGGATTGTATGCTACGAACAATTTAACCGGACTGACGACTGTTTGGACACAAATGGCTCCGAATGAGATCGGGAAAGTGGTAGTAGATATGATGGATTTCAGAAGTGCGGATGGATTGCTGGCAGTTGCCACGCATGGAGCAGGAGTGTTCAGTGCATACATTACGGATACCTTAACGACATCTGTTCCTGCCGCTGGAATTTCCTTAAAAGATATTGAAGTATTCCCTAACCCGGCAAGCATAGAGTTTAGGGTAAAACTATACACTCCGCAGAGTGAAAAGATTCACATTAGACTTTTCAGTATTGATGGAAAAGAAAGTCGCACGATATTTTCCGGAACAAGCATGGCGGGGCTGAATCAGTTTACTGTAAAACGAGAAAATCTCTCAACAGGAGTTTACATTCTGAAAGCCGAGAACTCATCAGGTAAAATATCAACCAAAAAGATTGTCATCCGCTGATTGAAAAACAAAAGCATTCCGTTTGAGTTTGTGCTGGACGCACTCATATCGATTGAGCCCGAAGTAAAGCCCATGTTCGGTTGCCATGCTGTTTATGGCGGAGAAAAGATATTGCTGGTTCTTCGCGACAGAGCGGACCACGAGGACTGCAATGGTGTCTGGATTGCTACCGATAAAATGCATCATGCATATCTTCAAAAACTTTTTCCAAAGATGAGGTCGGTATCCGTGCTTGGAGGCAGTAAAGATAAAGTCACGAACTGGCAGATGATCGGCAAGGAAGACCCGGACTTCGAAAAGTATGTCTATAAACTCTGCGAAATGATTTTACATGGTGATAAAGCCATAGGAAGAATTCCGGCGAAGAAGAGGAAGAAGAATTGACAAGCTCACTCCGCCAACAAGGCCCTGATGAACTTGTCAGTCTCCTCCGCGAATTGCTGATAAAGCTTTCCTGTCGCAGGTCCGTTGAAGCCGGTATGAATTTTTCTCACTCTTCCTTTTTTGTCGATGTAGATTGTTGTTGGGTAAGCAAAAATCCGGTTGAGCATAGGTAGAGATTTGGATGCTTCAGCTTTTGAGGAAGATCCGGCGAAAAGCACCGGGTAAGGAATCTGCAATCTTTCCTTCATCCTTTTGATAACACGAAATGCTCTCGCGGTGTCGGTCTGTCTTTCATAATCAAGTCCGATTATTTCCAGTCCGAAGTTTTTATATTCCTTATAAACCTCTCTGAGGTAAATTGATTCATCCATGCAGTTCGGACACCAGGATCCCAGGATCTGAATGATGGTCACTTTGTTTCTGTAATCATCATTGGGGAAACTGAGCGTATCTCCGTTCACATCCGGAAAAGCAAAACTGATTTTTTCATAGCCAGGTCTGAGGTAAGTCAGTGTCTCCGCATCCGGAAGTTCCACGCTCTCATCACGCCATGCCATCCAGGTATCGTGGTGATGTGTGCCTGAAAAAAAATCTCCGTTTAGCTTTCCGTCTTCTCCAAGCTCTGCGAGAAATAAAAAAGCGTGAGAGCCATCGAATGCGGATAACTTAATTTTTTTACCGCTCATTTCTCCTTCAAGGAAACGGTAATCTCCAGTGGCAGTCAGAAACGTTCCACTTAATTTATCATTATTATGTTTAAATACCCCGATCGCTGTTTTGCTTTCGCCATTCTCCTTACCCCAGATCACTTTCCATTTGCCGCTGATGTCCTGTAAGGGTTTTTCAGGATTCTTAGTGAAGCGAAAATTTTTTCCATGCTCAGCCCGAAAAGGAATCACTTTATTGTTGAGCCTTCCGTGATTGATGAAATTTCCATTCAACGTGGAATCACTCATTTTTGCCCGAATCTCAGAATCGAAAACCAATATATCCATGAAGACCGAATCGCCGGAGAATTGTAAGTCAGAAACTGTCAGCTCTTCAGTATCGTTCAGGATTCTGATTTCGTTTTTCTCAGAGATAAAATTAAAGGGAAGGATGGTGCTGTCGTTCAGCAGTAGTTCAGCGCGCCATACACCAGATTTCAACACAGGTGCTGATTGCAATGAAAGAACAGGTAACAAAAGCAATATGTATTTCAGGAGCATAGATAAATATACGGAATTAGGATTAAGTAATAATTCCCGGAGTACAAACAAAAAAAGGCAGACGAAACATCTGCCTTTAACATTGATACAAGCGGTTTAATCAAAAACCAAACTGAATTCCCTGTGCAAGTGGAAGTTCAGTGGAATAATTGATCGTATTCGTCTGCCTGCGCATATAAATCTTCCATGAATCACTTCCGGATTCTCTTCCTCCGCCGGTTTCTTTCTCTCCACCGAATGCTCCGCCTATTTCCGCGCCGCTGGTTCCGATGTTCACATTCGCGATTCCGCAATCGCTTCCTTCGTGACTCAGGAATCTTTCTGTCTCCAGTATGTTCCTCGAAAAGATAGCAGACGAAAGCCCTTGCGGAACACCGTTGTGAAGCTCGATGGCCTCATCCATTGTTTTATACGTCATCATGTACAGCAGTGGAGCAAAGGTTTCCTCGCATACGATATCCAGATTCTTATTTACTTCTGCAATGCATGGCATCACATAACATCCGCTTTCATAACCTTCACCGCTCAGCACATCTCCTCCATAAATAATTTTACCGTCTTCCTTTTTAACTCTCTCTATCGCTTTCAGGTAATCATTCACAGCCGACTTATCGATCAACGGACCAACCAGTGTTTTTTCATCCAGCGGATGTCCGATTCGAATGTGCTTGTATGCTGCGAGTAATTTGTTTTTAAACGATTCATATACCGACTCATGAATGATCAGACGTCTTGTGGATGTGCATCTTTGTCCGGCTGTACCCACAGCTCCGAACAAGACCGCTCTCAATGCCATTTCAAGATCCGCATGTTCAGTGATGATGATGGCATTGTTTCCTCCAAGCTCAAGAAGACTTCTTCCCAGGCGCTCACCTACGATGGATCCTACGCGTTTTCCAACTCTTGTAGATCCGGTAGCGGAAATCAAGGGCACTCTTTTATCCGCAAGGAAATTATCTCCGATGTATTTTGATCCTCCTGCCAGGAGATTGAGAACACCTTCAGGCACTTTGTTTTCTTTTAATACTTCTGCAACAATGTTCTGCACAGCAATGGCGCATAGCATGACCTTCGAGCTTGGCTTCCACACCACCACATCACCACAAACCATTGCCAGCATTGCGTTCCAGGACCATACGGCTACAGGAAAGTTAAAAGCGGAAATCACGCCGACAATTCCCAGCGGATGATATTGCTCGTACATTCTGTGCCTTGGCCTTTCGCTGTGCATAGTGAAGCCGTGCAACTGTCTCGACAATCCGACTGCGAAGTCACAGATATCGATCATCTCCTGAACTTCACCAAGACCCTCCTGATATATCTTGCCCATCTCATAACTCACCAGTTTTCCCAGTGGTTCTTTGTATTCACGCAGGCGGTCTCCGATCTGACGCACAATTTCACCGCGTTTGGGTGCTGGCATCATTCTCCAGGTGATGAAAGCTTCTTCAGCTTTTTTTATCACCGCTTCGTAATCCTCTGTAGTTGCCTGTGCAATGCTGCCGATGAGAGCGCCGTCTGCAGGCGAGTATGAATCAATCCGTTCACCTTTAGTTTCAAGCCAAACAGCACCGGTGGATGCGCCATTATTGACTTGCTTAATTCCTAATGTCTTTAATACCGACTGAATATTGAATGCTTTTTCAAGCACGGCTCCGTTTTTCATCTTTTACTTTTTTGCAAAGGTAAGACAATTGAAGGTCACCTTTTTGCATATCATATAATCAGCTGGATTTTTCTGGATTTAATCCTGGCAGCATATTCTTAATCAGATTAGATAAAAAAGGCCGCTTAGGCACATCTGTTTGTTTATCAATAATTTATTTAGTGTAAAAGTGTAAGATCAAGCTTCAATCTGCAATAAATTATATGATGCAATGACGTACATGTATTACAGAATCTTAAAAGATATTTTCTTATGAGAAGAAGGTCAGGCCGTATGCGTATGCGTACACGGGTGTCACAAAGAAGAACAATTGTAGTTGCTGCTTCCTGCGGATTCTTACTGGCAGGATTGATGACATTTTGGTTTTTCATGAATAGCAATTCTGATATCAGTGCTGCAACACTGAATGACTACCGAACTAAAAAATCCGGCAACTGGAACGCAGCTTCCACGTGGGAGAGATACAACGGAAGCTCTTGGATCAATGCCAGCAGTGCTCCGGATCATTCCGTCAACGTGATCACTGTTCGAAATGGCCATTCTGTCACCACTACAAACGGACAAGATGTAGATCAGCTGATCATTGAACAAGGAGGCACACTCCTGCATAACAATGGAACATTAAAGATTAAAAAAGGAAACGGTGATGATATTACTGTGAACGGAACCTTGACCATTGAATCTCAATTTACCCTTGAAACGTCAACAACTATGGTTGTAAATGGAACCGTAAATAAAAATGCTGGAGGCTTTACAATTAAAAATTTAGCAAGGATTCAGGTAAACAACTCAGGTGTGTTTAAAAATTCAGGCGGTTCATTAGATACTGATCCCGGCCCATGGAATTTCAATGCCGGATCCACTTATGAGCATGCAGACAACAGCGGAACAATTCCAAATGCTAACTGGGATTCAGGCTCTACCTGTCTGATCACAGGAACCACAAATTCGCCTCCATCAAATCTTAATCAGACTTTTGGAAGCGTTGTCTGGAATACACCATCCATGACGGGCACTAGAAATCTGAATGCTTCTTTGCAATCTATAATAGGAAACCTTCATATAGTCAATACCGGAAGCGGAGCCATTTTAATGAATTCAGGGAATAACCAGGCTGTTACCATAGGAGGAAGCTTCATTCAGGATGGAGGATCATTTTATCTGACTGAGTCCGGAAATACTTCATTTAACATCGGTGGTAGTTTAATTGTGAACTCTGGAACATTCAACGCCACCAGTTCAGGTGGAGGCAATGGCAGCGGAAGTCCGGTATTGAGTATCAACGGTAATCTCGAATTAAACGGCGGAACTTTTGACTTGAACCAATATACCGGATCTAATAGCAGCCAGGGACAATCTTCTGTGAATATTCGTGGAGATTTGCGAATTAATGGAGGATCCTTAAGAGTTTCATCTTCTACTGTCGGACAGGCTACAATTAATATGAACGGAACTTCCGCACAAAACTTTACCAATACCGGAAGCATCAGCGGAAAAATTCACCTGATTATTGCAGCCGGGTCTGTGATTGACTTTGATTCTACTCCTTTCACAGGAAGCGGTAACTTCACATTACCTGCAGGTGCAACAATTAAAATTGGAAGTCCGCATGGACTGAGTGCATCCTCGGCAAGCGGGAACATACAAGTAAGCGGAATCAGAAGCTACTCAACTCAGGCAAACTATGTGTATGACGGAACCGTCGCGCAGGTAACCGGCAACGGATTACCGTCATCAATTTCAAATTTCACAGTAGACAATAGTGCGGGATTACTACTTTCATCCAATATCACAGTCACTCAGGGTGCATTTTTAAATAGTGGAATTGTAAGTACCGGATTGAATACACTTACTATTGGAAGTTCAGTAACAAACACAGGAAACATTACACGGACAAACGGCTGGGTGAACGGAAATCTTGCCAGATGGATTTCATCTTCGGTTACAGGACCCATACTATTTCCTGTAGGTGGAGTGTTATACAACGGACTCACACAAACTTATACATCACAACCATCTTCGGGTGGAATTGCCACAGTGAGTTTTATCAGCAACAACCCGACAACATTCGGAATTCCGGTGATGGATGCTAATTCATACAATGTAAATTCAATCGGTACAAACGGCTACTGGACAATAACTGCTTCATCCGGACTTAGCGGAGGTATTGCAAGCATCAGTTTGGAAGGAAGGGGTTTCAGCGGATTCACAACCACACAGGAATTAAGAATTTTATCCAGAACAAACCCAAGTTCACCATGGATTCTCTCAGGCACACATGCCGACGGTACCGGTTCCCATTCATTTCCAGTAGGTGCGCGCACAGGAATTAGTCCATATCAGCAGTTCGCACTTGGCTGGGGATACTCAGCACTTCCAATTGAGTTGATGTCATTCAATGTCAAACCAGAAGGAAATGGAGTGCTGATCAGCTGGTCTACAGCAACTGAAGTGAATAACGATTACTTCACAATTGAAAGGTCATCGGATGGAAGGGAATTCAATGCATTGACACGAGTGAATGGTGCTGGAAACTCCAGTACGATTAAAACCTACGAATACAAAGACTATTCTCCGCTTGCGGGAATTTCATATTATCGATTGCGACAGACTGATTATGACGGAAGGTTTGAAGTGTTTGATCCAAAGAAAATTAATATCAAAAAGTCTATCCTTTCCGAAGAAAGTGTATCAGTATGGCCAAACCCATTTGAAGACAGAATCAATCTTGACATTCACACGGAAGAAAGAACTGAAGTGAAAATTTCCTTATTCAGTATTGACGGCAGAATGATAACTTCTGAAAGCGTAAATGTATACTCTTCCGGAACAGTGTGGTCTTACAACACACCTTCGAACATAAAGCCTGGTTCTTATTTTATCAGAGTGGACTGCGGAGAAGAGAGTATTACAAGGAAAATTCTTAAGAGGTAAATTATTTCAATGCGCCCTGAACTTAAATCGCTCAGCTAAAAATCTGGCAGTAGATTTCAGGAAGATTGCAAGTAAAGGCTATAAATTTAAAATTTGAATTAATTCAGGACATGACCTTGAATAACTTTTACGCTGTTTAAAATTTGTCTTGATATTTCCGGGAAATTCTGCGCGGCGATTTCATCCACATAATTTGAATTGGAAGGGAAGTGAGAAATAGCCACATCTCCATATACCTGCTTTCCGCTCCTGTTGAAGACTGAATAATGAACTTTCAATTCGCGGCGGTAAATCTTCATGGCGAGATCCATACAATCGTCGTAGTTTGTTTTAATGTCTAGCTCATTGAGAAAAATAAAATAGTCTGCTTGATGTTGTCTGGCAAGATCCGGCAACAACTGCTGGTCGTAAAAAGCCACATTGATATAAAACTTGCTTTCAACTTTTTTAGGAGCTTCTGTCTTTAGCTTTTTCTTAATTGCAACAATGGATGAATCTTTCGAATAAGGTCTCTTTGCAGAATAAACGGTGTCACTTTCATAGGCGAGAGATTTGTATACCAGGTCAAGATCACTGTTATCTGACTGCACGAAATCACGGTGAGCAGCCAATGTTTGATATTCAAAACTGATGTCTGAATTCAGTTGTTTCATCAGGCTCTTCCTTAACTCTGCCCTTATCTGTCCTGTATTCATTCCTGAAAATCGTGCAATGTCGTTGTCCGCATCGGACAAATGCATCATTGGATTATATGGAATTATCAGTATGGATGTTTCTCTTTCGACAATTGCTGCCTCTGGTTGATCAGCGATAAGTAAAAACGGAAGGTTGAAAATAAAGAGAAAGTAAACTGACTGGATAAAGTATCTGTGTTTATTCATGCGATCCTTTACGAGAGTCGCATGCAAAGGTTTTTAACCGGAGCCTGTTTTTATCAACAGCCGGATTTAACATGAGAACTCCCGCTAATTGATGATATGCTTCCAGATATCATTTCCGGTTGCATAAACCATCAGCGTAAGCAGAATAATCATGCCGACTACCTGAGCTCTTTCAAGAAACTTATCGCTGAGTTTCTTCTGCGTGATTGTTTCAAAAAGCAGGAATACCACGTGACCACCGTCAAGGGCTGGAATCGGAAGCATATTCATGAATGCAAGTACCATGGAAAGAAGTCCCGTGATTGTCCAGAATCTTCTCCAGTCCCAAATGCCACCATATATTTTCGCGATTCCAATCGGACCTTGCAGGGATTCGCTGGCTTTTTCCTTGCCGACAAATATTTGTTTGAGTCCTTTAATATTGGAAGTAATTGCCTCAAATGCATCGGAAGCCCCGAAAGAAAGCGCCTTGCCTGCAGTGTAATTTTCAAGCGCATACGGCCCGTAATCACTGTGATAAGTAATTCCGATCATTCCTGAATCGCTGACCACCGGCTGAATCAGGAGAGAGTCGGTACCCCTCATCACGTGCAGTGAAATTGGTTTTGACCTGTTTTCATTAATCATTTTTCTGGCACTCTCCATGGAGAATACCCTGTTACCGTTGATGGCCATGATCCTGTCTCCTCTTTTCAATCCGGATGTTTCTGCCGGCTTCCCTGCGATCACACTATCCACTTGCAAATTTGACTGATACGGTCCAATGAAATTTCCCTTTCCTGCTTCAAGTGTCCTGCGATAAAAGTCATCCGGAATCGTAACATCCACAAGCTGACCTTTTCTTTCCACAGTAAGTTTGCAACCAAAAACCACTCTTGAACTGAGCAGCATGTCGAATCGCTCAAAACTTTTTCCGTTGATGGCGATAATTTTATCCCCGGTCTGAAGTCCGACTTCTTCTCCGAGTGAATAAGCATATATACCATCCGTAACAGCTGAATTTGGGAGGTATTGCTTATCATAATTATAAATGACAAAAGCGTAGATGATAATGCCCAAAATTACATTCATTGTAACTCCTGCAATCATCACGATCAGTCTTTGCCATGCCGGCTTCGACCTGAACTCATAATCTTTCGGTGGCTCCTTCATGGCCTCTTTGTCCATGCTCTCATCAATCATTCCGGCAATCTTCACATATCCTCCAAGCGGAAGCCAGCCTACACCATATTCTGTGTCGCCTCTTTTAAATGAAAAGAACTTGAATCCCCAGGCATCAAAAAACAAATAGAATTTTTCTACACGAATACCAAAAGCTCGGGCTGCCAAAAAGTGACCAAGTTCATGAAGTGTGATTAAAATCGCAAAGCTCAGAATCAGCTGAGCAGCCATTACCAGTCCAGACATGTATCTTCAGGGGATTTGATGAAACCTGTAACGTAATTAATGCTTCAGGGTTTTATACCTGCAAAAGTAATAAAAAAGCAGGTTCAGATTTCTTGCTTTAAATTAAAGAATGATTGTTAAATTCGATTTTTTGAATATAAAGGGGGCGAAAACTATAAAAATGATGTTTTTACGGTTTGCGAATTGTAATGGATTGTGTTTCGGATTCGTTGCTTTTATTTCCGGCCCTGTCGTAAACATATACAGTAAAGTAAGCTGACTGGCTATTGCTGCTGTTTGTAATCCCCAATCCTCCAAGATCAATATTAATTGTGCCTTTAATTGGTATGGCAGAATTATCAGGAGCGAGTTGCTGAATTCTGAAAGAAGCCTCCACGCCGGTTCGACTGTCACGGACGAAGCAATTTTTTACTGAGGCATCATTCTCACCCAGATCGCCATCACCATCTTCATAGCTTAATGTGATGATGACATTGTCAGAATACTCATTGGCGTTTTGCGGAGAGACTGACAAGACTTCTATTATCGGAACATATGAAAACTCAATTTCATCCTTTTTGCATCCATTCAGCATTAGAATGAAAACGATTAAAGCGATGATATTTCTTGTGCTTCTACTGAACATGGAAGGCAAAAATTGTCTTGTAATAATCAAGCGATTCGTTCCTCGGGAACTCCGCATTCTGCGTATGATGTCCATCATTCACATAAATTCTGAAATAAACTGTTTGTCCTACAGGCCAGCTGACCGGTACTGTTACAAACCATGCGCTGAATTGTGCAACATATAAAGTAGCAGGAATCACAGTAGCTCCGCTGAAGTTATTCTTGTCTGTAGAAAAACGAATTTCCTTTACAGTGAATTGTGAAGGATCTGTTGCAGCATCGCCGTCAGCCGTATCGGTTGCCACGAATGCAATTGTCATTGTTGAGCCGCCATTCACAAGGAAGGGATTCAATGGAAAATCATCTTTTCTGATTGTATCAATTCTGTTAAATGCAGAATCAAGTGCGACATAGGCCAGAATGTTAGGCTGCAAATTTGGTTTTACTGCCACATTGCCGTTCATATCCGGACATCCTGCATTGATCCAATTTTTCACACGGTTGATCTCATTGCTGCTCAGACGAACCGCATTGGAGGGCATGTACTCTGTTGTAAGTGTTGTGAGCCGCTCCACTAACCAGGAATCAGCAGTATTATTCGGAATGACGCGGTGAGAATAGATCTTATTTGAATCGAGTGTTACCTTGATGACAGGATGATAAACTAATGTGTAATAACTGGATTCCACTGTTCGAAAATCCGGTTCGAATGTTCCGTCATGACATCCGGGATTGGCGCATTTAGGAAAAAAGATATTGCGATGAAGTCCGGCAATTGAATTGGGATCAGGATCTGCAGGAGAGTTTGTATTGCCAGAATAATCTACACTGTCATAAGGATTCTCCGGCATGCTGTCTTTAGTACAGGAATATGCTAAAATTGACAACATGATTATGCTGCACCAAACGAGATATAAATTGCGAATCTTAATCATACGAATGCAGCTTGCATTTGACAGTTGATCCATCGCTTCATTCCGTTGCTTCCGGAAATCAAATTCTCAAACCCTAGCAATTCTGCGATGGCCGGAACTATTTCGGTGCTCTCGCCCATCAATGTGTTGATTACCTGACCCTGTACTACCACATTAGGCGGACCGGCGACAAGACAAAAAATTTCTCTTGCCATCTGCAAGTTTGGATCACCGTTGAAGTTAGGGTCGTTAGGCGCTGTGTGATCTATGGCGTATCTTCCATAGGCATCTACACTAGTATTAGGATAAAAATTTCTCCCGTGCTCCGGCGCGACTATCAAAACCGTGTCATTCGCCATCCCAGGAGTGTCCTGTATGGTTTTCCATAAGTGGGCAACAGCGAAATCCGCTTTGCGCAAATTGTTTGCATAATCGGTGAAGTTAAAGTGGCAGATGTCCACATCCTGCATATTCACTACAAGTAATTCCGGTTCAAATGTCTTTATAATCTCCTGCGCGAAGAGAATATTATACATGTCGTTGTTCATGACAGTAGCTGCTCCCCAGGAGTTTCGGAACGAAGGATTCTGAGCTTTTGTGAAGAGGTCGCTGATAAACTGCTGCAACACGATTCTGTCTGCCTCTGAGTTGACAATCCCTGCGGTTCCGTCTACATAGGATTTGCCAAACATTCCGTTCACGAATCTGTGCATTTCATTCTTCGCGTTCTCTTCAGCCCCGGAAAATGTGCGTGGATTTCCAAGCGCATCAAATCCCTGTTGACTGATCAGGGAAGTGGGAGATATGAAATTAGCACCATACTGTGCGCCGTAGCCTGCTGCAGTGGAATAGTTAAGTGCAGGATAAGGGCCAAGTGTATTGGAAACCCACCAGGACTTCAGTGCGCTTTGCTGAGGACTGTTGTGCTTCCTGTAATATTCAAATATGGTAGGCTTCTGCGGATGCTCCCGAATGTTCAGATCCACGTCTACATAGTTTCCTGTGAGTGCAACTGTATGTCCGTTGTAGTGGCCTGTAGGTCCTGATCTGTATCTGAACTCCTTGAAGAGAGTTCCGTAATTCTGCAGAGGCATCGGTAATGGTGATGGAGGTAATGGCTCCATTCTTCCGGCAATGTCCGGCGAAACCGAAGTGCCTCCGCTCAGCAAATTCGTCATTAGGTTACCGTCGTTCATGTGAATTGAATCCAGATTTCTCACTCCACCGGCGTATAAACAAAAAACCACATGATTAACTTTTCGTAAACCGGAGGCTGCAAATAATCTGCCTGATGGCAAAATGTAAGGCGCCATGATCATTCCCGCCGTGGCAGCTGCTGATTTCTTTATGAACTCTCGTCTTCTCATTGTTCCTTATCAATAAAACCTGTATTCATCAGAAGTCATTATAGCATAGTAGATGGTAGTCGGATTCACAGCTGAATTGTTCCTGATCAGGTTGATCCATTGCTGTTGCTCAAATTCGCCAGGCTCTCTGTTGTAGAATTTTATATACGTATTTCTGATGAACAGCGCTGTATCTCCGTTAACCGCAGGTGTTACAGGTATTTGAGCGCTTGTATCATTCAGAAAGCTTCTGATGATCCGGTCTTCAATCAATTTCAGATCTCCAAATGAAGAATAAGCAATGCTGAGGTTAACAAGTTTCGTCTGCGGAATGCTTGTTCCAAACAGGTCCGCGTATGCGATTGAAATAAACTCCGCGCTGCTTTTCTGATTGGTTTTATCGCTAATGCTCTGCGACACGCTTACAGGATCCACTTCATATTGGTATTTCTTTTCCTTGGTGCACGACAGTATCACAGGCACAATCAGAAAGAATATTATTTTCAGTTTACTCATCAGAGTCCAATGAATTCGTCAGAGGCAAGAATCAGCTTCTGAACGGCTGTATAATCATTTGCGGAGGAGAATAATGCAGTCCCTGCACTCATTTCCATCGTTATTGGATCGCGTCTCAGGTACTTGCGATACATATGCACCACCTGTGCCTCATAATAATTAGAGCTTTCGGTAAGTATCCTGAGGTAATCAACTTTTGAATTTCCAGCTTGCAAAAACAAGATTGCGTTCAAGCCATCCACCATGCTCACACCTGATGACTGCTCAGACAAAGTGGGATTTCTGATCAGCAGATTCTGAAATGTGGAGATGACGAAATTCGCTGAGCCCATATTAATCTGGTCATACAGGTAGTTATTGCTCATGCGGCTGTGCAACTCCTGAATGTTTATACTGCCGTTAGTGAACTGCGGAAATGCATCTCGCAAGGCTTTCATCCTGTCAAGTTCATACTGTATCACCGGCCACTGAAATATGAAACTGCTGTCGTTCAGGTAAAACTGAAAGAGAAAAATCCATGTGGAGAAGTCAGAAGTATCCACATTATTTAACAGATTGATTTTATTTTGATTGTATAGGTTTACGAGATAATCTGGTTTGTTAAATAGGTCAGTAAGAAAAGCATATCTTGATGTACTGTCTGCGTTCGCGGCTGACAATGTTTGAAAAGCTGATTTCATTTCCTGAAAAAGAGGTTCTCTTCCAAGCACCAGAATGTAACTGCGGTTTATGTATGTCTCAATCGTTACGCTCTCAATCGTCCGGTCTGGCGGAGCTAAATTTCCTTCAACTACAAATAACTCGTCCTTCTTACAGGATGATATGATAGTTATGAAAAACAGAAATACTAAAATTCCGGGAATTCGCATTCAAATGTAAATCTACTAATCTCCTGACTCTGTTCACAGAAAATAATGAAAACAATCCACAAGGTGCATATTAAAAGCAAAAGCCCCTATAAAGGGGCTTTTGTAAACAATTTTTAAATTATTAATCAGCAAGAATGAAATTCCTATTGATCTGAACATCACCAGAAGTGATTTTACAAACAAAAAGTCCGCTTCCAAGTGAGGTGAAATCAAAATCCAGTCTGGTAAATCCATTGGGTGCGGAATTTTTCAGCTCTCTGCTGTATACTTTCTTTCCCTGTACATTGTAGACTTCAAATTTTAAATCCGCGCGTGTCTGCTCGAGGTTAATATCCAGAGACATTTTTCCTGAAGAAGGTGATGGATAAAATTCACCGGCGAGATTGACCAGGTTAGCATTCAGCACGCCGGATGTAGGGCTTGTCGCCACTAGAGCACGAATCATAGGGTCGCGCAATTCACGGTCTCTGAAGATCGCCCAGCCTCCAAGAGTTTCGTAAGACCTGTTGCTCACAGGAAGTGTTTCATCAGTTCCGAGTGCAATGTTTGAGCCTTGCATTCTCCACTCTATGAAAACCGATCCGGAGTCTATCAAAATAGGATTGGCAAGGAACACAGTATTCCAAAGATTTGGATACAGCACCTGACCGCCGGATACAAATATTGAATCAAGTAAATTTCCTGGAGTTCCGTCCGGTCCGCCGTTATCATAAATTAGAGCATAGAAGCCGGTTGCCGCGCTGTTAGACGTAATGAAGAACTCCAGCTTCCTCACATAACAAGGATAAAACGGAGGAACGATTTCCACTCCTACACCTGCGTTACCGCCAGACCATGAAATTCCAGTTGATGGAGGCACAGCCACAGATCCTGTATAACTTAAAGCTATGTCTACTGTAGTTGTATCTACCACAACAATTTCCTGATACTTCGCATTGTTAGTTGAAACCAAATCGCCGGGCATCATGGTATTGACAATTTGGGTATATCTTCCTGCTGTGGTGGGATTGAAGACGGTAGTTGAAACAAGGTCTTCAGTTTGGCCTGCTGCCAGAGCGGAACTGGTAAGTGTTTCCTGAATCTGAACAATACCGTTTTCATCGATGATCCTCATGTCCACATTAAATGGTGACCAGGCCTGGTTACCTGTGTTTTTAATTCTGGCCTGCATAGGAATTGAATTGCCATCCTTGGAAAGGAAAGTGGCTCCGCTGGCAGGAAGTCCGCTGAAAACAGTGGAAGCATCATTGATGGCAGCGGTGATCGAATCAGGGTAGAAAATTTTCACTGCGGTATTCGCTGTCGGATACACATCGCTCAGAATGGTGAGTCCGTCTGAACCTGAGTTGTTTTCAAATCCGGAAGATACAACAGGTGAAGTTGTGCCGGGAGATGTTCCTGACTGGTTAAAATACTGATAAGTGATTGAGCTGTCAGTGGAGGTCAGAATAAACTGGAATGTGTTAAATCCGGTATATGGAGGAGTTGCATTGATCCAGAATGGTACATTGATGAAGGATACTACCAGAGTATCTGCCTGATTAGTCCAATACCAGCACTCGGCTACGTTGCCTGTTCCGGCAAAGTTGAGGTCGGTGAGCATGGCCGCAAGAAAATCATGCGGCTGTGCCGGTGATGGTATCACGGGAAAATTAGGAGCAAGTTGTCCGCTGCCGAATATCAGATAACCGTTTGATCCTATCTTGAACTGATTTACTGTGTACCAGTAATACTGGAAATTAAATCCGATAGGAAAAAATCCGACAGTGTTGTCGTCTCCCAGACCTGTCACCTGCACTGCACTTGGTAAAGTGGTAATGTCTATCCAGTTGTAAGTTGGTCCGGATGGATCATTGCTGTTTTTCCATGTATAGCCAAAGTTGTCGGGCCCACCGGAGGTTTGTGCCATCATCGAAGTGGCAAACAGAATCATTAAAAATGAAAGTAATTGTTTTTTCATGGTCTTGTAATTTATATGTCTGCGAATTGGTTTGTTAAAGACGATTTCTATCTCGTACTCCGCAAACAAGATCAATAAAAATTCTATTCTAAACAAATTAAACTGCAAGTTGATTATGCCTGAGCAACTTGTCCGAACGTTAAAATTTTAAGGTTTTCCCTGGATAAAACTTTAACACGAATCAGGGACGCATGATACTGATGAACTGATTCAGTTTATTCTCAAGCAAACTGTAATCCGCACTCTCAAGAACTCCATCTCCGTTCAGGTCGAAAACTATGTATCCAGTTAAAAACTGGGCAAAAGCCATTTCCAGTGATGATAAGTCCAAAGGATCTACAAGGCCATCCTGGTTTCCAGAAATGTTTCCATCGCTGATGTCGCCTGTATGAATTCCGTACACACCACCCATATTTTGGAGATTGCTTCCGTAAGCCTGTAAGGCACTGCTGCTGAAATTGTAGCTAAAAGTTGATCCGTTTAATGAAATAGGAGCCGCGCTCCATGTTTCAATCGAATTCCTGTGTCGTATTACAAGATAAAATGAACCGCTCAGAGGCGCACCGGGAAACCTGAATACACCGGTGCCATCCGTATTGAGTGTAGATCTGGAGTCAAACATAACATCATACGGTGCAATTACTGAAGCAAGCTCCACCACAACAGTGTCGCAAATCGTAGGGTGACTGATTGGATCAGATACTGCTCTCATCATACCTCCTCCAATGTAAAAGCCTTCAAGAAAAGCGGTCAGATTCAGTGTCAGAGTATCGCAAACCTGAACATTTACACTGAATGGATTTGAGCTGTAACAATCTACTTCTACGGAATAATTTCCGGAATTGTAAACTGTGATACTTTGGTTAGTGCTGCCAGTACTCCATAAGTATGCAGAACCCGGACTGGCCGTAAGAACAACAGAGTCGCCCTGGCAAAAGTTGGATGGTCCGCCTGCGCTGATCTGGGGTGTCACTCCATTATATGTAAGAAGCACATCATCTACTCTGTATTGCGTGGCTGTTCCTGATTGCAAAAACTGTATCCTTAAATTAGATGCCGATGGAATTGTCCCGATCGCCGTTCTATACTCCCAGCGAGCAGTACCGCTTCCTGTCGGCAATGCTGCAAAACTCAACGGTGAATAATTCACTCCGTCATCGCTCACTAAAACCTGAAAGTCGCTGCCGTTACTTGTCGTTGAACTCTTGTAAACACCGAAAGAAAGCTCCAAATTATTTTTTCCTGAAGCGTCAATATCAGAGATGATGAAATTGCGTCCGGCAACATTTGTAAGAAAGACATTTGCACCTCCGCTTGCTCCCGGATATGTTCCCAGCGAAGACTGTGTATTTCTCACATCTCCACTTCCTGCCATGGTCAGCGGAATATTGTCGAAGCCGTTATTGTTTTCATGGGTTGTGATGGCAGTCGTGGAAGACACGCTTCCCATGCTTTCTGTAAATACAGTGCCTGAAACTGTGCCTCCGCCTTGTGTGATAAATACTGTGTCAGAAGTGGATGAACAACCATTCGAATTGCTTACCTGAACATAATAACTTCCAGGAAAAGATACGGTAACTGACTGAGTAGTCGCTCCGGTTGACCATAAATACGAAACACCTGTGCTGGCTGTCAAGGTTACTGAACCGGAACAAAGAGTCAATGGCCCCGGAGGATTAACTGTTGCAAGCGGGCTGCTGAAGACGGTAACCGTTTGTGCCGGCAGGGTATCGTTGTTATGGTTGACATCATTGCTGAATGAAGTGTAGGAGTTCAGGACATAATTTCCGGGCATTCCAAGATCATAAGTAGAATTGAACAACACGCTCATGTATTGACCTGAGGCCAGACTTCCTGTATTGAGTAATTTAACAAAGGTTTGTACTGAAGCTGTTGGATTGGTTATTTTCAAAACTACATTGAGATTGTTGTTTGCAAAATGAAGGCTGTCACTGCCATAATTTCGAATTTGTACCTGAAGGCTTTGAACCGGGTTCGGACAAGCGGACGATCCCGGAGACAGAATTGCTGTTACACCTGCATCAACAATTGCAGCAGTACTGTACTCAAATGTATACTTGGCAAATACGGGAAGATGATCCGAAGCGTCATGGAGCGCATTGGCAATTGCTGCACTCACGGAAGTGTTTGGCTGACGATTGATTGAATCATTATAGTGATTCCCATCATTTCCGTACGCCTTCATGGAACTACTAACATACTTTACTCCTCCGTTTTGTGACAATGCTTTTGAATGAAGCAGAAAATCAAAGCGATCATCAAGCCCGCCGGTAGATCCTCCTCCGAAACTTCTTGTCCTGGTTGACTGTGAGTGATGAATTGCGAAAGAGGAACTGTTCCAGGAACCTGTCAGGGTGTATGGATCTATCACATGACCTTCATTTCCTGCTGTCACCTGAAGTAGTTTTACGTAAGCACTTTCAGTAGATGAATAAATATTGAAATCTCCGCATACAATGAAATTGCTGCCTAATGGCAGGGCATTAGTGTATTTTCTTAAGCTGTCCACCTCCGCGGCTCTTTGAGCTTCATTCGTGCTTCCCGAACTTGCCTTCAGGTGCAGCGAAAACACTCTGATTGTATCACCGGATAAAATGTGCTTAAATTTAAATTCATTGATGTCGCGCAAGGCCGTTCTTATTCTTGTGTTTCCAAGAAATTGGAATTTTGAAGTGCGATAAACAACTCCATTGTCTGTGTCTGGCCCGTCAATGAAAGTTCCGGCTGCATAACCGGATGAAACTTTATTCATGACATTGGAGACAAAGCCATTTAGTCCGTTTGATGAATTGAGCTCCTGGACTACAAGGATATCGGGAAGCATCCCGGCCATTACAACTCTGAAATGAGGATTACGAGTTGTTGTATCAGACGTGAAACTGCTTACCGCTGGATAATTAAGCAAATTATACGTGGCAACTTTAATTGTATCGTGTTGTTGTGCAGATACAGTTCTGTTTAGGCCAAGAAAAGCCAGAAGGAAACTTGCTACGCAGAAAAAAAAAATTACCTGATGACGGATTTGAAGCAAAGATCCGGCAGTATTTAAAACGTGCATTTCCCTTAATTGTAAGTCTGATGAATCGCAGATTGATTGTAAGCTCCAGGCCTTAGGCCTCCACGAAGATAATAAAATTCTGCCTCAGCCTCATTAAATTACGCCAATGGCGCGGGATACAGATGATTGTGCGTTTTTTGGCTTTAAAATAATCGATTTCGAATGGAAGGTTTTACAAAAACTGCTTTTAGCTTGGTAAAACACCAGATGAACTTCAGGCAGGAATACACTTTTCAGCAAAAGACCTTGTTTCTGAATCAGTGCTTACGTAATCATCGTAAGTCGGATGTTCCAGAAATGAAATGTGCTGCATACAGTCTTCTACCAAAGAGCTCATTTCAGTAAAACTGATTCTGTCATGCAAAAATGCACTCACTGCCACCTCGTTTGCAGCATTAAGGATGCAAGGAAGATTTCCACCTCTTTTCATTGCTTCCATGGCGAGTGCAAGGTTGCGGAATGATTCCAGATCAGGTGCTTCGAAACTCAATTGAGGATATAATGCAAAATTGAATCTAGGAAAATCAGACTTCAACCTATCAGGATATGCCAATGCATATTGAATGGGCAGCTTCATATCTGGCAGACCCATTTGCGCCTTCATCGAGCCGTCTTCAAACTGAACAATACTGTGAATGATGCTTTGAGGATGGACAATCACCTCAATTTGTTCGGGTTTCAGATTAAACAGCCATTTGGCTTCAATCATCTCCAACCCTTTATTCATCATGCTTGCGGAGTCAATTGTGATTTTGGCTCCCATTTCCCAGTTGGGATGTTTAAGAGCCTGCTCTTTTTTAACCGTGCTGAGAAAATTCCTGTCTTTACCGCGGAAAGGCCCTCCGCTGGCTGTGAGATATATCTTTTCAATGGGATTGCTCCACTCTCCCGCCATGCACTGATAGATTGCACTGTGCTCCGAGTCAACGGGATGAATATTCACCCCTCTTTCGATCGCCTTGTTCATGACAAGTTCCCCGGCAACAACGAGAGTTTCCTTATTCGCCAATGCAATATTTTTGCCTGCCTCAACTGCGCTAAGTGTTGGCTTCAATCCCGAATATCCAACCATCGCAGTGAGCACGGTGTCAATATTATCGTGTTTAACAACCTGCGAAATGGCATCACTCCCTGCGTATACTTTTATCGGAAGCCTGCTCAGTGCATCTCTAACTTTTGCATACTTAGATTCATTGCTGATCACAACAGCATCAGGCATAAATTCCATCGCCTGCCGGATCAGCAAGTCTGCATTGTTAAAAGATGTCAGAATCTCGGCTGAAAAATATTCCGCTTGTGATCGAATTACATCCAGAGCCTGTGTTCCGATTGAACCGGTACTGCCCAAAATTGCTATCCCTTTTCTTCTCTCTTTCATCTTCAGTTTCTTTCATTCAAACTTTCTCGGACAAATCGTTTCAGCCTGTCAGCAATTTTCCTGTCGTTGGAAAGCCTGGGAACTTTATTCTGTCCGCCGAGCTTTCCTTCGGTGCGCATCATTTCAATGAATGAATTTTTCTCCAGAAGACGCAGTTTCAATGGCTGCAAAATGTTCCCGCTGATTAAGTCCCGGTAGTATATATTCTGTCGTTGCAAGCTCTCGTCTATGGCTCTGCTGAACTGATCTATATTGGCGGGCGCCCGGTGAAATTCGATGAACCATTCATGGTAAGGCAACTCTCCGTCCGGACTCACCATTGGCGCTACCGTGAATTCCACTATTTCTACCTTTTGTTCAAGAGCTGCTTCCATCACAGCCCTTTCAACCTCCTCACCAATTACGTGTTCTCCGAATGCCGAAATGAAATGTTTGATTCTTCCGGTGATGAGAAGCTTATAAGGATTTTTTGAAACAAATCTAACGGTATCTCCAAGGTTATAGCCCCACAATCCGGCATTGGTGTTAAGTATAATAACATAGTTGACACCAAGCTCAACATCCTGAATATTGACCCGGCTGGGATTCGGATTAAAAAATTCAGATGCAGGAATAAACTCATAAAATATTCCAGCATCAAGAAGCAAAAGAAGCGACTTATCTTTCTGTGAATTCTGAAATGCAATGAACCCCTCGCTGGTCGGATACAGCTCTACTGAATCAATCTTTCTGCCAATGCTGTTTTCCAGCTTTTCCCGGTAAGGCTCATAGTTTACCCCGCCATATACAAATAAATTGAAGTTTGGAAAAAGTTCACCGATTTTCTTTCCTGTTTTCTCCATGAGCCTGTCAAAATACATTTGCACCCAGGGCGGAATGCCGCTGATAAATGTCATGTTCTGATTCTTTGTCTCACGGATGATGGCATCAATTTTTTCTTCCCAGTCTTCAATGCAGTTCGTACGAAAACCGGGCAACTGATTCAGTTTTAGATATCCGGGAACGTGGTGATTCACTATTCCGGAAAGTCGGCCGACTTTGATGCCGTTCATGTTTTCCAGTGCAGGGCTTCCTGAAATGAACATCAGTTTGCCATTGAGGAAATCCGATTTCCCTGTTTCATGAATATAATTCAACAAAGCATTTCTTGTTGAACTGATGTGATATGGAATCGACTCTCTGCTGATTGGTATGTATTTTATCCCCGATGTTGTTCCTGATGTTTTTGACAAATAAAGCGGACGGCCTTTCCAAAGTACATCTGGCTCTCCGGCCTTTAATCTTTCAATGTAGGGAGCAAAATCCTCATAGTCGCGGATTGGAACGTGCTGCTTAAATTCTTCATAAGAGTTGATATACCTGAAACGGTGGTCTGTTCCGAAGGATGTGTCTCTTGCCTCATGCACAAGCTTTCGGAAAACGGTTTCCTGAGTGGCGACAGGATTCTTACTCCATTCGCTGATTTTCCTTGCGGCTCTGCCGGAAATTCCCTTGCTTATGAAAGAAATCAGTCCCATCAGTTAGGTTTATTCCGGAATTTAAAAAAAATCATTGTTAGAATTCGCATACATAATTGCCTTTAAAGACATAAATATATTAAGATCTCTTCTGTGAAATGTTATCATTGGGAAATTTAATGATATCCAATGCGCTTCAGAATGCAATATATTCCAGAGGATTCAATGCCGTACCATTGAGCCACAGTTCGAAATGCAAATGAGGGCCGCTGCTTAGCTCTCCTGAATTTCCAATGATCGCGATCACTTCACCCGCTTTTACAAAATCACCTACTTTTTTCAGCAATGCCGAATTATGCTTGTATAAAGAGAACAGATTGTTTGAATGCTGAATCCCTATTACCCATCCTGTTTCAGAGGTGAAATTGGCCAGAAGAACGGTACCGTCAAGTGTGGCCTTAATTACCTCGTCGGGCCTGGAAACAATGTCTATTCCGTAATGCCTTGTCACCGGATCAAAACGGCTGCTGACTTTACCCTTAACCGGCGGGAAAAATAAAAAGCCTCTGATTGAGTTCGCAAGGGAACTGCTTTCGTATATGGATAATGAATAAGGATCTCTTGACTCAATTTCGGCCCTGAGCAATGAATCTTCCTGAGATTTTTTCAACCTGTGAACGGTGTCACCCTTTTGCATTGGAATAAATGCGCTGGCTGCGGTATCAAGCGGCAATTCTCCGCTGATGATTCCCCTGATGTTGTCAATGTAACGGTCTTTTGCAGCCATTGCCTTCTCCATGCTGTCAGCACGGAGTACAAGATTATAAACCCGTCTTTGCGTTTTCAGATCGGCATAACCGGGAATATATTCCCGAATAGGCGTAAATGCAATGATGAAAATTGTGAGGATTATCAGGAAAATCACAGACAAACCTGCCGTCACGAATACGTTTAGCGGTCTGAGGTTAAAAGATGCCTTCTCCTCAAGCGTCTCATCATTCATTACCACCAGCCGGTATTTGCTTTTCAGGCGACGAATGAGTTTTGCCTTCTTAACTTTATCCTGTTCTTCTTTCATTTTTCTCAAAATCCGGATACCGGATTTCACAGCGATTGCAAAGATCACTTTTTTCCTCTAAAGTCATTTTAAAAGCTTTGATAAATAGTCTTATCTTGCAGCTCTTGGAATTAAAATAAATCTGCTGATTTTCAGTTATTCTCATTGATGAAGTACCGCTATTTCCTACGGTGGCCCAATGCCTTTTTGTTTCTGCTCACAGGCTTGTCGATTTTAAGCACCTCGTGTTCAAACACCAAAGACACCTGGGTGAACCGCAGATTTCACAATCTATCCGCCCAGTATAATGGATATTATAATGCCAACCTGAAGGTACAGGAAGGTGTGGATCGTCTGGCAGCTTCTCATGAAGATAAATACGACCGGATTCTGTCGGTATTTAAATATGCTAATGCAGAAAAGGCAAAAGCAATTTACCCCCAGATGGATGATGCGATGAAGCGCCTCAGCACAGTGATTCAAAGGCATACAATTCTGGATAAAAGAGGGAACGAAAAGCCTGATTCTGAAAAGTGGATTGATGATAACTGGTTGCTTTACGGAAAAGCGCTTTTTTTCAAGAGAGAATATTTTGAAGCGATTGAAGCATTCAAATATGTGGAGGCCACTTATAAAAAAGAACCTACACGTCATGTGGCTTCTTTGTGGATTGCCAAGACTTATCTTCAGCTGACGCTGCTTCGTGAAGCAGAAAACAAGCTTGACTACGTCAGAAACCAGAAAGATTATCCTAAAAAGCAGAAATGGGAGTACGATGCTGTGAGAGCGGATTATCACCTACAGACAAAAAATTACGAGAAGGCCATCGAACATCTGACCCGGGCTGCAGTTACTGCCCCAAAGCGCGCAGATCGTGTTCGATTCAGCTTCATTCTTGCTCAACTCAATCAACAAGAAGCGGAATACCAAAAGGCTTTTCGGCTCTACACCAAAGTCATCAAATCAAACCCACCTTATGAAATGGCATTCAATGCCAGAATCAATCGTGCAAGGTGCTTTGATGCAAACAGCAAGGAAGGAGAAACCGTGAGGAAGGAGTTGCTTAAAATGGAAAAAGATCCGAAGAACAAGGAATTCCTCGACCAGATTTATTATGCGCTTGCGGGTTTGGCGCGGATGGAAAGCAAATTTGATGAAGAAGTAAATCTTTTAAATAAATCACTCAGAGCAAGCGCAGGTAACCAAAACCAGAAGGCTCTTTCATATCTCGCCCTTGCGAAAATAAATTTCGATAAGCCTGATTACATGGTAGCTCAGCAGTATTACGACAGCACCATTGTCAATCTCGCAAATGATCACCCTGACTATACAGATATTCTAACCAGAAGAAATAGTCTGACCCGACTGGTGAAGTTTTTAAAAACCATTCAGGTGGAAGATTCTCTCCAGCAATTGTCACGACTTTCCAAAGCGGAGCTGGACACTCTGATTAGTCAGAAAATTCGTTCTGATGAAGAAGCTGCGGCGGCACTTAAAAAAGCACAAGAGCAGGAAGGCTCGCAAGTCAATCAGATTTTTGATCCGTCCAAAATCAGTCAGGCAAACACATTTAACCAGGGCAGCGGAGCCAACTGGTACTTCTATAATCCACAAGCTGTAAGCTTTGGATTCAATGAGTTTACAAAGAAATGGGGAAACAGAAAACTGGAAGACAACTGGAGAAGAAGCAGCAAGGAAACGGTCCTTCAGGATTTGGTGGATGACGATGACCCTCAGGATACTTCGCAGCTATCAGAAAAAGACATCAAGGACCCTAAACTTCTTGCAGAGAAGAAAAAGGAGAATATGTTGAAAAACATTCCTTCTACTCCGGAAGATCTGGAAAAATCCACAGCGAAAATCATTGATGCATATTATAATGCGGCCATGATTTACCGTGAGCAGATCAAAGACCTCAATGCTTCTGTGGAAATGTTTGAAACGCTTTTAAAAAAGTATCCTGGAAACAAATACGAGCTGCAGTCATACTACCAGCTGTATCGTGTTTACCGCGATATGAATGAAACGGCAAAATCGGATGTTTACAAAAATCTGATACTATCTAAATACGGTGACACCGAATACGCCGAGATCATCCGAAACCCTGAATATGCTGCTACTCTGGCAGGAAAAAAATCGAACCTTGATCTATTCTACGAAGACACCTATCGCAAATACATGAATGGTGAATACCAGGCTGTAATACAGAGAAAAACTCAGGCTGATATTCAGTTTCCACAAAATATTCTCACTCCGAAGTTTGATATGCTGCGAGCGCTTTCAATCGGAAAGACACAGCCACTTGCCATGTTCGAAGTTTCTTTGCAGGATATCGTACGAAATCACAGCGCAGATCCGGTGAAAGACGAGGCTCAGAACATTCTTGACTATATCAAGTCAATGAAGCCGGCAGGCAGCGATACAACCGGCGCAAGCGCAGCTGTTCCTCCCGCGAGAGACACCGCAGCAAACAAGCGCTTGTTCAATTACATGCCCGACACAATGCATTACGTGATCATCATTTTCCAGGCCGTTGGCGGCGAAGTGGATGGCATACTTCTAAAGAGAAAAATTTCTGACTTCAACGGAAAAAACTACAGTGCTAAATCTTACAGCACCTCTGACCTAATGTTTGACCACAGGCAGAAAATTATCACAGTGAAGTCGTTTCGAAATAAGGCTGATGCGCTTTCTTACAGCTCACATCTTTATAATAATGATGATGTGTATGGTAATACCAATCCTAACGCTTATCGCCAGTTTGTAATCAGCATAAACAACTATCCGGAGCTTCTTTTGCAAAAGAAGCTGGAAGATTACGATGATTTCTACCGTTCTTTTTATCGCTGAACTTAATAGCATTTCAATCTCACTGTAATCTTTGCCTGTTAATTTTATACCCTGAAGTTTTTAATGAATTATATTTAGAATTGACAGTATACGGTCGGGGCCGAATCGCTGAATCAAACTGTAATCATTTTACATTCAGGCGTTTGTAATGATTTCCCTGTGGGAAATAAATTTGCGACGCATTGATTTTGTTCTACCTTTGTACTCCTTTTTTGAAAAACAAGAAAAATCTGGGGGGATTGATCTAACTTATTAACAGGAAAAACATGTTCAGCAACAAAGAAAAAAAGAGCATTGTCAACGGCAACAAGAACAGTGAAAACACCGGCACTTCCATAAACCTTATAGGGGCAGGCACCGTCATTGAAGGTGATGTTCGCTCCAACGGTGACATCAGGATCGACGGAACTGTATATGGAAAAATTATTTCCAAGGCAAAGGTGGTTGTGGGTTCTACGGGTGTTGTCGAAGGAGATATCTCCTGCCAGAATGCAGACGTTTCGGGAACTGTGAAAGGAACGACTACTGTTTCTGAACTCTTGTTTCTTAAATCTAATGCTAAGCTGATTGGCGATATTGTGACCGGTAAACTCGTGGTGGAAGTGGGCGCTACCTTCACCGGCTCATGCAACATGGGACCAGTCATCAAAGACATCAAGCATGCCGACAAATCAGGAGAAATCTCCCAGGAGAAAACAGCCTGATTTCTCTTACATGAAATACGCAGCCATGGGTACTCAAATGCTCATCATCATCGGGCTGGGTGTTTTTGGAGGTTATCATTTAGATAAATATCTCGAATTCGAGATTCCGATCTTTACCCTGGTTCTCAGTTTGCTTTCTGTTGCAGTCGCCATTTATATCAGCATTAAGGATTTTCTGAAAAAATAATCTCGAACCTTGGCGGCTCTAAATACGTTAAAGTTATAATGAGAAAGTATATCACTTACCTCGGAGTGCTCATTGTGTCCATCTTTGCGGCAATCATTCTTGCCGGAGTACTTTTACCGAGAGGTTATGTGGATTCAATCACCTGGGGAATCTTGTTGTATTTTCTGTTTACCACTTTGGTTTTTCATGTAGGCTTATTGAGATCCTCCGAAGGAAGACCTCAGGTTTTTGTTCGGTATTACATGGCTTCCACCACACTCAAACTGCTTTTGCATATGGGGGTCATCCTCATCTATTCAATCTTCAATAAGCCTGATGCAATGCGGTTCATCATTACATTCCTGATCTTTTATATTGTTTTTACTGCATTTGAAGTGGGCGTGGTGTGGAAACAGTTCAGGAAAAACAACTGAGGACAGGCATCAGTTAAAGAATTTTATTTTCCTTTACTTTAATTCTTTTCAATTCGCGCTCATGCCTCGCATCAGGGAAGTCCTTATCTGCAATAGCCGCATTCCACTCATTAAGCCATTTGTAATTTCACTCGGACCTCTGAATGAAGCAGAAAATATATTTGTGAGAATAACAGATGAAAATGGGCGGATCGGTTTTGGAGAATGCAGCCCGTTCAGAACAATTCACGGTGAAACTTCTGAAACCTGCATTGCCGTTGGAAAAGAATTGGCTAAAATTCTGATTCGTGAGAGTGCGCAGAATGATGGCATTGCACATTTATCCCATAGCATGGACAAAATGATCTATGGAAACACAAGCATCAAAAGCGCATTGGACATTGCACTCCACGATATTGCAGCGCAATATGCCGGCTTACCATTATACAGTTTTCTGGGTGGAAAAAGCAACCAGCTTCTGTTCACTGATTATACCATAAGCGTTGCTGAGCCGGAAGAAATGAGCAAAGCGGCATTGGAAATCCTGAGAAGTGGCTATCCGGTAATCAAAGTAAAGCTTGGTGGTGATGCGGATCTTGATGTTTCAAGAATTAAAAAAATCCGTGCTACAGTTGGACCGGAGATTCCTATAAGAATTGACGCCAACCAGGCCTGGACCCCTGTCGAAGCCGAAGCAGTACTCAATGAAATAAAAGACCTCGGCATTCAACACTGCGAAGAGCCACTGCGAAGAAATTCCCTTCAGGAGTTGTCTGAGCTTCGCGCATCCAGCGACATTCCCATCATGGCCGATGAAAGTTGCTTTGATCATCATGATGCTTTGAATCTTGTAAAGATGAATGCCTGCGACAGCATCAACATCAAGCTGGGCAAGTCCTCCGGACTCTTTAAAGCCGCACTGGTTCGTGACATCGCAGAAACCTACAATCTTAAAATCCAGGTTGGTGGTTTTCTAGAGTCAAGGCTTGGATTCACTGCTGCCGCCCACTTTGCTCTTTCATGCAGAGAGATCCCGTTCATTGATTTTGACACGCCGCTCATGCAAAGCCATGACCCGGTAAAAGGTGGAATTATTTATCATGAGATGGGTAGAATCGAAATTCCTGATGACATTGGTCTTGGTGCTAGAATTCCTGATGCTGAACTTTTCAGAATGAATTGCACAAGCATTTCAGGATAATTGCAAGGAATTTTCACATGGAATTTTTGTCAATTTGCCTATATATTCTGAAAGTTTACAAATAATCGAAAGAAAAAATAAATATTGATTCTATGGTATTTGCTTTTATCTAATTTTAATTCATAAATCAAAAACTCTCTATATGAAAAAGCAAATTTTTACGCTCCTGATTTTTTGTTTTTATTCCCTCTCCTCAATTTCTCAAACCCTCGACAGCATGAATCCAAATACAGGCATTCATGGACAGCAGGGACTCACGACCAGGATCACAAGTACAAATGTGGTTATGACAGCCATTAGTCAGAATGGAAACATCTGGGATGTTTACCTTCAACAGGGTGCTGACACAATTCAAATATATGATTACAGCATTCATTGGTGGATCTGGCCAGGCCCGATAAATGTTCCAAGCAATGATATTGCAGATGTTACTTTTAACATCGGCTTTTCTAAGCCTGCCGGAACATACGACCTACATTTGCGGACTTCGGACCACGCATGCTGGGGCTGCTCTTTCCAAAGTTATACTTTGCCGGCCGCTTTTACAGTAACTCCTCCTGACGGATTTGCAACAGGAACGGTGTACGCTGATAAAAATCGGAATGGTATCCAGGATCCCGGTGAAAACGGAATACTAAATCAAACTGTCAGAATTATGCCATTGAATGTTACGGCAAATACTGATGCTTCTGGGATGTTCAGTTTTGCTCTTTCAAATGGAACATATACAATTTCATACGTAGGCAACAGCGCTAGAAATTATTTAGTCTCTTCCGATTCCCTTACCTACACCATCACTATAAATAACGGCAATATCAGCGGACTGGATTTTGGACTGGAAGATCCCCTCATAAGCGTCAGTCCGGGCGTCACCTTCCCCGGCAATCAGCTCAATACGATCCTGAATGCCCATCCGGTTTTCTCAACAAGCGCAAACACATGGGGCAATGTACGACAAGCCACTTTCCTTGGACCTGTTAATTCTGCCCTGGCGCTGGCAGCCATCACAGTACTTGATCCGAACAGAATTCAAATCATCATACCCTCTACTCAATTCACCACTCCCGGAGTGTATACTTTGAGGCTAAGCCTAAATACGTTTAATAATTATTACTTCCTTGATAGCTGCATCACTGTAGTAATGCCTCCTTCTTATTTATCAGGTATTGCTTTCTTCGATGCCAATTCGAATGCTGTGTTTGATGCAGGCGATTCACCGGTAGCAAATGAAAGATTCACGCTTTCTCCGGAAAACGGCATTGCATTTTCAAATGCCAGCTCAGGTATTTTCAGCTTCCCTGCATTCATCGGTAATCATACCCTCTCCTGGAGTCCGAATGGAACAAACCTGACACTTACAACCGCTCCTTCATATACATTCACGAACAGCGGAACACAGAGTGGTTTCGATTTTGGATTCCGTTCAAATCTGCCTGACTATTTCTGCGATCTCATATATGCCCAGCCTTTCATGCGATGCAATCAGAATGTAACGCATTTGTTCACTATTATAAACAGAAGCAATGTCACTGCTCAGGGAACATTCTCATTGCACATTCCCGGAATCAATCATACTTCATCCAATCCTCCATTTACAAGCCAGTCAGGTGATACGCTCTTCTGGAATATCACTGGTCTTAATCCATTATCAAGTCAAAACATTTCAGTTACACTGATGAATCCCGGGGCTGGAAGTACTGTTGTGTTGAATGCACATCTTGAAGTCAGGGATGGCTCCGGAACAATACAAGATGAAGATCATATTACAAACGGCACGGGTGTGCTTTGCGCTTATGACCCCAACGACAAGGCCGTAGATCCACCGGGAGTGGACGAGATTATGCATTACACCCTGCTAAGCGATACACTCGAATACCTGATCCGCTTCCAGAACACAGGAAACGATACAGCATTCACTGTATTCATCCGCGATACCATCGATGCATCCCTGGATCTTTCATCTTTAGAAATTCTTGCAAGTTCTCACAGCATGACTGTTCAGGTCGACAGCAACCGTGCTGCCACATTTATGTTCCAAAACATTTTATTACCCGACAGTAATGTGGATGAACCTGGAAGCCATGGTTACATCTTGTATCGCATTCGTCCCGCTGCAGGACTTCCGGATCCGACAAGAGTAGAGAACACCGCTCATATTTATTTTGATTTGAATCCGGCAATTACCACCAATACAACCTGGAATACTCTGGTAAACATGATTCCGACAAAGCTCAAACCGATTGTACGCAGCCAGGGAAATGTAAAATTCTATCCGAACCCCATGAACCGCGAAGGAAAATTTGAATTCCTGAATGACAGGCATGATAAAATGCTTGTGGAAGTTTTCACTCTTGCCGGAACAAAAGTGCATTCAGGCAATACAAACTCTGATCATTATCTCTTCCATAAAGGAAATCTTTCCGCCGGAGTTTACTTCTTCCGGATTTCAAATTCTGTTTCCGGAAAATCCGAGAACGGTATTTTTGAAATAAAGTAAATCATCAAGCAGAAAGCACCTTTAATGTTAAAGGTGCTTTCTGTAATTTCAGAATAAATTTTTTCCTGAAATATTGAAAAAATAATTGTCAGTCCAAATCCATTCAATTAAATTTCATCTTCATGAAATTAATTCTGACTTGTTTTATCCTCCTCTTCCAGTTCATCTTGGTCACTCGAGCCCAGACCCTGAACTCAATCACGCCTAATACTGGATTTCCGGGCCAACAGGGCTTAACAACCAGGATCACCAGTACCAACGTAATCATGCAGACAGCAAGCGCCAATGGAAACATTTGGAACATGGTTCTTCAACAAGGATCTGATACTATTCAAATATATGATTACAATACTCACAATGGGATCTGGCCGAGTCCGATAAATATTCCGAGCAATGATACTTTAGATGTCACCTTCAGCATCGATGCTTCAAAACCGATCGGACCATACAATCTCTACATAAAGACATCTGATCCTTCATGCTGGGGCTGTCACTTCTTCTATAATGCTTTGAATTATGCTTTTACAGTTGGTCCGCCTGACGGATATGCTACTGGGTTGGTTTACGCTGATAAGAACAGAAACGGCCGACGCGATCCGGGTGAAAATGGAATCCCGAATCAAATGGTCCAGATTATGCCTTTGAATGTTATAACAAAAACTGACTCTTCAGGCATGTATTCTTTCGGACTTGGAAACGGAACATACAAAATTTATTATTATCTTAACCTCAATAGACACTATTCAGTCTCTTCCGATTCTCTTAATTATACATTTACCATAAACAATGGAAACATTAGCGGATTGGATTTTGGACTGGAAGATCCCCTAATAAGCATCAGTCCGGGAGTCACCTTCATCGGCAATCAGACTAACACGATTGTTAGTGCTCATCCAATTTTCGTTAACAGCTTCGTGGTTCCTTATGGCAATATATGGCAGGCCAACTTCTTTGGGCCTGTTAACTCAACTTTGCATTTGTCTAATATTACGGTCCTCGATCCGAACAGGATTCAAATCATCATACCTTCTACTCAATTCACCACTCCAGGAGTGTATACTTTGAGGCTAAGCTTAGCCGTACCAAATAATTATTTCTTCCTTGATAGCTGCATCACGGTTCTATCGCCTCCTTCTTATTTATCAGGTATTGCTTTTTTCGATGCTAATAGTAACGGGGTATATGATGCAGGTGATTCGCCTGTAGCTAACGAGCGATTCACACTTTCTCCAGGCAATAGCATTGCTTTCTCTGATGCAGGTACTGGCAATTTTACATTTCCTGCTTACCTAGGAAACCATACACTAAGCTGGAATCCTGGTGGAACTTATCTAACCCTCACCACGCCTCCATCATATACCTTCACGAACAGCGGAACACAGAGTGGTTTCGATTTTGGATTCCGTTCAAATCTGCCTGACTATTTCTGCGATCTCATATATGCCCAGCCTTTCATGCGATGCAATCAGAATGTAACGCATTTGTTCACTATTATAAACAGAAGCAATGTCACTGCTCAGGGAACATTCTCATTGCACATTCCCGGAATCAATCATACTTCATCCAATCCTCCATTTACAAGCCAGTCAGGTGATACGCTCTTCTGGAATATCACTGGTCTTAATCCATTATCAAGTCAAAACATTTCAGTTACACTGATGAATCCCGGGGCTGGAAGTACTGTTGTGTTGAATGCACATCTTGAAGTCAGGGATGGCTCCGGAACAATACAAGATGAAGATCATATTACAAACGGCACGGGTGTGCTTTGCGCTTATGACCCCAACGACAAGGCCGTAGATCCACCGGGAGTGGACGAGATTATGCATTACACCCTGCTAAGCGATACACTCGAATACCTGATCCGCTTCCAGAACACAGGAAACGATACAGCATTCACTGTATTCATCCGCGATACCATCGATGCATCCCTGGATCTTTCATCTTTAGAAATTCTTGCAAGTTCTCACAGCATGACTGTTCAGGTCGACAGCAACCGTGCTGCCACATTTATGTTCCAAAACATTTTATTACCCGACAGTAATGTGGATGAACCTGGAAGCCATGGTTACATCTTGTATCGCATTCGTCCCGCTGCAGGACTTCCGGATCCGACAAGAGTAGAGAACACCGCTCATATTTATTTTGATTTGAATCCGGCAATTACCACCAATACAACCTGGAATACTCTGGTAAACATGATTCCGACAAAGCTCAAACCGATTGTACGCAGCCAGGGAAATGTAAAATTCTATCCGAACCCCATGAACCGCGAAGGAAAATTTGAATTCCTGAATGACAGGCATGATAAAATGCTTGTGGAAGTTTTCACTCTTGCCGGAACAAAAGTGCATTCAGGCAATACAAACTCTGATCATTATCTCTTCCATAAAGGAAATCTTTCCGCCGGAGTTTACTTCTTCCGGATTTCAAATTCTGTTTCCGGAAAATCCGAGAACGGCACTTTTGAAATTAAGTAATCTGAAAACTCATAAACGCCGTGGGTGATCCACGGCGTTTTATTTTAATATAATCATGAAAAAACTTTTTCTTATTTTCTTTCTTTCGATGCTGTGTCTGTACTCAAAGGCATGGATAGACCGCGGCGCGGTATGGCATTATGAATTTATTTCACTTTTTGGTCCGGGATTCGTTAAAATTGAATATACTCACGATACAATAGTTCAGGGAAAAACATGCCAGGTATTGCGTCCAACAACTTATGTGTTTAGAAGTCAGGGGCCAGGACTACCACTGGTATTATTCAGTATAAATCAACAGGCATCTGAGTATACTTATCAGAATGGCGATACAGTTTTTTACTATAGAAGCGGCGCTTTTCAGGTATTATATAATTTTGGGGCTCAGAGAGGCAGTTCGTGGGATCTTGGAGTTGATACAAACGATTTGTTGTGCTCACGCTCACTATGCAATGTGATCGATACTGGAAGTGTTTTTATTAACGGACAGTTTCATCGCTTCATAGATTTGGACCCTGACCCTAACTCCAGTGTCGGTCTATATGGAAAAGCCATAGAAAGATTTGGTGCCGCCGAAACTTATCTTTTTCCCCTCGACAGAAATTGCGATTCAAGTATTGTGGTCGACTGGGCCTATTACAGTTTCAGCTGTTACCAGGACAGCAGCTTTTCATTATACAATGTCACCGCAAACGATTGTGAATACCTCCTGACCATCGGCATTGATGAAATCAAAAACAGAACTGAGGTCCGGGTTTTTCCAAATCCTTCCAACCAATCATTTAAACTTATTTCGACTCTTTCAGGCAAGTATCATCTTAGCCTGTTCAGTCCTGAAGGAGAATTAATCCTGGAGACATCCGGAGTGCTTAACGATCATGAAATAAATGTTCAGACTCTTTCTGCCGGTATATATTTTATTCGGCTTCGCTCCGAAAACCTCCGGGAGCAAACTATTCGTTTTGTGAAATATTGAGAATTTAAGCCTCGATTCTGCACCAGTCAAGAGAAGCAAAGCTTTCATTGCTGAATAATTCTTAACTTTACTGACTCCCAAACAGATTTGACGCGATTCAATGCTCAGGATATTTTTACTGATTCCCGTTTTATGTCTTTTGCTTTTTAAGGCAAATGCACAAACGCTTGGCAATTATAACAATATTGTCATGAGTGCCGGGAAGGACAGCATCAATACTCCTTCATCAGTTCCTACGGGTACTGTTAAGATTGCCGTGCATAGCTCCCCCGAATTTCGAGGCATTCTTACTGCACGCGCATCCGATGGTATCATACGCATCAACAATGCAGGTCCGGTTGGAGTTCACCAAATCACTGTTAGGGCTTATAATTCTTCCGGAGCTAGTTCAACAAAAACATTTACACTTACTGTTACCAAGCCTTTGTGCAGTGACGGAACTTTTAACGGGAATATCCAGGTGCCTGTTGCCAGGCCGAATCTCACCAGTGTTAACCTGGGCGATTTTAACGGCGACGGTAAGCAGGATATTGCAGTCACTCATGCAGGATACAATACTGTTTCCATTAAACTTGGCGATGGATTAGGCGGGTTTAACGGAAACACGGAAGTCTCTCTCGCATCACATCCATTCAACCTTGCCATTGGCGACTTCAATCTTGATGGAAGACAGGATCTGGCGGTGGTAAGCGAAGGCGCGGACTTTGTGGCCATACGTCTCGGTGACGGAACCGGGCTTTTCAACAGTCAACCCAACGTCCTTGCAAGGTCTAGTCCGGTTAGTATAGACCTCGGCGACTTCAACGGAGACGGCTACCTTGACTTTGCAGTGGCAAATTATAACGACCATAATGTTTCTATCCGTATTGGAAATGGCAGCGGATTATTTTCCGGCACTACGAATCTAATGGTCGGTTCATTCCCTTTTTCAGTTGCGGTTGGTGATCTGAACAATGATGGCAAACATGATTTTGTAACGGCGAATAAAGGAAGTCATAATGTGTCTGTAAGGTTAGGAAACGGAAACGGAACCTTCAGTGTGGCTAACGATGTACCTGTAGGAATAAGTCCGAACAGTGTAGTTATTGCAGATTTCAATCATGACGGAAAACAGGACATCGCAACTGCTAACTTCGGATCCAATAGCATTTCAATCCGCCTCGGAGACGGTGCAGGAAATTTTTCAGGAAGCATTGAGATTCCGGCTGGCTCAGGTCCATACTCCCTTACCGTTGGAAATTTCAATGGCGATGCTCATCCTGACCTGGTCTGCGCGAATTATTTTGGAAACAATGTATCAGTGCGCATGGGTGATGGTAAGGGCGGATTTATCATTGCACCTGATGTGTCTGCAGGATCATATCCCGTCAGCATTGCTGCAGGAGAATTTAATGCTGACAGGATTCAGGATTTCGTTGTGGCGAATTACGCTGATCAAAATGTTTCCGTACGACTTGGAAATCCCGGAACTCCGGCTGCAGTGTCCGTCAGTAACAATTCTCCTATCTGTGAAGGCTTGAGACTGCAGTTCAGTGCAGAGGGAGGTATTGCATATTCATGGTCTGGTCCAAACGGATTTACTTCCCAATCACCCAGCCCTTTTATCTCTGTGTCCAGTTTAAGTGACAGCGGAATTTACTTTCTGCAGGTGCTGGACTCCATCAATTGTTATTCTCATCACGGAGATACAGCATATATACATCCCAATCCAGCGGTGAGTTTTACATTGATGATTGACTCTTTATGCTCCTCAGACCCGATACAGCCACTCGGAGGTGGCTCACCAAGCGGAGGAATTTATACAGGTCCGGGCATTGTGGCCGGATCATTTTTTGATCCTGGCCTCACCGGACCCGGAGCCTTTAATTTAACATATACTTATACCGACAGCAATGAATGTGTGAATTCGGTCACCCGAAAAATTCATATCCTCTTGTGCACCGGAATTGAAGATGAAAGCTCTTCATCGCTTTATATTTATCCTAATCCAGCAAGAGATCAATTACAGCTTATCACCACAAATAATGTTGATGGTAAGGATATACTAATCTTAAGTTTGGATCTGCGTATTGTAAAAAAATTAATGCTTTCTAAATCCGGTTACGGGAATATTGACGTTTCGGATCTTTCTGAAGGAGTATATTTCATACAATATCGTGATGGAGAAAGCCTCTTGAGAAAAAAATTTATAAAGGCAACCCATTGAAAAGATTGAAGGATTTTACGCCGCCAACTCTGAATATCTGCTTCTCACTTCTTCAAGAATACTTAAAATGTCAGACGGATTTTCAACTGTTACAAGTTTCATCCTGTAGTCTTTGAAGTGATCCAGGCCCTTGAAATAATTCGAGTAATGTCTTCTCATTTCGAATACTCCAACTTTTTCACCTTTCCATTCGATAGATTTTTCAAAATGCACGCGGCACATTTCCACGCGCTGATTGATGTCGGGTGAGTTTATTATCAATCCTCTATTCAAGTACTCACGTATCTCTCGGAATATCCATGGGTAACCGATGCTGGCCCTTCCGATCATTACACCGTCGACTCCGTAACGCTTTTTCATCTCAAGCGCTTTTTCCGGACTATCCACATCACCGTTTCCGAAAATCGGAATATGCATACGCGGATTGTTTTTGATTTCTCCTATCAGATTCCAGTCTGCCGGACCTTTGTACATTTGTTTACGCGTCCTTCCGTGCACAGTCAGGGCCTGAATGCCGATGTCCTGCAATCGTTCAGCAACTTCCACAATGTTCTTTGTGGTTTCATCCCAACCAAGCCTAGTCTTCACTGTCACCGGCAGTTTCACTGCTTTGACAATTTCCTCCGTCATCTTAACCATTTTTGGAATGTCTTGCAAGAGTGCCGCGCCGGCACCTTTACATGCGACAGCTTTGACCGGACAACCGTAGTTGATATCGATCAGATCCGGATTAGCCTTTTCTGCGATCTGTGCCGCTTCAATCATGCTTTGTATTTCTCCGCCAAAGAGCTGAATCCCGATTGGTCTTTCATATTCAAAAACATCCAGTTTATGAACACTTTTGGCCGCATCGCGAATCAGACCCTCACTTGAAATAAACTCCGTGTACATCATATCTGCCCCGTTCAGCTTGCAGACATAGCGAAAAGGCGGATCACTCACATCCTCCATAGGAGCAAGAAGCAATGGGAACTCAGGAAGCTGAATATGTCCGATTTTAGGCATTTGTAATGAATCTGGCAATTAAAGGGTACTGAATGAGGCCTTCGCAACTTGCAGCACTTGGCACATTCGCTTAAATTCGCTCCGCAAAGATACAATATCATGGGACTCAGGGCAATCTGGCAGCACAACAGTGATTATTCGAAATTTCTCATTTCTGTTGGAATTATTCTGCTTTCCGCAGTAATATTCACCTTTATCAGCACTCTTTTCGCAGGTATGCTTTTCGGAGTAAACATGGAAGAGCTGCAATTACTGGTGAATAATCTGGATGATCCTGCTTCTATTTCTGTCCTCAAGCTGATCCAGACAGTGTCATCTGTAGGCACCTTCATCATTCCACCGATCATACTTGCCTATTTGTTTTATCCGAGCATACCGGAATATTTGCAGCTTGATGTACAACCTGACAACCGCAGTTCCTTCCTGGTTGTGATCCTGCTGTTCATGGCGGTTCCTCTCATCAATTTCCTCGTAGAGCTTAATTCTGCCATGCACCTGCCAGATGTTTTAAAACCAATTGAAGACTGGATGCGCTCTTCAGAAGATCGCGCGGCAGAACTCACAAAAGCATTTCTTGTGATGCATACATGGCAGGAAATGGCATTCAACCTGTTCATGATTGCATTGATTCCAGCTCTGGGAGAAGAGCTACTTTTCAGGGGTGTAATCCAAAAAATATTCACTCAATGGACCGGCAAAAAACACCTGGCTGTCTGGCTTGCAGCATTCCTGTTCAGCGTGATGCATGTGCAGTTTTACGGATTCGTACCACGGCTGCTTTTAGGAGCATTGATGGGATATTTGCTGGTTTGGAGCGGTAGTTTATGGCTTCCCATTTTAGCCCACTTCGTAAACAATGCAGCCGCAGTGGTTTTCTCTTATCTCTATTTTAACCACTATACGAGTTTCGATGCCGACAAAGTCGGCACCGGAGCTACAGACACCTACATGGTAGCCATCAGCCTGGCTGCTACAGTATTCATTCTCTTCAGGATTTACAGCATAGAAAGTAAAAAGGAATTGCTTTCAGGGGAATGATTCAATACCTTTGTCGCCCCGAATTTTACCCCGAAGGGGTTTTGTGGGAAATTTACAGGAGAGATGTCCGAGTGGTTTAAGGAGCAAGCCTGGAAAGTTTGTATACGGGAAACCGTATCGTGGGTTCGAATCCCACTCTCTCCGCAAAAAAACAAAGATTGCCCCCGCAGGGGCAATTTTTGTTTTAGGAGCGTGATGAGCTTGCTCATCTAAGCGGATAAAATAAAAATTGAATTGCCGCGTAGCGGCTGGCAATCTTTGTTAAGATTGCAGGATCCCCCACAAGGGATCACCGAAGGTAATCCCGAATTAGGAGCGTGATGAGCTTGCTCATCTAAGCGGATAAAATAAAAATTGAATTGCC